>Ga0207421_10000684_pt1 | contig 43905 bp, 29 predicted proteins | sample SodLakKL_010_SED_4_FD_187542 | JGI IMG/M metagenome (GOLD analysis project Ga0207421, IMG submission 187542) | Alkaline sediment microbial communities from Lake Tanatar, Kulunda Steppe, Russia - 8KL_010_SED (SPAdes) (version 2) | ecosystem: Environmental > Aquatic > Non-marine Saline and...
CGTCAGCCGCACGGCCTCGTTGAGCGCGCCCATCAGCTCGACTTCATGAACCGAATGCTCAACTGGTTCGATGAGTATCTGAAGGACTGAGGTAGACTCGTATATTTCAAAGTTCAAAAGCCACATCCTGATTTTGGGTGTGGCTTTTTTTGTTGGGAGGACGCAAAGTCTCGCTGAATGTTAGGCAGATTAACGCAGAGAACTTAGGTAAGGGAGATTCCACGAAACTCAGGTATCTCCGTGAAAATCCCCGTTTAATCTGTGTTAATCCGCGTCCAAATCATTTAAAATTTAAAACTAAAAATTTAAAATTATCAGGTGCGGAAACTCATCAAATACCACCGAGCCAAGTTTCATCTCTCAACCTGCAGCTTCAACCTCCCAATCCGGTCTTTGAGCTTTTCGGAGGTTAGTTTGGCCCTCAGTCTGTCTACCATGATTGGAAATGAAAACGGAGTGAAGCGATCCGGATGGGTTAGAATCACATCTTTGGCGCTGATTCGCTCCAGTACCTGAGACAAGCGGTGCGTTTCCAGCTGATAGGTCATGATTTCGTCGTAGCTTTGCCTGAGGAGGAAGTTGCCGGCATCGTGCTCCTGAAACACATCAAACAGCAAACCGGAGTTAGCCTGAAGATGTTTTGAGCCGGTGCGCTGACCCGGAAAACCCTGGAAAATCAGTCCCGAAATGCGCGCAATCTCCCGGAAATGTCGCCGCGCCATTTCCGAGGCGTTTATACTTTTGGTGATGTCTTCATTCAGCTCATCCAGCCGGAATAAACGCTGATCCAAAGCTTCCTGAATCGGCGGCTCGGTGGGGCTGAGCAGCTCAAAGCCATAGTCGTTCATTGCGATGGAAAAGGAAATGGGCTTCACCTGAGAAATGCGCCATGCAATCAGCGCGGCCAGACCTTCATGCACCATCCGCCCTTCAATCGGATAGAAAAACAGGTGCCAGCCTTCGCGCGTTTTCAGCTGCTCGATTAGCAGTTGGTCATGTCGCGGCAGGGCGGAGCGTTCTTTCTGGATATCAAACAGCGGCTTGATGGCCTTCATCTCGGGACTGTCGAGCCGGCCATTGTTAGCTTCCTCAATTTTGATACGAATCATTTCTGAGAGCTGCGTGCTGAGCTGCATGCGTCCGCCCATCCAGCGGCTGACCGCCCCTTTGCTGCTTTTTGATTTACGAACGTGAACGGTAAGCTCTTTCAGTCGCACAAACTCCAGATACCGACCGGCAAAAAGGAAAGTGTCGCCGGGCCGAAGTTTGGCGATAAAGGATTCCTCAACCGTGCCGATGAAACCGCCGCTCACGAACTTCACCTTCAGCGCCTGATCGGCCAGAATTGTCCCTATCGACAGCCGGTGGCGCATGGCCTTGCGGCGGTCCCGCATCACGTAGCGCCCGTCCTCATCAATGGTGATTTTATTGTACTCGTCGTACCGCTTCAGCGCGCTTCCGCCGGTGGTGAGAAACTCAAGCGCCCATTCCCACTCCTCATCGGTCAGATGCTGAAAGGCGTAGGATGATCGCACCATTTCGAGCGCGATTTGGGGCAGAAAACCATCACCCACGGCCAGCGTAGCCAGAAACTGAACGAGCACATCAAGCGGATTGTCGTACGGCTCGCGGGCTTCAATATAACCATCTTTGATAGCGGTTTGAAGCGCAGCAGACTCGATGATTTCCATGGCGTGTGTGGGTACAAAGTACATCCGGCTTGTGGCGCCCGGCTGATGACCGCTTCGCCCCGCACGCTGCAGAAAACGCGCCACGCCTTTTGGGCTGCCCACCTGAATGACCGTCTCCACCGGACTAAAATCCACGCCCAGATCCAGACTTGAGGTCGAAACGACCAGTTTCAGGCGTCCGTCGTGGATGGCGTCCTCCACCCAGGTGCGCACGTTTTGGTCGAGCGAACCGTGATGTAGAGCAATTTGTCCGGCTAGCATAGGCTCGGCATCTAATAACTGCTGATACCAGATTTCCGCCTGCGCCCTGGTATTCGTAAACAGCAGTGTGGAGCGGCTTTTTTCTATGATAGGAAGAATTTTGGGAATCAGCCGCGCGCCTATGTGTCCGGCCCAGGAAAAAGCCTCGGGTTTATCGGGCAGCACGGTTTTGATTACAAGCTTTTTCTTGATGTCCGATTTTATGATGACCGTTTTCTCCGGATCGGCCTTCGGACCAGCAAGCACCTCAAGCGCTTGATCCATATTTCCTATAGTGGCGGAAATTCCCCAAATCTGCAGGTCAGGGCGAATGCTGCGCAAATAGGCCAGACCCAGCTCGGCCATCACGCCCCTTTTGCTTGCCAAAAGCTCGTGCCACTCGTCCACGATGATGGTATCCAGCTGGGCAAACAGCTTATGATGATTTTGTTTGGAGATCATCACGTGCAGGCTCTCGGGCGTGGTGATCAGGCACTGAGGCGGTTTGCGGTCGATTTTCTGCTTTGCGGAGTTGCTCGTATCGCCGGTGCGGCGGGCAATCTCCCAGGGGATGTCAAGACCGCTGCAAAAGCTGGTGAGGGCCTGCTCGGTGTCTTTGGCCAGCGCCCGAAGAGGGGTAATCCACAGCACGCGCATGCCTTTGGGCGGATTCGGGGCGGGGAGGGCATCACCCTTTTTCTTACGTCCTTTTTTGTGTTGCCGGGTGATGGCTTCCTGCTCGTTAAGCCACTTCATCAGCACGGGAACCCACACCGCGTAGGTCTTTCCGCTGCCAGTAGGCGCATTCAGCAGTCCCGATTTTCCGTCCAGATACTCCGCCCACAAACGCTTCTGATACGGAAACGGCTTCCAGCCACGGTTGGTGAAGAATTCCCGGATAGTTTTAGACGCTGTGGCTGACAATTGTGAATTTTGAATGGTGAATTGTGAATTAGGTGCCGATAAATTTTAAAAATTCGGATATCGATTCAAACGGCGTGGCCTAGTTTAAAATTCAAAGTTATCACATTATTTTTCACTTCAACGAAGCTCACGAGAAAATATCGCCGTTATGTTCGACACTCAAAGTTTGGGTGTTAGCTATTTTGACGTATTTATATTATAATCAATTACTTATTTAAATAAATATACCTATTCGTGAATATTCCGGGTTTAACTGTGGTTGGTAACTTTTCATGGAACTGCGTCCCATGCTGATGCTGGCGCCCTGTTGGGGCTGGGCTCTGGATAATATTAAAAGAAAAACAATCCCCTTTAATCTGCTGAGATAGTCGACGCTAATCTGCGTCAAAAATAATTCACCATTCACAATTCACCATTCACAATTTTCTCAAAACTGTGAAGAAATATCTAAACCCATCACTTATTCCAAAAGCCCTCAAAGCCTCTAATTAATTCTCGGCGTTCTTCCACTTGTCCAGTCGCCTATGCGCTCGAGTTCGATGCTTTGGTAGAATCGGTTCCGGGCCAGGATGTAGTGGCTGAAGGGCCATGCCGAGCTGGTGATGCGCGCCCGTTCGAAGACAATTACCGTTGAGGGGTCCATTCGATTGTAGCTGTAGTGCCAGATGATGTGATCGATATTCCTTTCTACGTAAAGCGGCGGGCCAAGCAGAATGTATACCATCCCCATATCGGTTTTCCAGCCTTCCTTGAAGTTTGAGAAAAGGCGGTTGGCGTCCTCCACCCGGCTGTAGTAGCGCTGAATCTGATCACGGGCCGTGGAGGCCGTCATGTCGCGCAGCCAGAAACGTTCTACATCGAGACGGAGGGAGTCTGTATCTTCGATGCGTATCATATTTCGAAATTCGCGCTCGCGCATCAGGTACACAAGCGGCTCGGCCATTTCGCGGGTGGACTGCACTCTGGGGAAGTTGGGGCTCACGAGGGCGAAGTCACGAAAGCGTGTGGAGCTTGTTTCGACCCCGGCAGAGTCGGCGCTGATGAGCTCAATTTCGAAACGATAGTTGCCGGATTCAGGGCGGGGTACGCTGTAGTCGATCTGAACCGGGCCGGTTTCGGTATCGAGCGTGCGGTTCTGAGTACTGATTTCCTCCCGTTCGTTGTAATCGATGCCGCGATAGGCGATGTTTCCTGCAGATATCGGAAGGTGCCCCATAGCCCGGGCCGGCTCTGTATCGGAGCGAAAACGTATAAGCCTCATTTTTACCTGGGCGGGAATATCTTCGCCGGAACGGGTTACGTAGAACTCAAAGCTCAGGCTGTCGCGGCTGGCCGGTACCAGGTAGGATGATGTGGTCTGCTCTTCGCCATCACCCCGTGTAATTACCTTAATATCGGAGACGGACGCAACCGCAGACTCTGGGTCGGGTATATTTACCTCAAGCAGTAAATTGGTTCGCTTATTCGATGAAATATCGCGAACGCTCAGCTCAAGCTGATACGATCCTGGTTCGAGCCGTGTACTTCTGTCATAATAAGTAGTGTAGCTGCTGCGATCGCCGGTAATATCAATCTCCAGCTCTTCACGAAAACGTCCGGCTACTTCAAGGCCTCCGTTTGCTGGCCTTAGCTGTCCGGTGATTTCCACATTGGCAAAACGGCGGTTCTCAAGGGTGCGAAACACCAGATTCTGATGCGGCAACTCCATGTGGAGTTCGGCTATGGGGTGGCCCTCATCATCAAAAAAACTGGTTACCCGTGCTAAAACTTCCGGATGACCAACCTGGTAGGCGTGTGATGTGCCCCGGTCTGCCAGGTTTTCCCGACCTGAAGAACAGCCCGAAACAGCCGAAATGGAAAAGCCGGCTATAACCAGAAAGGTAAGGAGCAGTAAAGCCTTTGTGCCGGAATGATTTTGCATACAAATAGACGATGTGGTGTGAATCTGATACGTGCCAAATAACAAAAAAATAACGTAATGAGACAGTAAAAATTCCCATTACCACTAAAAAACGAATCCCGGGCTTGTAAATAGCTTCCGCAAAGCCACTTAAGTTTTTGTATATTCACACAACCTGAAAATGAATAAAAAAATATTAAGATACCGAGACCCTTAAGCGGTCGGCGGATGAATTAAGTCTATGAGAAACATCAAACGCAGAACAAAAATTGTATGTACAATTGGCCCCAGTACAAACACACTTGAAGGAATTGAAGGGCTGGTAAAAAGCGGGATGAACGTGGCCCGCCTCAACTTTTCACACGGTACGCATGAAGATCACCAAAAAGTGATCGATATGATTCGCGCTACCGCACGTAAATTCAAATACAGTATCCCCATTCTGATGGATCTTCAGGGGCCGAAAATCCGGGTCGGTCAGATGAAAGACGGCGCTCAGCCTGTGGAGACCGGTAGCTATGTAACCCTTACACCCGACGATGTTGAAGGCTCAAGCTCACTCATTCCTATTGATTATGAGTTTCTGGCCAAAGATGCAACAGAAGGCGATTCTATCCTGCTGGATGACGGTCTTCTTGAGTTTAAAATTGTAAAGGTCGAAAATGGTGAAATTACTGCCAGGGTTATAAACGGTGGCCTGCTCAAATCCAGAAAGGGAGTGAACCTGCCCGGACTGAAGCTTTCGATTTCATCCATAACCGAAAAAGATTATGAAGATCTGGAGTTCGGAATTAAGGCCGGAGTGGATCTGGTGGCGCTTTCTTTTGTGAGAAAAGCCGAAGACGTACAGGAACTAGTTTCGAAAATCCGCGCCGGAGGTTCTAATGCCGGCGTAATTGCTAAAATTGAAAAGCCTGAAGCTCTGGATGTAATTGATGAAATTATTGAGGAAGTAGACGGTATTATGGTTGCACGAGGCGATCTTGGTATTGAGATACCGAGCGAGCGCGTGCCCATGGTTCAGAAAAAAATTATCGACAGCTGTCGTCGTGCAGGAAAGCCGGTAATTACGGCAACACAGATGCTGGACTCCATGATTGTGAATCCACGCCCCACCCGTGCCGAAAGTTCCGATGTTGCCAACGCAATTATAGATGGTACAGACGCCATTATGCTGTCGGGCGAAACGGCCGCCGGTAAGTTTCCGTTTGAAGCCGTTCGTGTAATGGATCGTATTTGCCGAAGCGTGGAAGATAATTCCGACGAACTTTACCATACGCTGCCTTTCTCCCAGCCCGAATGGATCGACAAACAGGTTGTGGAATCGGTGAGCTATACAACGACCCAGCTGGCCAAATATGTGAATGCAAAAGCAATTGCAGTAATCACCCATTCTGGGAATACGGCCAAGCGAATCGCTAAATACAGACCTGAAGTGCCGGTATTTGCCTTTACAGACAGTCAGCTTGTCCGTCGGCAGCTTAATCTTGTTTGGGGAGTACACAGTGTAAAGCTGGAAAAAATCAAGAACACGGATGAAAGCGTGGAAATGATGGAAGATTACCTGCGTAAGCACGGATTGATTGCCAAGGGCGAGCGTATCGTTATCGCAACTGGCATGCCAATTTCTGAGCGTGGCCGAACAAATATGGTTAAAGTGAGTACCATATAATTCTGTTTCGGTAAGACTGCTCCATTCTTACAGAAAATGAAAGAAAAGCGGGTACGTTTACGTCCCGTTTTTCGTTACTAGTCCATAATTCTGTACCTTTTTCAAAACAGATAAATTCCGTTACCCTCGTACAGTACCTTCTGGCATGTTCCGAAATTATTCGACGCTTACCTTACTGATTCTGGTCTTATCTTCTTTTGTGATTGCCGGCTGTTCCGGCTCACTCGGAAGCGCATGGACCGATTTTAATTCGTATTTCAATACTTATTATAATGCCAATCAGAGCTATGAACGCGGCTATGATCAGTTCGAAAGCCAGGTAGACCGCATCAACCCGGAGCGACCGATTCGTATACACCGCTCCCCGGTGCGATCAGGTGTTAACGATTTTGAAGACGCCATCGAAAGAGGTTCAGATCTGCTCATCCGGTTTCCGGAATCGCGCTATGTAGATAACAGCGTTGCATTAATAGGCCGATCTTATTTTTTTCTTCAGAGTTATTTTAATGCCGAACAGAAGTTTATCGAGCTTTACTCGGTAACGGAATCTAACGACTTGCGCCAGCAGGCGGTTATATGGCGCGCCCGAACCATGCTCGAACTGGAGCGTTATAACGACGGCATCAATTACCTGTTTAATCAGTTTGAATCGCCCGAGCTCGAATGGGACAGGCGCCCACGGGCCGAGGCCGAGCTTATACTGGCACAGTTTCTGGTGAAGACCGAGCAGTGGGAAGAAGCCGGTGAGGTTTTGTTTGCTGCCCTGCCAGACGTTCGCGACAGCGAGCTCCGCGCCCGGGGCTATTTCCTGCATGGCCAGATTCTGGAACATCTTGGAGAATACCAGGCGGCTTATGAAGCCTACGACCGCGTACGCCGCTCTAATCCATATTACCAGATGATATACTACTCGGAGCTTAAGAAGGGCGTAATGCTTAGGAATATGGGGGATCTGGAAGAGTCCAGAAGGCACTTTGCTTCTATGGCGCGGGATAACAATAACTTTGAGTTTATTTCTGAAATAAACTTCCACCGTGGCCGCACGCTTCAGGCAATGGGACGCAGTGATGAAGCGATCGAGATGTATCGGGAGGTACTCTACTTTAGCCATCGCGCGCCGGCCCGGGAGCTGCTTGCAAAAACGCATTACGGCCTGGCGGAAGTCTATCGTTTCGACCTGAGGGATTTTAATCTGGCGGCCGCTCACTACGATACCTCAGCACGGAACACTTCCGATCTCGAAAGGCTTCCAAGAGGATTCGACTCGCGACAGGTTTCCAGAGACTTTGGCGATTTTGCCCGATTGAACAACGAACAGGCTAAAATGGACAGTCTGCTCTGGCTGGGAAACCTGCCGCCGGCCAGGTTCGATTCTACAATAGCTGTAATTCAGGAGCAGTATCGCCGGGATATGCGCGCTCAGGAAAGAGAACGACGCAGAGAATCCAGCCGCATTGTGAATGTGGATCCATCGGACCTTGAAGACGCAATTGAATCTACTGAAAACGGTTTTTTATTCCATCTTAACCGCCAGCTAATGGCACAGGCCAGCCTTCAGTTTCAGGCCCTTTGGGACGGTCGTCCTCTGGTTGATAACTGGAGAAGACAGGATGCGGTGCGCCGGGCTATCGTGCGTGCAGAGGAGGAGGAAGATTTTGCTGAAGAAATCGTTTTTGTTGAGGAAATCGAATTTGATGAATACGAGCTGGATTTAAGCGAAATTCCGCGCACCCGCGCGGCCCGCGAGCAGATGAATCGCGAACTGGCCCGTACCAAGTACGAAATAGGCAACCTGTACTTCCTGGCTTTGGAGCAGCCCGACAGTGCCAAAACGTATTTCCAGACTATAGTCGAAAGTTACAGCGATTCAGAAATGGTGCCACAGGCTATGTATTCTCTGTCCGAGATATTTTTTCGTGATGGCAATGAGCGTGAAGCCCAGCAGTGGGCCATGCAGATAGCCGATCGCCACCCCGATACGCCCTATGCAAGACGCCTTTCCGAGCGGTTCGATCTTGGAATTAATTTCGAAGAGAATCCTATTTCGGATGAAGAGCGAATCCAGCTCGAGTATTACGAAATGCTTCGGGAGACAACAGAAATGGAGCCTTTAGACAGGGCGCATCGTATGTTTGAGTTCGGGAAAACCGATACCCTCACTACTCATGGTGCAAATGCACTTATGAGTGCAGCCCGCCTGTTTATCGCACATGAAAACGAGCAGGAAAATTTCCGTGAGCGGTTAAGAATATTCGACTCCACTAAAGCAGATTTTGAAACCCGTCGGGATGAACTTGCTGCCATGCAGGATTCCGCCCGCGTGGTTCTTGCCGACTCCGCAGCACTTGCCGAAGATGAGTCGTTACAGGAATTCTGGCAATCCATCGCAGATTCAGCTATTTCCGAGCCGCAATGGCATCTTATCTTTCCATACCAGGGCGAGCACTGGGATTATACTCGTGAAGCGTTGGCGCTGATCGAGGAAAATCATCCTTCTTACCGGAATATGAACCGGGTTCGCAGTCTGATGCAGGAGCTTGAAATTCCAGAAGAGCCTCAACCAGAGCCTGAACCCGAGGATGAAGAAGAGGTTTTAGAAGAAGGGGAAGCGCCCGAACCGGAGCAGTTGCGTGCAGCAGAGCTTCCTGAAATTAACAATGCTATAGTGTACGATGGCGAGGAAATCCGCCACGAGCCCAGTGTTATTGGCGGTCTTGATGCATTCATAGAGCAATCCGGTATATTGGAGCGGCTCCAGGAAATTAATGTACTTGAGGCCAGCTTTTCATTTCGCATTCACGTTACCGCCGAAGGTGATGTCGAGCGAGTAACGCCTTTGGACGACGAAGACGAATTCGGGCTTTATGAACTGCTCGAGGAGCAAATGCTGCTCAATATGAAGCTGCATTACGCGGTACACGATGGCTACCGTGTGCCGGTAATTTATGAGCTTGAAATTCCCGTAAGCGTACTTTAAAAGCTTCTCAAGTTCTATTCAGCCGGTTACGAAGATAGGCGTTGATTTTTCCGGGCAGCTGAGGTCCTTCATAAACCAGCGCGGTATAAACCTGTATAAGATTTGCTCCGGCATTTAGTCGCCTGAGTGCATCTTCTCCGGTAAAAATACCGCCCACGCTTATTACCGTTTTTTGTGGTTCAACCCGTTCTCTTATGAAAACAACGCGCTCATCCGCATTCTTTTGTAGCGGGATTCCGCTAAGTCCGCCGTTGCCGATTTTTGTGAGAAGTTCGTTGGCCGTTTTAAGTCCGCTTCTGGTATTGGAGGTGTTAACGGCAACGTAGCCATCAACCTTTAACTCTTCTGATATTCGGATGAGCTCATCAAGTTCTTTATCGCCTGTGTCGGCGGAAAACTTTACAAAAACCGGTACAGAAGATAACCTGTGAGGAAGTACGGCCTCGAGTAATTTTCTGAAAAGCTCCGGATCCTCAAACGATTTACCGTCGCCGGTGTTAGGGCAGGATATGTTAAGGGTGATGTAATCTGCGGTTTCAACAGCCAGACGGAACGAGAAAACATAATCCTGTATTGAAGAATCTGTATCTTTGTGAATGCCAGGGGTCTTGGCAATATTCACGCCAACGGGCAGGCTGATGCTTCGCTCGCTGAGACGCTGAGTAACAGGCTCTGCGCCTTCGTTGTTCAGGCCCATTCGGTTGATAAGCGCCCGGTCGGCGGGCAGTCTGAACATGCGGGGTTTTGGGTTTCCTTCGCTTTTGCGAGCGGTGATGCTGCCAATTTCGAGAAAACCGAAACCAGACGCGGCAAGCACAGGCATCAGCTCTGCGTTTTTGTCGAAACCGGCGGCAAGGCCTACAGGGTTCGGGAAGGTGAGTCCTGATGTGGTAACCTCAAGACTGGCTGATTTAACGGCAGTGAAATCGTGCACCAGCTTCAAAAAAGCATCGGACTTCTGTAGTTTCTTTACTTGATTAAATACCGTATGATGAGCCGTTTCGGCATCCATCCTGAAAAGCCAGGGCCGAAGCAGTTTTTTATATAGCATGTAATAATAAAATTTGATGATCACCCGCAAACCGTAATCCGGTTCTGCTTCTTAATATACGCCCGGCAGACAGCACGAAACAATTCATAATGCAGCAATACAACAAGCAGAAGTTTACAACTATAAGCGATGTCCATCAGTATCTGGATTCAGTACCTATGTTCCAGAAACAGGGTCTGTCGGCGGCCCGCTTCGGACTCGAGGGAATAACTGCGCTCTGTGAAGCCATCGGGAATCCGCAGCTAAAAACTGAATTCATTCATGTGGCAGGTACTAACGGGAAAGGCTCGGTCTGTAATCTGCTGCACGCGGTTTACAAACAAGCTGGCTATAAAACGGGTTTGTATACGTCGCCGCATCTGCATCGCTTCAGCGAAAGATTTGTGGTAAATGGTGATGAAATCCGGGATGATGAACTGCTTGGGTTTTTTAAGCTTCATGGTGATGCGGTTGTTAGTCTGCAGCCTACGTTTTTTGAAATAAGCACGGCTATAGCGTACTGGTTTTTTGCCGAAATGAACGTGGATTTAGCAATAGTGGAAACCGGTCTTGGTGGCAGACTGGACGCTACTAATATCATCAGGCCATTGTTAAGCGTTATCAGCAGTATCGGATTAGATCATACTGATGTACTGGGTGAAACTATCGGGGAGATTGCCGCTGAAAAAGCGGGCATCATAAAATATGAAGTACCTGTGGTAGTGGGGCATCTTTCAGATGAAGCGCTTAACGTTGTAATAAATGTTGCCGAAACAAAAAAAGCGCCGCTCATTCGCTCATCAGATTTGAGGCCGGATTGGGATTCGGGACGCATCACCCTGTACGAAAACGGGAAACCACAAACGTATGTAACCGGCTTTCACCAGCCTGTACAGCGGCTGAACGTGGCTATGGCGCGCTGTGTGGTAAAACAATTAAACCGGATATTTGCTGTAGAGGAAGAGTCTTTTTGCAAAGGCTTGATGAACATATCGGCGAATGGAGCCTATAAAGCCCGGTTTGAAAAGATCAGCTCAGAGAACGAATGGTATTTTGATGGTGCACATAATCCAGAGGCTTTTGGCCATGCGCTTGAACTTTGTAACAAGCTGGCGGGCGGAAGAAAAAAAATATTGGTGTTCTCACTAATGCGTGATAAATTGAGACAAGATTTACTTTCTATGCTTTCAACATTTGATGAATTATACTATTTTGAAAGTAATCTAAACCGGGCAGCGCTTTATCAAGAGGTTAGCGCGCTCATACCGGAAACGAAGCGGTTGAACATTGAGGGTTGGAGTGCTTTCCATACCAGAATTTCTTCAGAAACCCCGTTCATTTTATTTTCCGGTTCGTTGTATTTTTACAGTCGTGTTGTGAATCTTCTTCATAATTCAGCTTAACCTCTCCCCCTTTTTTAATACGAAGGCAAATTGCTGTCTCAATTCCGTAACTCCTATGCTCGCGAAGCCTGCGGCCGAATAACGGCATTACAGGTAAGAGAATCTAATTAATGGTCGTAACATTACCCGATTTTTGCAGGCATCCTGTTCTTTTTGCAAACCCGTATGCAGCTTTTTAAATCCCGAACAACGGGTCTTTATTTTTTTCTAAAATTGTCCGGCAACATCAGGCCGGAACAGATATTTCATTCACTGTTAAATCGTGCGCAATGCAACGGTTTTTCGAACACTAAATTTACAGAACAACCATATGGTTGAGATTAACGAATCAGATTTACAAAATCTGGAAACGCAGAAGGTAAAAGACCTTCAGGAGCTGGCTAAAAAACTTGGGCTCAAATCTGTTACAGGTATCAGTAAACAAGTGCTTGTTAACAGAATCAGACAAGTAGCCTCAGCGCAGACTCAAACTCAAACAGACCCCTCCGCTGCGAATATGCCAAAGGAAGGCAGAAAGCCGTCGGCAAGGAAGAGTAAGCCTTCAGTCGATTTATTCAGCACATCTTCGCCCCTGAACGGCGTTTATGAGGATGATCATAACGAAAACAAGGCTGCGTCAGACTCAGATGCATCGAAGCCTCATGTGAAGGAAAGTCGTCTTGGTGGCAAAACACCTCAGGGTGATGCGAAGAAGAAAAGCGAAAAAAAGACACGAAAGCCATCACCTTCTGCTCCTGCAGAAAAATCTTCCAGTCTGGTGCCGGATCAGTTCCGTACGCTCAGTAAAGAAGAAGAGGAGAAGCTCGAGCGTGAGATGATGGAAGCACGCTCCCGATTAAAAAGCAGAGACTCGCGTCCGGAGCCCAAAACAAAGCCCAAGCTTAAGGCTGAGGACCAAAAGCCCGAAGCTGTACAAAAAGCGCCTGCGCAGAAGCCTGATAAGCCGAATTTTCCGAAACAAAAGCCTGCAGCGAAGGATTCTCAGAAGCCAGCTGATGCACAGCAGGATTCCCGAAAGGCGCCCGACAAACAGCAGCACCCGAAACGGGAAGATAAGCGGCAGCAACAGCAGCAGCATAAGAATAAGCAGAGCGGCAGTGCTGTTGAGGAACAGTCTCAGTCTCAAACTCAGTCTGCGCCTGCATCTGCATCCGGCTCTGCCAAAAATGGCAGCAACGAATACGATGCGTTCCCGCAGTCTTCCGCAGAGACGCTGGAAGAACGAATAAAAGAAATTACGCCACAGCTGGGCGGTTATCTGCTTAACGAAGGGACCCTCGAAATTTTGCCTGATGGCTACGGCTTTCTTCGTTCGGTGAATTACAATTTTCAGTCGAGTCCCGATGATATTTATGTTTCACCATCACAGATTAAGCGTTTCGCGCTAAAGCAGGGCGATACCGTTGTAGGTATTATCCGTCCGCCGAAAGTAGGCGAGCGTTATTTTGCATTGCTTCGTGTTGATGGCATTAACGGAAAAATTCCAAATAATGTGGATGCGCGTCCCGATTTTGAGGACCTCATGCCAGTTTACCCGAACGAGCGCCTGAAGCTGGAGACATCACCCTTTGAATACACCACGCGTCTTATCGATTTGTTTGCCCCCGTAGGCAAAGGTCAGCGTGGTTTGATTGTGGCACAACCGAAAACAGGAAAGACTTCCATTTTAAGAACGGCAGCTAACGCCATCGCGGCGAATAACCCGGAATCAAAAATCATCATACTTCTTGTGGATGAACGCCCTGAGGAAGTTACCGAAATGGAGCGCAACGTAGCCAATGCTGAAGTGCTTGCATCTACGTTCGACATGAAGCCTGAAAACCATATCGCGCTTGCCGAACTGGTGTTTGAAAAAGCGAAGCGACTGGTCGAAGACGGCCATGATGTGGTTATTCTTATGGATTCACTTACCCGACTTGCGCGCGCTTATAATATCGCAACCAACTCCGGCCGTACGATGAGTGGTGGTGTGGATTCAGAAGCTCTCAAGAAGCCCCGCAAGCTTTTCAGTCTGGCCCGGAATGTAGAAAATGGCGGTAGTCTTACGATACTGGCCACGGCATTGGTAAATACCGGTTCCAGAATGGACGACGTAATTTTTGAAGAATTCAAGGGTACGGGTAACATGGAAATTGTGCTCGACCGTCGTATTTCTGAGCAGCGCGTTTTCCCGGCCATTGATGTATTTAAGAGCGGTACGCGTAAAGAAGAGCTTTTTGTTCGTGAAGACGAGCGCGAAAAAGTGGTATTATTGCGTCGTTTCTTATCGAATATGTCGCCGGTTGAGTCGATCGAGTTTATGCTGGATAAAATCCGCGGAACCCGTAACAACCAGGAATTCCTGATTTCTATGAATCAGTAGTTTGTAGTTTTGCAGTAAAGAAAAAGCCCGCATCTCACTGAGGTGCGGGCTTTCTTTTTTTAAAAGGGTGATGCGTTTCGGGGCGGGTTTTATTTTACCTCAATCATATACGGCATCATTGTCCATGCGTATGGTCGGTTACTTTGTGAAGCAATGTGGCGAATCATCTGCATCTCGTCGTATTGGGGCACGTTGTTAGAAACAAAGCGCTGTACGAAAACATCGGGCATTCCGGCTATGCGCTCAATAAAGCTTTTCTCGCGGGGGAACTCGCGAATGCTCCATGCTTCCAGCTCGGCGCGTTCGGCTGCCAGCTGAATGGCCAAATCGATGCCGCCAACGTAATCGGTCAGGCCGGCTTCGAGCGCGTCTTCACCGCTCCATACGCGACCCTGAGCAACGGCATGGACTTCATCGTAGCTCATGCCGCGGCTTTCGGCTACGCGGTTTACGAATACATCATAAAAATTATCGATAAAGTGCTCAAAAGCCGCCCGCTGATCATCGGTAAGCGGTTGGTTGGGGCTTAGCCAGTTTGCGTTTTCATGAAAGCGGATTTCATCAAAATCCAGACCTACTTTGTCGGAAAGCAGTTCTCTGGCGTTCATGCTGATTCCAATAACTCCAATCGATCCTGTGATGGTGGTACGGTCGGCCACAACGGCATCACCGGCCATGGCTATGTAGTACCCGCCTGATGCTGCAACGGCGCCCATAGAGGTGATTACAGGCTTCTGTTCGGCTGCATCACGAAGCAGTTTCCAGATGGCATCTGATGTAGAGCCAGAACCGCCGGGGCTGTCGATTCGAACCACGATAGCTTTAACGTTGCGGTCGTCGAGCGCGCGGTCGAGAGAGCTTTTAAAGTTGTTTATGTTGATGGTTGTCTCGCCACCAAAGGGAAGTCCCCCCTGATCAACCATTGGCATAATTGGTCCGCTGGCGTAAATAACGGCAATAGATTCACGTGGTTCGCGAGGCAGGCCGGCGTTACGGTCGCTTACTCTGGCATAGCGACGGTTCGGAACAAGTTTAAGGTCTTCGTCTGCATCGATTCCGATTCTGCTTTTGATCCGCTCATGGAGTTCGGTATTGGAAACGATGGCGTCGATTAGTCCGCGCTCTGCGTAGTGTTCGATATCCAGACGTGGAGGCTGGTTAAGCATCTCAGCGACTTCATCGCGGCTCATGCCGGTGCGGTTTGAAATTGCGGACTCAAATTCGTCTACAATATCGCTGAAAATAGCGGTAAGCTGCTCGCGGTCGGCCTCGGAAAAATTGGTGCGCTGAAAAGAATCACCGGCCGATTTGTAGGCGCCTCTGTGGATTACTGTAGCTTCCACACCGATTTTGTCGAGAAGTGATTTGAAGAATGTACCTTCAACCACGAAACCGTCCATCTGCATGAGCGTGTTCGACGGAGCAAAGATGGAATCGGCTGCGGTAGCCAGGTAGTAGCCCTGTTCATTCAGCCCGAGATCGTTGGTGGTCGCATACACAAACTTGCCGGAATCCTCACGGAACTGCTCGATTGAGCGACGCATGTGCTGCAGAACTGGCCAGGGAGCGCCCAGAAAATCAACCTCAATTAAAACACCTTCAATATTTTCGTCTACAGCAGCTTTGCGCAGGTTACGGTCAAAGTTTTGAAGCGAAGCGCTCGCCGGGTGAGACGGAGAAAAGAACTGTTCGAAAGGATCCGAACTTACCCGCTCCGGAATTACGCCGGATGTTTTGATGTAAAGCACGCTGTTTTCCTGCACCACCGGCTCAGGATCGCTGGATGTGCTAACGAAAAGAATAAAAATGAAGAAAAAGAAAAGAACTACCACCAGGATAAAACCTATAGCGGAAGCGAATATTTGTTTGATGAAATCAATCATGGATTACGTTATTTATTTACCGGTTAAATTACCTGACAAAGGTAGCGATTTAATCACCTTCGAGCATACTCGAAAAGCAGGCAAAAGTTACGCCTGAAGAGCATGTTTTTGAACATTTCCCGGCGTCTGGTGTCCGGATGTTTATTATCTTTGAGTTCTAAACGCAAACGACTCAAGCGCTGTTCATTATCAGAACTTACCGATATTAATCTTTTTTGAATTCTCATTTCATGTCCAAAACCTACGACGTTATTGTAATTGGTTCCGGCCACAACGGCCTCACTTCTGCCTGCTACCTTGCCAAAGCCGGTCATAAGGTACTGGTACTCGAGCGGCGCGATACGATTGGTGGTGCGGTCTGCACCGAAACTATGTTTAAGTCAGAGGAATATCCGGAGGGCTTCCGAATCGACGTTGGGTCTTCAGCTCACTTTATGATTCACCAAACGCCCGTAATTAAGGATTTGAATCTGGAAAAGTACGGGCTTGAGTACATCGAGATGGATCCGTTCATGTCATTCCCGGTTCCTGGCGAAGAAAAAGTGATCCACTTCCATCGCAGCGTTGATAAAACTGTTGAGTCGATTGCACAGGTTTCAGAGAGCGATGCGCGATCGTATCGTGAGTTTATTGAATTCTGGAAGCGCATCAATAAGGGTGTGCTTAAAACGTTTTTGGTTCCTCCTACCACAAAAAACATTGTAACCGAAATGGCGAAGGGACAGATGCGAGACGGAAGCATGTTCGCAAAAGGGGATCAGGTTTCCGGATTGCAGCAAATTTTTGCCAGTTACGAACAGGTTGTGAATCGCTATTTCTCAAATTCACACGTAAAGACTGCGCTTATCTGGATGGCTGCGCAGTCGGGACCGCCGCCGGACCAGTCGGCTACAGGACCATTTGTAGGCTGGCAGGCAATGCTGCACGAAAGCGGTGGCAAACGCCCCAAAGGCGGAAGCGGTATGCTTACCCAGGCTATGGCTGCCATGCTAAAAGACCATGGCGGTGAAGTTCGTGCCGACAGCCCTGTCGATAAAATACTCATTTCCGGTAAACGTGCTCATGGCGTTCGCCTGCAGGATGGTGAAGAAATTCAGGGGCGTATGATAATCTCCAACGCTCACGTGCAGACTACAATGCTTAAAATGGTCGGTCCGGAAAACCTGCCATCGGAAACCCTGCGCGACGTAACAAACATTAATGTGGGAAACGGGTTTGGTATGGTAATTCGCTGTGCCGTTAAGGAGCTTCCCAGGTACACCAGCGCACCCGATGATCCGTATATACATAACGGGCTTCAGATGTTATGCCCGAACATGGCCTATATGAAAAGCGCCATTGGTGATTACCAAAAAGGATTGCCGCCAGAAAAGCCTGCCGTTGTTGCCATGACGTTCTCAAAAATAGATCCGACGCTTTGCCCGGAAGGCGCTCATACGGTGTTCCTGTGGGCACAGTGGCATCCGTATGAAATGCAAAACGGACTTCAGTGGGACGATATACGCGAGCAGGAAGCACAGAAAATTTATGATGTGCTTGTAGATTACGCTCCTAATATGAAAGGAAAACTGATCGACTGGTACATACAAACGCCGCTGGATATTGAGCGTAAGCACGGTCTGCTGAAAGGTAATGTGATGCATGTAGAAATGAGCTTCGACCAGATGTTCATGTTTCGCCCCACGCCTGAGTTAAGTAAGTATGAAACACCTATTGAGCATCTGTATCTTTCGAGCGCGTCCTGCCATCCGGGAGGTGGAGTATTTGCAGCGGCCGGGCACAACGCTGCACATGTGGTACTAAAGGCAATGAAGAAAAAGAAGTGGTTCTGATTTGAATTCAGAGTTATCACATATTACCAAATGGTTAGCCGTTTATCACTTATGATTGGCTTTAAAAACCGTTTTGTTATAATCGAAAAATGGCGGCTCTCTATGGATCCGCTGCTTCCGGTAGTGCTGATTCTGATGGCATGGGCTCTAAGCGAGAGATATTATCCGGAAGTGATGTTTCTCGATTCGCGATTGGAATACTGGCTTTTGGGCGGGTTTACAGCTTTATTTATCACCGTTTCCATAATAGTACATGAAATCGGTCACAGCCTGATGGCAAGGAGATTAAATATCCCCATAGAGCGCATTCATTTGTACTTGTTCGGTGGTATGGCCGAGCTTCAGCACAGACCGCACTCGGCCCGACAGGAATTCTGGATTGCAATCGCGGGGCCTGTGGCTTCATTGCTGCTGGCCTGGCTGTCGTGGATAATGTATACTCATTTTCTCACGCCGGTTCATCTGCCGTATTATTTTTTCAGGTTTCTGGCGCTCATCAACCTTATGATAGGCGCCTTTAACCTGCTCCCGATTTTTCCGCTGGATGGCGGCCGCCTGATGAGGGCATTTATCTGGGCGGTGCACGGTAACTATATACGCGCAAGTGCCATCACTAAACAAATTGGCAGTTTGTTTGTGGGTCTGTTGCTAATTGTCGCGGTTGTGGACTACCTGTACATTGAATCGGATTACGCTATGATTGGCGGCATTCTGGCGCTTTATATGATGTACACCTATTATTCGGGTCGGTATGAGCTGAATTATGCTCCAAATCCTGAAGACCTGATACACGTAATTCCTCACTCTTCCGACACCAGGAAAATGGTGCAGTCTATAGCTGAAAAGCGCAAAAAGGTAATCCGAAGATGTATTTTCCCAATACTTGAAAACGGTGAAGACGACCTGCAGGTTATCCACGGCCGGCATATTATAAGTGAGGAATTTTTTATAGATCCGGCAACTATCCGGCCGGCTCAAAAAGGTGATTTTATCAATCTTGATGAACCAGATACCTGGGACAAATCCGTATCTTTTAATGCTGAATGGATACCTGTTTATAAGGAAAATACTTTTGTAGGGATGTGTGATGCCCGCGAATTACGCTTCTGGATGGAGCAGAACGATGGTATAATCGGAACATGGCCGGATTTGAACTAAATAAGGTGCGGATATTTCAGTAGCTCAGTCTGGCATCATCAGTGGTACTAACTTTTAATTATTAGATGTGATCCCATACGGATGAAAAGACGAACAACACAGATTACCGCTAAAAGCAACATCACGTCATATGTTGAAATAAACCTGACTGTTCTAAAGCATAATGCTGCCCTGCTGAAAGAGCGTGTCCCGGATGGAATAAAAACCATGGCCGTTGTTAAGGCAAACGCCTATGGGCACGGGGCTGCATTGGTGGCACACGCCTTATCGGGTTCTGTAACAGCGCTGGGAGTAGCATCAGTTGAGGAAGCTATAAATATCCGGAATTCGGGCGTTATTCTGCCAATTCTGGTCTTTGCTCCGCCAAGAGCCGGGAATATTTCAGATTATAAAACGTACAATCTGGTTGCTACTGTCGGGTCTTTTTATGAACTGGAGCTTATGAGTTCCTCTATGTCGTTTCACATAGAGTTCGATACGGGAATGGGGCGTCTTGGGTTCTCGCCGAACGAATGGCCCGAACTCTTGCAAAAGCTTAATAAGAGCGAACTCAAACCGTCTGGCGTTATGACCCACTTTGCCACTGCTGATGCTCCCGGCTCAGATAAAGTTAATGTGCAGCTGCAATTGTTTAATAAGCTGCTGGAAGACATGGGCAGCTGGAAACAAGGAAAGGTGATTCATGCTTCAAACTCGGGAGGGCTGCTGTACTATCCGGAGGCGGCTTTTTCCATGGTAAGGTTTGGGATTGCGGTCTATGGATTTTCGCCATCTGCTGTAGAATCTATATCCGGTCTAAAGCCTGTGTTGAGCTGGAAGTCCTGCGTTTCAGTATGTAAACCACTAAAGAAGGGAGAGACGGTGAGCTATGAAGCAAACTGGTCGGCTCCACAAGACGGCTGGCTGGTTGTGGTTCCTGTGGGTTATGCAGACGGCATCCGGCGTGGATTAAGCAACAAGATTGAGATGTCGGTTGCCGGTAAAAGGCTAAAACAGGTGGGGAATATTACCATGGATTACACCATGCTCTACAGTAATGAGCCGGTCGAAACCGGTGAGGAAGTAGTGATTCTGGGCGAAAATGCCATGATGGCCGACGAATGGGCGGAACTGCTGGATACCATCCCTTATGAAATTTTGTGTGGTATCCATCCTAAAATAGAAAGAAGGCCGGTCTCCTGAGAAAACGGCCTTCCTGAAATATCTGTCCGATAAAGTTGACTGTCGGAATTAGTCCAGAATCTGGAAAAGCTCGAGGTCGTAGCGTAATGTATCAGATAACCCGGTAACGGACGGCGGTACAAGAGCTACGCGAAATTCTCCATCTTCGTAATTGTTCTCAGTGGTCCCTGGTACCATGCCGGCGGTTATAAACCTGAAATATGGTCCTGTGAAGATATTTATATTATTTCCAATCTGGAGCGAAAGTATATCTACAAATGCAGGCTCCAGAAACTGACCTTCGTATGAACTGTCGCGAACGTTTCCACGACCGGCATCACGCCAAATCGAAAAACGCATAAGGGCGAGATCGCGGGGGTTGAGACCGCTGAGGGTGCTGTTTCCTTCTCTTACAACGTAAATCAAAGTGTTGTTGCTAAGCGTATCGGGCGTTATGCCGGCAATGCTTACGGGATCGGGAACGGCGCTGAAATCTGGTCCCGGAAAGGTGTTATCGTCACATGCGCTGAAAAGAAGCAGGCCGGCGATTAAGAGAATGAAACTCGAAAAGGTTTTAGCTAAAATGGAAGTCATGAAGAGTGTTTTGTATCAGTTTAGTATAGCATTCAAAAATAGCGAATTTTATTGAACTGTGTAACCGCTGTTTGTCAGATTAGCATGTTTAACGTACATGGATGAGTTTTAAGATGCCGTGGCTCAAAGATATTCCGGATCGGTTACAGGAGCCTGACAGCTGAAGCCTTCACACACATAACAGGCTGTTGTTCCTTTTACCGGTATTTTACCCTTGTATGGTGGGAATATAATTTTTGAAGCGTCAGGAGAACTTATCAGAATGCGGTTAAACAGGTCTGCTCCGGTAAACACATTCTTAAAAACACCTGGCGTTGGTCCGCTGATAACAATTTCAGCTTTGTGTTCATGAAGCTGAAGCGCGGTGTCGAGCAGATATCCAAATGATGTAGCGTGTTTTGAAGCAGTTTGCATTATGGCATCTGCCGCCTCGAGAGCTACTTCACTGAATCGTTGCTCTCCGGAAAGTAGTCCGCATCGGAATAACGCAGCAATAGCTGCTGAGTTGCCGGATGGCGTAGCGTTGTCGAACAGGTCCCGGTTACGGCTTAGGAGCTGTTCATGCGAGCCTGAGGTGAAAAAGAAGCCATGAACGTCTTTGTCATAAAAATCATCAATCAGCATGCCGCATAGTTCTGTGGCCTTTTCGAGCCACCGCGGATCGGCTGTTATCTCGAATACATGGGTGTAAGCTTCGGCAAGCAGGGCCACATCATCGAGGAAACCAGCTTGTGAGATATTGCCGTCTTTGAAAATCCGCATCAACTTTCCATCCTGAAACGCATTTTCTGAGAGAAACTCTGCGAGCTGCAGCGCAGCGTTCCGGAATGTTTTATCATCGAACGAACGTGCGGCTCTGCACAGGCTTTTAAGAAGAACCGCATTCCAGGAGGTTATTATTTTATCATCCAGACCAGGTCGCGTTCTGGATTCTCTTGCCTTGAGAAGCACTTCTCTTGCGCGGTAGAGCACTGCTTGTGCTTCAGCAGTGGTGAAATCTCCGTGTCCGGCAAACTGCTCAATTGTTCCGGTAATGTGAAGTATGTTGCTTCCTTCCCAGTTTCCGTGTTTGCTCACGTTATAAACATCACAGAAAAGCCGGATCTCCTTTTCGGGAAAACCTGCCAGCTCTTCACGGATTTCCTCTTCAGTCCAGATATAAAAATAACCTTCCTCACCCTCCGTGTCGGCATCCAGGGCAGAGTAAAATCCACCATCTGGGTGCATCATTTCACGCTGAAGAAAAGCAAGGGTTTCATCGGCGGTATGCCTGTAAAGGGAGAGTGGTTTTACGCACCAGGCATCGGCCAAAGATCCGAGCAGCAGTGCGTTGTCGTACAGCATTTTTTCGAAGTGGGGCACATGCCAGCGTGCATCCACGCTGTAGCGGTGGAAACCTCCGCCAAGGTGATCGTAAATGCCGCCCCTGATCATAGACTCGAGCGAATGCGCTGCCATTTTATGATATTTCGACTTTTTATATATGTAGCCATACTTGAGCATGAAGCTAATACCCATCGCCATCGGAAATTTGGGAGCTGCAGAAAAACCACCATCGGTTGGGTCATAATTATCGCGATACAGACGGGCGGCTTCATGCAGCTGGCCATCGGAAAGGCTGGAGCGCTCCACCTGTTTAAGAAGGTCGCGGGAAACGGCCTGCCGAATCTGATCGGCTCGCTGCTCAATCATGTCGCGTTCGGTGGAATAGATTTCTATCATCCGGAGCAGTATCTGCCGGAATGATGGGCGCCCATGCATTTGCTCTGGTGGAAAGTAGGTTCCGCCAAACACAGGAACCCGGCCCGGCGTGAGCCAAACGTTAAGCGGCCAGCCTCCATGCCCGCTAATCATCTGTACGGCTTCCATATAAAGTGCATCGATGTCAGGCCGTTCTTCGCGATCTACTTTAATTGGTACAAAATTACTGTTCAGAATACGAGCTATCTCCTCGTCTTCAAACGATTCATGCTCCATTACGTGGCACCAGTGGCAGCTGGAGTAGCCAATGGAGAGAAAAATCATTTTGTCTTCTTTTTTCGCTTTCGCCAGCGCTTCTTCGCCCCACGGATACCAGTCTACCGGGTTGTCGGCATGTTGGAGGAGGTATGGTGATGTCGCGTTTTGAAGTCGGTTAGCCATAATGGTCGGATTTCATCAGCGTTCTGAAGGTGACTGAATTCGGTTTTATTAAGCCGGATCGGGTTTGCCTTCTTTGCCCCAGATTTCACGGTCGCGGTTTCTGTTTACAACTCTGCTTATGTATATCCCAAGTTGATAGAGTAAAATGAGGGGGATACCAATCAGAAACTGGGAAACTGGATCCGGAGGTGTGATGAATGCGGCAAGTACAAAGCACATCACAATGGCAAGCTTACGGTATTTGATCATAAACTCGGGCGTGAGAATACCGAATTTCGATAAGGTGTAGCTTATCATTGGCAGCTGGAATATGATCCCACAGGCTATCACCCACATGGTAACGGCAGAGAAATAAGCGGTTATATCGATATCGTTTCGCACCGAGTCCGACAGCTGGAATTGTGCAAAAAACTGGACTGCAAAGGGAACAAGCACGAGATATCCGAAGCTCACGCCAAGAAGGAATAAAAATACGATTACAAAAGCTGTCCAGCGCGTTTTTTTACGACCCGGGCTTTCGAGAGCAGGTTCAATAAATTTCCACAGCTGGTAGATGAACAGGGGAGACCCGATGATGAACCCAATTACTATAAGTGTGCCCCAGTATGTAAAAAACTGACCGGGAAGTCTTCTGTTCTGAAGAGATACATCAACTGCGTCGAGCCCTATAAATTTATAAACGAAAAAATCAGCATAAACGGGACCCAGCAGAACGGTGTCGATCAGGAAGTCGGAGTAAATAAAGGCAATAATCATCCCCAGAACCACACCGCCGAGCCCTTTTATAATACGCCACCGAAGCTCTTCCAGATGGTCGAGGAACGACATATTGTCGGTATCCAGTTTTGGAGGTTCGGGAGTTGGAAGGTCCCGGTCCATAATTTGCCTTTGTGTTGTGCTGGCCACGCGCTTGCTAACCGGTTAGGTGTATTTGGTAAGGATTGAAAATGTACAGCTAATAAAAAAATAAACCTGCCGGTATTTTAAAGCCCGGCAGGTTTATTGAATTGAGTGTATTGCCTCAGATTGCTACAGCATCATATAGCGGGAAGCGTTCGCAGAGCGCTTTAACTTCTTGTGCTGTTTTATGATGCATTTGTTCATCGGTTGGGTTGCTTAATACCTGATCCATAAGCTTGGCAAGATATTCGAATTCGGGTTCCTTCATACCTCTTGTGGTCATGGCAGGAGCCCCAACGCGTATACCGGAAGTAACAAACGGGCTTTCGGTGTCGAAAGGCACCATGTTTTTATTTACGGTAATTTCTGCAGCGCCAAGAATATTCTCAGCCGTTGTACCCGTTATGTTTTTGTTGCGAAGATCGATGAGAAGCAGGTGATTGTCCGTTCCGCCGCTAACAAGGTTGTATCCCATTTCGGTGAGCGCGCCTGCCATTGCCTTTGCGTTTTTGAGAACCTGCTGCTGGTATACTTTAAAATCCGGCTGTAATGCCTCGCCGAAAGCGACTGCTTTGGCCGCAATTACGTGCATAAGCGGGCCACCCTGGGTGCCAGGAAAAACGGCCCCGTCGAGAACTTCGCCCCAGTTTTTAACCCGGCCGGATTTAGGCGCTATTTTACCAATGGTGTTTTCAGTGTCGCGACCTACCAGAATCATACCACCGCGCGGACCACGAAGCGTCTTGTGTGTTGTCGTAGTAGTAACATGTGCCCATGGCAGCGGATCGTTGAGCAGTTTTGCTGCTATCAGTCCGGCGGTGTGGGCCATATCCATCCAAAGGAAAGCGCCTACTTCATCGGCTATGTCGCGGAATGCTTCATAGTCGAAATCGCGGGTGTAGGCAGAAGCGCCAATCGACAGCATGCGGGGCTTCACTTCTTTGGCCTTTTCACGAATCTTGTTCATGTCGAGACGGCCGGTTTCCTTTTCTACTCCGTAAAAATGCGCATCATACATAATACCGCTGAAGTTCACCGGAGATCCGTGGGTGAGATGGCCACCATGAGACAGGTCGAAGCCAAGGAGTTTATCACCCGGCTTCATAAAGGTAAGGTAAACGGCTGCGTTTGCCTGAGCGCCTGAGTGCGGCTGTACGTTTACCCAGTCTGCACCAAAAAGCGTTTTGGCACGGTCGCGGGCAAGATCTTCGACAACGTCTACGAACTTGCAGCCTCCGTAGTACCGTTTTCCGGGTAATCCTTCAGCATATTTGTTGGTTAATGCAGAACCCATTGCTTCCATTACCGCTTTTGATGCGAAGTTTTCGGATGCAATCATTTCGGCATTCTGATTCTGTCGGTCGGTTTCCTTTTCAACCAGACTGAATACTTCAGGGTCCTGTTCACTCAGACGTTTGTTAAGCATGGCAGTAGATTAATCGTTAGATGAAGCGTTGATTTTGTCGATGCGTTTCTGGTGCCTTCCGCCTTCGAACTCCGAAGATACCCAAGCGTCTATAATGGCTTCGATATCGTCTTCGCTCAGGAAGCGACCAGGCAGGCAAAGCACGTTTGCTTTGTTATGCTGTGCGGAAAGTTGAGCAATTTCAGGTGTCCAGGCCAGTGCAGCACGAACTCCGGGAAATTTGTTGGCCGTCATACACATTCCCTGACCCGAACCGCAGACAAGGATGCCGCGTTCGTACTCGCCGTCGGTTACTGCGGCTGCGACAAGCTTTGCGAAGTCGGGATAGTCTACGGAGTCCTCGTCGTGCGTGCCGTAGTCGACAGGCATATGGCCGAGTTTTTCGAGCGCTTTTTTAGCTAATTCTTTGGCCGGATAGCCGGCATGGTCGGAAGCAATTGGTATAATCATAACTGCACAATTTAACGGTATTTTTTATGAGTTTGAATAAAGTAGCGTAAAAGTTGATGCTTCAGTTTTAACTGCTATCGCTCGCTGGTAAACGCGTATACAAGCAGGTTTACACCCATTCTGAGCGATCTGATCCGGATATCCTCAGGCGGGTTGTGTACATCGTAGGCCCAGCCGTCCGCCAGATTTGTTTCGTAGGTGTAGTAGACAGCCAGGCGCCCGTTGCGGAAAATACCAAATCCCTGAGATGGTTTCCCGTCGTGCTCGTGAATTTTCGGGAGACCTTCGGGGAAACTGAAAACCTGAGAGTAAATAGGATGATCGAACGGCAGTTCAACGAGATCATCATCCGGGAAAGCAAGAGATAAAAACTCTCTTACATATGGGTCGAACCCATAATCGTCGTCTATGTACAGAAACCCGCCATTGTCAACATACTCACGGATATTGTTGGCTTCTGACTGATTTACTGTAAGGTCGCCATGGCCCGTCATGAAGGCAAACGCATAGCGATGGAGGTCGCGGCTGCCAATGGGCACATCATCATAACGCTCGCTCAGAGAAATCGGGACCTGCTGGCGGGTGTAGCGAATAAGGTTGGTAAGCGCTGATGGATCGTTATACCAGTCGCCACCGCCTCTGTACTGTATACGGGCAATTCTGAAGTCATCATCTGAAGCCTCAAGGCTAAGTTTAGCAGCCGGCAGTGAGTCTGCAGCGGGGGCAAGGGTGAACAGCAGAGCGGTTACCAGTATAATGCGCAGGTGTTTTAAAAAAATATGCATGGTGTTGGAAAATTCAGCTTTAACAATGGGTTTAAGATACTGCTTTGCGTAGTGCTTCAAAAGTTCAACGAGTATCTTTAAAATCCATTATATTTGAACTCATTTTGCATTATATAAGAGATATGAGACGATATTCCCTGTGGAGAAAACCCCGCACTGAATTAACCCAATAGTATTATGATGATTAGAAGAATTATTACCGCTGCAGCCCTGCTGTTTTTATTTTCCTGCGGAACCGTTGCACAGACCAGTCACGACTATATTGATCGTGTGGAGCCGCCAAACTGGTGGACCGGATTCATAGAAACAGAGCTTCAGCTTTTGGTTTACGGGCCCGATCTGGGCAAAGCAAGAGTTAGTATTGATTACCCGGGTGTTGACCTCAACCGAATGGTTACAACAGAAAACCCGAACTACCTGTTTGTATATCTGGACATTACAGAAAATGCACAGCCAGGTACCATCACCCTTAATTTTGAGCGCGGAAACCAGTCGTTTACCTACGATTACGAACTGCGTGAAATGGGAGGTTCTGAAGGCCGCCATCAGGGATTCGACAGCAGTGACGTGATTTATCTGCTCATGCCAGACCGCTTCGCAAATGCAGACCCTTCTATCAGCGAAATCGAGGGTATGCTCGAGGGCGTGGATATGGATGAGCCGTTTGCCCGAAAAGGCGGCGATATACAGGGGATTATTGATAATCTCGGCTATATCAGAGATTTGGGCATGACCGCCATCTGGCTTAACCCTATACTCGAAAACGATATGCCCGCCAATTACGAAATTCGCGCCGGCTTTTACCACGGATACGCCGCTACGGATATGTATCGGGTAGATCGCCGCTTTGGCACCAACGAAGACTTCAACCGCATGGTAAGCGAGTCGCAAAGTATGGGCATGAAGGTTATTATGGATAAAATCCACAATCATGTGGGAACGCATCACTGGTTCATAAAAGACTTGCCGTCGCACGACTGGGTACACGATCAAAGCGAGTACGGAAACACTACATACCGTACCAATACGATTATGGATCCGTATGCATCAGAATATGATTACAACAAAACCGTGCGGGCCTGGTTTGTTGATGAAATGCCGGATCTGAACCAGCGGAATCCATTGCTGGCCGACTACCTCATCCAAAACACCCTGTGGTGGATTGAGGAAAGCGGTATAGACGGTATTCGGATGGATACACACGCCTATCCGTATCCCGACTACATGGCAGAGTGGACCCGCCGCGTGCTCGAAGAATACCCGACTTTTAATATTGTGGGTGAAGTCTGGATGCCCGATGTGCCCACAACGGCCTGGTGGCAGTACGATTTCCCTACACAGTCCGGCTACAACTCGTACTTGCCAAGCGTTACGGACTTCCCGCTTTTTAGCGCAATTTCGCGCGGTCTGAACGAAGGCGGCGGCTGGGACAGCGGAATGGCCCGAATTTATTACACCCTGGGTCAGGATTTTCTGTATACCGATCCCATGCTGAACGTGATTTTTGTAGATAACCACGACCTCACCCGTTTTATGGATATTGTTGGCGGCGATCCCGAAAAGTTTAAGCTTGGTATAGCGCTTATTCTAACCACAAGAGGGATACCGCAAATTTATTACGGTACTGAAATAATGATGGATATGGGCGGTGAGCACCACGATGCTGCCAAACGCATTCCGTTTCCCGGCGGATGGCCAGGTGATGAAATCAATGCCTTCACAGAGGAAGGGCGTGTACAGTTAGGAAACGAGCGCGGACTCCCGGTTCAGGAAATGTTTCAATACGTTCGTGATCTTACCCACTGGAGGAATGATGCAACGGTGATCCATAACGGAGCGCTTCGCCACTTTGTGCCGGAAAACAATGTGTATGTGTACTTCCGCTACGACGACGATAGCACCGTAATGGTAATTCTGAATGGCGATGATGAAGCCAAAGAGTTAAATATGAACCGTTTCCGTGAGTTTACCGACTTGTTCGAAAACGGTCGCGAAGTTGTTGATGGTCGCTCATTTCCGCTAAATCAACCTCTGCAGCTTGGTCCTCGTGAGGCGCTGGTGCTCGAACTCGAGTAAAAGACCTGAGGCAGGAAAGTATACAAACTGCTATATTCACGGCGGCAGGTGCTGATATCAGGGCCTGCCGTTTCGTTTTGGTGCTAAATGATGGCACCGTGTCTTCACCAAATAAACCCGACACTGTTTTCAAAACTGTATATGATGAATTCCGCCAAGCTGCACATCATTCTTCCTGCTCTGATTATGACCTCAATTCTCATGGCATGCGGCTCACCCCAGCCCCGTGAAGCCAGGATAACGGATGTCAGCATAGATATCCGCAGTGAGATTGAGCTGCCTGATGGACCCGAATCGCCGCTTTATGTCAGCGCCGCCAAGCGGGATGATTGCACAATCGCACTTGTTGAGGTACGGACAAAACTGGTTTACAGCGCAGACGTTTGCGAGCCGGGACTCAGCGTGATTTCCGGCAGGGGCAATGAAGCTCATCAGTACGACTTCCCCCGCCGCGTTTTCGATTTTGATGGCTTGCTCGGTATAGCAGACCTGGACTGGAATAATTTTATCTTATTGGATGAGAATGATGAACTGTACAAAGTAATCTCTTACGATGATCAGCCCGGCCGTTCTCTGGTATACGCTTCGGATGCCAGCCATTATTATCGAACCGACTCCGGTATCCATCTCATGACCCGCGTAAATACAGAAACCCGTGAGGCCGAAAAGTTTTTCCTGCTTCCCGAGCCCTTTCAGGCGTTTTCAATTGTAGTGCCGGGTGGCGGCATACAGCGAATTGGTGATAAGATTTATACCATCAGCTCCCTCATGCCATATATTTATGTGTTTAACGAAACCGAAGAAAAGGTAGAATACTTACTGCCGGACTTCATGGAATACAGCCAAAACACGCGCCGTCTGCCCGATATACCATTTGAAGAGCAGAATGCATTTCTTTCGGAGCTGCGCGAATATCATCAGTATCAAAACCTGCTAACCATTGAATATCAGGGTGAAACACATCTGCTTGTATTTTACACCTATAAGAATGAGTTCTACCTGTCTATTGTAAACACCGAAGGCGAAGCGGTTGTTAATCAACCCATCGACTACTTCATCCTGGGAACATTCGGCGATGCTATTATTGGAATGGATGTGGAAGCAGAAAAGATGTTTTTACTTGATATCGGCAGCTGATTAAGACCGGGAATCAAGGGGCGAAGGGATTTACTACCTCTATTTCGGAGATAATACCTGTCCGGCTGCCAAAGATTCCGATACCGCCCTCCACGTTCCACAGAATATTTTCTATTTGACCCGGAGAAAGGGTGGATGGCCCGCCCAGCTGTATACTCAGTGAACGAATGTAATCGTATAAATTGGTGTCTATGGCGTAGAACGAAACCTCGTTTGGCCCGTAGTAGGCAATGGCAATCCACGGAAGTTTAATGGTGATGGTATTGTCTTCGTTAATTTCATAGTTGCCCTCATTTATTATGCCGGAGGATACACGTAAAAACTGGTCGGGATCATCATCTTCATCTAGAAAACCGGCATAAAATGGCGTTAGGGGAAAGTTATCCGGGTCAAGCGCAAGTGTGGAAGCCACATAGTAATTCTGTCGGCCCGGATAGAAACTAATCGTAAACGTTGGCTCAAACTGATCAGGCCCCTGATAGATGAATGAGTTTCCGTTCGTGGAAATCAGGTCAAAATCACCGGGCACAAAGGTTTCTGAAGTTAGCACAGGCGATGACATCGGATCTTCACGAACTTCAAGCCGGTAGACCAGGCCCGGAGTTACGGTTCGAGATTCGTCTGCGGCCACGTAAACACCTCGCTGATCGGATTCCACGTACTCTAACACGGCTTCTGTTGCACCGCTGTTAGTAGTGCGTATCAGGCGTACGTCCAGACCGCTGAGCGCCGCTGCTTCGAAGGTATATTCCTGATCGAAAGGCAGGGTTTTCGAAAGCTTAACTGATGGCAAAGGATCACCAGCTGTTAAAAATGCCTCGACCACCATTTGCTCTTCGAAACCGTCTTGTGTATACGGATCACAGGCTGCGAAGGCAAAAAGGACCACCATGCTCAGAAATACGGTTCGGATAAGTATGGAATTAAGTGATTTCATAGTGTGATGGTATTGCTAAAAATTAACAGTGTAGGTAATGGAAGGCAGAATCGGCAGCATGCGAACAACCTGCCGTGATGCCGGATTATCATCGAAATCAAACTGGTAAAACCAGACGTTGCGTCTTGAATAAGCATTTATAACCTGAAGCTGAAGTTCGGAATCTCCCAGGCCAAAGAAACTGCTGTAGTAGGTGAAGCCAAGATCAAGTCGATGATAAGCGGGAAGCCTGGATGCATTTACCCTGCCCACGATTAGCGGATTGTCCGGCTGGGTTTCGAACGGATTGTCGACCTGGGTTCTCCCGAGCGGTTCGGTATAGGTCTGCCCGGTGGCGTAGTTAAAAACCGCCGTTGCCATCCAGCGGGAGCTCAGGCTGTAGTTTATCACAAGGTTTATATCATGAATCCGGTCGTATTTCGGAGGATAGAAATCATCGTTATTGAAGGTGGGGAATTTTCGTCTTGTTGTGCCCCAGGTGTAGCCAATAAATCCGTTCAGGCGGCCGGTGTTTCGCTGGATCAGAGTTTCAACCCCATAGGCAAAACCTTCACCAAAACGGAACAGCTCGCTGTAATCCAGGCCTGCAGTGTCCGGAATGCGGGGATCGAACTCGAACAGCTGCCTCATGTTTCGGTAAAAGCCTTCAAGCTCGAAGTTCCACTCGCGAACCGGGTTCCATTTGATACCCGCCAGGAACTGATCGCCCCAGGCCGGCGGGACGCCATCGTCGGTAAGCAGCCATAAATCAAATCCTGAAAAGGCCTCGTTGGTGATAAGCGTCTTAAACTGATAATAGCGGCCATAAGCTGTTTGAAGCCTAATCTCGTCTGTAGGCCGATATTCCAGCTGAGCACGGGGTTCGAGCCGGAAATGCCTGCCGCTGGTGTAGTAGCTGGCGCGCACTCCTCCCGTAAAAATCCACTGAGGCGTAATTCTCCAGCGGTCCTGAACGTAAGCCGCGACGTATTCTGAAGTAATGTCAGGCGACTGCGTTACAAGCCCGTCGAATCGATCCTGAAGGGTTAAAAGAAGGGTTCCGGCCCAGATACCTGCTTTTACGGTGTGCTGTTGTGATGGGGTCCATTCCAGATCGGATTTCACGGAAAAATCGTTTACCGTATTAGTGCGCTCAAAAACGGTGCCGCCAAACTCAAAGCGCGGATCGTTGAAGTAGCGCGAGCCTGTGAAGGTTACCGTGCTGAACAAATCGCCCGACAGAATACGTCTCCAGGTGAGGCTCCCCGTGATATTGCCGTAATTCAATTTGAGAAGAAGGTCGTCGGCAGCCGGGAAGTTCACGTCGTCCTGACCCGCATAAAAGGATAGGCTCAGCCGGTCTTTTGATGACAACTCGTAGTTTATTTTTCCATTGGCATCAACAAAGTAGAAACTCTCGGGAATGTTATCCACGCTGCCACGAAGCGCCCAGAGGAGTGGCTCGAGGGTAGACCGTCGAATGGCAAACATATATGAACCCCGGTTAAATGGCCCTTCTATGGAAGCTCTGGATGAAAGCAGCCCAACGGAAGCCGTGCCGCTGGTTCTGCGCCGGTTACCGTCTTTGTTATAAATATCGACCACCGATCCTATACGACCGCCGTACTCGGCAGGGAAGCCGCCTTTAAAAACGCGCACGTCGCGAATGGCATCTGGATTAAAAGTCGAGAAAAAGCCAAAAAAGTGGGTCGGGTTGTACACGGTGGTATTATCCAGCAGAATCAGGGTCTGATCGGGGCTCCCGCCTCTGATGTACAAACCGGATGAAAAATCGGAAGCGGCTTTTATTCCCGGAAGCAGCTGTATGGAGCGGAAAACATCGGCCTGAAGCACCGCCGGGGTTTCGCGTATCAGCCGTGTGGAAACGGTGGTAACGCCCAGACTTTGTCGTTCTTCGAGATCGTAGTATTCGGATGTTACGAGAACATCATCCATTTCTAAACCGGATTCGTCCAGTTCGACATCAAGACGCAGGGTTTCTCCGGCTGTTACGGTAACCTCAATGCGTTGTTCTCTGAAGCCAAGAAAGCTGAAAACTATTATGTGCTCACCGGCTGGAATTCTGCTTATGGTGTAAAAGCCCGAGCTATTAGACGATGCGCCGAGTGTTGTTCCGGCTATAACGGCATTGGCGCCCCAGATGGCTTCACCCGTTGCAGCCTCAGAAACGTACCCGTTTATTGTTCCGGTTTGAATTTCGCTATCGGTATAGCCGGTATTGGCTAATGAAGGAATCCGGAGTACAAGGAATAAAATTATTGCGATAAGGCTTCTTTTCACAGCTCTGGAAAATGGTTTAAAACAACAAAAAGGGTAAATAAAAACTGTTGAAGTGTATACGGCTAAAAATAAATGGAGTTTCTGTATACAAAAGTTTTGGACTCAACACATTGGCGGGCTTGGGGGTTCGTTCAAATCATACCAATAATCTGTTGTGAATCGTTTAAAAATCTGTATTATTGAGCTGTTTTGTAAACGGGAGAGAGAAATTGTGCGTTTTCAAAAAGCCGGATATAACTTTATTCCAGATTATTCGTAACGAATGCTAAGCCTCCAACCTGGCATCGAGCGAAGACTTCTGCTTTCTAATCAGTGACGTAACTTTACCACTATGCAACTCAAGCAACGTATATTATTTTATTTCGGATCGGTTATGATGATGTTGCTCTTTGGAGCAATGATGCATACCCAGGAAAACGGCAGTACCGATGAGCCTGTTCCCAGGGGTTCTGGTGTGGTTTATGTAGTGCAGGTAGAGGGCCTGGTAGACAACGGGCTTCACCGTTATATAGAGAGAGGCATTACCCTGGCCGAGGAGGATGAAGCCATGGGCCTGATTTTGCATATGGATACTTTTGGCGGTCTGGTTGATGCAGCCGATAAAATCCGAAAGAACCTTCTCGACACCAACGTGCCGACGCTTACTTTTATAGATAAAAACGCCGCCTCAGCCGGTGCGTTAATTGCCTTTGCAACAGATATTATTTATATGGCACCGGGCTCATCAATTGGCGCTGCTACCGTAGTAGATGGCGGCGGTGGTAAAGCAGATGAAAAAATGCAGAGCTATATGCGTGGCCTGATGCGTTCTACAGCAGAGGCGACCGGTCGTAACGCCCGCATAGCCGAAGCCATGGTAGACGAGCGCATTGTAATTGATGGCATCACCGAAGAAGGGAATCTGGTAACGCTAAGCACAAGCGAAGCTATTGAACTGGAAATGGTTCAGGGTTCATCTTCCACTCTGGAGCAGGCGCTTGAAAGTGCCGGCTGGCAGGATGCCGAAATCATTTATGTACAGGAAACCACAAACGAGCAAATCCTTCGTTTTCTCGCTAATCCGGTAATGAGCAGCATTCTTATGCTCATGATGCTGGGTGGTCTCTATTTCGAACTGCAGTCTCCAGGTGTTGGCTTCCCCGGCGCTATGGCAACCATGGGAGCGTTACTGTTTTTTGCCCCGCTCTATATCATGGGCTTCGCGCAGCCGTGGGAAATCATTCTGTTCTTTATTGGGGTGGTGCTCATAATCGTGGAAATATTCGTATTGCCCGGGTTTGGTATACCGGGAATAATCGGGATTACACTTGTGTTTTTTAGCCTTGTTGTTTCCATGATAGGAAACGTGGGCTTTGAGTTCCCGGCTCTTGAGCACATGGGACGCGCCATTTGGACTATGGCTATTACACTTATATTAGGTATTTTAATGCTGTTCTCTTTAGGAAAATACTTACCACAAAGCCGTATGTTCAGCCGACTTATTTTAGTGGATTCAACCAGCAAGGAGCAGGGGTATACCTCTTCCGACAGCAAAGATTCATTGATGGGCCAGGAGGGCGTAACCGTTACGGCTCTGCGTCCGGCCGGAATTGCCCTAATCGACGACGAACGTATTGACGTGGTTTCGCAGGGTGATTTCATCGAAAACGGAGCACGCGTTGTTGTGGTAAACACTTCCTCGAGCAGGGTGATGGTGAAGCGCCTCACATCCTAAGCACCTCATACAGACTTAAATTCATTACTTAATAACCATCCACGTAAAATCATTTATATAATCTCATGGATCAACTTTTTCCGTTAATTGTGATAGGTGGTACGCTCGTTGTACTGTTCACATTCTTTTATTATGTACCACTTGGGCTTTGGGTTACAGCCTATTTCTCCGGTGTCAAAGTTGGCATCTTTTCTGATCTGGTAGGTATGAGGCTTAGAAAAGTTCCTCCGGGACCGATCATTAAAGCCGCTATTACCGCTCATAAAGCAGACTTACCCCTCAATGTTGCCAAACTCGAGGCTCACTATCTGGCCGGTGGTAATGTTAATAAAGTCGTTCAGGCACTTATATCTGCCGATAAAGCGAACCTCGGACTCACCTTCGAGCGCGCAGCTGCAATTGACCTTGCCGGCCGTGACGTATTCGAAGCCGTTCAGATTTCTGTAAACCCGAAAGTAATTCAAACGCCAATTATTACAGCCGTTGCCAAAGATGGTATTCAGGTGAAGGCCAACGCCCGCGTAACGGTTCGTGCAAACCTCGACCGTTTGGTTGGTGGTGCTACCGAAGAAACAATCCTTGCCCGTGTTGGTGAAGGTATTGTAACCACAGTAGGTTCTGCCGACGACCACAAAAAGGTACTTGAAAATCCGGATCAGATTTCCCGAGTAGTTCTCGACCGCGGTCTTGACAGCGGTACTGCTTTCGAAATTCTCTCCATCGATATTGCCGACGTAGACGTAGGTAACAACATTGGCGCTGCCCTGCAGATCGATCAGGCGGAAGCCGATCTGAAAGTTGCCCGTGCGAAAGCTGAAGAGCGTCGCGCAATGGCCGTTGCTGCCGAGCAGGAAAACAAAGCCAAGATTCAGGAAATGCAGGCACGCGTAGTAGAAGCCGAAGCCGAAGTTCCGAAAGCAATTGCTGAAGCCTTCCGCAGCGGAAACCTGGGCATTATGGATTACTACAACATGAAGAACGTAATTTCAGATACCGACATGCGCGACTCTATCGCCAAAGGTTCTGAAAAAGTAGAAAGGAAGGATGATGACGAACCAAGACGCCGCAAGAAGTAACAGGCGCTAAGTTCTCCTCTTTTTCCTCGTTCTTAAACGAACATATAAAAGCCGGTTCTGCAATAAGCAGGCCCGGCTTTTTTTATGCATTTATCTGCTCGAATTAACTAAAGGGGCTCCATTTATTTCTTATGCCAAAATCGGGAGCTGTTTAGATGCGCAAGGGCCCTAAACTTTTTATGTGACTATCGGCACTGTAAAAGAAACAGCTAAAAGTAATGATCCCCAATCACAAAGACTTCATGAGGAAAACAACTCATTAAATACCTTTCGGGCTGTATTCCCAACTGATTTCCGTGCATCCAAAGGCACCCCCTCCCGATATATCGCCGGTGCGTAACTCTAAGCAGTTAGACGACCGACGGTTAAGCAGACGAAGTGCTAAACGTTTGTTTGCTAAAATTGTCTAACTATCGTAACATTACAGCCTTATTACTAAGCCGGTGTAAGGGGTTCAAGATCCGGTCTAAGTTAAATACTAATAGATATTTAAATAAACAGGAAAACAAGTGGACTTATTGATTCTAACTCCATTAGCTGCAATAGTTGCTCTTATTGCAGCCTTCATTCTCGCCAAAAGTGTGCTTAGCGCTCCTACAGGCGATGAAAAAATGAACGACATTGCTGATGCTGTAAAAGAGGGGGCATCAGCCTACATGAACAGGCAGTATACAACCATTACCTACGTTGCGGTTGCCATTATTGCTGTATTTGCACTCATTGCTTTTACACAAGATGGTCAGTCGGCCACTACCTGGTGGTGGACAACTATTGGTTTCGCTGTTGGTGCTCTATTTTCTGCACTTAGTGGTTATGCCGGAATGAGCATTGCCGTTCGTTCGAACATTCGCGTGGCTGAAGCTGCCAAAACAGGCCTTCCGGGTGCGCTGAAGCTTGCTTTTAACGGTGGCGCTGTTTCCGGGCTGGCTGTTGCAGGTCTTGCGCTTCTTGGTGTAGCCGGATTCTTTTACCTGTTCGACAGCGTGCTCGGCCTTGCCGATCCTGTGAATCCACTTGTTGGATTCGCGTTCGGTTCATGTTTAATTTCACTATTTGCCCGTGTGGGTGGAGGTATCTACACCAAGGCTGCCGATGTGGGCGCCGACCTTGTAGGTAAAGTTGAAGCCGGTATTCCTGAAGATGATCCCCGCAACCCTGCCGTAATTGCCGATAACGTAGGCGATAACGTGGGTGACTGTGCCGGAATGGGTGCTGACCTTTTCGAAACCTATGCCGTAACCGTTATTGGTGCATTGCTGTTGGGTTACCTGCTCCCGGATGTTCAGGTTGTTACCGCTTTTGTTACGTACCCGCTTTATCTGGGTGCATTCGCTCTTATGGCTAGTATCGTATCTGTATTCTTTGTACGAATGGGCAAAAGTAACAACATTATGAATGCCCTTTACAAAGGTATGTACGCAAGCGCAATTATCTCAATTGCAGGTTTTGCCTGGATTACGCACGCTATTTTTGGGGATGCAACCTTTGCTGAGATGGCGCATCTCACGAATGCTCCTACAAGCTGGTTGAGTCTGTTTTATGCCACGCTTGTTGGTATTGTGGTTGTAATTGGTCTTATTCACATCACCGAGTATTACACTTCTACCAAGTACAGCCCGGTTAGAAAAATTGCCAAGTCTTCGGAGACCGGATCAGCTACCAACATCATCAGTGGTCTTGCTGTGGGTATGGAAAGCACGCTGTACCCGACTATTGTTCTGGTACTGGCACTCTTCCTTAGCTTTACATTTGCCGGCATCTACGGTATCGCAATTGCGGCCGTTGCCATGCTTAGCGTAACAGGTATGATTATCGCCATGGATACCTATGGACCGATTACTGATAATGCCGGTGGTATTGCCGAAATGAGCAACCTGCCGGACAGTGTACGTGCTAACACGGATGCTCTTGATGCCGTGGGTAACACCACCAAAGCCGTTACCAAAGGATACGCTATTGGCTCTGCCGCTCTTGCCGCTCTCGTACTCTTTGCCGACTACATACTGAATCTGGAAAAAGCCGGCTACACCGATGCATTCGCGCTGAACGATCCTATCGTACTTACCGGTCTGTTTATCGGTGCCATGCTACCGTTCCTGTTTTCTTCTTACCTGATGGAAGCGGTTGGTAGAGCAGCCGGTGCGGTAATTGAAGAAGTTCGTCGTCAGTTCCGCGAAATGCCGGGCATTATGAAGGGTGAAACCCGTCCTGACTACGGCGCCTGCGTGGATATCGTTACCAAATCTGCTCTTAAAGAAATGGTAGTTCCAGGTCTTCTGGCCGTTTTTGCTCCGCTGATTGTGGGTTTCCTCTTTGGTCCATTGGCTCTTGGTGGACTGCTTATCGGTGTGATTGCATCAGGTCTGATGATGGCCCTGATGATGTCCAACGGTGGTGGCGCATGGGATAACGCCAAGAAGTACATCGAAGACGGCAACCACGGCGGAAAAGGCAGTGAAGCGCATGCCGCAGCCGTTGTAGGCGATACTGTTGGCGATCCTTACAAGGACACTGCCGGTCCGTCAATCAACCCTCTTATCAAGGTAATTAATACCGTTGCCCTGATTTTTGCGCCCCTGATTGCTGCAGTTGGCGGTATTCTGCTCTAAGTGCAAACTAAAAGCATTTTTTCAACGGGTCTGGTTTCCTGCAAGGAAACCAGACCCGTTTTGTTTAGATAAGCCAACAAATGCTGAATCCGCGAAATACATTGTATACGATGATACATATATTCATTACGGCGCAATAATTTCGTATATTAACTGTTAGTAATACTCGTTCTTTAATCTATTGGGGATGTACTTGGCTTCGACGGGATGCTGTCGGATCGCAGGTTGCATGCCGGGTTTTTCTTTGACACCCGTAAAAAAACAGAGAACTCTTAAATTGTAAGTGACAACTCTTACTCTTACCGGATGGCTGCGTAAGCACGCCTCCTGCTCCGTTAGTCGCCCGCCTGTAGGCGGCTTCCCGAGCACCGACTTAATATAGGCTATCCCACGCTGTTGATCAGGCAGCACGGGAGACATTTTACTGATCTGGTTCTGAAGAGCTGAGTCAGCCGGCTAACTTCAGAATAAGACTCAACCGCTGAATAAGCATGTAGATATTTGTAGGTTCGCCATTTCGGACCCGGGTTCGACTCCCGGCATCTCCACCAGTTAAACAAAAACCCCTGCGGCACTTGCTGTCGCAGGGGTTTCTTTGTTTTACAATGATTTTGGCAAGCTTTAGAACCAAAGACTAAAAAGGGATGCTTCCGACTTATTTTTTATATTGGGGCAGTTTTTCACCAGAGGAATTTATAAGTAACGAGACTGCAGATTTGAACTCAGAATCTGAATACAAATGATAAGAACCATGTCAGAACGGTACGGCGCATGAGCAAATCAGCTGATAAAGCTATAGCTATTGATGCCGTTATTACGTGGGTAGATGGCAACGATCCGGAGCATCAGGCTAAACGAGACGAAGCCCTGGGAATTCCTAGTCCCGAGGAAGACGATATACTTGAGACCGGTAAGGACGAAACCCGCTTCCAGAATAACGACGAGCTTGTGTACTGCCTTCAGTCTTTGCGGTCGTTTGCGCCCTGGTTAAACACTATCTGGCTGGTAACCGATAACCAAAGGCCGGAATTTCTTACTGATGAACTGGCCGCTGAGCTGGGGGTAAAGCTGGTCGACCACTCAGAAATTTTCCGTTCTTACGAGTGGGCCCTGCCAACCTTCAACAGCCGGACAATCGAAAGTTCCCTTTGGCGGATTCCCGGCCTTGCTCCCCGCTTTTTGTATTTGAATGATGATTTTGTGCTCACAAGACCAGCGCATATTGCTGATTTCTATAATGAAGATGGCAAAGTAATTCTGAGGGGGGAGTGGCGCGGCATGATGGCGTACGGACCATTCCAGAAGAAATTCAATGATATAGTCAGCAAGGTAGCTAAAAAGCTTTTTGGAATTACCCGGTCGTTGAACCTGCTTCTGCAGAGTCGTTCTGCTGCTCTTGCCGGTTTCAAAAAGAAATACTTTATGGTACCCCATGTACCGCATCCGCTGATATCAGGTTCTCAGCAGAAATTTTTCGAAGAAAATTCTGAAGTATACTCACGTAACATTAAATACAAATTTCGCAGTACGAATCAGGTTTCAGGTGTGTATCTGGGGCATCATCTGGAAATAGCCAGAGATAATGCCATCACCCTTGATACAACCGGCGTAAAGATGTTGAATGGTGAAACCGATGTCGATATCACGCTTAAGCGAAAGCTGAAAGAAATACGTGAGGGTAAAATGATGTTCACCTGTTTGCAGGGATATGAGTTTTTCAAACCACATCAGAAAAAAATCATTCACAGCACGCTTGTCGATGCTTTTCAGAAAGCTGATGCACCAGTGCTGGATATACTTAAAAATGTACCGGAGTAGCGTTTGAGCCTGAAAGAACGTTTTACTAAAATCCGTCGCTACCTCGGTGAAACCGAGCAGGGAAAGAGCGTTCAGAAAAATGGACGCAGAGCCGCAATTCTGATAATCGTCGGCCTTATAGTCTATCAGATATTTGATATAGGCTGGGGCGAGGTGATGCGCTCCCTGCCCGACGTGCCGCTTTTCTACATTCTGTTTGTAGTGCTTTATCTCTCGCTTCCGGTAGCCGAAGTCTTTATTTACCGCGAAGTCTGGCCTCTGAAGCGGAAAGATTTGTTCCGTGCCTTCATCACAAAAAAGGTGTATAACGACGAAGTGATGGGCTATTCCGGGGAGTTATTCCTGTTTATCTGGGGCAGAAAACGCCTCAATAAACCGGAGTTAGACGTGCTTAAAAACGTGCGGGATAATAATATTCTGTCGGCTATTACATCAACCACGGTTGCATTTACGCTGGTTGGTGTGCTGGTGTTTACGGGGGTCCTCAACCTGGAGGATGTTATTGGCCGTGTTGATTTGGCTTATTTTATAACGGCAGGAGTAATTATCGCGGTTTTCGTGGCGCTTCTCATTCAGTTTAGAAGGTATGTATTTGGTCTGCCGCTTAAATCTGCTCTTAAGGTTGGAGGTATTTATGTCATCCGGTTTGTGGTGCACAATACGCTTCTTGTGGTGCAGTGGGCGGTTGTAATTCCTGATACGCCGCTATCAATTTGGTTTATTTTCCTGGCTATCGTAATTGTAGTAAACCGCATTCCTTTTCTACCCAGCCGCGACCTGGTCTTTCTCTGGGCCGGTATCGAGCTTTCGCGCATGCTCGAAATGGCTACTGCATCGGTAGCGGCTATGCTTTTAGTTTCAAGTGCCCTCAAAAAAGTGACAAACCTGGTACTTTTTCTATTGATTTCCCGCCAGAATGCGAAGAGCCCGTCAGAAGAAATGAATCCAGATCAGATCGAAGGGCCTAAATCACAGTAAGAATTGTCAGTGATTTGTTGCTGATTGCTCATCTGTGATGCGATGAAAAATGATAACTTTATTCCGGGCGCTGCATATATAGCATACGGTATTGATTTAACTTCATGTTAAACAATGCTAATCGGGGAGAAGACAGGGCAGTTTCTTTGTTAGTTGGTTAAACACCTAATTGCCACCTGATAAATCAAACTGTGTATTTTCGCTTAACGATACTCTTTTTCCTGTTTTTTTTCACAAGTATGCATCCCGTCCTTGCAGTGAATGATGACCCCGCTGAACCATCCATACTGCTCGGTCAGGTATTTGATGAAGCCGGAGAGCCTGTTGCAGGAGCAACCATTGCACTTTTAAAGGATGATGAGCTCATTACCGGAACGGCCACAGCTCCCGACGGCAGGTTTGAATTTGAGGCAGAACCCGGAGATTACCTGCTTCGCGTTACTTATGTTTCATTTGAAACCTGGGAAACCGAAATTTCGGCCGAATCCGGTGAGTCAGTTGAGGTGGGAGATATCACCCTGTCGGAGGCATCCGAAGAGCTCGATTATGTGGTACTCGAAACCGAAGCTGCGGCTGTCGAAACCCGCTTTGATCGCAGAATCTACCGCGGAGGCCGCGACATGGAGGCCATAGGCGGTACTGCTTTGGATCAGCTTGAAACCATCCCTTCCGTTGAAACAGATTTCGAGGGCAACGTGAGTCTGCGGGGCAGCGAAAATGTACAGGTTCTGATTAACGGCCGGCCTTCGGCTCTGTTGAGCGGGGGAACCGATGCGCTTGAAGCAATACCCGCCGATGATATCGAACGGGTTGAAATCATCACCAATCCGTCGGCACGCTACGATGCGCAGGGTGATGCGGGCGTCATCAACATTGTGCTGAAGAGAAATCGTGCGGTAGGATTAAATGGGTCGGTATCGGCAAGAACGGGACTGCCGGATGACCACCGGATATCGACCAACATGAATTTTATGACCAATAATGCCAACTGGTTTACCAGCTTTGGGTTTCGCTACAGAGATCGTCCGTCGGAGCGCAACAGATTTCAGCGGTTTGAGTCGGCCGATACGTCTTTTGTTTATACGCAGGACCAGGAGCGCTCCAGACAGGAGCTGCGCGGTGACGTTCGGCTCGGAGCTGAAATATTTCTGACCGACCGGCAGACGCTTACGCCCTCGGTCTACTTCAGGTACAGAAACCGGGATAACCGTTCTGATACGTTCTACAACGATTTCGACCTTGATGGAAATTTACTCAACGAAACCGCAAGGGAAGATCTGGAGGATGACAGCCAAACCAACTTTGAGTTCGACCTTGCCTGGGATTACGATATTGGCGGAAGCGACAATCAAAGACTAACGGCTGACTTCAAGATTGATTTCCGGCCGGAGCAGGAGGCGTCAAATCTCAGGGAATTTAGTTTACTCACGGGCGAGGACATCACCATTCAGCGTACGGATAATGAAGAGCAGATAACAAGCCTGTTGTTTAATACCGACTACACAAGAGGCTTGGGAGAATCCGCTGAAATGGAGCTGGGCGTCAGGTCTTCAGCCCGCTGGTTCGATAATCGCTACAGCGCGGAAGAGCTACAGGATGGAGTCGCGGTTCCGCTGGAGGGCTTTAATGAAAACTTTACCTATAGCGAAAACATCAACGCTGCCTACGGAATACTGTCGTCACAGTTTGGGAAATTCTCTATTCAGGGCGGGCTGAGGCTGGAACAAACGGTCATAGACACCCGGCTGACTGAAAGCGGAGAGACGTCCGGGCAGAACTACCTCAATTTGTTCCCGAGCATCTTCACCAACTACGAGTTTAACGACCGCAATACCATTCAACTTAGCTACAGCCGTAGATTATCCCGGCCGCGATTTCGTAATCTATTGCCTTTTTCCAACCTACGCGACTCGCGCGATATCTTCACCGGAAATCCCAATCTGAATCCTGTTTTTTCAGACTCCTATGAGCTGAGCTATCTCACGCTCTGGAGTACAGGCTCGGTTTCTAGCAGCGTGTACCACCGCTACAGAACCGGAGTGGTCGAGCGCATATCGGAGCTGGATGGTGATGGGGTTACACGCCGGTTTCCAATCAACCTTTCAACACAGTCGAGCTGGGGTTCAGAACTTGCCGTTAGCCAGCGCGTATTCGAATCCATCCGGCTGAGAGGTAGCGCAAACCTGCGCTATTCCGATACAAAAGGAGATTTTCAGGGGCAGGTTTTTGAACGCGAGTCCACCGTATTTTTCGGCCGGATGAGAGTGCAGTGGAGGATCACGGAAAACCTGAATTTTCAGACCACCTATTTCTACAGCGGACCCAGAAATACCACGCAGGGTTCAAGAACTGCATCCTATGGCATTAACTCCGGGATGTCGCTGGATATGTTCGATGGCAACGCAACGCTCTCGCTATCAGGCAGAGACTTGCTTAATACCAGAGGTCGCAAAACAATTATAGATGAACCTAACTTCTACAGCGAAGATGAGTCCAGATGGCGCTCCCGCTCGTTCCGGCTCAACTTCATCTGGCGCTTCAACAGACTGGCGGGCTAATGATTTTTGATAGTTGAGCGAAGCGAAATCCCGACCCTGCACGGTGTCGGGGCTGATTTCTGATTGATGATCTTTGAATGGGGGGAATCAGTGAACAGTAACCAGTAAATGATACCTGATACCTGATACCTGAATTTGAACTAATTCACCATATGCATTGGTTGTGATTTTGTACCATTCTCACCCTTTTTT
>Ga0207421_10000687_pt1 | contig 43883 bp, 41 predicted proteins | sample SodLakKL_010_SED_4_FD_187542 | JGI IMG/M metagenome (GOLD analysis project Ga0207421, IMG submission 187542) | Alkaline sediment microbial communities from Lake Tanatar, Kulunda Steppe, Russia - 8KL_010_SED (SPAdes) (version 2) | ecosystem: Environmental > Aquatic > Non-marine Saline and...
CGGGTCGCCATACTGTAACCTTCGACGCCAACAGACTGGCATCGGGTGTGTATCTGTATCGCTTACAGGCGGGCAGCTTCACACAGGTTCAGAAGATGATGCTTGTGAAGTAATTTTTAAGAGTATTAATTCATCAGCTAATTTGAAGCCCGGTAGTGCAAACTGCCGGGCTTTTTCTTAATTACGACAAACTGTTTCGTCAGATGAGCCGTTAGCCCTTAATAAATTTATCCCAATCATGCTTTAAAACGTTTAAACCTGAATAGTAATGTTTGTTCAAAATTGCGCTTTTTGGGTATATTGAGGCATATTTTTGATACATCCACGTGCTTATGCACCAACCTTCTAAATAAAGCATTTCGCATGACTGTTAAACAATCTATCGACGCAGACCAGGTCCATGAAGTACTTGGCCGAAGAATATTAGCCGATGGTTTAGACATGGTTCTGGACCTCGACAAAAGTGAAGGACCTTACCTTTACGACTCCAAACACAAAAAAAACTATCTCGACTTTTTCACATTTTTTGCTTCCAATCCCCTTGGGATGAATCACAAAATGATGAAGGATGAAGATTTTGTTCGTAAAATCAGCAAGGTTGCGATAAACAACCCTTCCAACTCAGATGTTTATACCCGTGAGATGGCCGAGTTTGTTGATACATTCGACAGAGTGGGTATCCCGGACTATCTTCCCCACGCCTTTTTCGTTGCCGGTGGTGGACTTGCCGTAGAAAATGCGCTAAAAGTTGCTTTCGACTGGAAAGTTCAAAAAAACTACCAGAAAGGCTATCGTCAGGAAAAGGGCCATAAAATACTGCATTTTAATCAGGCGTTTCACGGTCGCACTGGCTACACTATGTCGCTTACCAATACGGAACCAGGTAAAGTGGCAATGTTTCCAAAGTTTGACTGGCCGCGGATCACTAACCCTAAAATGGTATTCCCCGTAACCGATGAGAATACACGAAGCGTAATCGAAAATGAAAGTCTGGCTATTGCTCAGGCTGAACGCTATTTCGAAATTCATAAGGATGATATTGCAGCCATCATACTGGAACCAATCCAGGGTGAAGGTGGCGATAACCAGTTCCGTCCTCAGTTCCATCAGGCATTACGGGATTTGGCCGACAAACACGAAGCTCTGCTTATTTATGATGAAGTGCAGACAGGCGTTGGTCTCACCGGCAAATTCTGGTGCCACGAGCACTATGTAAAACCAGATATTCTGGCCTTTGGCAAGAAAGCACAGGTTTGTGGTATTTTGGCCGGCAAACGCATAGATGAAGTTAAGACAAACGTATTTAACGTATCATCCCGAATCAATTCTACATGGGGTGGCAATCTGGTCGACATGGTTCGTTTCCAGCGCTACCTCGAAATCATTGAGTCAGAAAAGCTTGTTGATAATGCCGCAAACACTGGCGCCTATCTGCTCGAAAAGCTTGAAGCCTTTACCCGGCAGTATGAGTATGTTACCAACGCCCGGGGCAAGGGTCTTATGTGTGCGTTCGACTTTCCTGATCACCATTCAAGACAGGCATTCACGGACGAGTGTTTTGCTAACGGCCTGATGATTCTTCAGTGCGGTACGCATTCAGTACGATTCCGTCCGCCACTTACTGTTAATTCAGCACATATTGATGAAGGTATGGATATTATCGAACGCTCCTACAAAGCTGCCGTATCTCGCTGTCCGGTGGTCCACATGCGTAATGTGAAGAAAAACGGAAAGGCTTAATGTAGATTTTCCGGTCCTGTTCAAACAGACAGAACTAAAAAGCCCCTTACTTTAGCAAAGTGAGGGGCTTTTTTATGACAGATTCATATTTAAGGTCTACACCATTTGGTGAGAATCCGGCTGAATCACAATTTCGTTCAACACAGAGTTACCGGGCTGATTGATTGCGTAATAAATCGCTTTTGCCACTTCATCTGTGGTAAGCATTTTGTCGCGCTGAACTCTCATATCGATCATATCACTGTCCCAGAATGGCGTATCTATGCCTCCTAGATACATAAGTGTAAACTTCACGTTGCTGCGCTTGTGCTCATCAACAAGTGCTTTTGTCATGCCGGTTACAGCAAACTTGCTGGCAGAATAAACAGATGACCCTCTCATCACGGCTTTGCCTAGTATTCCGGGTATCATCACCACTTTGCCGCTTTTGGCTTCAGCCATGTGCTTTAATACAGAACGGGTGACCAAAAAAGTACCGTAAACGTTTACATCAATCACCTCTTTAGCGTTTGCCGGCTCAACATCGAGAAGAGGCTTAATCACACCAAGGCCAAATGCATTTATGAGTACATCAACCTTACCAAGCTCGGAAATTACATCACTGGTCATTTTATCTACGGATTCGGAATCCGTTACATCTACATCAATAACGTAAGCTTCGCCGCCGCTACTGTTAATTTCTTTTGCTGTTGCCTCAGCTTTATCACGATTACGTGCTGCGAGTACAATCTTCGCGCCCGCCTTCGAGAATAATTTTGCCGAAGCAGTACCTACTCCGCCTGAGCCGCCTACTATCAATACAACCTGATCTTTCATAAAATCAATCTTTTTTAGTGAATGGGATTTGCTCAACTAACAGTACGAAGAGATTATTTGTTCCTCAACAAGCTGTTAAAAGACCGAACGGTAACACATATAGCAATGTTAGAAAAGCCATATGATTACTAATAAGCAAGATTCACTAAATGAAGGCGACATCTCAAGAATCATCGAGATGGCATGGGAAGACCGCACTCCGTTTGAGGCCATCGAGTTTCAGTTTGGGCTCAACGAGAACGAAGTTAGAGAAATAATGAGAACACATATGAAGCGGTCCAGTTTCAAAATGTGGCGCAAACGGGTAAGCGGCAGAACGACCAAACACAGAAAACTACGAAAGGATGATGTGATTCGCTTTAAGGCACCCGGCCAAAAATAAAACAACCGTTATTCAGACACATCTTAGTTTGGCGGTGTATAGGAATTCACAAACTATCTGTATCTGAAAGAGCAGTATCCTAAAAAAGTAGTTGTTTACTTAAAAAGCAAAAAGGCACTCCGAATAATACAGAGTGCCTTTTTTAATGTCCGGATATTTCAGATAATTTACTCGTGTCCCCACGGAGCCGGTGGGGCTTCTACAGCCTCAGTTAAATCGAAATCCACGCGCCAGGACCACTCTCCTCCTCTATGCGTTCCATACACGTAGCGCTCTCCCGGCTCAATAATAATACGCCATCCTCTGTAGATTCCGGTTTCTTCGGTACGCTCAAAAGAAATAAACTCCATTACGTTTGCATCCGGCTCGTTATGTGTCGGGCCGCCGTACATGGTGAAATCCGATTCGCTGCCATCCATTTCCCGGTGATCATGACGAAGATCGATTCCATCTTCCGTGCGGGTAAAGATCCAGGTTCTGGATCTGTCCCATTCCCCTTCTGATGTTTCAATATGAAACGGCACTTTGATGACACCGTCTTCGTCACACTCACGAAAATGCACGATCAGGAGCTCATCACCCTGGAGCATATCATCGCCCTCAGGCTCAAGCGTAAGGCTGCCCGCATAGGCATTACCACACTCCGCTCGTAGATTATCCATGTATAAATCATATACGGAAGCTTCCTGCTGAGGCTGCAAGTTTTCTGGGGTTTCTGTATCACTATTTCCACAGGATGCAAGAAAAACAATTAATATAGCGGCATAAAACGCTATTGAAGTTTGTTTTATTAATGGCATAACAGGTTGTTGGGTTAGTTATTTTGAGGGATGAATTTATTCTAACGAGTTTAATTTAAACAAAAAAAGAAAGGGCCGTCGGAAAGAAGTTTTCCAACGGCCCTTTCTATAAATCACCACGTATATTACTGCTTATCAGTACCCTTGTTTTTTTCAATTTCAGAATCAATGTTATCTGACTTTGAATCGTCTGTCTTAATCTCTGTTTCAATTTCACCCTTACCGGTTCCGTTTGAAGATACAGAGTTAGGGTTTCCAGACGTATTTTCAGTTTCTTCGGCCTCTGAAGAATCATCTTCTTTATCAGCTTCAGCTTTTTTGGCTTTTTCTTTCTTTTCGGCCTCTTCGGCCTTTTTAGCAATACTTGCCTTACTAATGGGGTAATTTCCGTGTGGACGATCACCAAGCATTTCAACGAGGTCTGCGGAACCAAGAATCTCTTTTTCGAGCAGCGTTTCTGCCATCTTGGTCATTGTATCTCTATGCTTAAGCAAGAGTTCTTTTGTTCGCTTATAGCAATCCGCAACAATCTTTTTGATTTCTTCATCGATCAGCTGGGCTGTATGCTCCGAGTATTTCTTGTTGAAGCCGTACATGCCGCCATCATTCTGGGAATCGTAGTAAGAAATATTCCCGATTTTCTCACTCATACCATAAACGGTAACCATCGACATGGCCATATTGGTAATGCGCTCCAGGTCGTTCTGTGCTCCGGTGGATACTCTGCCGAATACGATATCTTCGGCAACACGTCCGCCAAGCAGCGCGCAGATACGATCAGAAAGCTCTTCAGTGGTCATCAGAAAACGGTCTTCCGTAGGAGTTTGAAGCGTATAGCCAAGTGCAGCAAGCCCACGCGGAACAATCGATACTTTAAGAACAGGATCGGTATGCTCAAGATACCAGCCAACAATAGCATGGCCTGACTCATGGTAAGCCACAATTTTACGCTCGTTCGGGCTGATGATCTTATTTTTCTTCTCCAGACCCGCCACAACGCGTTCAATGGCATCCTGGAAGTCAATCATCTCAACCTGCTTTTTATCGCGTCTGGCAGCAAGCAGTGCTGCCTCGTTACACATATTAGCAAGTTCTGCACCTGCAAATCCGGGCGTTTGTGATGCCAGCATATGAGAATCGATATCGTCTGATACCTTAATCTTGGCCATGTGAACTTTCAGCACAGCTTGACGCCCTTTAAGATCGGGCCGATCAATTAAGATTTGGCGGTCGAAACGTCCCGGGCGAAGGAGTGCAGAATCGAGAATATCTGCACGGTTTGTAGCTGCCATAATAATGACGCCTTTTTCCGTGTTAAAGCCATCCATTTCGGACAGAAGCTGGTTTAGCGTATTCTCGCGCTCATCGTTAGAAGCAGCCATGGCATTCTTCCCGCGGCTGCGACCTATAGCATCAATCTCATCAATAAAAATTATGCATGGTGCTTTTTCCTTAGCCTGCTTGAATAAATCCCGAACACGGGCTGCACCAACACCTACAAACATTTCCACGAAGTCAGAACCGCTAAGGCTAAAAAACGGTACATCTGCTTCACCGGCTGTAGCTTTTGCCATCAGGGTTTTACCCGTACCCGGTGGGCCCACAAGAAGCACACCTTTAGGGATATTACCACCAAGGGTAGAGAATTTTTTAGGATTGCGAAGAAATTCCACGACTTCTTCAACTTCCTCTTTTGCTTCCTCGAGGCCAGCTACATCAGCAAACGTTACTTTATTTTCGCTTTGTTTATCGTACAGAGACGCTTTATTCTTCCCGATGTTCAGTACTTGTTGCCCCGGATTCATACGCTTGAAAATAAAAATCCAGAACAGAATAATCAGACCAATGGGTATTAGCCAGATAAATAGACTGCCGAACCAGTTTTCATCGATTCGGGCATCGTAGATAACATCATGCTCGTCGAGCAAAGGGCGAAGCTCATCACCCTCTATCATGGTGGCAGTAAACTTATTTCCTGCATCCGGGCTCGAAGCCAGCCATCTGGGACTTTCTTCGTCGGGCAGGCTGCCTACATGTCCGGCTTCTACGGCAGAATGACGATAAACACCTTCAATCTGTACACCATTAACAATAGTAACTTTTTCTACCCATCCCTGCTTTACCTGGTTCAAAAACTCACTGTACTCAACCCGGGTAGAATGATCCTGAGAAAAGGCAAAAATTTGAATAGTTATAAGACCAACAAGTATAGCAACGTAAATCCATATAGGAAAACGTGGCCCTTTTGTCTTTTGATCGTCTTTTTGTGTCTCGTTAGGTTTCTTCTCTGACATTAACCGTAAGGATTGTTGAAATGTAGAATAATATGTGATGTTAAAAACGTACGAATGCTCTAATTATTAGCACTGTAATCGTTCTTTGGAACATAGATCAGCTTCTAAATATACGAATATATGTGGCCAATTTCTGATGTCTGCGTTTTAACACTAACCCGGCAATATGCATTCCTGATGCAATCAGGTAAGCGTCATAAGATGGCCTTCGGCAGTTTGCATTTTAATGCCGTGTGATTTTGCTTCAACCTTGCCAACCACAACGAAGTCTTTGAAAAGATCACTAAACTTCTTTACGTCTTCTTCTGGCAGCGTAAAGATCAGCTCGGCGTCTTCCCCACCATACAATAAGAAAGTATCGATGTCTTTTTCGAGTTCATCGGCTGCATGCCGTGTATCCGGGCTCACTGGTAAAGCAGCCTCAAAAATCTTACAACCCGTACCGGATGCAACCATCATCTCGTTTAGAGTAGTACTGAGTCCTTTGGTTATATCAGACATGGAAGTTGGCACAATTTCAGCAGTTTCAAAACTTTTGATACAATCTACTCTTGCCTCGGGTACAAGCTGACGCCGTACAACGTACTCAAATGGTGTCAAATCCGGATCTAAAACCGTTTCTTCTGAAGAATCGAAGTGCAGCTTCTCGCGTAAGAGAATCATAAGACCACAGCTGGCTCCGCCCAGATCTCCGGTTATACAAATAGCATCTCCTGCATTAGCTCCTGAACGATACACGGTTTGTTTTGCTGACCCGTAAACCATCACAGAAACGCTCATTGCAGACTGAGCAGCAGCAAGGTCCCCACCTGCCAGCTGAACGCCATACTGATCGCAGGCACGCTTCACGCCATCATAAAATAACTCAACCATCTCTACCGAAATCTTATTTGTAAGGGAAAGGTTGATGAGGATAAACTCCGGCGTTCCGTTCATTGCACAGATATCCGATATTGCCATGGATACGGTTTTAAAACCAAGATGCTGCAACGGAGTGTAGGTTAAGTCGAAATCCACGCCTTCTGAATAGATTTCAGAACTTAAGAGCGGATGTCCCTGACGATTGGTATCTAGTACGGCGGCATCATCTCCGATTCCGAATACAAGGCCTTCACCGTGGCGTTCAAACCGGGAAGCAATTTTGCTTATTAAAGCCTTCCGGCCAATAGTTTCGATGGGTGTAAAAGTGTTTTGTTCCATACGTGAAGCTTCCGGCATGGCCGGTAATTTTTAAATTAATACTTTTGTATAACAGAAAAGGCTGTCCACGGAATGAACAGCCTTTTGCAGGTTCGAATAAAACTGAGTTTCAGATCAGCTTAGAGCTCTGTAGCACCTTCGGCGCGACGAGTCGAATAGTTGATACGAAGCGCATCAGCGAGCCTGAGCTCTTGTTTGATGTCGCTTACGATACCCATTTCCGACTCATAATCCACGCGAAGAGAAACAATAAGACGTGGTTCGTCTGTTCGTCTTTGTCTCATTACGTTCTGAATTGCTCTGAAGTCGTTTGGATCGACGAGTGCATCATCAACCTGAACGCGTGTATCTCCGTACACACCCGGAGCGACTACCTGAGGGCCAACGTAAATATAGCTTACAAGGCGTTTCTCCTCAATACGTTCGATATTTTCAGCGTCGGTCAGATCCTGGCGAACAAGAAGCTCAACCTCGCGAAGTACCGTTACAACCATGAAGAAAATCAAAAGGATAAAGATAATATCCGGCATGGATGTAGTCGGTATTTCCTGACTCGTACCTGACTGTTTCTTTTTAAAATGTGCCATAGTTTAGTACAATTTGAGGTTTAAGATCCAGGATCAGGTTCTGCCAGCGAGATGTTCATCGGGAACTGACGTCTGATTGGGTTTGGTTCGCCCTCAACAGTCCGGTATTGAAGATAATCGCGGTAGCCCAACTGTCTGGCTTCAGTGCTCCAAATGCTGCGGTAAGCGCCAATAACTTCATCGAGCATTTCTACAAAGCGCTCGTACTCGGTTTGGCGATCCGTTTTAATGGAGACCACAGCCTGCTGTGGTGATTCAGACAGATTCGGATTTTCACCATTATTTGTTACATGGCGAAATACGCGGTCTTGTACGTCCTGAACAGAAGCACGCTCTTCATTAATAAGAATAGCTCCCTGAGCATTCATCAGGATAGTAAGCATGTTACGCTCACGAACTTCGGGTGGTGGCTGTTCCGGGTCTGGCGGAGGTGGTAACACCAGGCCGATACCGGTATCAACGTCGATAGTGGTAACAACGAGAAAGAACACCAGCAAAAGAAACGCAATATCCGCGAGAGATGAAGATGGTATTTCAGCTCCTTCTCTTGGTCTTTTCTTTTTAAGCATATTGGTGAGTTCCTCTGTTTAAAAGTTTGAGATAAGGCTTCTTGATCCTGAAACCAAAATTCCAAGAAACATAAGGGAGATCATAATGAGCAGTGTATTAATAGCTGCAATTCCCATCATTCCTGTAACAAGGTACGCGATTGCAAAAACGGCAACCGGAATGAAGAAAAAAGCAATCTGACCAATCTTATGTTTTCTCTGAAAAATGTTTTTGAATCCAAAAACAGTAACTCCCAGTATAGAAATCACCAAAAGGGCGATTGTAAAGATGAGAGCAAATTGGGAAAAAGCTTCCATAATGGTAATGTATTTGATTGATTACGTGACGGTTATTGAAGAGTTAAACTAAGTATACCGGAGATTTAGTAACCGGCCGGGGCTTTTAACCCCGGCCCGTTCACTTAATAATCAAAGCGGCTACTTTTAAGTTTACTCGCTCGGTGTTGCAGGTATGTCAGTAATCGGCTTACCTTTTTCAAGGTTTGAAATAGAATCGATAAGAACTATTGAGCTTTCTTCCATGTCAACAACAAGACGGTCGATTTTGGATACGCAATAGTTATAGCCTACCTGAAGGATAATAGCACCGATCAGACCGGCCAGTGTTGTAAGGAGCGCAGTTTTAATACCACCGGCTACAATACTTGGAGAGATATCGCCGGCGCTCTCGATAGCATCGAAAGCTTCAACCATACCAATTACCGTACCGGTAAATCCAATCATTGGGGCAAGTGCAATAAATAGCGACAACCATACAAGTCCTCTTTCGAGGAAGCTCATTTCGATAGAACCGTAAGATATAATGGCTTTTTCAGCAGCTTCAAAGCCTTCATCTGCACGAAGAAGACCAGCGTTAAAAACGGAGGCTACAGGACCACGAGTGCTTGCACATAAGTCTTGAGCAGCTGTAATTCCACCATTTTCGAGGGCTTCTTTTACGTCCACAATAAACTGTCTGGTGTCGATATCAGCGCGGTTCAGAGTTACAAGTCGCTCGAGGAAAATGGCCAGTCCCAAGATCACACAAATGAGTACAGGCCACATAAACAGGCCACCCTCGTTAAAATATCGTACTAACTGGCTAAAAGCGCCCTCACTTTGCAAATCTGCAGAAACCTGCATGAGGATAACACTAAAGGAGAAGGTCATATTCTAAGACTCCGTTTTATTCTAAGTTGATTATTAAGCGTTGAGTTGAAGCGAAATTATAGATTAATTATATCTAAATGTCAAAGTTACTTTTTTTTGAAAGTAGCTTATCCGATAATATAGCATCTAAAAATAACGGGAACAAAGGTAGATATCAACTACTTAACATTCTAAAACACCGCATTTAATGTAAACCTTACAATCTGAACAGCAGGCGCTCCTATTACTGTACGTCCATCGTAATTAATATTGGCCCTTAAATAACTACTTATTCGGTAGGTTCCCTGTAGCGACCACTGCCAGGTATTGCCTAATCCGGCACCGTCTGTTAGCTCGAATAATCCCAGACTACTGCTCTGTCCGTCTGCCCTGTTCTGTCTCCACTCAACGCGTGCATTCGTTTGGAACTGCCCCCTGTAAAACCAGCGTACATCGCTATATACACGATATTGAGTGAGTAATACAGGATCAGAAGGAAGCACGTCTCTTTTCCTGCCATACCTTAGCCCGGTAGTCGTTTGAAGTGATCTTGAAAAAGAATATCGGACGAACGGTTCCGCTTCATAACTCCTGATTTGATAGGCACGGGTGCTTAACCTTTCATTCAGCAATTCCTGTTCTGAATAGGTGAGTTCAACCCCCGCCTGAGTAAACTGCCCGAGACGGTAGCTGAAATCTGATTTTAACGTCTTATTACGTATTTCCTCTAAACCGGTAGCCCTTTGGTTCTTTCCGGTTAACTGATCATATCTGATTCTGAGGTCTACGTCCCGGTTTGGTCTGAATAGCTGAAGTTCCTGCTGCCAGAAAATCCGGCCTTCAAGCGTCGTTTCATCGTCGAGAAACTCACTCAGATTGAGTAATAAGATGTCGGCGATACTGCCACCCTGGTTCTGTTCCCGTATTTCAAGCGCCGAGCTAAGGCTAACGTGATTCCACGCAGGATTATCGAAAAGATTGCCTGGTTCGAAGCGAGACCGTAGTCTGGTATTAACACTCACCACCGGTATAAGCTCATCGCCGGGTACAAACTGTCGTATAAATGTGCCCTCGTTTGGCGTCTGTGCAGGAAAGAATTCATCTATCTGCTGTACGCCGTCTCCATTCAGATCTACCCAAACATAATTTCCAAGCTCTGGCCCAACCTCTATATATGTCTCCTGCAGCAACGGTTTATTTTCTGTTCCGGCCTCATACTGCCACTGCAGATCCAGCCAGCGTTCGGTGGTTCGGTAATCGGCTGTCGTATTTACAAGAACTGAAGTTGCCCGAGTTTCAGCTCCCTCCGTAAACGTCAAATTGCTGAAGTTTTTTTCACGGTAAATAACGCTGCCGGACAGCTCCAGGTTTTCGTCTCGGGAATAAGTAGTGCGAAGCTGCCCTGTCCAGGTTTCAGATTCATTTCCGAACATACCTGCGTCTACTCTGTCGTCGTTCCGGTACGTGAGCAGCAGCCCAAGCTGCACCTGATCTGATAACAGCGTATTGAGCCCCGGGCTTACTTCCAAGAACCGGAAAGATCCTGCTTCAAGCGAATCTGAGCCTACTGCTTTTTGTGACCGTATTTCTCCTTCTGTAGCCAAAGAAGGCGTGAAACCGATCCCAAGAAGATCAAAGCTGTAGCTAAGGCTGTTATTCTGGCGAAACCATTCGCTGTCACGATTATTCAGCTGATAGCTGCTTTGTACATAATCTGCCGTCTGATTAAACTCGGGGCCGCCCGGTTCTGCAGTGAATAGTCTGGCAAAGGTCCTGAATGAATTCAGATCGGGGCGCTCGAGAAGTCCGGCACCAAGTCTAAAGCCTGAAAAAGTACTTACATCCAGGCCGATTTCTGCATCAGTGAGGGTTTCTCGTGCTTCATCGGTTGGCAGCAGATTCCACCGGCGGTCGAACTCAACATCGCGGGTACGGTCGAAAAAGGTGAATCCACTCTGTGTTTCACGTCTTTGTACTGTAGCGCGAAAGGATCCAAAGCGAGTCTCTGTGGGATTCATCCTGAAACCAGCCTTGTAAGCCATTGCCTGCTGAAGCGTTTCGCTGTCGCCCGAAAAACGATTAACATCCTGTTCACTAAAAGCCGTTTCACCAAAAACCTCCAGCTGCTCTGTAAGCTGATAACGGCTTCTAACGGCCAGCATCCTCTGCTGCTGCGGCGCAGGAACACGGCGGAATGGCTCGTACGCGCCCCGCCCCGGGCCAACCCATTCGTACACTATACCATTAAGCGTGCTTTCCGAACGTCTATAGCTTCCGTTTCCATCCTGTACCCGGCTAAAACGAACCCGCCATACGGCGCTTGAGTCCTCCGGCATTGCTTTAAAAATATCAAATGACTGTCCCTGAAAAGTAGTGTCTGCTTTTGCGTACAGAATGAAATCTGCGTTTGATCTGAATCCGACAGAATCTGCACCAGATATGAAGGCATTATCCAGGTCTGCGCCAGCCTCGCGTAAAACTCTTAGCTCTTCGTCAGTTAGACCAACTTCTGAATTAAGCTGACGGCTGTCCGACTCCTGTATAAAGGTGGCGCCTACCGCAAGACGACCATTAGCAAGGTGGGTTGTACCTGCTTCAGATGTTAAAAGCGTACGGTTATACTCTTCGGTTACATACTGGAAATCGACCGTAATACGGCTGTTATCCGAAATCATTCTGCGATTGGTAAATAAAAGCTCCCCAAGCGCATAATCTATGATGTAATCGTTTTCCTCTCCCCTTACAAGCAATTGACCGTTCAGATATACACGCTCGGTTCCCGCCAGTACAATAATGAAGGTTTCGCCGCCGGATCCCGTAAGACGGTACGGCCCCTGGACTCCGTTTCTTCCGCTGAACTCCATGGAACGGAACCGGCCACGCACTACCGAGGCCGAAGCCTGATAGGCTCCTGAAGAGCCAAAATCAGCCTGTGCCTCTATGCCTTGAAGACGTCGCTCTATTTGCGCGAATTCACTGTTTCGAAGGCTTACATCCACATCCCCCAGCTGAAGCACTCCCCGCTCGTGCTGAAGTCGTATGTAGACCTGATCGAACTCCCGGAGGTTCTGCGTACTCCCATCCGGCTGGATAGGAGTACTTTGATCGGTGAGGGAAGCCCGCACCTCAATATCTTCGGTAATGTTACCACTTAGCTCGAACCTAAGTCCGCTCTCCAGTGAGGCATCCTGATTGCTTCCGACCGTTATCCCACGGCTGATACTGCCGCTGCGCTGAAGGCTGGAACTTCCGAACAAATCAGCCTGAGTGGTTCTACGGCCAATGAACACGTCTTCTCCTGTTCCAATTGTAGTATCTCCTGCTGCAATTAATGGCTCATCGGGTATCGCAAGAATCCGTTCGTAATACTGAAGTCTCAGTCCTACAGGAAGCCTTCGATATTTCACCACGATTTCAGGAACTTCAAGCCATGTTTCATCACCAAAGGTAATATTCCCCGTAAGCTCATCGTAGGTCCACTCTTCACCCTTTTCCAGAACTTCCCCGTTTATTTCAATAATGATTGCCGAAGCTATAACCCAAGTATCTAGAAAATATTCGGTAATCCCGGGTTCGGGCACAATCACTTTTTGGAGCACCGAATGCGTTGATTCGCCGGACTGGGCATACAGTTCGGTCGTGGATAGCATCATAAAAAACAAACACAACAAACCGATGGGTACAATCGGGAAGATGTACCGGCAAAAGCTAAAAAATGTACTTCGGGTTTTGATGTGGGCCATCAAGGTTGAATAATCGGGTACTTACCTGGCAGAGCGGACAGAAACGCACAAAACCGGGTACCATGCTGGAAACTGCAGAGCTGACCATCAGCAACGGGCTAAAATAAAAAAAGGATACAAGCAGTGCCTGTATCCTTTTACTTTTAAGCTTATATGTTGTTCCTGTACAGCGAACAATCAGAAGAAGATTAAATTACTCTTCTTCTTTAACAACCCAAAACTTAAGTGATGCCTTAACTTCCGGATGAAGGTCGATAGTCGCGGTGAATTCGCCGAGGTTTTTAACGTCGGAATCCAGCTCGATTTTTCTTCTGTCGAGTTCAAAGCCTTTCTCGTTTAGAGAGTCGGCAAGCATCTGGTTGGTAACTGTACCGAAAATCTTACCGTCTTCGCCGGCTTTTACGGTAATAGTTAGCGGAGTGTCTTTGATCTGAGCTGCAATGTCTTCAGCCTGAGCTTTGGTAGCATCAGCTTTGCGAGACTTCTGACGAAGCTCTTCTTCGGCTGAGCGAACAGCACCAGCAGTTGCAAATACTGCAAAGCCCTGAGGTACCAGAAAATTACGTCCGTAACCATCTTTTACGGTAACAATTTCACCAGCTACGCCTAGCTTTTCTACATCTTTTTTGAGGAGTACTTTCATGGTTAATTGAAATTAGATTAACGTAAGTTTTCTACTACGAAGCTCATCAGGGCCATATGGCGAGCACGCTTAATGGCGCGTGAAAGCTGACGCTGAAATTTTGCACTTGTACCGGTTACACGACGTGGCAAAATTTTGCCTTGGTCGTTAATAAAACGCTGAAGCGTTTCAACATCTTTGTAATCGATGTATTCAATTCCGGATTTGGTGAATTTGCACTCTTTAGTGCGCAGATTCCCTTTTTTCGGGTGTTGTGGGTTTTTAAGCATAATTACTATGTATTAAAATGTATTTTTTAAATTCGGAGCGATAAACCGTGATTAGTCGTCGTCGTCTTTAGACTCGCCTTCATCGGTATCAGGGAATACTTCAGGAACAGCACCTTTTTTCTGGAGCTCTCTGTGGCGAAGCATTTTGTTGTCGTACTTGATCGTGATGTAGCGCATGATGTTGTCATCAATTTGCTCTTTACGCTCAAGTGTCGCAATTACGCTTGCCGGTCCTGTGAAGTACAGGTTTACATAGTAACCGCTTCTCTTGCCATCGATATCGTAGGCAAGACGCTGGATTCCCCACTCGTTCACTTCATCTATCTCGCATCCGTTTTCCTTAAGGAAGTCGACATACGTTTGAACGGTGGTTTTAATTTCCTCTTCGTCGATTACAGCATTAACGACTAAAAGGTGTTCGTAATAATTGGTTTTCATATTTACCTTCGGGTGTTTAAAAAAAAACAGCCACAGGACTTTCCTGTGGCAGGTAGATTTATAATATAAAGAAAATCCCATTTATATTCCACAGCAGTGAAATATAAATGGGATTAAAAAGTCACGGAGAAACGGCCGTTAAAGCACTTTCTGAGAAGTATCCGTAAATCATCTCAGTTACACCGGCAGGAACGACACCGAAATAAAGTGTAAGCAGGGCAAGGAATACCAGTGAGTACGAATATACTCTCTTCGGTTCCATCAAGGTTACACTTTCTTTGGCTTCACGGAAGTACAGGTATACCATAACTCTGAGGTAGTAATAAGCACTTGCAGCACTGGCAAGTACGCCTACAACGACCAAGGCAATTAGCCCGGACTCAATACCGGCAGAAAACACCAGATACTTTGCATTGAAGCCTGCTGAAATCGGAATACCCGCTAGCGAGAAGAGGAAAATACTTAGCAGAACCCCCATAATCGGGCGCTGATATCCTAAACCAGCATAACTTTCAACATTATTGAAGTGTACATCGTGGTTTTTCTCGTAGTACGCCACTACACCGAATGCACCAACGTTCATAAAGGTATAAGCAAGCAGGTAGAATAGCACTGCGCTGTATCCGGCGATTGATCCGGCAGCAAGACCTACGAACAGGTAACCCACGTGGGCAATACTGGAGTAAGCCAGCATTCGCTTAACATTATCCTGCACCATAGCGACTGCGTTACCGAGAATCATGGTAAGCAGTGCTATTACAGTGAAGACTGTCGTGAGCTCCGCAGTAATAAAGGGCATGGCGCGATCGAGTACAAGCACAAGGGCAACAAAAGATGCGGTTTTACCAGCCGTTGACATATAGGCCGTAATGGTTGTAGGCGAGCCTGTATAAACATCGGGTGTCCACATATGGAAAGGGACAGCAGAAACCTTAAACATGAAGGCAACGAGAAGCAGGGAAACGCCACCCCAGTAGATCAGCCCGCCATCTGTGTAAGCACCAATTACAGGAAGTGATGTAGATCCTGTGGCTCCGTAAAGAAGCGTAATACCATAAATGAAGAAACCGGTTGAAAAGGCCCCCATTACGAAATACTTAAGTGCAGATTCCACACCAAGACGTTTGTCTCTGATGATACCTGCAAGAGCGTACAAACAGACCGACATGGTTTCGAGACCGATGAAGATTGTCACCAGATCATTGGCAGTTGCAAGCACAATCATCCCGAACGTACAGAACATCAGCAGCGGATATACCTGAGGGAAGTTGTGTTTGATGCCTATTAGGTAATCGTGCGTAAGAATTACCGTAAAGAAGGTTCCAAAAACCACAATAAAGGTACCAAAAGCAGCAGTACCGCCTGCTCCTGCCATATCACTGAAAATCAGCTCAGGGGTTTGAGTAAGCAGATCGTAGAAGGATATCACTAAAGCGATACCCAGAAAAATCATAGTTGTGGAATAAATGGTCCTGGATTTGGCTTTATAGCCGTCCAGCATCATTACGGTAAGGCCTCCGGCTGCAACAACAGCGGCCGGAAGAAAAAGAAGCAGATCGTTAATGAGTTCCATTAAAAATTACATTTCAAGATTATCGATTCGCTTCGCCAGCTCCAGGTCTTTAGCGGTAACCTTATCACCTGCGTCGTGTGTGGTTAAGCGGATATCAACGTTATTATATACATTGGTTATCTCAGGGTGATGCCCGAGTTCTTCAGCCTCAAAGCTTAGTCTTACGATAAAGGAAATGGCCGCTCTGAAATCGTCGAATGTTAGCGCAAGTGTGATGGCATCATCCTCGAATTCCCAGCCTTCCAGTTTAGAAAGGGCTTCTTTTATTTCTTCGTTGTTCAGGGCTTTGTTACTCATTGGTATCCTCCCCGGATAGTTCAGCGTAGTTTGGCGTAATGTCGTACAGGCGGTTTGCCCATGCCGGCAGTTCAGAAGGGTTTGAAGCTTCGAGTATTGAGGCTCGCTTAGTCGCTGCCTCTTCGAGCAATACTTCAACCTGATGTTCAGAATACTGTGTGAAATGCGTCGGGCGAATACCAATCCAGATGATGAAAATCATTACCGGAATAAGCAGCCCGATTTCGCGTGCATTAAGATCTTTGAGCAGCTTGTTTTCTTCTTTAATTACGGGACCGAACATCACGCGCTGGAACATCCACAGCATATAAATGGCCGCCAGAATAACGCCAGTTGTGGCTACGATGGCAAACCAGATATTTCCAATAGATTCAGAAGTGAAAGCGCCCATCAGAATTAGAAACTCACCCACAAAACCGTTGAGGCCGGGCAGACCAATACTTGCAAAAGTAGCAAGCATAAAGAAAACGGCAAATATTGGCATCACGCTCGTAATACCCCCGAAGTCTTCAATCTGACGGGTGTGACGACGGTCGTATATCATTCCCACAATAAGGAAGAGTGCTCCGGTAGACAGACCGTGGTTAATCATCTGTATAATGGCTCCCTGAACACCAATAGTGTTAAGAGCAAACAAGCCGAGTACCACAAAACCAAGGTGACTAACCGAGGAGTATGCAACCAGCTTCTTTACGTCTTTTTGAACCATTGCTACAAGCGCCCCGTACACAATGCCAATAACAGACAGGAATGCGATTATAGGCGCGAACTCCATCATGGCGTTCGGGAACATCGGAAGGCAAAAGCGAATTAAGCCGTAGGTACCCATTTTAAGCATAATCGCGGCCAGCACTACCGAACCTGCTGTTGGAGCTTCGGTGTGGGCGTAAGGCAGCCAGGTGTGAAACGGGAAAAGAGGAACTTTAATGAAGAATGCCAGCGAAAAAGCGAGGAACAGCCAGGTTTGTTCTACCAGACCAAGCTGATAATCCATGCTTGAAAGCATTCTCCAGTCGGTAAGAAAAACACCGTCGTTTAACACGTTGCCGGCGTTATAACCAACATAAACCAGCGCCACAAGCATAATCAGCGAGCCGACCAGCGTATAGAGAAAAAACTTAATAGTTGCCTGTATGCGGTCTGCTCCGCCCCAGATACCAATAAGGAAATACATCGGGATAAGCGTGAGCTCGAAAAAGACGTAAAACACAACTAAATCGAGTGATGCAAAAACGCCCAGAGAACCTGTTTGAAGCAGCATAAGCATGGCAAAGAAACCAGCTACATGCTTTTTCACCGAAGTCCAGGCGGAGAGGACAACTATCGGACCAAAGAAGGTTGTAAGCATGAAAAGAAGCAGGCTCAATCCATCCAGACCAACGATGTACTTTATATCCAGGCCAAATACCAGCGGGCCTGACTCGGTTACATACTGTGCTACATCCGAACTTGCGACATCAAAATTGAATATCAACGGAAGCGAAATAGCAAACGTGAGAGATGTTATGGCCAAAGCAATCCATTTGATTGCCTCATCACTCTTAGCGAGCAGTATGGCCAGCACGCCCAGAAGGGGCAAATAAATGGTAATGTTTAAAAGAGTTTCCATCAATACAATCGTTTACTAAAATATTAACAATCCGATGATGAGTATTACGCCAAGCACAAATGCAATAGCGTAGGTGTGAATCACCCCTGTTTGTACAAAGCGGAGCAGACTGCCAAAGAACTGAACAATGCTGCCAATCGCGTTTACGAATCCATCAACAACTTTTATGTCGAATACGGCAAGTACCCGGTCAGACAGTTTGAAACCAGGACGGATGATTGAAGCTTCGTAGGCTTCATCAAACTTGTACTTGTCTTCCCATGTGGTGTAGAGCCCGCCAAAGCGCTGCTTGATGGCAGCATCGGTTTCTTCACCTTTGTCATTGTCGTATTTCTTGTAGGCAATAATTGTAGCGGCAACGGCTACCAGAATTGCGAATGCAACCAGAATCCACTTCACGCCAAGCGGCAGGATGATGGCGGCACGTGTTGTTACACCGCTTAGCCAGTTGTACAGCCAGTTGACGTTCGACTCAGAACCGGTAAAGGTGCTGACGAAGAATTCCGGAACGCCCATAAAGCCACCAAAGATGGCAAGAATTGCAAGAACCCAAAGAGGGATAGTCATGCTTGCCGGGCTTTCATGCAGATACTTAGCTGCGTTTTCAGCTCCCTTGAACTTCGTTGGCAGTTTAAACGTACCGTGAAAAGTTGTGAGCGTAAGGCGGAACATGTAGAATGCGGTAAGGAAAGCCGTTACTACAGCTAGACCCCAAAGTGCGAAATATATGGCACCAAATTCGCCCAAACCTGCATTAAACAGGTAGGCCAGAATCTCATCTTTCGAGAAGAAACCAGATAAGAAAGGAATACCAGCAATGGCAAAAGTTGAAATCAGAAACGTCTTATAGGTTGAAGGCATGTATTCTTTAAGTCCGCCCATATTTCTCATATCCTGAGGATCGAAATGCACATCTTTGCCCTCATGCTCAAGCTCGTGCTCAACATGATGCATCGCATGGATAACAGAACCGGAACCAAGGAAGAGACACGCTTTAAAGAACGCGTGTGTAACAACGTGGAACATAGCGGCGACAAAACCACCAGATCCCAGCGCCAGAAACATAAATCCAAGCTGAGATACAGTTGAATATGCCAGAACTTTCTTAATATCGTGTTGCGTAAGGGCAATCGTGGCAGCGACTATAGCTGTGAGTCCACCAATTACGGCAACCAGAAGCATAGCTTCCGGAGACGTCATGTAAAGACCTGAGAAGCGTGTAATCAGGTAAATACCGGAGGTAACCATCGTGGCCGCGTGGATAAGGGCAGAGACCGGAGTCGGACCGGCCATAGCGTCTGGCAGCCATACAAACAGTGGAATCTGAGCACTCTTACCGGTAGCACCGATAAACATCAGTACAGCAACCCAGAATGCAAGATCGCCCTGGAACAGATCCAGATTACTGAAGATAACGTCGAAATCCAGACTGCCCACCGTTCTGAAAACCAGGAACATAGCAATCAGGAATGCAAAGTCACCCACACGGTTGTAAATAAAGGCTTTATTAGCGGCAGCCGACTTCTTTATATCTCCATACCAAAATCCGATAAGCAGGTAGGAACAGACGCCTACCCCTTCCCATCCAAGGAAAAGCAGTAACAGGTTATTTGCCATAACCAGGTTCAGCATGGCAAAAATAAAGAGATTCAGATAAGTAAAGAACTTCCAGTAGCCCTCATCATTCTTCATATACCCCATAGAGTACAGATGGATGAGCGCCCCAACGCCAGTTACAACCAGCGCCATCAGTATAGAGAGCTGATCTACTCTGTAGGCTATTTCTGAGGTAAAGTCTCCGGCTTCAATCCAAGTGAACAGACGAACGACTGTGGCTTCAGAGCCGGCGTTCATGCTCAGGAAAATCTGAAGCGAAATTAGAAACGGAACAAAAACGGCAACTGTGGCAAGCCAGCCAATAACGCTTTTCTGACGCCGATACGACTCAGAGCTGAGTCCCATCAACCCGTTTATTAAAAACCCTGCCAGGGGAATTGCAATAATTAGCCAAACATATTCAGCCATCGGATTCAATTAAATAAGTGATTGTCTGTAATTAATCTGTATGCTATGAAATCGGAGAAGCATTACCATCTTAGCAGATTGATTTTGCTTATATCTGCAGTAATGTTATTCCGGTATATAGCTATTACAATAGCTAGTCCCACGCAAGCCTCAGCCGCAGCGACACAAAGCACAAAAAATACCAGAATCATACCGTGCACATCTCCCATATAGCTGCTGAAAGCAACCAGGCTAATATTTACAGCACTAAGCATAAGCTCAACGCACATAAACACAACAATGGCGTTTTTACGTGTCAATACCCCAAGCACACCGATTACAAAAAGCAGGGCGCTTACGCCCAGATACCATTCTAAACCTATCATTCTTCTTCGTCCTCGACATTAACATTTTTTTGAGCAAGCAGCATCGCGCCAACAACGGCAGCAGTAAGCAGTATAGCAGTTGCTTCAAACGGAAGCAGGAATGTGGTAAACAGTTCGTCTCCAATAGCTTCTACAGTTCCTACGGCTATCATCTCCTGCTGAGACAAGTCTGGCAGAATACCGGAATAATCGCCGGCTATATATAGCAATTGAGCAAAAACAACCAAGGTGATAACGAGGGCGAATATTTGTTTAAAATTCACCCTTGTAACAATTTGTTCATCTTCATCCATGTTAAGCACCATTATGACGAAGAGAAACAATACCATAATTGCCCCTGCGTACACCAGAATCTGTATAACAGCCAGAAACTGCGCATTTAGCGTAAGATAAAATCCTGATACTGACAACATGTGCATAATCAGGAACAAAGCACTGTTTACTGTATTTTTACTAAGAACCATCGCAAGTGCGGTACCTATCGCAAAGGTGGCTACAAATACAAAAAAGAAGGTTTCCATTAATTAATTAATTCCGTGATTTTTCGTGCCCAAATGTACCCAAATTTATATCGGGCATCAATAGTCAATTACGTTTAATACAAGTTTGATAACCGAAAATCAGCTTTCATCAATAATGAGTTACGCACCGTGCGTTACCCCTTACCCCTGCTGTTCTTCTTTAGCATTAAATAGTATATTGCCAAACGCTGTAGCGGGCTATATCAGCTGCGTAATATGCTACTCATTAAACAGCCCGCAAAGTTAAAGAATATGTAAATAACAATCACTCTAAATAGGCAACTAAGTTTACTATATGTCTGAATACTCAACTGATATAACCGCCCTTAATGAAAGAATAGCCGAAAGCAGCTTATTTATTGAAGATGTACGAAAAGAGATTGGCAAGGTAGTCGTTGGCCAGTCCTACATGGTCGACCGCCTGCTCATAGGATTGTTAACAGACGGGCATGTTTTATTGGAAGGAGTTCCGGGTTTGGCCAAAACGCTTACTGTTTCTTCTTTAGCAAAAGTAATCGATACCAAGTTTCAGCGAATTCAGTTTACTCCGGACCTGCTACCCGCCGACCTTGTAGGTACATTAATCTACAACCAGAAGCTGAGTGACTTTACTGTTAAGAAAGGTCCCATATTCGCAAACATCATTCTGGCTGATGAAATTAACCGCTCGCCTGCAAAAGTACAGAGCGCATTACTGGAGTGCATGCAGGAGCGGCAGGTTACCATTGGTGAACAGACGTTTAAGCTGGATGATCCTTTCCTTGTACTGGCTACACAGAATCCAGTGGAACAAGAGGGAACTTACCCCCTGCCCGAAGCCCAGGTTGACCGTTTTATGATGAAACTCAAAGTCGGCTATCCTACAGAAAAGGAAGAGTTAGAAATAATGAGACGAATGGCAGGCACACAAAAAAAAGAAGAACTAGGTACAGTAGTAAGCCCCGAGCGCATTATAGAAGCCCGTAACACTATTAACGATATTTATATAGACGAAAAGGTTGAACAATACATTATAGATTTAGTATTTGCCAGCCGTAACCCTGCCAAATATCAGATACCTGAGCTAGAGAACATGATAAGCTTCGGTGCATCACCCAGAGCATCAATAAGTCTTAATCGCGCCGCAAAAGCACATGCTTTTCTTGAGCACAGAGGCTATGTAACACCAGATGATGTTCGTTCTGTTGCAATGGATGTACTCAGACACAGAATTATACTTAGCTATGAAGCCGAAGCCGAGGATATTACCACGGAAAATGTAATCGAAAAACTAATGAACAAAATACACGTTCCTTAAAGAAGGATATTTAATAGGATTTAAGCCCAAAAAATTAATAATTGAATTATTGTGTTAATAGTTTTATAATTAAGAGTCATACATGGACTTAAAACTCAAGCACTATGAAAATAAAAGTAATTCCAAGATCTAATATTCGCATCACCAAGAAAAGCTCTTCTAAATTCAGACCTTTGCTTGATGCGTTACAAAATCTACAACCAGGTGGTGACGCTATCGAGGTAACCTACTCTAATGAAAAAGAGTTAAACTCGATGCGTAATGTCGTTTACACGTTCAACCGTGAAACGGGAAATAAGGTTAAAAGCGGAAAAGATGCTATGAATGGCAAGATTTTCTTCTTTAAAGACAAGAAGTAATTCTATCTCTTTTATACTAAAAAAGCCATTTTGAGCAATCAAAATGGCTTTTTTTTATTTATTATAAACGACCCTGTATTTTAGCTCATCTCTAACATACGATCCAGAGATTTTTTCGCTTTAACCCGAATATCTTCATCCAGTTCAATCTGGTATTTATCTTCGCGAAGGCAGGTTAATGTGTCTTCCAGCGTAATTTCATTCATGTGCGGACAGCGAATACTGCAAAGCCCAAGCATTTCTTTATCAGGATTTTCAGCCTGTATATTGTCGCTCATGCTACACTCAGTTAGAATGAGAAACTTCTGTGCATCAGACTTGGCTACGTAGTCTACCATAGCAGTTGTAGACCCGCTGTAATCTGAGGCTTCCACGACTTCGGGCGGGCACTCAGGATGAGCAAGGACAACCGTTTCGGGGAACTGACGTCTTGCGGATTCAATGTCTGAAACAGTAAATTTCTCATGCACCTCACATTTTCCGTCCCATACAATCATGCTGTTCTTTCCGGCTTTATTATTTAAAGCTTCTGAAGGCATAATCACTTTTTTCCCTGTTTCTCTGGCCACATTCTTGGCAAGAAATTCATCCGGAAGGCAAATAACCATGTCCGAATCCAGCTGCCGTACGATATCGACAGCGTTGCTCGACGTACAGCATATATCCGTTTCTGCCTTTACATCAGCATAGGTATTTATGTATGTTACTACAGGCACACCGGGGTATCTCTTTTTGAGTTCACGTACATCCTGTGCAGTAATACTTGCTGCAAGTGAACAACCAGCTACCTTTGCAGGAAGCAGAACCATCCGCGACGGATTAAGTATTTTAGCAGTTTCAGCCATAAAACGGACTCCACAAAAAACAATCCTGTCGGCTTTACTATCAGCTGCAATCCTGCTTAAGCCGAGCGAGTCGCCAACATAGTCCGGAATACTATGATAAAGTGCAGGTTCCATGTAGTTATGCCCTAAAATAACGGCATTCTTTTCCTTCTTAAGGCGGTTTATTTCATATGCGAGCTCCGCTTTAACATAAAGTTCGGCTTCCGGGACCATATCCCGCAGTCGCTCTTTTAACAGCGTAAAGGTTTCGCTCACGGTTGCGGCTTCCTGTATATTCTTCATAACGAAAATACGAATTGGTGATAAACTGCATTTTTTAAGCAAAAAAAGAGGAACCCGATTCCGGGTTCCTCTTGTAAGATTCAGCTATTCAGTAAGAATAACAAAACTACTTATCAGAATCTTTCTCACCGGATGCTTTGTCTTCATCATCCATTTTTTTCTTGAGATCAGAAAGTCCTGACATTTCACCCAGTGTTAGCGCTCCGGTAGGCTGTTCACCTGCTTCACGCTTCTTCTGGATTTTCTTCATTTCTTTTTCGGCACTCTTGCGAGTCGATTCCTTTTCAGAAAGCGTGATGCTTCTGGATTGCTCATCGAACTCAACAATAGACAGAGTAACTTCATTTCCAACTTTAAAGTTGTTTTTGAATTCCTCAGGCTGGTCGACTTCTTTAGAAGGAAGGAAACCTTCGAGTCCGTGTGGAAGCTTCACAAATGCACCTTTTTCGGTGTGACGGTCAACCGTCCCGGAGATTTCTGAACCGAGTTGGAATTCCTCTGAGAAGCTTATCCATGGGTTATCGGAGATTTGCTTGTGGCCGAGAGAGATACGACGGTTGTCGAAATCTACTGACAAAATTGAAACTTCGATTTCATCACCTTTATTAACTACTTCGCTTGGGTGATTGATTTTATCGGTCCAGCTCAGGTCTGAGATGTGAACCAATCCATCAATACCGGGCTCAAGCTCTACAAACACACCGAAGTTGGTGAGGTTGCGAACAACGCCTTTGTGCTTGGAGTTAATCGGGTAACGCTCGGTAATTTCCTGCCATGGGTCGTTTTCAAGCTGCTTAACACCAAGAGAAACTTTACGCTCATCTTTGTTGATGTTTAGAATCACGCACTCAATAACCTGGTTTTTCTCAACCAGCTGAGACGGATGCTTGATATGCTGTGTCCATGACATTTCTGAAATATGTACAAGACCTTCAACGCCTTTTTCAAGCTCGATGAATGCACCGTAGTCTGCGATAGAAACGACTTTACCTTGTACCTTGGTATTCTCAGGATACTTGGAGTCGATTTCATCCCATGGATGCGGCTGAAGCTGCTTGAGACCCAGAGAAATACGCTTGCGCTCTTCATCAAACTCAAGAACAACTACGTTCAGGCGCTGATCCAGTTTGCAAATTTCTGACGGGTGCTCTACGCGGCCCCAGCTGAGGTCGGTAATGTGAAGAAGACCATCTACGCCGCCAAGGTCGATAAACACACCGAAGTCGGTAATGTTCTTAACGATACCTTCGAGAATCTGACCGGCTTGCATGCTGGCAAGAATTTCCTGACGCTGATCTTCAAGGTCGGTTTCAACAAGAGCACGGTGAGAAACAACAACGTTCTCGCTGGACATGTTGAGTTTAACAACCAGGAATTCCATGTTACGGCCAACGTACGCATCGAAATCGCGTACCGGACGAACATCAATCTGTGAACCTGGAAGGAATGCATCGATTCCGAAGATATCAACAACCATACCGCCTTTAATACGGCGCTTAATATGGCCTTCGATAACTTCCTGCTGTTCGTGCACTTCTTCAATTTTTTGCCATACACGCAGGGTGTTGGCTTTGCGGCGAGAAAGTACAAGCTGACCTTCGCGATCTTCAACTCTGTCGAGGAACACCTCGATTTCGTCGCCTGGCTTAACTTCATCGCTGCTCTTAAATTCGTTGAGAGGTACAATACCTTCGGACTTAAAGCCGATATCTACAACCACGTACTTATCGTCTACAGAAACCACGCGGCCTGTAACGATTTCTTTTTCTGTGATGGAGGTAAGTGTACCTTCATACATACCAACCATATTGTGGAACTCGTCATCAGAATAATCTTCTGATGCTTCTTCCAACTCATCCAGGGTATATACTTTTTTACCACGCTCACCGCTAAATACGGGGAGTGTGTAAGCAGGGGCTTCTTTTACAGGGGCTTCAGTTGTCTCTGCTACCGTTTCAACAGATTCTTCTTTAACTTCAGTTTCTTCCTGAGTTGTGTTTTTTAACTCATCTGACATGTATGGTTATTCCTGTTTTGTAGGCCGCGGCAGTTTAAATTTACGTTGCCGGGATTAGGGTTATTAATTGCGTAAGCTAAAATATTTCAATAGCTTTGAAGCCGGATTTGGTACTTCCAAATCCAGCACGGCCCTAAATATACAGTTTAATTTCTAAAAATGATACCTTTACGCGCTGTTTTTAATGGTTATCAAAGTTAGTTAAGCACTTTCTGAATCTTCTCTGAAATAAAACGAACCTGTTCTTCGAATTTCATAGACGTTGTGTCTACTTCAATAGCCCCATCCGGTTTTACCAGTGGAGCAGCTTCCCTGCTGCTGTCTGCCCTGTCCCGCTCAGCCAGGTTATTGTAAATACTGTTGTAATCTGCTTCTATTCCCTTTTCGTCGAGCTCCCGCTTTCTTCGCTTAGCACGCTCTTGTAAATCTGCAATCATATAAAACTTTAGTGCTGCATCGGGAAAAACCACCGATCCCAAATCTCTTCCATCTGCCACAAAATTATGCTCTTTTACGGCACGTTTCATCTCTTCATCAACTTTTCTTCTCACTTCCGGCATCGCGGCTACGGCACTTACATTATCAGAGACCTCAGATGTACGAATTTCATCACCTACACGCTCACCATTTAAAAGAGGCTCGGTAGCGCCGCCGCCTGCATCAAGAGTAATCCGATGATTATCCAGAAACTCAAGAAAGACGTCTTTATCAAACCCGCCCATTATATAAAGTAGTGTCCACGTGCGGTACAGCGAACCTGAATCCAGATAATACCATCCAGTTTCTTTGGCAACGGCTTTTGCGGTTGAGCTTTTCCCGGATCCCGCGGGTCCATCTATAGTTACAATCATATGCTCTTAAAGTTTTTAATACTGTCTCTGATACCTGCTCTATTTGAACACTAAATATATTGATATAGATTCAAAAATACGTTATTTTACCAAACTGTTATAAAAACCATATACTTCATATTTCAAATTAACTGAAATGCCACAGCATAAGTCTTCCATCAAACGTGTCCGTCAGGACAAAAAACGCCGCATCCACAACCGCGCGCTAAGATCTAAAATGCGTACACTGTACAAAAATGTACTTGCTACTGAAACAAAAGCAGATGCTGAAAAAGCTTTGAGTCCTGCTGTATCTTACATCGACAGAATGGCTGTTAAAGGTATTATCCATAAAAATAATGCAGCCAACAAAAAGTCGAACCTTGTGAAGCACGTTAATTCGCTTTCATAAGATCTTAATTCTATTTATATGTCCCGCGCCCTGCTCGTAATTTTAGACGGCTACGGCATTGCACAAAACAAAGAAGTTAGTGCAGTGGACAAAGCCAACACCCCATTTTTTGACCGTATATATAGGGAGTACCCACACTCTAAGCTTCTTGCCTCCGGCAAAGCGGTTGGTCTCCCGGACGGTCAGTTCGGAAACTCTGAAGTCGGACACCTGAATATTGGCGCGGGCAGGATTGTCTGGCAGGAGCTATCCCGTATCAATAATGAAATTGAGACGGGTGACTTCTTCAAAAATGAGAAGTTTCTGAAGGCCCTGGAGGTTGCAAAAGAAAAAGGTTACATCCATGTGATGGGCCTGTTCTCTGATGGTGGTGTACACAGCCACAACGAGCACCTGTTCGCAATTCTTGAGCTTTGCAAGCAGCAAAATATCCCACAGGTTTACGTGCACGCGTTTACCGACGGCAGGGATACCCCTCCCCATTCAGGCAAGACATACGCTGCGCAGTTTGAAAAAAAAGCTGCAGAGATTGGGGTAGGCAAGCTTGCAAGCATCGTGGGACGCTACTACGCCATGGACAGAGATAACCGATGGGAACGTGTTCAGCGCTCTTACGATCTGCTTGTACATGGTAAGGGTGAAGTATTTAATTCAGCAGATGAGGCGTTTTCCAAAAGTTATGCTGATGGCATAACCGACGAATTCATGAATCCTATTATTCTGGACAGCTCGGAGCAAAGTCGCATCAAAAAAGGCGACCCGGTTATCTTTTACAACATAAGAGGCGACCGTGCCCGGGAAATCACTCAGGCCTTCACCCGCGAAGGATTCAATCAGTTTGATGGCGTAAAGCCACTGAATCTGCACTATGTAACGTTTACGCAGTACGATATCACCTTCAACAATGTGCTCGTGGCCTACCCTCCACAGGACTTGGTTAATACATTAGGTGTAGTAGTTTCTGCTGAAAACAAAAAGCAGCTACGGATTGCAGAGACAGAAAAGTATCCGCACGTAACCTATTTCTTTAACGGTGGAGTAGAAGAGCCCAATAAGGGCGAAGAGCGGATTATGGTTCCAAGCCCGAAAGTGGCTACCTACGACCTGCAGCCCGAGATGAGCGCACCAGAGGTTGGCGAAAAACTTTCTAAAGCTTTAGCAACCGAAGAGTTCGATCTGGTTGTCCTGAACTTTGCGAATCCCGACATGGTAGGACATACCGGCATTTTCGAAGCTGCTGTAGCCGCCGTTGAGGCAGTTGATAAACAGCTCGAAAAGGTAATTACTACCGCAATGAAGCACGGATACTCAGCAATCGTAATTGCCGACCACGGAAACGCAGATTGTATGATTGAAGAAGACGGCAGCCCGCATACGGCGCACACCACCCAGCCTGTACCATGCATACTCGTTGATGATAATCGCAAAGATATCACCCTGAACGACGGCAAACTGGCAGACGTAGCCCCAACGCTGCTAAAACTTATGGGCCTGAAACAACCTGCCGAAATGACTGGCAAAGCACTGTTTTAAAGCAATTTTTACGGATTACTGCAAAAAGCATTACGCCAATACGTAACATACCTTGATTTTACGTATTGGCTGCCATACATTGGATTCACACGAACTAATGTATGCACTCATTCGTTATGGTGGCAGACTTAATTTTGAACACACCTTAATACGCAGATATCACTTATGGAGGGAAATTTTTCCAACCGTGTACGCGATGTAATTCAGTTTAGCCGTGAAGAAGCACTCCGGTTAGGTCATGATTATATTGGTACAGAACACCTCATTCTTGGCATCATCAGACTGGGAGACGGAGTAGCTGTTCGGATTCTTAAAAATTTGAACTGTGATCTTTTTAAGCTCAAAAAAACCATCGAAGATACCGTTCGCGGAACTGGAGGTGCTGTTACAGTAGGCAATATCCCGCTTACCAAGCAGGCAGAAAAAGTACTGCGCATAACGTATCTGGAAGCCAAACTCTATAAAAGTGATACCATTGGCACCGAGCATTTGCTGCTTTCACTTCTTCGCGACGACGAAAATATCGCCGCTCAAATTCTCCAGCAGTTCAGTGTTGGCTATGATGGCGTTCGCGAAGAACTCGATATGATTATATCGGGCAAACCCCGCGATGATCAGGATTCTGGTTCTACAGTTTCCGCTTCAGATATTCCACCTTCAAAGAGTTATAAATCCTCGTCCGGCAGTGGCGACAGTAAAAAAATGGAAAAGACAAAAACCCCCGTTTTAGACAACTTCGGCCGCGACCTTACCAAACTCGCCGAAGAATCAAAGCTCGACCCTATTGTAGGGCGAGAGAAAGAAATTGAACGCGTAGCTCAGGTATTAAGCAGGCGTAAAAAAAACAACCCGGTTCTGATAGGTGAACCCGGAGTTGGTAAAACAGCGATTGCTGAAGGATTGGCCATTCGCATTATCGAGCGAAAAGTCTCCAGAGTACTCTACGATAAACGTGTAGTAGCCCTGGACCTGGCAGCTCTCGTGGCTGGTACGAAATATCGCGGTCAGTTCGAAGAACGCATGAAAGCGGTAATGACAGAACTCGAGAAGGTAAGTAACGTCATTCTGTTTATAGATGAACTCCATACTATCGTTGGAGCTGGCGGGGCCTCAGGGTCGCTAGATGCATCAAACATGCTAAAGCCTGCTCTGGCCCGTGGCGATGTACAGGCAATTGGTGCAACTACGCTGAACGAATACCGTCAGTTTATCGAAAAGGACGGTGCGCTTGAACGTCGATTCCAGAAAATAATGGTCGACCCAACTTCTCCGGAAGAAACCATTACAATTCTGAACCAGATAAAAAACAAGTACGAGAAGCATCATTCAGTTAAATATACTGATGAAGCCATTCTAGGCTGTGTCAAACTCACAGACCGATATGTAACCGACCGCTTTCTTCCAGACAAAGCCATCGATGCTTTGGATGAAGCAGGCGCACGTGTTCACCTGGCTAACATCACTGTACCGCAGCACATCATCGATCTCGAGGAACAAATCGAAAAAACCACTCAGGAAAAAAACACCATGGTTAAGCGTCAGAGATTTGAAGACGCGGCCCGCCTGAGAGATTCCGAGAAAAAGCTGATTGAAGAACTCGAAAGCGCCCAGAAAGAATGGGAACTGGAATCTGAAAAGATTGTTTTTGATGTAACTGAAGATGATGTAGCCAAAGTTATTGGAATGATGACCGGCATCCCGGTTACCAAGATTGCGCAAAGTGAAGGTTCAAAGCTTCTTAAAATGCGCGATAAGCTTACTGAAAGCGTAATTGGTCAGGATGAAGCCATTGTAAAGCTCTCCAAGGCTATTCAACGCACCAGAGCCGGCCTTAAAGACCCTGCAAGACCAATTGGTTCTTTCATCTTCCTTGGTCCTACTGGCGTAGGTAAAACAGAATTGGCTAAAACTCTCTCCAAGTATCTGTTTGACGTTGATGATGCACTTATCCGCATCGATATGTCGGAGTATATGGAAAAATTTTCTGTCTCCAGACTCGTAGGAGCCCCCCCGGGTTACGTAGGGTACGAAGAAGGCGGTATTTTAACAGAGAAAGTCCGACGTAAACCATATTCAGTGGTTCTTCTTGATGAGATTGAAAAGGCCCACCCGGATGTTTTCAACCTGCTGTTGCAGGTGCTCGATGATGGTACCCTTACTGATTCACTTGGTCGTAAAATAGACTTCAGAAATACCATAATTATAATGACTTCGAATATCGGTGCCCGTGATATCAAAAATCTGGGTCGGGGTATTGGGTTTAGCTCTACGGAAACGGCTTTTGACTACGCCAAGATGAAGTCTGTAATTCAGGATGCGCTGCGAAAAGTGTTTAACCCTGAATTCCTGAATCGTGTTGATGATGTGATTGTCTTCAAACCACTCGAGAAGGAAGACATTTTCAAGATTATCGACAACATGGCCGATCAGCTGTTCAAGCGTATTCGCGACCTCAACTTCAATGTAGAGATTACGAAAGGTGCCAAAGACTTCCTCAGTGAGAAAGGTTTTGATCCCAAGTATGGTGCAAGGCCCCTAAAAAGAGCCATTCAGCGCTATGTTGAAGATCCGCTGGCTGAAGAGTTGCTTGCTTCACAAAAAACTGAAGGATCGACTATTCGAATAAAGATGAACGCATCACGTGATAATCTTATTTTTGAATGGAAAGATCCAGAGCCTACCTCTGCCAGCAAGAACGCAGAGGATAAAGAGGAAACGAGTTCGAAAGAAGCTTAACCGCTTATTTCCATTTTCGAGATATTACAAATAAGCCCTCACCGGATGATTCGGTGAGGGCTTTCTTTTTCTAACTACCTATAGTTATGAAAACTTCTACCGGCTAATTACTACTTCTACCGCATTAGATACGCCAAGCAAGTGATAACGATTTCGGTCGATACGGTGAAGTCTTGGCTCATCCTCCGGCTTAAAAGTGAAGCGATGGGTTAAATCATCGCTGTGTATGAGTTCCCGTGCATCAAGATCGACTATTCTGATGCCGTTTGCCTGAATTACACCATCCCGATTACTGCGACTACCGGTAATTGTAATCACAATATTGTCTAGCTCGCTATACTTGGCAAATACGATATTCTGCTGGCGGAAGTAAGCATTTGCGATTCTTTCACCGGTTTCGATATTATACGTCTGTGCCTGATTGTTTTCGAACCAGGTTACAGTACCCAGCGAAGGCTGAACATAAAAACCCGGGTCCGACATGTCACTGCTGTGCCTTGCTACAACATTGCCTTCGCTATTTATCTTAAGCACCTCTTTACTTCCGCTTTGGCTACCAAATACAGCAAAGACAAACTCACCATCATCAGTAGCCGTAAGATTCAGGATTTCCCTCTCCGGATCTGCATAGACGTTATCCAGTCTGGCATCCATAGTAAGGCGACTTATGCGCGATGAGAAGCCATCCCCCCTTAAAATTCTGGGGTTGTACACGTACATCTGGCTGCCGTCGCTGCTACTTACCAGCCTCGACATGGTTTCGCCGTCTTCACTGCCGGATGCATTTGAAACCCGATCAATAAATAAATTTGAATAATCATAGACCGAGAAACCTACAATGTTGTCACGAATAACAATATTACCGTTATCTGTAAGGTAAAGTTTAAGGGAGGGATCACCGATTTCGAGATTGATCACATCTGTATGAAGGCCCACAAGCTCTCCCTGCTTATTATATATTTCAATAATAAACGGACGCTCCGTTTGGTTTTCATCTTCACGCAGTACTGCAAGATGCCTGTAATCAGGAGAAAAATCATAATCCAGCACGTACCCGAAATCGAGAGCCGGGCTCATGCTTACAAAAGAGCCGTCATCCTCATGGCGGATATTCCATTTATCCCCTGTCTCCGGACCGGGATATGAATGGACCATTGTAGGCTCCTGCTGCTGTAGAGTCTGGACTGAAACAGATTGAGCAAGGGTTAACTGAGATGGAATAAGTAACAGGCTTAGTACAGCGAGCTTAAAAATTAAAGTTTTCATCAAAGTGAATTAGTCTATAGTTTTTGTGCGGTCTGTGTGAAATTATTAAGCAGTATTATGTGGGCTTAAAATAAGGGTTCCGTGCCTTTTGCTAAACTTATAATAAATATCCTTTGTAATGAGTGAAATAAAGCTTTCTGTGATTGTGCCCGTATATAACCGGGATGAAGAGCTGAGCGCTCTGTTAGATAGCCTTAAGCGACAGGCTATCCATGAAGGCTACGAAGTAATCGTGGTGGACGATGGTTCAGAGACCTCTCCGGAGTACCTAACGGAAAAGTATAAGGCTGAAGTACCCTTAACTTTTATACGCCAGAAAAATCAGGGACCGGGGCCGGCTCGAAATACAGGCGCCCAAATAGCAGGGGGACAATGGTTTCTTTTTCTGGATTCGGATTGCGAGCTGCCCGATGGTTACCTCAATACCGCTTTCCGGATAATTAATGACTCTGAGGAAAAAGGAGTTTCACTTGTAGGAGGACCAGATATCGACCGGGAAGATTTCACCCTTCTGCAAAAGGCAATCAATTATGCTATGACTTCTCCCCTTACAACCGGTGGCATTCGCGGATCGAAAAAAGCGCTCGACAAGTACTATCCCCGATCGTTTAACATGCTTGTATCCCAGCAAGCTTTTAATGATGCCGGTGGCTTTGCTCCATTGCGTTTTGGTGAAGATCTGGATTTAAGCATGCGCATATTAAGCGGGGGCGGTAAATCGTTATTCGAGCCCGGACTTGAGGTAGTTCACCGTAGAAGAACGAGCCTTAAGGCATTCTTTAAGCAGGTTTTTAACTCGGGTATGGCAAGGATTGTGCTTAACAGACGGCATCCCGGTACGCTTAGGGCCGTACATCTGGTCCCATCATTTTTTGTTCTTTTTGTAATTTTTCTACCGCTAATCATAATATGGATGCCATGGGTTTTATATTTCTGTATGACCGCAGCATTCGGATTGATACTTCACGCGTTTATTTGCACCAATAGCCTGCTGGTAAGTTTTCTAAGCCTCGCAACCTCTTTCGTACAGCTTAGCGGTTACGGCCTGGGCCTTATGTTCGGATGGTACCGCTTCACCCTCAGGGGCCACAAAACAGAATATGCGTTTACAGAAAGCTTTTATGATTAACAGAAGAAAAAACAAATCCGGAAAGTTAACGTTCGAATAAACAGCAAATGTAAGTATAGCAAACTATAAACTTGTCGGTTCCGGAGTCTTTCATGATTCGATTTTATATAGAATTTTAGACCTTTATGCTTGCATTGAGATTCAGGATGTCATATATTTGGGTTCTTTGCATTACACGATTGCAAAGATAAATTCGAGGCGTAGCGCAGCCCGGTAGCGCATCTGCTTTGGGAGCAGAGGGTCGCAGGTTCAAATCCTGTCGCCTCGACTTTAGTTCTTACATTACTGACACATTCTTCGGGCGCCCGTAGCTCAACCGGATAGAGCAACTGCCTTCTAAGCAGTAGGTTTCAGGTTCGAGTCCTGACGGGCGTACACTACAATTTTGGCGACATGGCCGAGTGGCTAGGCAGAGGTCTGCAAAACCTCGTACGGCGGTTCGAATCCGCTTGTCGCCTCCAGTTAGGTTATAGTAAAAGTTGCCTTGTTTCTGAATAATATTCTAAAAGCCGCGTTCGTCTAGGGGCCTAGGACGCCGCCCTTTCACGGCGGTAGCACGGGTTCGAATCCCGTACGCGGTACGCAGTTCAGTTACGTTTTTTAAACAGCTGAACGAAATGGAGCCCATAGCTCAGTCGGTTAGAGCGCCAGGTTGTGGCCCTGGAGGCCGTGGGTTCAATTCCCATTGGGCTCCCATTTTATTGGCAATACTTGTTCTTACTTGTTATTTTGAATTACACGCCGCGTTCGTCTAGAGGCCTAGGACGCCGCCCTTTCACGGCGGTAGCACGGGTTCGAATCCCGTACGCGGTACCAGAAAAAAGGGACTTACCTGATGGTAAGTCCCTTTTTTTATGTCACTAAAATAAATGTCAGATCAAACTAATACTTGTGAATCATTCGCCATAGCCGGGTTTTCAACGCGTTCATCACTTTCGAGCAGGCCGTCTTTCAATCTCACAACCCGGCGCGCATGAGCCGCAATTTCTTCCTCGTGCGTTACCACAATTATTGTATTACCATTTTCATACAATGATTCAAATAGCCTCATTATTTCAACACCGGTTTTACTATCCAGGTTACCGGTTGGCTCATCTGCCAGAATAATCGATGGTCTGTTAATGAGCGCCCTTGCTACCGCGACACGCTGCCTCTGCCCTCCTGACAACTCGTTTGGCTTGTGATGTACACGATCCCCTAAGTTAACCCTCTCAAGCATCTGTATGGCGCGTTCTTTTCGCTCTGATGCCGGTAATCCAGCATATATAAGCGGTAGTTCTACGTTGGCAAGACAGCTCGAACGCGGCAGCAGGTTGAACGTCTGGAACACAAAGCCAATTTCTTTATTACGCACCGAAGCCAGCTCATCATCCGACAAGCTGCTCACATCATGTTCATTTAAAAAATAACTACCCGTTGTTGGTGTATCCAGACAGCCAATCATATTCATCAGCGTTGATTTACCCGAACCGGATGGTCCCATTATAGCGACATATTCATTGTGCCGGATGTTTAATGTTATCCCCCTCAGCGCATCTACCCTTTGCTCTCCCATAATGTAGGATTTCGTCATTTCGCGGATGTCGATCAGTGTTCCTGCAGTATTCATACCGGCTGTATTTTATAGTTGATATAAAAAAGGCTCCCTAAGGAGCCTTTAATTTTAAGTTCCTGTATTTGCCATTACGGTAAATCAGGTCTGCAGTTTCAAATAAAATAAACTTAGAGCGAAACGTCTTCAGTTATTTTACCGAGATAATAATCGAGAAGCTTTTCCTGGAAAATAAACTGATACACCGTTTGCACCCGCTGAGAGCTAGCCTGAAAGAATGCATTATTAGCCTGAGTGAGCTCAATCAAAGTGGTAGAGCCAACGTTATATCTTTCCTGCTGTGTTTCAAATGCTTTTTCGGCTGCACGAAGTGCCGTTGCAGAAGAAGACAACTCCTGTGAAAGGGTGATGTAGTCTTCGTACGCCTGACGCACTTCCTGGTAAACCAAAGACTTTCTGTCTACGAGAGCCAAACGATCATTCTTAAGGTCAATCTGGCGATTTATTACGTTAGTGCGGGTCTGGAAGCGGTCGAAAATCGGAATACTCAAACTCACGCCGATACTCCGATTAATACGCTGATCAAAAAACTGATCGGAAAAGCTTACCGTCTCTCCAAACACGCGATATCTGTCGCCGTAGGAGGTGTTCAATCCTGCTGACAGGCTAAGCGTTGGCCAGTACCCGCTTCTGGCACCACGGAGCGCGTGTTCCGAACCTTCAATATTGAGCTCGGCAGCACGGAGGTCTCTTCTGCTATCCATGGCAGCATCAATTAGCTCGGAAAGCTGAAACTGCTGCGGTATAATACCCTCTGTTTCGATCTCAGGCACTACAAATTCATAATCGTTGAGTGCATCAAGCTGGAGCAGGCGCATTAGCGAAACTTTACTGGTATTCACATCACGCTGGCGCTGTATTACAGATAACTCATTGTTGGCGACTTCAGCTTCCTGATTAAAAAGATCTACAATTGGTCTCATCCCTACTTCAACCTGGGCATCAACCTGTTCCAGCTGTTTTTGAACCGTTTCCAGGTTATCCTGAGCAATTTCAAGCAGTTCTTTATTAAGGATTACCTGCAAAAAGCTCTGAGCGGTCTGGAATATGGTATCTTCGCGAAGTCTTTGAAAGGTTTCCTCTCCTGCTTCACGGTTCACCTGTGATTCTCTCAGGTTACTGATATTCTGCCATCCTGTAAATACAGGCATGTTTGTGTTTATACTTCCGCTTATGGAGTTCTGCGTGAAGTCGTCGAAAGTTACGTTGGCCTGGTCGAACTGACGACCTGTCTGGCGGGAGCCGCTTAACGAACCGTTAAGATTTGGCAGAAACTGTCCGTAAGCGCCACGTACAGATGCATCATTTCGTTCAAGATTATTTCTGGCCTGCTGCATTTCAATGCTGTTTTCCAGCGCCATTTCAATGGCTTCGTTCAGCGTAATCTGCTGCTGAGCCTGCGTGTTTGTAAGTGCAGCTAAGCTGAAGATCACTGAAAAAATCAAACATTTTGTAATTGTAGACATTCGTTCTTGTATTAATGACCTGTGTGTTAGGGTTAGTTAGCCGGTTAGACGTAAGGAACCGGGATTTGTTACATGGTGTACAGACTTCTTTCGCTAAGGTTCATACCGAGTGGTTAATTTACCACTTTAGAAGCTATTGGCGCAGTGCTCTAACTACTTTTTACGATTTTGGATTAATCCGCTTTATTAGGCTCAGCGGTCTTATCAGCAGTTTTTTTGTTCAGGTTTTGATCGATAGCGTCTTCAATTTTATTTACGATAAATGTTGTGGCCTTATGCATTAGCATTCTCTTGATTTCAGAAGTAATCATATTACCTGTATCGTATTCGCGAACCTTCACAACAGCAGGTTCTGCAGGGTGATCTGAATGTGATGTATACCGAACCTTTCTTCGACGCCGGGGTGCAGCAATAAATCCAATTGCGACAGCTGCACCAATTGCATAATTAGGGTATTTGCGAATCCAGTAAGCAGGTGATAGCTTGCTTTTGGTATCTGAGACTTTCTTTTGCACGTCACTCTTAAACTGGCCCACCGTATCATCGAGCTTTTGCTCGATTTGCTTTAATTCAGCCTGCAGTTTCTTTCTGCGCTCAAGGATTTCTTTTTCTTTTGTAGACAAACTCATAGTGTTGGATTTCGAGGGCTTCAGTTTGTTTCGTTTTGATTTAGCTTTTCTTTTGGCTCGGTCGGTTCATCTTCACCTTCATCAGCATCTTCATCAGGTATTCTAAATGATGAAAAGGTAGCAGATTCTTCGTCGTTAGTAGCAGTTTCTAGCACAGACTCAACAAACAAAGTAAGCTGCAGCTGTATTTTATTCTGAAGGACATTTCGGCTGGTTTTATAAATATAATAGCCTACAATAATCAGAAAGAGCGCTATTGAGCCAAACCCAAACATCATGTTATCGAACAAATAACCAAGCCCTATTCCGGCAGCAACAAGCAGGAAGAAAAAGCCAATAACAACCATAATAAGGCCCATACTGTTACTTACAATGGCTGCAGCCAATGCAGTCCCTTTCTCCTGAAATTCTAAGGTTTTAAGCTCTATACGCTTTTCTACGTATCGTTGGATTTCAGCGAAAATTTCTTTTACCGATTTTTTTGAGTCGAATTCCATATTTATCTCAGCGCTTCAGGATTAGCCCTAAAACGAACCCTGCTGCCGCGGCTACACCTACAGCAGCCAAAGGCTTATTCTGAACTTCCTGAATAATCTTTGTGCGGGCATTTGCAATTTGGGCCCGCAACTCGTCTTCCGTCATTAAATGTCCGAAAAGATTTTTGATTTCATCTACACCGCTCACAGACGGTCTTTCTTTAAACTCTTCCATATTCTATAGACTTTTTTTTAATCGTTAGCACAACTATTATACTAAATTACAGGATTAGCTGAAACATTACTACATTTAGTAACGCTAAACAGCCAAATTACGATCATTCTAAAAACATCCTATTGAATCCAGAAAAGAACATGCAAAAACTTGACGTCCTCGCGATTGCTGCCCATCCCGACGATACCGAACTCTGCTGTGCCGGCACACTTGCCAAACTTGTAGCACAAGGACTAAAATGCGGCGTTCTCGACCTTACACAAGGTGAAATGGGAACACGGGGAACACCGGAAGAACGCCTTCAGGAAGCCCAAAACGCAGCACGTATAATTGGATTGGAAACTCGTGTCAATCTGGGTTTACCCGATAACGGCCTCTTTAATACTCATGAGCATCAGGAAGCGATTATGAGGGCTGTACGTGAACTACAGCCAGAGATTTGTTTTATCAACGCGCCAGCCGACCGGCATCCGGATCATGGCCATGCCCACAAATTAACCCTCGACGCTCTGTTCTACAGCGGCCTTAAAATGCGCAAAACGAAAGATAATAAAGGACGACCACAGCAGCCCTGGAGACCAAAACACATCTTCTATTACATGCAGGACACACCTTTCGAGCCACATATCGTTTTTGACATTTCAGACACCCAGCATATTAAAGAAAAAGCCATACTCGCTTTCAAGACCCAGTTTAACGTGCCTGAGACCGATAGCGAGCCCCAAACCTACATTTCAGGTGAAGGCTTTTTTGAAACCCTCCGAAGCCGTGCGCGCGTGTACGGCCACCAGATCGGGGTAACATACGGCGAGCCGTTTCAATACCATGGCGGCCCTATACCATTCGGAGACCTGAGCTACCTTTTAAGCCACAAACGTATCCGTTGAGTTATATCAGGAAATTGGTTTAGACTGTCTCAGCTCTGCCGGGATGTAGGTTTTAATTCGGTCAAGCAGATATTTGGTGATGGCTTCATTGCCACATATAATTCGTTTGCCAAAGAGCCACTCGTTTCCGCCATTCCAATCCGTAACCTTTCCCCCGGCTTCCTGTATCAGTAACACACCGGCGGCTACATCCCAGGGAGAAAGCGCATACTCGTAGAACCCATCCAGGCGCCCGGCTGCAACGCAGGCAAGGTCGTAAGCGGCGCTGCCAGGTCTTCTCACTCCGTGCGTTTCTTTCATAAAACATTTAAGCAGGGTGAGGTAGTCATCAATAATTTCAAGATCCCGGTAGGGAAAGCCTGTGCCAAGAAGAGCGTTTTCAGGCCGCGAGACTTCTGAAATGCGAAGAAGCTTACCGTTTAAAAATGCCCCTCCCCCTTTTTCTGCCGTGAAGACTTCACCCGAGTTAATTTCAAAAATTACGGCAGCTTTGGGTTCCTTGTTTTCCCATAGCGCAATTGAAATACAAAAAACGGGGAACGCGTGCGCGAAGTTGGTTGTGCCGTCTATCGGGTCAATAATCCAGGTCCGGGCATCCGTTAGTCTCTGATCGGCAGCAGTTTCTTCACCCAGAATGACATCATCCGGACAGTATTGATGAATTACTTCCACAATTTTCTGTTCAGTCTCTACATCTGCCTGCGTAACCAGGTCGTGACGGCCTTTGAGCTCAATATCTAACTGATCCCGATTCCCGGCATAGTGTTTAATAACAGATGATCCCTTTACAGCGGCCTCGTGGGCAATTTGCAGATCCGTACGCTTATCCATTCAATTCCACTCCGGGTTTATTTTATACTTTAAATTCAGATTAATAAGATGTGCTCAGCATTAACACATGACACAATAATATTGTATTTTCATCACTTCTAAATACTGAAGTTTCCATTCCAAAATAGAATATAGATCGGGCAATCGCACCCATTAAATCCACCGAATGAATCTCGTTAAAAACACAATTAAAGAAGTACTGCTTGCTGTTTTTCCGATAGCGGCGGTAATTGTGTTGCTCCAGTATACCGTTATTGGAATGCCCGACGAGCTCTTTTACGCGTTCCTCGGTGGTCTGGCGATGGTCTCCAGCGGGCTCATTCTGTTTCTTATCGGCGTGCACATGGGCCTTTTGCCTGTAGGCGAAATGATAGGTTCCGCCCTGCCCAAGACGGGTAAAGTCTGGATAGTGCTCGTCTTCAGCTTTATACTTGGTTTTGCCATCACTGTTGCAGAACCCGACGTCTGGGTGCTTGCCGGCTATGTGGATCAGGCATCAGGAGGAGCAATTCCCCGATCCAGCCTGATACTAGTTGTGGCTCTGGGACTGGCCATTTTCGTTACGCTCTCGATGGTGCGAATCATTACCGGCTGGTCGATTAACTATTTTCTGATTGCCGGCTATACGCTCATTTTTGCCGTTATTTTTCTTCCTTATTCAGATGCGAATTTTGTACCTATCTCATTTGATGCAGGAGGAGTAACCACAGGTCCGATGGCTGTACCTTTTATCATTGCCTTTGGTGTAGGTATTTCTTCGGTATTGAAAAGTAAAACGAGTTCACAGGATGGTTTTGGCCTGGTCGCCCTGGCGTCTATCGGCCCGATTTTGGCTGTGCTTTTTCTTGGAATTATATACGATATACCGACCGATATTGAGCTTGATCAGGAGCCATCAACCTATACCTTCCTTGGAACGCTGGGTGAAGTTGCTGTAGCTCTTACTCCTCTTGTGCTCTTCTTTATCTTTTTTCAGTTTTATATGCTGAAACTTAGAACCCAAAAAGTAATGATGCTGCTCGTCGGGGTATTGCTTACCTGGATCGGCATGGCCCTGTTTCTCCACGGCGTACATGTTGGTTTCCAGCCGGCAGGTACCGAAATGGGCACTATTCTGGGCAATTTTGAAAAAAGCTGGATAATTATTCCAATCGGAATTGTACTCGGCTTTGTTGCCACGTTTGCAGAGCCAGCCGTTCGCGTTCTCATACGGGAAGTTGAAAAGGTGTCAAGTGGCTCGATTCCTCAGAAGGTGATGCTCTTTACCATCTCCACCGGTGTTGCCTTTTCAATCGGACTGGCCATGACCCGCATCATTTTCAGTATTGAGCTCATGTATCTGGTTCTGCCCGGATATATCATCGCTCTCACTTTAATTTACTTCACCAGCCGGGAGTTTACCTCTATTGCATTCGATGCCGGCGGGGTAGCCACAGGCCCTATGACCGTTACCTTCGTTGTTGCTATTGCGCTGGGTTTTTCCAATGTTACCGAAGGAAGCGATCCAATTGTTGAGGGATTCGGCATGATTTCGCTTGTAGCCCTTGCCCCTATCCTGGCCGTTCTTATTCTGGGTATACTCTATGGAGCCAAAGACAAATAAAAAATGACCGACTGTATTTCAAAACCTCATAAGCTGCTCATTACCATTGTTGATAAGGGAATGGGCTCAGAAATTGTTGAAAAGACAAAAAAGGCTGGTTGCCAGGGCGGCACCATCATTCCCGGAATCGGTACGCGTCTTGAATCGGCAGGTTCCTTTTTTGGCTTTACCTTCGATCCGGAAAAGGATATAGTTTTCAGCCTTATGGAAAGTGATTTAGCATATGAAATGCTGCACAAAGTTAGCGAGGAAGCCAATCTTGACAAACCCGGGCGCGGAGTTGCGTTCCTGCTCGACATTAGCACCGCTACAGGTATCGCACATCTAATCAATCAAATGCAATAGAGCCATGGTCAACACTTCAGAAAAGTTTAAACTCATCGTTACAATCATCGACAAGGGCTCTTGCGATAAGGTTGTTGATGCCTCAAAAAAAGCAGGTGCCGAAGGTGGTACTATTATCTACGGCAGAGGAACGGGTATCCATGAAAAGACAAAGCTTTTTTCCATGCTTATTGAGCCGGAAAAGGAAATTGTTCTTACGCTGGTAACTGAAAAAAATGCAGACCATGTCCTGGAACAAATTGTAAAAGATACTGAGCTTAACAAGCCCGGTCACGGAATTGCTTTTGTGATGGAAGTTGAAGCCACTGCCGGAATTGCGCACAGAAGTAAAGAAGCTCAGAAGTCAGCTGATACAGATACTGAAAACGACGATACTCAGAAATAAAACCTGTACAGCAGGCTAACGTTTGTTCCGGGCTCAGGATAGATTTCCTTTATCCTGGAAAGGTGATTTCTGTAGGTGGCGTTAGTAAGATTCTCCACGTTCAGCGTGAAGGTATGAAGCACTGAACCTGTAGTGAGGTTATACTGCGCATAGGTATCGAAAAGCACGTAGCCTGCCGTACGCTCTTCAAATTCGTCAAGACGGTTTTGGGGACCGGCAAAGCGCCCTGAGGCTCCAATGGTGAGGTAGTTTCGGCTCCATTCAAGATTCAGCTTGCCCGAAACCGGTGGCATCATGGGAACGGCCACTTCAGAACTTCCGAAGCGTGCAACCGGGAACGACTGCCCTTCTTCGATGAAATCTCCCCTAACAGCATTCACCGTGCCTGATACCTGCCATGAGGGAGCAAACCGGTAATCACCGCTGAACTCCACTCCAGTCATGAGGACACGCTCTTCGCCGAACCTGTACACGTTGAGGTCGTCTCGTCTTGTGGCACGCTCATTGGTATTTCTTGGAAAGATGTAGTTGTTCATCTGGTTCCTGTACACGGCCACCCTTACGCTGCCTCGGGTGTAGTTGGCATTTAAAAATAACTCGCTTCCAAATCCGCTTTCGGAATTGAGGTCAGGATTTCCTTTTTCATAGGAAAAATTAGCAAGATGAGGACCTTCAGAATAAAGTTCTTCAATACCAGGTGCACGGAATGATCTCATTAAAGAAATACCGGCCTTCATTCGGTTGTCAAACAAATAGGCCGCACGTGCTGCGGCTGAAACTCCTGTGTATGTACGCTCTCGAATATCACCAATCAATATCGAAAGTCGCTCCTCCTGCGGCTGTACATTCCGATAATCGAACCGCAGAGACGCCTGAAGATTCCAACTTCCGGGATTGGCTTCCTGAAATGAGTAGATAGCAAAGGCCCGCTCAATTGTTTCCGGAGTTTGAGAGAAAGCGCCGGATGCATAGTCGCGGTGCTCCCCCCAGATGCCGATCAGGCCTTTATCAATAATGCCGTAACTATTGTGATGCAGATGCGATTTCACATTCGTTGTAAGTACACCGAACGATGAGCCCACTATACGGCGGTCAGTTTCAAAATCGGGTTTTTCAAGCTCATCATGTTTATAAAAGGAGTAGGTTGCATCCGTATCAAGCCTCCTGAAGAAACCTGACCCAAAGTTCAGCCGGCTGCGAAACTCGGCATAGCGCCTGAACATTTCAATATCAACGCCGTTCGGATGAGCGTCGGCGATACCAATTCCGCCCGGTACGCCGTATTTTGTATCCAGTATATTTCCGGAAAAGCCGACCATACCCCAGTCGCGAATATAGCTGATTCCAGCAGATGCATTGTATGTGGTGATGCCGGTGTTGCCCAAACGACCTTCGGGGGTATACATGTCGCCGCTTGTTCGTACGCTGCCGTCCACGCGATAGGCCAGCGAGCTGGTAAGCGGACCGAAAGCTCGTAAACCCCCAGCGACCCCACTGTTTACCGACTGTCCCTGCAGTGTTCCGCTGGCATGGATATGATCGGGATGATCCATTGGAATTTGCCCGCGAATTACGTTTATGACACCGCCAAGCGTGTTAGAACCATGTATAAGAGCAGAGGGACCACGTATAAGCTCGATGTGCTCCGCAGTCATAGGTTCAATAGCCAACGCATGATCAGCAGCCGTTGCGGAAAGGTCACCTGTCCG
>Ga0207421_10000688_pt1 | contig 43870 bp, 39 predicted proteins | sample SodLakKL_010_SED_4_FD_187542 | JGI IMG/M metagenome (GOLD analysis project Ga0207421, IMG submission 187542) | Alkaline sediment microbial communities from Lake Tanatar, Kulunda Steppe, Russia - 8KL_010_SED (SPAdes) (version 2) | ecosystem: Environmental > Aquatic > Non-marine Saline and...
AAGCAAATAGTAAAAGGGAGGTGAGTAGTAAATAATGACTAAGACTGAACTTATTGACCATGTAGCAGAAAAAACTGGTCAGACAAAAAAGGATTGCAACGAAATTATCAACACCACTTTTGACTCGATTATGGAGTATTTACAGCAAGAAGCGGAAAAAGAGCAAGATTCTCGAGATAACGTACAAATCATAGGTTTTGGTAGTTTTGAGGTCAGAGATCGTAAAGCACGCCAGGGTAGAAATCCTCAGAATCCAGAAGAAACAATAATGATACCTGAAAGAAAGGTGCCAGTATTTAGAGCAGGTAAGACCTTTAAAGAAACAGTAAAAGACAATTAATACCAGAAATTATTATGTGAACGCAATTTTAAGCGATTCAGTAATACATATTGCTGAATAAAGAGGAAGGTGGAGAAGGGCGCAAGCCCTTCTTTTTTTTTTTGAGTATAGAGGAGGAAAAATGTTTTAAGTCGGGAATTTATATTATAGAAGATAAGTTATAGAGACAAAAGAGAGGCATATTAAACTCTATTGGAGGAGTTGAATTATAATGGTTTCTGAAGGAAAAATTGCAAATTTTATAAGTGATAAACAAAAGAATATAATTGCAGATTTGCAGACCTTAATAAGTTTTCCTAGCATACAGGGAGAGCCAGAAGAAGATAAACCTTTTGGTTTAGAAATTGACCAGTGCCTAAAGGCCTTTTTACAAAGAGCTAAGGAAATGGAAATGAGAACAGAAAATTTAGAAGGTTATGCAGGTACAGTTGAGATTGGAAATGGCGATGAAATGTTGGGAATCTTATGTCATCTTGATGTAGTTCCAGCAGGGAATGATTGGGATTTTGAGCCTTTTACGGGAGTCATTGATGATGGAAAAATTTATGGACGTGGAACTCTAGATAATAAAGGGCCAGCTGTAGCCTCTCTCTATGCTATGAAGGCAATATTAGATTTGAATATCAGTTTGGATAAGAGAGTAAGGTTAATTTTGGGAACCAACGAAGAAAGTGGTTGGGAAGGCATATCCTATTATCAAGATAATTATGAAATGCCTGATATTGCCTTTAGCCCTGATGCGGTTTATCCTGTTATTCATGCTGAAAAGGGGATTTTGATTTTTGATTTAAGTTTTGCTATAACAAAGAATAATAAGTTTGAAAATGAGCAAAAAAAAGTATTGGTTAAGAAGTTGGCAGGTGGTAATGCACCTAATATGGTACCAGACAGGGCTTCTGCTTTAGTGGAAGGCAATTATAACTATTTACAGCAAGAAATAGATCAATATGAGAAAAATTATGATGGAGAAATTCAGCTTAAAAAAATCAATGAGACTGAAGGGGAGATTATCTTTAAAGGTATATCTGCCCATGGTAGTCTGCCTCAAGATGGTATTAATGCTATTTCTTATCTAATTGATTTTCTAGCTGGTCTGGAGCTGCAGAATAACGATATGGCTTCATTTATTTGTTCTTATGAAAATTTAATTGGAAAGCAATATTTTGCTGAAAACATTGGTTGTCAAATGGAGGATGAAGTTTCAGGTAAACTGGTCTTTAATGTAGGACAGATAGTAACAAAAGAAAATGAAGTCAGAATAACCGTCAATATCAGATACCCAGTAACTTATCAAGCTGAAGAAGTATATAATGGAATGGAAGATAAGATAAAAAAAGTAGATTGGCAGTTATTTAAGAAGGAGCATAAAAAGCCCCTGTATGTAGAAAAAGAGGATATTCTAGTAAAAGATTTAATGGAAGTATATAAAGAAGTAACTGGTGATGAAGATGCTAAACCAATAGCAATTGGCGGAGGAACTTATGCTAGAGCAGTGCCTAAGGGAGTTGCTTTTGGCCCCTTATTTCCAGGACAGCCAGAACTTGCTCATCAGAAGAATGAGTTTATAGAAATAAAGGATTTGTTATTAAATACTGAAATTCTCTTTAAAGCAATTATTAAACTTGCTGGCAAGAAATGATTTTATATAAACCTAATATAACATAAATTGATAAAAATCTGTGTAAATTGTTTACTAGAGCTTATTTATGTATTATAATAATATTTAAGAGGAAAAAACAGTAATAAACTTAATTTGATAGTTAGAAATTGATGGAAACCAACATAAAAAAGCAGGAATTTTTAGGTTGATAGAGAATTAATTTAATAGTCTAATAGTTTGAATTAAACAATTAAATTTTAAATTAGCTTTGCAAAATGAGACAAATTTGTTTACTTAATTAAATCATATAAAATGTTTTATAAAGAGGGTGTTAGTTAACACTAAATATATAAAAATCTAACTAGGGGGTATAATACTTATGATGAAAAAGCTTTTAGTAGTCACATTGTCACTTGCTCTAATCATGTTTTTTGGGGTTAGCAATGTTCAGGCCGACTATGAAGTTGAGTTAACCATTGCTGGTGGAGCAGTTGGTGAGGAGTATGAAACAACTGTTAAGGCAGCGGAAATGTACATGGAAGAAAATCCCGATGTCTATGTTGAGGTGATTGATACTCCTGATTCTGCTGATGAAAGAATGAGTTTATATCTTTCTTTCTTTGAAGCCCAAAGCCCAGAGGTTGATGTATATCAGATAGATGTCATCTGGCCTGGTGAGTTAGAAGATCACTTGCTGGATCTCAATGAATATGGAGCTCAGGATTATGTTGATGAGCATTTTGACCATATAATTGAGAACAATACCAATGTCGATGGAGAATTGGTGGCCATGCCCTGGTTTACTGATGCCGGGCTCCTCTATTACCGCCAGGATTTATTGGATGAATATGACCTGGATGTCCCAGAGACCTGGTCAGAACTGGAGGAATATGCAGGCATAATCATGGATGGAGAGAGAGAAGAAAACCCGGATTTTGAAGGTTTTGTCTGGCAGGGTGATGCCTATGAAGGTTTAACCTGTAACTTCTTAGAATGGATTGCTTCTAATAATGGAGGTTCAATAATATCTCCGGAAGGTGAAATAACTATACTCAATGATCAGGCTCAAGAGATGTTAGAGAAAGCTGCTGGCTGGGTAGGAGATATCTCTCCTGCTGGTGCTACAAACATGATGGAAGAAGATGCCCGGGCTATCTGGCATGATGGTAATGCTGCCTTTATGAGAAATTGGCCCTATGCTTATAGTTTAAGTATGGAAACTGACGCCTTTGACCCAGAGGATTTTGGTGTTGCTCCTTTACCCGCCGGGGAAGAGGGAGAACCTGCCGGTGCCTTAGGTGGCTGGAATTTAGGGGTCAGCGAGTACAGTGAACATCCTGAAGAGGCTGCAGATTTAGCCCTCTTTATGGCCAGTGAAGAAGTGCAAAAAATGAGAGCTACTGATGCATCTTTAAATCCAACTATTGATCATCTTTATGAAGACGAAGAAGTTCTAGAAGCCAATCCATTTTTTGAGGAATTATATGACGTTTTTGTATCTGCAGAACCACGTCCTTCTACAATAGCAGGAGATAACTATTCTGCAGTATCTTCCATTGTCTACTCTGAGGCTCATTCTGTATTGACTGGAGAACAGGACGCTTTAACAGCTTTAGAATATATGGAATTAGAAATTCAAGACTTAACTGGTTTTGAGTTAGGCCAACCATAATTTGGTTATAACTATTAAGTGAATTATAAGGGGGAGAGTTAAATCTCTAACTCTTCCCCTGATTTTTAAATTTTAATTATGCTAATCTTTTAGCTATTATTCAAATTAATTTCTTAAATTTTGATTTTACTAGTAATTGCTATTGACTAAGGGGGTTAATAAATGAATCTGAAAAAACGAGAGAGAAATTTAGCTTATAAGTTAATGGCCCCTGCCATGATAGTCCTTTTAATAGTGGCTTTATATCCCCTGGGGCATGTTTTTTATACCAGTTTTACTGACAGAGTTTTTGCTGGTGCCCGTGATGCTGAATTTGTTGGTTTAGAAAATTATCATCGATTACTGGCAATGACTGTTGAAGAATTACCACCGGTTATTGATGATGACACAGGTGAGCAGCAAATTGATGATGACACCGGTGAACCAGTCTATGAAAGACCTATTCGAGTTTTACCAAGAGATCCTCATGCATACCGAGAATTAACGACTTTTAGTTTGTTTGGCAATAGGTATGTGTTAGGGGCTCGTACTCCCAATTTCATTAGAGCTATAGGTAATACATTATACTTTACCATAGTATCTGTGTTTTTAGAGACAGTTTTAGGATTGATTATAGCTTTAGTAGTCAACAGTGAATTTAAAGGTCGAGGATTAATGAGAGCCACAATGCTAGTACCCTGGGCAGTTATTACTGTTGTATCAGCAAGAATGTGGGAATGGATGTTTGCTTCAACTAGAGCTGGGTTTTTTAACATGTTACTAGACCGTATGAGTCTAATAGATAGAGCAATTCCTTTCTTAACTTTTAGGCCCATGCAAATACCGGCTATGATAGCTATTGATGTTTGGAAAACAACACCCTTCATGGCTTTATTAATATTGGCCGGTCTCCAGATGATACCACAAGAATTATATGAAGCAGCTAGAGTAGATGGGGCCAGTAAAATACGAAGGTTTTTCTCAATAACTTTACCTTTATTAAAACCCTCCATAGCAGTGGCTCTGGTCTTTAGAACTTTAGACGCTTTGCGGGTCTTTGACTTATTTCAGGTGCTCCTGTCAAGATCTCGATATTCAATGGCTAGTTTCAACTACTACGAACTAGTGGCTAATAGAAATATGGGTTTATCGTCGGCAACAGGTGTTATTATCTTTATAATTATTTTCATTTTTGCCATAATGTATATGCAGATGCTGGGGGTGGAAGATTAAAATGGTTAACTTTAACGAAAGACCGCTTAAATCTGCTCTATTCTTATTAATGCTGGCTGTTATAATTGTCTACTTACTATTTCCTTTTTACTGGGCAATTAATTCTTCTTTAAAATCAGAGTCACAATTATTTATGACCCCAGCTACTATGATTCCTCGTGATCCAGTAACTTTAGAGTTTAGGCCCTATTTTGATAATTATATTCACATCTTTCAGTCGGGGCAGTTTGTTAGAGGATTAAGGAATAGTGTTATAGTAGCTACTTTAGCAACTTTATTAGCTTTGAGTGTTGGTACTTTTGCTGCCTTTGCTTTAGGTAAATTGCGTTTCCGAGGGAAAACAGCGTCTCTCTACGTGATTTTAGCCATGACAATGTTTCCCCAGGTTACAATTCTGGCCGGCCTATATGCCATAATCACCAGGTTACCACTGGGAACTGTCCCAGGAATGATCTTTTCTTATTTAATTTTCACTCTGCCCTTTACCACCTGGGTTATGACTTCATTCTTTAAAGATCTGCCAATAGAAATTATGCAATCAGCTCAGGTAGATGGGGCGACTCCCTTCCAGACCTTTTATAAGATTTTATTACCCTTAACAGCTCCAGCTTTGGTTACTTGTGGTCTCCTTGCTTTTATCCAGGCCTGGAATGAATATATCTTTGCTTTAACCTTTACATCCATCGATCCAGGAGCTAGAACTGTCCCGGTTGCTATTGCTCTCTTTACTGGGGAAGCCGCCATGCAGGAACCCATGGGTGAAACATTGGCAGCAGCAGTAGTTGTAACAATTCCGGTGGTTCTTTTAGTGTTGATATTCCAAAACCGCATTGTGGAAGGCCTGACAGCTGGCGCAGTAAAGGGTTAATCAATGACTTTCATTAGCATAATTCAATATAAATAAGATTATTGGGACTTCACTTTTATCTAAGTAGTGGTGAAGTCCCTTTTACTTATTAAATAAATTGGAAAAATCAATTAAAGAATGTTAAGATAGGAGAAAGTAATGAGGAAGGTGAATATTTTGGTTGACTTTGTCGATGAAGTTGAAAGAAGAGGTACTTTTTCAGTAAAATGGGATAAAAGAGCAGAGGTCTTTCCCAATTCCAAAGTTACTCCCCTGTGGGTGGCCGATGCTGATTGGCCTACTGCACCAGCTATTATCTCAGCTTTACAGCGCCGAGTGGAACATGGAGTATTTGGTTATACCTTTGCTGGAGACAGACATTATCAGGCCATTATTGATTGGTATAATAAAAGATATGATTATGAGATAAAAAAAGAATGGCTGGTTTTTTTAAATGGTGTTATGCCGGGAATAAATTTACTTTTAAGAAGTCTGCGTAGCCAGGCCAAGTCCTGTTTATTACAACCTCCAGTTTATTTTCCTTTTTCTAAAGCGATTAGAAATAGTGGTTTAGAAAAAGTTGAAAATCCCCTGACATTTGAAGAAGAACTATACTATGAAATTGACTGGAAGGATTTAAAGAGAAAAATTGAAGCCAAAAATCCAGCATATCTACTATTTTGTTATCCCCATAATCCAGTTGGTAGGGTGTGGCAGGATGATGAGTTGCTAAAATTGTTAAGAATATGCGCAGCAAAAGATATTTTAATTATCTCTGATGAAATTCATGCTGACTTTACTTATCAACAAAAGTTTAAACCCCTGACCATGATTGCAGCAGAAAACTTAAATAAAAGAGAAAGACCTGATGTGATCTCGCTTAATTCTCCTAGCAAAAGTTTTAATATTGCTGGTTTGCATATTGCCTATGCTATAATTCCTGAAACAAGATTGCGGAAAAAATTCCAGAGGGCCTTATCAGGTATTATCCCTGGACCTAATCCGCTGGCCCTGTCAGCTCTGGTTGCTGCTTATACAGAGGGGGAAGAATGGTTGGATAATCAACTGGAATATCTAGAGGCTAATATCAGCTTGGTCCAGGATTATTTGCAACAGCTTCCAAACCTTAAATTTACCAAACCTGAAGGGACTTACCTGATGTGGCTGGATTTTTCTGAGATAGGTCTAGGAAATAAAAAAATTGCTAATAAATTGTATCAGGAAGCTGAGGTTGGTCTACAACCTGGTAAGTGGTTTGGAACAGGAGGAGAAAATTTTTATCGATTAAATTTAGCTACCAAGAGAGAAAGATTGGAGATGTCACTGCAAAGATTAATTGAAGTTATTAACTAGGCTAGAGGTGGATTAAGTGGAAGCAAAAAACACAGAAAAAACTGCAGTTATAGGATGTGGCCCCGCCGGGATGATGGCAGCGCTGCAGGCAGCAAAGAGAAATAAGCAGGTGTTAATTTTAGAAAAAGAAAAGAGACCGGCGAAAAAGCTTTTATTAACTGGTGATGGTAGATGTAATTTAACCTCCACTCTCCGTCCTCAGGAGATGATAGATGAAATATTTAGAGGGCAACAATTTCTATATAGTGCTATCTTTCAATTTCCTCCTCAGGCTACCAGAGATTTTTTTGAAAAGTTAGGAGTTAAGCTAAAAGAGGAACGGGGAAGAAGAATATATCCAGCCAGTAACAGAGCAGCTGAGATAAAAAATAAGCTTATAGAGGAACTTAACAATCAGGGAGTAAGAATAAAATTAGCTACTGAGGTGGAAAAAATTCTTACCAGTGCTAATACAGTAACTGCTATTAAATTAAAGGGAGGTAAAAAAATAGCTGTTAGCAGTGTAATATTAGCTACTGGAGGTATAAGCTATCCTGAAACAGGTTCTGATGGCTCAGGTTATCGCTTAGCTGAGGATTTAGGACACAAGATAAAAAAGCCTGAACTGGCCTTGGTACCTCTGAAAGTGGAGAATGATTGGACTTCACTGGCGGCAGGGTTAAAGCTTAAAAATGTTATGGTTAAGCTTTTCTGGCAGGAGGATTTGGTAAAAGAAAGTTTTGGAGAGGTAATCATAAGCAAAAATAAACTCACTGGCTCAGCGATATTAATAATTAGTTGTCACCTACAGGAATTTAAACTAGAAAATTATAAGTTGGCTATTGATTTAAAACCGGGTTTAGGAAAGGAAAAATTGGAAAGGAGAATTCAGGGGGATTTAGACAAATACAGCAATAAATACTTTAAAAATGCGCTAAAGGATTTGCTGCCAGCAAAATTAAGGCCGGTAATTGTAAAGCTGTCAAGAATACCTGCTGACAAAGTATGCCATCAAATAACTGGTAGAGAAAGATCTGAGCTGGTAAAATTGCTTAAAAATTTACCAGTAAAAGTCACAGGTAAAGGAGGAGTTAAAGAAGCAATAATAACTTCAGGAGGACTAGCTTTAGAAGAAGTAGAACCAGCCACCATGGCCTCCAAAAAAATTGCAGGCTTATATTTTGCCGGGGAGATCTTAGAACCGGCTGCCTATACCGGGGGTCATAACCTGCAGATCGCTTTTTCAACAGGTTATTTAGCTGGTTTAAACTGTTAACTATTTTAAACTAATGAAAAGCTTGTCAATATCATAATATCATAAAATCATAAACCGCAGACCTAAGTCTGCGGCTTAATATCTCTATTAATTTTTGTTAAACTTAAGTTATAATTTGCCCGGAGTCACTTTCCTCAATGGTGGCAGAAATAACTTCATTAACTTCTTTCATTACTTCATTAAAATCCTGCTGAGCCTGGATGAATTCTTTGATTATATTGTTATTCTGCATTTTAGCCTGCAGATTTTGAATTTTTCTCTGCTGGTCTTGATCGATTGATTTACCATTGCGCTGTGCCATCTGAACTCTTTTTTGAGCAGACTCGAAATCCTCAATCAAATCACTGGCTTCATCATCATTCATGACTTTTTGCTCAGCAAGTTTCATTTCTTTAAACTCATTGGATTCTACAATTTCATTAGCAAGTTCTTCTGCTTTTTCTTTAATTGCCATTTTTTCACCTCACTCATTTTAGGCTGACTACATGTTATCATTTAATGTTGCAAGTGTCAACTTTCTTAACCAATAATAGATATCATAATATAAAATATTGCCTAAGCTATTATCACTTGCAAAAAATTTATTAGAAAACCTCTTTAAATAATTATCAAATAACTATATAATAATAAATGATATTAGAAAGATAATGTCTTTTTATTGGGGATGGAAAGGAGAAATATGCAGAAAGATACTTGTCAGGAACAGATTTTTAATAATTATATACAGCAAATAGATAATTATTTCAGAAAAAATGAAACAAAGACCAATAATTTTCAGATAGGTCTAGAGGTAGAACATTTTTTGGTGAAAAAATCCGATTTAACTTCAGTGACCTTTCCAGAAGAAAAAGGTATTGCTGACATATTTGAGCTTTTAACTGAAAAGGGTTGGCAGGTATGTGAGTGGGCCGATGATAGAATCTTATGCCTGGCTAAAGGAGAAGATGAGCTTAATTTAGAACCTGGAGGACAGGTTGAGTTTAGTTTTGGTCCTAAAAATAGCATTGCAGGAATAAAAGAGGCCTATATAAAGATTTATCGCGACTTGTTGCCGATTTTAGATGAGTTTGATTATACTCTCTTACATCTTGGTTATCATCCCAAGAGCAAAATTTCTGATTTACCCCTTTTACCTAAATCTAGATATTCTCAAATGTATCACCACTTTAAATCACGGGGCAAATATGCTCATCACATGATGAAGGGAACAGCTTCAACTCAGATTAGTATTGATTATATAAATGAAAAAGATTTTCATAAAAAATTCAAAGTAGCAAATTGGTTAAGTCCTATTTTATATGCTCTGTTAGATAATTCTCCTATTTTTGAAGGGGAAATTGCTAATAATTGGGTTTTGCGTTATCAAATTTGGAGTCGCTGTGATGATGACCGCTGTGGTATAATCAAAGATACTTTTGAATATAAAAATTATAGCTATCAAGATTATGCCCGTTATATATTGAATTTGCCAGCAATATATGACCCCCAAAAACCCGATAAATATTTAGGAGAAATGACTTTTGCAGATTTATTTAAGCAAAAAAACAAAGAAGAACTAAGCCAGGAAGACCTTGAACATATCTTATCCTTTGCCTTTAACGATGTCAGAGCGAAAAAATATCTAGAAATTAGAATGGCTGACTCAATACCTTATCCTCTATTCTTTGGTTATTTAGCCCTTATTAAAGGTATTTTTTATAAAAAAGAAAATCTCAATTATTATTGTAATATTATAGAAGACCTTAACCCTGAAGATATCTGTCGGTGTTTTAGCTCCCTACCAGAAAAGGGCGTTGAGACAAATTATTATCGAAATTTAACGATTAGAGACTGGGGGCAAGATATAATTGCCAGAGCTAAGTCGGGGTTGCAAAACCCAGAAAATATAGTTAGGCTTGAGCAGCTAGAAGATTATCTGACTGATAATTTACCCATTAGGAAGAATTTTTCTGGTAAAGATATAAATTATAATAATTTAATTTATGCTGATATAAAGCCTAACCTAGGAAGTGATTTTAATTGTTAAATGCTAATTATCCTAAATATACTCGCCAGGTGCAGGAAAATTTCAAAAAAATTATCAGCCAGGATATCGAGGGTTATGAAAAAGAATTTCGCACCGAACTATGGTCTAAATTGAGAAAAAGCAGTGCCAGTTATCAGGGTGAACCAGTACCTTTCTTATATAATCCCTTTTTAATTAGTTTAAATGACTGGTTTTATCTGCAAGAGATGATGGATAAGTTTACTAATATTTTAGAAAAGGTTATTGATAATTATCTGACAAGCAAAAAGTTTCGTAGCTACTTCCCCTTTGATTCTCAATTGGAGCAATATATTCTCATCGACCCTGGTTATGAAAGTTATTATCCAATTGCTCGTTTTGATCTGTTCTGGCAGGGCTCGGGGCAGGTAAAATTTTGTGAGATTAATACCGATGGAACCTCGGCAATGAATGAAGTTAGAGTGATCCAGGAGCTTGTTAATCAGGGGAAAGCTGTCAAAAAGTTAAAGAAAAAGCTGGACTTATCTCTGGCAGGTTTTGAACTATTTAATAGTTGGTTGGATAAAATGCTAGCTATCTATCGAGAATTTATCGGCAAGAAAAAGGTTAATCCTACAGTAGCAATTATGGATTTTAAAGGGGAAGGTGTTGTTAGCGAGTTTAAAGAATTTCAAAATTATCTGTCCAAAAGAGGAATAAAATCATTTATAGCTGATCCTAGAGAGCTTGATTTTAAACAGGATAAATTATTTTATCAAGGAGAAAAAATAGATTTGATATACAGAAGAGCTACCACCCAAAGACTTTTTGCAGAGAGAGAGCAAATCAAAGATCTATTAGAGGCCTATCGAGCAGGGGCAGTATGTCTTTGTGGTAGTTTTCGCTCGCAAATTATTCATAATAAAGCTTTATTTGAGATTTTGACTGATCCTGCCAAAATTAATTTTTTAGCTGAAGAGGAAATCACTTTTTTACAGGATCATATTCCAGAGACTAATCATTTAACAGCTGATGGACAAACTTTGAATGAGCTTGTGAAGAGACAGGAGGAATTAATAATTAAACCCTGTGATCTTAATGCCTGTAAGGGAGTGGAGGTTGGCAGAGGAAAAAGCAGGGAAGAATGGGTGAATAAGCTAGAAGAGAATAAGGATGAAAATTATTTATATCAAAAATACTGCTCACCTCCACAACTGGAGATGTTTTTAACTTCTCTATCAGAGGACGGATTTCGATTTGCTGATTTTAATTATATCATTGGTCTCTTTCTTTATGACGGTAAACTTCAGGGCATTTATAATAGAGCTGGCAGACGGGATATTATTGGGGCAGCTGCTGAATGTTATACTACCCCGGTTTATATTGCTGGTGCTGAAAATATATTAAAAGAAGAACTTAAAGATACAGAGGTGATATTATATGAGTGATGTTGACAAGATATGCAGGCATATTTATTTATCAGGCCGAGTTCAGGGAGTGGGATTTCGGGCTTTTGTGAGAAAGAATGCCAGGCTATTAGATCTGGAAGGATGGGTTAAGAACCTACCTGATGGTAGAGTTGAGGCAATTGTTGCTGGACCAGAGAAAAAGGTTGAGAAGCTTATTGATTTAATGAGAGATGGTCCTGACCTAGCTAGAGTTAGCGATATTGAAATCACTACTATGGAGGTCTGTAACCCCGGTAAACCCTTTGCTATAAAGTATTAAGGAGGTTGATTTCTGTGAAAGAAGCCTTATTATGTGTTGACTTACAGAATGATTTTTATGAGTATGGAGCTCTGCCCGTTGAAGGAGCCAGTGAGATTAATGAAAAGATCAATCAACTGTTGAAGAATAATAGATATGTAACTGTGGTAGCTTCACAGGATTGGCACCCTCAAAATCATTTAAGTTTCGCTAGCAACCACAGGGAAGACCCCTTTACCCCTTATGAAGGTGAGAAAAAGGGCTTAGGCCCTTTACTCTGGCCTGATCACTGTGTGCAAAACTCCTTTGGGGCTGATTTTCATCCAGATATTTATACAGAGAAATTTGATTTGATTATTAGAAAAGGACAGCTTACAGAAGTTGATAGTTATTCGGCCTTCCATGACAATGATGGCCGAGATTTAGGACTGGCAGAATATTTAAAGGCTTTGGCTGTAGAAAAAATTGTTGTAGTGGGGTTAGCTTTAGATGTTTGCGTTTATTACACAGTCTTAGATGCCTTAAAACATGGTTTTAGCGTGGAGCTAATTAGAGAGGCTAGCAAGGGAGTTGAAGCTCAGCCAGGTGATGTTGATAGAGCCTGTCAAGACATGAAAGACAAAGGTGCAATTATTATCTGATAGAAATTGATAAGGAGAGATTTGCTTGAGCAATTATAATATTATTATAACGACTACTTTTGGGGTGGAAGCAGTAGCCAAACATGAGCTAAGAAAGTTAAATTATGACATAAAGAATGTTGAAAATGGTAAAATTGAAATTCAAGGAACGGCTGAAGACCTGGCGCTGTGCAATTTAAAATTAAGGACAGCAGAAAGGGTTTATTTAAAATTAAAGGAGTTTACTGCGACAGATTTTGATGAACTCTATGATAAAGTGTCAGAGATAGCCTGGGGAGATATAATTCCCTATAGAGGACAGTTCCCGGTACGGGGCAAGTCAACGCGTTCTCAACTTCACAGTGTACCTGCCTGTCAGTCAATTATAAAAAAAGCAGTTGTGGACAGTCTGCAAAACAAATATGGAGCAGGCAGATTGCCTGAAGATGGCTCTAATTACCCTATATTTTTTTCCTTCATTGATGATAAAATAACTCTCTCTTTGGATAGTAGTGGAGATGGTCTGCACAAGAGAGGTTATCGTCTGGATAGCGGCAAAGCTCCCCTGCAGGAAACAACAGCAGCGGCTATGGTGCTTTTAAGCCGGTGGGACCGAGATAGAATTCTAGTTGACCCCTTTTGTGGTTCAGGGACTATATTGATTGAAGCAGCTCTTTTAGCTCAAAAAAGGGCTCCTGGTTTGCAAAGATCTTTTGCAGGGGAAAACTGGTTTTTTCTGGATCCTCGAGCCTGGGGGAAGGCCCGGACAAAAGCTGAAGAATCTAGCTGGGAAGAAGCTGAGCCTCGCTTGATTGCTGGTTATGATATAGATGAAAGGGTTATTAGTATGGCCAGGCGTAACGCGGAAAGAGCAGGAGTAGATGATCTAATTCACTTTCAACAGCAACCCTTTGCTGAATTTTCTACCAGCCGTAAATATGGCTATATTATTACAAATCCTCCCTATGGTGAAAGGCTCAAAAACTCTGAATTAGAGGAACTTTATAGCAAAATGGGAGCTGAATTTAACTCCTTGTCTACCTGGTCCTATTATATACTATCAGCTGATAAAGATTTTGAAGATAAGTTTGGGAATAAAGCTAGCAAAAGACGTAAACTTTATAATGGAGGTCTGGAATGTCAATTTTATCAGTATTTTGGCCCCTGGCCCCCGACGGATAGTGATAATGATGAGTAGTAAAATCGATTTTACAGAATACTTTCCTTACCTGGCTGGAATTACATTCAGCGTAGTTTTTGGTTTTTCTTTTCTTTTTTCTCAGGAAGCATTACAATTTTTAGATCCCTTTCAATTGTTAGGATTTAGATTCTTACTGGCCGCAATTTTTATGACATCTTTAAAATGGATAGGCTTTATTGAGACTAATATCTTTAAAAAGCCACTGTTACCACTTCTTTTAGTCTCCCTATTTCAGCCAGGCATCTATTTTCCTATGGAAATTTTAGGTATTGAGCGCACCACTTCCTCTCAAGCGGGATTGATGATTTCTTTAATACCTGTGAGTGTGGCCCTTTTAGCGGCTATTTTTCTAAAGGAGAAACCAAGTAAGTTGCAATTAACTTTTATCTTACTTTCTGTTTTAGGAGTAGGTATAGTTGTATCTTTTCAGGGAGAATTAGCTTCAGATGCCCACTATTTAGGTTTAGTTTTGCTGTTAGGCGCAGTGATTGCGGCCGGTTTTTATAATATTATTTCTCGCTATATATCCGTTGATTTTACACCGGTGGAAATAACTTTTTCTATGTGTTACTTTGGGGCAATTCAGTTTAACTTAATAGGTTATTTTAATTATTCAGGTTCAGCTGGAGAATATCTGGCAGATATTGTTGCCCTGGAGCCACTGCTTGCAGTAGTTTATCTGGGAATATTATCATCAGTGGTAGCTTTTTTCATGATGAACTATTCCCTATCTAAACTGCCTGCTTCCCAGGCAGCAGTTTTTGCTAACTTAACTACAGTAGTATCTATATTAGCCGGTGTCTTTTTAGCTAATGAACCTTTTTATCCCATGCAGGTGGTGGGAGCAGCTTTAATAATTTTTGGAGTCTGGGGAACAAACTATTTTGGCAGCCGGAAAAAGGTAGCGCAAAAATCAGTTGTTAATACTCAGGAAAGTGAGGTTTAATAGATATGGATAGGGTAATGATTAGAGGAATAACTGGAAAAATGGGTCAGGAAACTGCTAGAACTGTAATAAATATGCCGAATTTCAAGCTGGTTGCCGGTTTAGCCAGTGAGGAAAGGGAGGAAAGTTTAGCTGATATTTTACAGGAAGATAAAGCTCCAGATATCAGAGTTGCTACTGATATGACCAGGGTAGTTGAAGAAAAAAAGCCAGATATTATGATTGATTTTACTGGACCAGAAAAATTATTTTCAGCTTTAAAACAGGCCTTAAATCTAAATTTAGATTTAATAGTGGGCAGCACCGGGTTATCTGTACAAGAAAAAAAAGCGTTAAAAACGTTGACCAAGGAAAAAGGCTCGGCCCTCTTTATAATTCCCAACTTTGCTATTGGAGCTGTATTAATGATGATATTTGCTAAAGAAGCTAGCAAATATTTATCCCGGGCCGAAATAATTGAAGCTCATGGTGAGGCTAAAGCTGATGCTCCATCAGGAACTTCTTTAGCTACTGCTGAAGGCATGAAAGGTAGTGAGGGTTATTCTAAAGAAGAGGATCTCACCTTAACTTTACCAGGAGTTAGAGGAGGAAGAAAAGAAGGGGTCAATATTCATTCTATTAGACTTCCAGGCGTTGTAGCCCGCCAGGAAGTTATTTTTGGAGCTGAGGGACAGACTTTGACAATAACTCATAACTCTCTTTCCAGAAAATCTTTTATGCCCGGGGTAGAGCTAGCTTTAGAAAAAATCACAGAAAGACGAGGGTTTGTAACAAGTCTAGAAGAACTATTAGGAGAGTGATCTTAGTATGGGATATAAAATGGCAATATTGGGTGCTACTGGACTAGTAGGCAGAGAAATGATAAGTATTTTAGAGGAAAAAGATATTCCCATTGATAATCTCAACCTTTATGCCAGCGATAAATCTCAGGGTAAGAGTATTAATTTCAAAGGAGAAGAACTAACTGTAAATAAACTAGAACCAGGTGTTATTGCCGACTGTGATATTTATCTCTCTAGCCTCCCTGGTGGAGTAAGTGAGAGAGTCTTGCCTGAAATTGCTGCTAAGGGTAAGAGGATTATTATTGATAATAGCAGTGCTTTTAGAATGAAGAGTAATATACCATTGATTGTACCTGAAATAAATGGAGAGTTAGCAAAGGATTATCAGGGGATTATAGCTAATCCTAACTGTTCTACAATCCAACTGGTTATGGTGTTACATCCTTTAGTTGAAAACTTTACTCTTAAAGAAATTACAGTTACCACTTTGCAATCTGTTTCAGGAAGTGGACAACAGGCGCTCAAAGCTTTAATCACTGAAAGCAACGAGTATTTAAACAATAAGGAAAGAAAGACCGAACATTATGCTCACCCCATAGCCTTTAACCTCTTGCCAGCTATAGATTATTTCCATGATAATAATTATAGTAACGAAGAGATGAAGATGGTAAGGGAGACAAGAAAAATTTTGGATTTACCAGGTTTGTCGATTAATCCTACCTGTATAAGGGTACCAGTGGAGTTTGGTCATGCCGAAGTTTGTCAGGTGAAGATAGACCAAGAAGTTAATCTTTCCAGGATAAAAGAGATTTTGGCAAATCAAACAAAACTAAAAATTGTTGATAACCCCCAGGAAGATATTTATCCTATGCCTATTGATATATTAGAAGATGATAGTGTTTTAATCGGTCGTTTGCGAAAGGATCTTAATAGTGATTATAAATTTAACTTTTACTGTGTAGCTAATAATATCCGCAAAGGAGCAGCTTTAAATGCAGTACAAATTGCTGAAAAAATAATGCAGGTGAAGCTTAAATGAGAATCAGGTTGCAAAAATTTGGTGGTACGGCCTTAGCCAATGAGGAAAAGCGCCAGCAAGCAGCTGAAAAAGTGATTACAACCAGGAAAGATGGTTATTATCCGGTGGTGGTTGTTTCAGCCATGGGAAGAAGAGGTCAGGCCTATGCTACTGATACTCTGTTAGACCTCATCAAAAACGATAAAATTTCATTGACTGCCAGAAACAAAGATTTGCTTTTATCCTGTGGGGAAATTGTTTCAGCGGTGGTTATGGCGGCAGAGTTAACAGAAAAAGGTCAGCAAGCGATAGCCCTGACCGGAGCCCAGGCTGGTATTATAACTGATGATAATTTTGGTTCAGCTGTGGTTAAAAGGGTCGATACTAGAAAGATAATGGCTCTACTAAAAGAAGGCAAAATACCTGTTATAGCTGGATTTCAGGGTATCACTGTTGGCGGTGAAATAACTACATTAGGAAGAGGAGGCAGTGATACCACAGCAGCGGTGTTGGCCTATGCTTTGAAAGCTGAAAAAATTGAAATTTATACAGATGTGCCAGGTATCTTTACCACTGATCCAGATAAATATGCTGAGGCCAGCAAAATCACCGAATTAACTCATCAAGAAATATGCGAATTGTCTCATCTAGGAGCAAAAATAATTGAACCTAAGGCGGCAGAGATAGCTAGAGAGGTTGAGCTCCCCATCGAAGTCAAATACAATGGAAAGGATGGGGAAGATGGAGAAGAGGGAACTTTAATAGATAATGTGGTCCAGATTGACCATGATAGGACTATAACGGGAGTTGCCACCAGGGATAAAGTAGTCTATGTTGAAATTGATTTTCCAGAATCAAAAAATAATCAGCAGGAATTGGAAATATTTAAGTTGCTGGCAGAAAGAATGATAAGTCTGGATATGATAAATATAAGACAAGATAAAATAACTTTTTTAGTCGATAAGCCGCGCCGGGCAACTGCTGAAAAAGTGCTTAAAAACAACCATTATAATTTTAAAATTTATGATGATTTTTGTAAGGTATCAGTAGTAGGAAGTGGGATGACGGGACAACCAGGAGTTATGGCTAGAGTGGTTGCATGCTTAAAGAATCATGATATCAGAATTTATCAAACGGTGGATTCCCATACCACTATTTCCTGTTTACTTAAGCAAGAACGGCAAAGAGAAGCTATTGCTGTCTTACATGAAGAGTTTAATCTAAAATAGGAGGCATAAAAAATGGCTTATTTTGGTTCTTTATTAACAGCTATGGTAACACCCTTTAAAGAAAATGGCGAAGTCAACTATCAAGAGGCTAAGAAATTAGCAGCTAAACTCATTGATGAGGGCTGCGATGGTTTAGTTATATGTGGTACTACAGGAGAAGTACCTACTCTAAAACAAGAAGAGAAGCTTAAACTTTTAGAAACTATAGTAACTGAGGTAGGTGACAGGGCTAATATTATTGCCGGAACTGGTTCATATAACACCAGTAAAAGTATTGAATTAAGCAAAGAAGCAAGGAAAATAGGTGTAGATGGGATAATGGCTGTTGTGCCCTATTATAATAAGCCTCCCCAAAAATCATTATTGGAGCATTTTTCTACTATTGCTGAAGAATGTAAAATGCCCTTAATGCTTTATAATGTACCCGGTCGGACTTCGAGGAACTTAGAGGTTGATACTGTAGTTAAACTGGCTCAACAGGAAAATATAGTGGCCATTAAAGAAGCCAGCGGGAATTTAGACCAGGTTACAGCTATAGCAGCTAACTGTGGTGATAAAATAGATATTTATAGTGGTGATGATAGCCTGACCCTCCCAATTATGGCTGTTGGCGGCAAAGGAGTGGTTAGCGTTGCTGCTCATTTAGTTGCTGCAAAGATTAGAGAAATGATTGATTATGCAGAAAAAAACAATTTCACTGCAGCAGCTAAACTGAACAGAGAACTTTATCCTATATTTAAAGCTATGTTTATTACTACAAATCCCATTCCAGTAAAAACTGCCCTTAAATTACAGGGATGGCAGGTAGGAGAGTTGCGCCAGCCTCTCTCTGGCTTGACAGATCAAAATTTACAAAAATTTGAGTTGCAATTAAAAGAGCTGGGTATATTATCTTAACTGGTCTGATTTTGCTTAATTAATAATGCCCTAAAAACTTTTAACTAACCACCGTCAGAGGTAAAATAAAATTCGACAATTAGGACCTCTGGCGGTTTATTTAATGTTCACTTGTATTTTTTTCTATTAAAGGTTATAATGTTTACAATGGATTGAAATGTGCGGGTAAGTACTTCTAATCTTATTATAATTACATTTGACTTGAAAGTGCAGGTGCTGTTGTTAGTTGTAATCTTTAGCTAAGAAAATATTTTTGTCAATTATTGTGGAGGTGTTTTTTTTTATTTATGTCTCAAAAAAATAATATAGAAAGTGTTAAGATGGTTCCCTTAGGTGGGGTGGGCCAAATTGGAAAAAACATGATGGTGTTAGAATATGGCTCAGAGATGCTGATTATCGATTCAGGAGTTATGTTTCCTGAAGATGACCAATTGGGGATTGATTTAGTTATTCCAGATTTCCAATATGTTAAGGAGAATCGAGACAAGATTAAAGGTATAGTTTTAACTCATGGTCATCTTGATCATATTGGCGCTATTCCTTATCTGCTCAAAGAGATTAATGTGCCTATATACGGCACTAAATTGACCCTGGGGCTTTTGGAGGGCTCCTTAAAGGAACATCGCCTGTTAAAAAGAAGCAGACTAAAGGTTGTAAATGCTGGTGGTTCTGTACAAGTTGGTCAATTTAAAGTAGATTATATCAGAGTAAATCATAGTATAGCTGATACTTGCGCTTTAGCAATCCATACTCCTTTAGGCCCTATAGTATACGCCAGTGACTTTAAGTTCGACCAAACTCCTATAGAAGGAGGAGTGGCAGACTTTCATAAACTGGCTGAGCTAGGAAATTCTGATCCTGGAGTTTTAGCCCTTTTTTCTGATAGTACTAATGTAGAAAGAAAGGGCTTTACCATGTCAGAAAAGGTAGTAGGGGAAGCAATTGACGATATCTTTTATGGAGCTCAGGAAAGAATTATCATAGCCACTTTTGCTTCCAATATTCATAGAATACAACAAATTATTGATGCAGCTGTAAAATATGATAGAAAAATAGCAATTACTGGTCGTTCAATGTTAAATAATGTTGATATAGCCAGGAAATTAGGTTATCTCGATGTTCCTGATGATTTAATCGTTAATATTAGAGATTGTAGTCAATTGGCTGATAATAAAGTCACCTTATTGACTACAGGCAGTCAGGGGGAACCTATGGCAGCCCTAACAAGAATGGCTAGAGGTGATCATTACCATATCAATATCAAAGAAGGGGATACAGTTGTTTTATCAGCTTCAGCTATTCCTGGTAATGAAAAATTTGTAGGTCAGACTATCAATCAGTTATTCCGCCGGGGAGCTAAAGTTATCTATGAAGAAGTATCAGGAGTGCATGTTTCCGGTCATGCCAGTCAGGAAGAATTAAAGTTGATGTTAAATTTAACTCGCCCTAAATTCTTTGTTCCTACGCACGGCGAATACCGGCATATGTATCAACATGCTGATTTAGCAGAAGAAGTTGGGGTACCTAAGGATAGTATTCATATTGCTGATTTAGGAGATGTGATTGAGTTTAACCAGGATGAGGTTAAAAAAATAGACAGTGTTCCTGCAGGAGATGTTTTAGTAGACGGACTTGGGATCGGTGATGTAGGCAATATTGTTCTTCGGGATAGGAAGACCTTATCTGAAGATGGAATAATTATAGTGGTGGTTACCATTGACCATAATGGCAAATTATTATCTGGGCCAGATATTATAACCAGAGGATTTGTCTATATTAGAGAATCAGAAGAATTGTTAGAAGATGCAACAGAAAGAGTAGAAGAGGCACTTAAAGAGTGTGAAGAAAAACAAATAACAGAATGGAATGTCTTAAAATCAACTGTAAAGGATTCTTTGAAAAATTATATCTATCAAAAAATCAAACGAAGTCCTATGATTTTACCGGTGATTATGCAGGTCTGAAATATATCAATGCGGGGAAGGCATCTAAAGTTGCCTTCCTCGCCTAATGTTTAGGAGTAAAATAATAGTAGTTAGTTCTACAAATTTGCTCGTTTGAAAGTTTTGACTGTTGTTCAGGAGTGATGTAAAATGTGGAAAGATTTTTTCTCTTTTGATGCTAGAAAAAAAGAAGTTATAGGAATAATTTTAGTCGTTTGGGGTGTTTTTAGTGCTCTAGCACTTTATGGAGGAGCGGTAGGTTGGGCAGGGAAAATATTAGCCGATTTTTATCTCTTCTTTTTTGGTCAGTTGGCCTTCTTTATCCCTTTTTGTTTTGCCTATGCCGGAATTAAATTTATAATTGGGGATTTAGTTACTGGCAAAGAAAGGTTAGGTGGATTTATATTATTATTTTTCTCCCTGCTTTCTTTGTATCATATTTCTTATGAGTTCACCAGCCCTTTAGAAAAGGGGCTTTTAGGAGAGGGAGGCGGACTTATTGGCGGACTTTTTTCTTATCTACTGCAAAATATCTTTGGGGTAACTGGGTCTCAGATTATACTCTTTGCCCTGGCTTTAATCGGTATTCTCTTCTTTTTAGATATATTATTGAAGGAAGTTTTCCTGGGTATAACAGCAAAGAGCAAAAATATTTATCATCAGAGCAAAGAATTTTTAAGTAACCTGAGAAGATTTAATCCTGTAAAGATAGTTGCTATTTTTGCTAAAATAAAAAATATATTAGGAAAAAAATCAACAGGAGAAAAGAAAAATTCTCATCAGCCTCCAGCTGATACCTCTAATAGTTCTATAACCTTAGATAAGGACTTGCCAGCTAAGGAACTTCCCAAAATGGAACCCCAAGAAGATGAAGATGATAATTTTCAAGAAAATGTTAATTCCAGTCCAATAGATAATTTTACCGAGGTAACGGAAGATAAGACCGAGGAGGAGATCTCTAATATCAACCCAGGCGATAGAGAATCAGATTATACCCTTCCAGGGACTGGCCTGTTAAAAAAGAATAAACAAAGAGAAGGTGCTGGCAAAAATCAAAGTAAACAGTTAGAGGATACTTTGAAAAATTTTGGAGTGAAGGCTAAGGTCGTTAATGTTAGTCAGGGGCCAACCATAACCCGTTATGAAGTAGAGCCAGAAACAGGCGTAAAGGTTAGCAAAGTGGCAAATTTATCTGATGACATTGCCCTGGCCCTTGCCGCACAGGATGTCAGGATTGAAGCTCCAGTGCCCGGGAAGCCTGTGATTGGGATTGAAATTCCAAATCAAGGTCCCTCCCTGGTTAGATTTAGGGAGATTGTTGCCAGTGAAGAGTTTAAAAATAGCAGCAAAAAGATTCCCCTGGCCTTAGGATATTCTATTGATGGAAAGCCAGTAATTGCTGATCTGGCAACTATGCCTCACCTTTTAATTGCGGGAGCAACGGGTTCAGGAAAAAGTGTATGCATAAATAGTATTATTGCTAGTTTTTTGTATCGTTTTACTCCAGAACAGATTAAATTACTTCTGATTGACCCTAAAAAAGTGGAAATGGTTAATTTTAAAGGTTTACCTCACCTCTTTACTCCTTTAGTTACAGATAGCAAAAAGGCGGCTGGAACTTTAAAACTCATAGTCGAAGAAATGGAAAAGAGATATGAGCTTTTTGCAGAAACTGGCACCAGAGATATTTATTCTTATAATAATAAGGCTGAAGATCCTTTGCCTTATATAGCAGTTATTATTGATGAACTTTCTGATTTAATGATGGTAGCTGCCAGTGATGTTGAAGATGCAATTTGTCGATTGGCTCAAATGTCGAGAGCAGCAGGTATACATCTAGTTATTGCTACTCAGCGGCCTTCAGTGGATGTAATTACTGGTTTGATTAAGGCCAATATTCCTAGCAGAATAGCTTTTGCAGTCTCTTCTAATACTGATTCTAGAACTATCCTCGATACTAAGGGAGCAGAAAAATTACTGGGAGATGGGGATATGCTTTTTTACCCAGTGGGTGCAAAAAAACCTCATAGAATGCAGGGAGCTTATATTGATAATAAAGAGATCAAAAATATAGTTAACTTTGTTAAAGAACAATCAGATCCTGATTTTGCTTTAGAGGAGCAGGAATTGGCTGAAATAGATCTGGAAATTGATGATGATAAAGATGAACTATTGGAAGATGCTATTAAACTGGTAGTTGAATATCGCGCTTCTATTTCTATGTTACAGCGAAAACTTCATATTGGTCACTCAAGAGCGGCTAGACTGATTGATAACATGGAAGAGATGGGGATTGTAGGCCCTTATGCTGGCAGTAAACCCCGGGAAGTATTGATTAGCGAAGATGAATTAGAGGAATATTTAGATTAATTTTTACTAATATAAAAAGATTAAAGGCTAGAAAAAGAGGAATTTCTCAATATTTCTAGAATTATTTAAAAAGGATAAGTAGATTTAATAGCAAGCAAAAACCTTTTTAGCTGGTGGTAGAGCAGTCAAAATAATAATTCAAAGTAGGTTTTATAAATGGTAACTCTATATTTAGAGTATAAAATTATTAAGAATCGTCCCGGTCTTCTAGGGGATTTAGCTTCAATTCTGGGATTAATGCAGATTAACATAAAAACAGTGGCCAGCATTGAAGATATTTATCGGGGCTTTTTATTGGAATTTTATTCTCCAGAAAGCAAAAAGAGGTTATTAGATGCCTTTAGTGCTGTAGAAGAACTAAAAATAACTGCTCTTCGTCCCCCTAATTTAGAAGATTTACTGGCTTTAAAACATGGTAAAAAGGTTTCTCTCCGTTTGCAAGAGGGAATCTATGTTTTTCCCCGTCATGAGCTGGAAATGTTGATTGATTTTATGAGCAATTACCTAAAACAGAATCATAATGTACTTATTGGAATTAAAGGTGGACCTAGAAGTGGAAAGACAGAGACTGCTATTGCTGCAGCAGTGCATGCTAATAAACAATGGCGACTTTTATCCACAACATTATTGAGAAAGACAACTGTAATGGAGTTGTCGGAGAAGGAATTAGATAGCGATACTGTCTATATAATAGATGCTATAAGCTCCTTTCACCGAGCTCCAGCTCGTCATGTGAGATTAATGCGTGATTTTGTAACTTATAATTATCCTCGCATAATAGAACATCCAGAAATAGCAATCCAGGAAACTACTTTACAGCCAGAGGATTTTAATATTATGATAGAACTTCGTCGTCAGAAAGAAGATGAGGACCCTAAAGATTCTAATTTAGACCAGTATATTAGTAATTTTACCAGTTTTGAATAGGGCGATTTCATTTTGGGAAAGGAGGTCTTATATTGTCTGCAGGAGAAAAAATTAGAGAAAAAAGAAAAGAAGAAGGTATATCTATAGAGCAGGCCCAAAAAGATACTAAGATTCGCAAAAAATATTTATTAGCCATAGAAAATGATGATTTTAGTCAAATACCTGGCCTGGTTTATGCACGTGCTTTTATAAAAACTTATTCGGCCTATCTAGGTCTTGATCCAGAAGAGACTTTAGAAGAATTTGATAGATGGCGACAATTAGAAGATGTTAAAACTGAGGGGTTGAGCAGAAAAAGAAGAACCCATCGAACAAGAAAAAGCAAAAGCTCATTGACTAAGTTCTTATCAGCTTCCCCTAAAGTAATAGGAGTCATATTAGTATTATTGGTAATAGTTTCAATAGTAGCCTATAATTATGTCTTCTTACCTGGTGAATCTCCAGAAGAAGAACTAGGCAATGGAGAAGTTGAAGAAATGGTGATTCCTCCAGAGGAAGAGGAAGAGGAAGAGGAAGAAGTTAATGATGCAGAAGATGAAGAAAATGGTGAAGAGAGCATAACATCAGATGATTTAGAAGAAGAAAGAGATTTATTCACTGAGATTATCGATCTAGAGCAGGATGAATTACTACTGGATGATGATATAGAAGATACTGAGGGAATAACTCCTGATGCCGAGAATGATATTGAAGATACTGATGATATAGCAGAAGATGATAACGATGTATCTTCTGAGGAACAAGAGGAGGAAGAAGAGGAAGAAGAAATTGATGAAATCATTTTTCGAGTTATAGCCAGTGGCGAAAGCTGGGTTAGGGTTACGGCTGATGGAGACACAATCTTTGAGGGAACTATGGATGATGGAGATACTTTTGAGGCTGAACCAGAAGAAAACCTTGTTTTAAGAATGGGAAATGCAGCAGCAATTACCGTTGAATATAATGATAGTGAAGAAGGTCCCTTTGGTGGTTCTGGAGATGTAGTGGAGGAAGAATTTACATTCTAGTTGCAAATCAGCTAAAAGAAAATATTTAAATTTGAATCATAAAATTGAATCAAAAATAAAAAATTCCCGGTATTACCGGGAATTTTATTTCTAATGGTGGAGGGGAAAGGATTTGAACCTTTGAAGGCATCGCCGGCAGATTTACAGTCTGCTCCCTTTAGCCAGACTCGGGCACCCCTCCATATAAAATGGCACCCTCAAGGGGATTCGAACCCCTGTCGCCAGGATGAAAACCTGGTATCCTAGACCACTAGACGATGAGGGCGCTAAATGGTCGGGCTGCTCGGATTTGAACCGAGGACCCCCTGCTCCCAAAGCAGGTGCGCTACCAAACTGCGCCACAGCCCGTCGCACAAATAATAGTATAATAGAAAATGGCAATTAGGTCAAGGGTTTTTTTGAATTTTTTAGCTAAATTTTTATTTTTACAGAGAGAAAGGGGAGCTACTATGAAAATATTGTTATCCAATGATGACGGTATCTATGCAGAAGGTCTACGAGCACTTGCTAATAGCTTAAAAGCAGCTGGTCATGATATAATAACTGTGGCACCAGCTCAAGAACAGAGTGCAAATGGTCATGCTATCACAATCAGAACACCCCTGAGAGTAACAAAAATCAATAATAATGCTGAACTAGGTCAGGAAGCATATAAAGTTAATGGGACTCCGGCTGATTGTATTAAACTAGCTTTGCAACTATTTGCGGATTTCTCTCCTGATTTAGTTATAACTGGGATAAATCATGGTCAAAATTTAGGTTATGATGTTTTTTATTCAGGGACTGTAGCGGCAGCAACAGAGGGTTATCTACAGGGTTATAACTCTATAGCCTTATCCCTTGCCAAAGGGAAAATGAGAAATTTTTCTTTAGCAGCCAGTCTGGCAGTAAAAATTATAGAGGAAAAAGATAAATTATTTGATGAAAAGACAAAGGGTTCTCTGAATATAAATTTTCCTGATATTGCAAGAGAAGATATTCAAGGTTTAAAAGTTACCCGACTGGCAGAACAGATATATGAAAGATTTATAGAGGAAAGAGTTGATCCAGCTGGTAGAAGTTATTTTTGGTTTGTGGGGAAAAAAAATTCGGGCTTTCCTCTAAATACTGATATAGGCGCTATACAGAATAATTATATTTCTCTTACTCCTTTGAATTGTGATTTAAATGATGATAAAAAAATTAAGGAATTAAACCCCCAGGATCTAATTTAACTTATACTTTTTTAAATTAGAGTTCAATTTCAATGGTGGTTCTAGCACTATGACGGGTGGAAAAACTTGTAGATGAATTATGATAGGCTAAAATAATACTATAGCTTTCCTGAGATTTTAATTCAATACCAGGAAAATCCTCACTGCTGAGAGGTATTTTAGTTTCGAAAACTAATTCATCATTTTCATAATTGGCGGCTGCTTTTTCAGTGTAATCTTCTTCAGTGATTGAGTGTCCTGTAGGTGAGGTCCCGAGATGAGTTTCAAATTTTAGCTCTTCTTCTGTCAAAGCTGCTATATAAATTTTTGCATCTTCCATTCTTAAAGTCGGCTCTAAACCAAAGGCTAGCCAGCCAGAGCCAGGGCTTACCAGACCAATATATAAATATTCATCATCTAATTCCCAATAAAGGCTCATGCCGATATCGGTTTCTTTATAATTACTATACTCTTCAGCAGAGATTATCCCATCTATTTCAGGAGAAGATACTTCTTCAGCCATTAGAGGATAAGCAGCCATAACAAAAACTGTAACAGCACAAATAACTACCAAAATTAAGATTTTTTTATTCATTTTGCCAGCCTCCATATATTATATTTAAAATTCAAAAGCTTTACAATAATAATTCGGGATTAAAGATTAAAATCCTGCTTAAAGGGAGATGAAATTTTGTCAATCAAATTGCCAGAACCTTTATATTTAGCCGAATTGATATCTCGCCCCAATCGCTTTGTGCTTGAATGTTTCTGTGAAGTGACAGAAAAAAAAAGAAGAATATACCTTGCCGATCCAGGCCGGATGCCTAATATTATGGTTGAAGGGCGAAAAATTTTATATCAGCCTGATTTCTCTAATGCTTCTCGTAAAACTGAGGGCAGTGCTGTGTTAGCAAAAATGGGAAATAAGGTATTAGTTTCTCTTAATTCTCATTTAGCTAACAAGGTGGCTGCTTCTGCACTGGAAAGAGGCCTTATTAAGGAGTTGAAGGGCTTTGAAATCAAAAAGAGTGAATACAGCTGGGGTAATTCACGCCTTGATTTTCTTCTTCAGGGAGGTAAAAAGTACTTATTAGAAGTTAAAAGTGTTACTTTAGTTGAAAAAGGACAGGCCTGCTTTCCAGATGCTGTAACCCGGCGGGGAAAAAGACATCTAGAAGAATTAATGGAGTGGCAAAAGAAGAAAGATAATTTAGCCGGTGTTCTATTTTTGATAACTAGAAATGATGCAGAAAAGTTTCGTCCCTGTGAAAATATTGATCCTGAATTTTCTAAAACACTTGCTGAAGCTAGAGAACAGGGAGTAGAAATTATGGTATATGATTGTAAGGTAGACAAAAAGACAATTGAATTAAATAGAGCTATCACCCAAAATTGGTAAAAGAAAATGCGAAAACCTGTTTGCCTTCAGGTGAATGTATGTTATAATAAATTGAAGGAGGTGAACAGGGATGGACATAGAAGAAAAGCTGGCTATTCTGGCAGATTCAGCTAAATACGATGTTTCCTGTTCTTCCAGTGGTAGTAACAGAAAAAATAAAGGAGGAATTGGTAATTCTGCTCCCAGCGGTATATGTCATAGCTGGTCTGATGATGGTAGATGTATTTCATTATTAAAGATTTTGTTTACCAATGAATGTATATATGATTGCGCCTATTGTGTAAATAGGGCCAGTAACGACCGTCCTAGAGCCACTTTCACTCCAGATGAAGTTGCTCGCCTTACCCTTGGTTTCTATAAACGGAATTATATCGAAGGCCTATTTTTAAGTTCAGGAATAAAAAACAGTCCAGATTATACTATGGAGTTGATTTATAAGACGCTTTATTTATTGAGAGAGGAATATAATTTTAATGGTTATATTCATGCTAAGGCTATTCCAGGATCGACTTTACAGTTGGTTAATAAAGTTGGGCTTTTAGCCGATAGAATAAGTGTAAACATTGAATTGCCTTCTCGTACCAGTTTAGATAAACTAGCCCCCCAGAAAAAAGCTGAGGATATTTTAAAGCCTATGAAAAATATTGGCGATAAAATAGTAGCCAGAAAGGAAAATAAGCAGAAGTTTAGAAACACTCCTAAATATGTTCCCGCTGGTCATAGTACTCAGCTAATTGTTGGGGCTACTCCTGAGAATGATAATAAAATAGTCAATTTAGCTGCCAGTTTGTATAATAATTTTAATTTGAAGAGAGTATATTATTCTGCCTTCATGCCAGTAAAAAGTGATGCCAGGCTGCCAGCCTTAAATAAACCTCCTTTGCTGAGAGAGCACCGACTATATCAAGCAGACTGGCTTTTGCGTTTTTATGATTTTTCAGCTCAGGAATTATTTACAGAGGATCAGCCTAATTTAGATTATCGCCTGGATCCTAAATTGAACTGGGCTTTAAATAATTTACATAAATTCCCTATAGAAATCAATAAAGCAAGTTATGAAGAGTTATTACGGGTGCCTGGGATTGGTCCCAGGTCAGCTGGAAGAATTGTTGCGGCTAGAAGAGAAGGAAGTTTAAGCTACTTAAACCTACCAAAAATTGGAATGGTATTAAAAAGGGCTAAATATTTTATTACCTGTCAGGGTAAATATCAAGCTGGTATTCCCTTTCAAGAGGAAATAATAGAAGATAGGGTTATTAAGGAAATGGGCAAAAAGGATTTACATCAAACTTCTTTGTTTTCTTTAGGAGAGTTAGATGATGGATAATTTTATATATGATGGCAGTTTTACTGGTTTTTTAACCCTAATATATCAGGTATTTAAAAAGAAAAATATACCTGCTCAGATTATTAGAGGTAAAGAAGCTCAACTTAATCTAATTTATAATAATATAACTATAAAAAGCGATGAAGAAAAAGCTGATCAAGTAACTGAAGCAATTATTGCAGAAATTTCTCATAAGGCCTATAGAACTTTATATAGGGCTTTTCTTTCTGAAATTGAGGGGGTTGAAAGAGCAGCAATATTTTATCTGCAAAAAGGTTTTAAAAGGGGAAGTAGCTATTTAAATAGTTGGGCAGATGAAGAGGTGGTCTTTATTAATCAGGCTGCCAAAAAGGTTAATCGAGAAGTCCATCGTTTCAAAGGTTTATTGCGTTTTAGAATGCTCCAGGAGAAAATACTTTATGCTCCCTTTAAACCAGATTATAATATCTCTTTCCCAGTTGCTCAGCATTTTAAAAACAGATTGGCAGGAGAACGGTGGGTAATTCATGATAAGAAGAGAAATACTGCTGTAATCTATCAGGAAGATGAGTTATTAATAGTTCCTGGAGAGGAGTTAGCAGAAATTAAGTTTGCTGAAGAAGAAGAGTTATATCAAAGCTTATGGCAGGAATTTTTCAATAATATAAGTATAGAAAAAAGAAAGAACCTAAAATTGCAGAAAAGTTTTATGCCCCAAAAATATTGGGAATATTTAGTAGAGAAAAAATAAAAATGGAGCTGACGACCGGACTTGAACCGGTAACCTGCTCATTACAAGTGAGCTGCTCTACCAATTGAGCTACGTCAGCTTATTTATTGGATATGCGCTTTTAATTCAGCACTTAATATTATAACTGAAATTACTCTTTTGGTCAAGGGGAATAGGCAAATTATTTGCAATTGTTCTAAGCTGTGATATAATTGAAACAGGTGATTAATATGGGTGGTAAATACAAGATCGATAAAATTAAGCAGGAACACACTATTATTGAAGATATTCTGCCTTTACTGGAAGGGGTGGCTTTACATCCTACAGTTAAAAGCATTATTCCTGGTAGAATTAATAGAAGAGGTGGTAGTGGAGTCGAACCACATTTGCAACTTAAATATAACACTTCCAGTGGATTTAAGGTGCTGGCCAAAAACAGCTCTTCAGTACAAGAGGTTTTTATTGTAACTGATAATCCAGGAAAATTAACTGACTGGCTTAAAAGCAAAGATATGGTAAATTGATTTGACAGTTAACAGTTATTGTATTATAATATTTTTGGTATAAATGTTATTATTAATAAAGAACGGGTTGTGGCGCAGCTTGGTAGCGCGCACGCCTGGGGGGCGTGAGGTCCCGGGTTCAAATCCCGGCAACCCGACCATTTTATTTGAATTTTTCATTACCTGGATCGGTTATCCGCCGATCTTTTTTTTAATTTTGTAGCTTTTTAATCAATATGTATTCAATTAAAGGTGATATAATTGCTAATTAAAACTTTTCTTTTAAATTTGGGCTGCCCTAAAAATCAGGTGGATGGTGAGTATTTTGCTGGTTATTTAGAGCAGCTGGATAATATACTGTTAATTAATGAATACCAAAATGCAGATTTAATAATAATAAATACCTGTGGATTTATTGATTCAGCTAAAGAAGAATCTCTTGAGGCAATTTTAGAAGCGGCTGAGCACAAAAAAACTAATACTACAAAAAAGCTAATTGTCACCGGTTGTTTAGCACAGCGTTATCATCAAGAATTAGAAAAAGAGATACCGGAGATTGATGGTATCTTTGGGATTGGAGAACATGAAAAAATCATTGATCTTATTGAAGAGGTCAATAAAGGGAAAAGAAAAATAAACATAACTGAACCAGGTCATTTTTTGAATAAATCTATTCCTAGAAAAGAAAATGATAGCCATTATGCCTATTTAAAAATTGCTGATGGTTGTGATAAAGGATGTACTTATTGCACAATTCCAGCAATTAAAGGAGGATATAGCAGTAGGAGAATAGAATATATTATTGAAGAAGCAAAGGCTCTGGTGGCAGCAGGAGTTAAGGAACTAATTTTAGTTGCCCAGGATACCTCTTTATATGGTCAGGATATATATGGTGAAAGAAAATTAATAAATTTACTGACAGAATTAGTTGAGATTGAGGACTTAAAATGGATTAGAATTATGTATTATTATCCGGAAGAAGTCACCAGAGATTTATTGGAAATGATGGCTGAAGAAGATAAGATTTGTAATTATCTTGATATTCCAATTCAACACGTTGCCAGAGATGTAAGAAAGAAGATGGGCAGGCCAGGAGACCGTGAGTCTCTTAAAAAGAAAATTACATTAATGCGGTCGATAGTACCGGATTTAGCTTTGCGGACAACGGTAATGGTGGGTTTTCCTGGAGAAACAGAGGCCGACTTTGCAGAGTTAGTTGAGTTTATTGAGGAGATCAAATTTGATAAATTAGGAGTATTTACTTATTCCCGGGAAACAGGTACTCCTGCTGCAAAAATGGAAAATCAAGTCTCTGAAAAACTTAAGAATATAAGGTATAATAAAATAAAAGATGTTCAGCAGAAAATTTCTCATGATCTTAATAAAAGATATTTGCATAGAACTTTGCCAGCAATTATTGAGGAAATAAATGACAACAAATTTATTGCTCGTCCCCAATATGATGCTCCAGAGATAGACAATTATATTTCTGGCAATTTTAATAGGGAGAAACACGACTTAAAGCCGGGAAATTTTATTTCCTGCAAAATAATAGATGCCTATGAATATGATTTGATTGGAGAGGTAATTGATGAATATCCCTAATAAATTGACTTTAAGTAGAATAATAATGATCCCTTTATTTATGTTTGTATTATTGCAGCGAGAAAATATGGCCGCTACAGCAGATATAATTGCTTTAATAATTTTCAGTCTGGCTGCTTTAACTGATGCTTTAGATGGGTATTTGGCTAGAAAACATGAATTGGTGACTAAATTTGGCAAGATAGCAGATCCTTTAGCTGATAAATTATTGATTATTGCAGCATTAATCTCCTTTGTAGCCCTAGGAGAGATAACCGTCTGGCCAACTATTTTAATTATTGGTCGCGAAATGGCTGTAACAGGTTTAAGGGTAGTAGCTGCAAGTGAAGGTATTATTATTTCTGCCAGTTATTGGGGTAAAGCTAAAACCATAACTCAAATTGCGGCTATATTGAGTTTGATTATTCACCCAAATATAATAGCTATAGGAGATTTTTGGCCTCAACTCCTATTATGGTTGGCTGTAATAATCACTTTATATTCAGGTTATCTTTATTTTAAGTCTGCAGATATAGTGCTGCTATCTGAAGAATAGGTGGTTTAATGAAATATCTTGTTAAAATAAATAGATTTTTTGCTACCGGTTTTGGGGTAGGAGAGTTAAATATAATTCCTGGAACTATGGGTTCTCTTTTAGCCCTTATTTTGTATGTTTTATTTCCAGCAGTGGTTACCAACCCTGGATTTATTTTTCTGATGATTATTTTAGGGGTAGTTTCAGCTAATTTAGAAGAACAAAGAACAGGCATTAAAGATGAACCCAGGATAATAATTGATGAAATAGCTGGTATGTGGTTAGCTTTAATATTAAAGCCAGGATTGTCTATGGGGCAGGTACTAATAGCTTTTGCTTTATTTAGATTTTTTGATATTAAAAAGCCTGGCCTAATAAACAGCAGTCAAAAACTAGCAGGTGGATTGGGAGTGATGGTTGATGATATACTCTCTGGGTTGGTGGTAGCTTTTTTACTGCGAATATTTTTTCTGTTAAGTTAGAGTTTTTAGAGGAGGTTTTATTATTAAAGCTGCCGTATTAACAATAGGTGATGAGATTGTTTCTGGTGAAGTTATAGATACTAATTCAACCCAAATTTCTCGTAAATTACAAAGTTCAGGTGTAAGGGTAAAAAAAGTTGTAGCAATCGGTGATGATGTAGAATTAATAGCTAGTAACCTGAAATTTTGTCTCAATAGATTTGAGCTAGTTATAATTACTGGTGGTTTAGGACCGACTAAAGATGATAAAACCAGGAAAGCAGTAGCTAATGCTTTTAATATTAAACTTATTTATAACCAGGAGATTGCAAATAAGATTAAAAACTTTTTTTCACATAGAGATATAAATTTTACTGAAAACAATTTTCGACAGGCATATTTTCCTGAAGGGGCTAAAATAATAAAAAACAACCAGGGGACTGCTCCTGGTTTTAAGTTGAATCATGATAAGACTGATATCTTTGTTTTACCTGGTGTGCCAGGGGAAATGAAGGCTATGTTAGATAAGGCTGTTATTCCGGCGATTAAAGGTCAGAGTAAAACTTTAAAACCTGATCTTAAAAAACAATTTAAAATTATCGGATTGGGAGAGGCAGAATTAGAAGATAAAGTTAAAAATTTACTGGATAGTTATCCAGCAGTTTCCAGTAGTTTTTTGGCTAAAGCAGGAATAATAAAGATTACTTTACAAACTAGGCCAGGTAATAAACAAGAATTTATTAAACTCACTCAAAAACTGAAAGACCAGCTTTCGGATTTTATATTTACCACCGGTAAAGAATCTATTTCTGAAGTTACTGCTAACCTTTTAGCTAAAAATTCCCAGACTATTGCCAGCATTGAATCAATCACCGGAGGATTAATAGGAAAACAATTGACGGATATTGCTGGTTCTTCCTCATATTATTCAGGAGGATTAATATCCTATAGCCCTGAAAGCAAAATTGAGTTGCTCCAGGTTCCTCGCTCATTAATAGCAGAAGAAGGAACAGTATCCAAAAGAGTCGCTAAAATTATGGCTGTAAAGGGGCAAGAACTATTTAAGACAGATATTGGCCTGGCTGTAACTGGTTATGCCGGTCCCACTGCTGATAAAGGAGAAGTCGGAAGAGTTTATGCTCATCTAACTGCTGGAGAATTAGACCATGGAGTGAGCTGGAAGTTTACTGGTAATAGAATGAATATTAGATGGCTAACTGCTCAATATGCTATAAATTTAGTGAGAAAATATTTATTGGGGGAGTTAAAATGAAATTAATAAGGATAATTATTTTGTTTTTAGCTGTAAGTTCCCTATTTTTAGTGAGTTTTTTCCCTCAGTCAATTAATGCTCAGGAAAATAACTTTGCCGAAGCTATTTACAGCTATTATAATCAGGAGTATGATAGAGCTAGGGAGATTTTGACCGATAAAGCATTAGCAGATGAAATATCCGAAGAAGTTATTGAACTACAAGATTATGAAGTTTATTATTATCTTATCAGAACAGAAATAGCTTTAAACAATTATCGAGCTGCTAGAGATTTATTGGATAACCTGGCTGAAGCAGGTTATCAACCTGGTGAACTTTATTGGAAGTTAGGAGAAAAATATCTTAACAGAGAGGGACATTTTGATAGTGCGCAATTTGATCTTGCTCAAGACCTTATTTTCAAAGGGGTTGAACTGGGTCACGCTGGAGATATACAGAGAAGAGATCTAGCTCATGCCGAGTATGGTCTTGATAATTATCAAGAAGCAATTGATTTACTAAGAGAAGTAAGCGATGATATTTTAACGGCCAGTGATCTTTCAATTTTAGCTCGGTCTAATAAAAAACTAGGCAATGAAAGTGAGGCCATCAATTATTTTGAAAGATTGATTGTAAGAAAACCTGAAGATGCTGGTGCTCATTTAGATTTAGCTAAAATTTATTATGATTCAGATGAATACGAAGAGGCGATAGATGTATTGGAAAGAGGTTTAGAGCGCAGTCCTGGCTTGAATAGTTTAAAAAGTCTTTTAGCTAAATCTTATTATCAGAATGAAGAATACTCATTAGCTATGGACTATTTTTCGAAAGTGTTAGAAAGGCATAACCATAATTATGAAGCCCATTTTTATCAAGGTTTAATTTATAAAGAGTGGGAAGAATATGATCAGGCTGGTGCTAGCTGGGAAAATGCTACAAGATATAACCCTGGTTATGTCAATGCTTATTTAGAGCTTGGAAAATTGGCCTTAACTCAGGATAATCATTATCGAGCCATTTCCCACTTTAGTCGAGCTCTTGAAGAAAATCCTGACCATGGATTGTCTTATTATTATCTAGGAAAAGCCTTCTATAAGATAGAAATGTTTAAGTCTGCTGAGGAAGAGCTACAAAAAGCTCTTAGAAGAAATCCAGATATAGAAAAGGCCAGGGAACTTTTAGCTGACATAGAAGAAATCATGGCAGATATGGATGGAGAAGAATTAGAAGAGACAGAGTTACAAGAAGCAGATATAGAAGAAATAGAAGAAGAAGCAGAAAATTAATATTACTTTCGAGGTGTTGTTTTATGAGACTATTTTTGGCCTGCAATCTTTCTCAAGAGGTAAAGGATTATTTTGCCCGGCAAGTAAAAGACTTAGAAAAGACTTTGCCCCCAGGGATCAAATGGGTTGATTCAGATAATTATCATATTACTTTAAAGTTTTTAGGCGATACCTCAGAAAATAAAGCTGAAGAAATTATTACCAGTCTGTCTCAAATAGAAACTCAGGGAGAGTTCACCTGTAAATTTGAAGATTTATCTGCCTTTCCTGCTGAAAATTATCCTCGAGTGTTAATTTCTAAGGTAACTTCAGGCAGATCTCCCCTGCTTACCCTGCAGGAAAAAATTGAAGAAATAGCCTTAAATTATGGATTTGCTCCGGAAAAACATGATTTTACTCCTCATGTCACTTTAGGTAGGGTTAAAGACAAATCTGCTATAAAAAGAACGGCCAGACATTTTAATCAAGACTCAATTGGTGAAAATATTGAAATTAAAGAAATAATAAGTAAATTTTCGCTAATTAAAAGTATCCTGCGCTCGCAGGGGCCAATTTACAAGCCAATATTTACCAGAAAAATATAAAATAGCTTGCAAAATAATTAAAAATAGCTTATAATTAGTAATATATATATGAGATGGAAAATTATTCAAAAAAAGAGAGGTGGGATTAATTTGGCTCAAAGTGATAAAGAAAAAGCTTTAGATAAAGCTGTTGATCGCATTCAAAAACAATTTGGTGAAGGGGCAATAATGCGTCTGGGGGATTCTAATACTCTAGATGTAGAGGTTATTCCAACAGGTTGTTTACCTTTGGATTTAGCCTTAGGAGTGGGAGGAATACCCCGGGGAAGAATTGTAGAACTATATGGCAATGAATCATCAGGGAAAACTACTCTGGGATTGCATATTATAGCCGAAGCTCAAAAAATGGGAGGTATAGCTGCTTTTATTGATGCTGAGCATGCCTTAGACCCCCGTTATGCTCAAAATTTAGGGGTAAAGATTGAGGATTTATTAATTTCCCAGCCTAATAATGGAGAAGAGGCTCTGGAAATTACAGAGTCTTTAATAAGAAGCAATGCTATTGATCTGGTTGTTTTAGATTCAGTGGCGGCTTTGGTTCCTAAAGCTGAGCTTGAAGGTGAAATGGGAGATTCTCATGTTGGCCTGCAGGCTAGGTTAATGTCCCAGGCAATGAGAAAACTCTCAGGAGCAATAAGCAGTTCTAAAACCTCTGCTGTTTTTATTAATCAGATAAGAGAAAAAATTGGAGTTATGTTTGGTAATCCTGAGACCACCCCCGGGGGTAGAGCATTAAAATTTTACTCCTCTATTAGAATAGAAATACGCCGGTCACAGACTATTAAAGATGGTTCTGAGGTTATAGGCTCTCATGCTAGAGCTAAAATTGTCAAAAACAAAGTTGCTCCACCTTTTAAGCAGGCTGAATTTGATATTATGTATGGCACAGGTATTTCTCGCTCTGGAGCCCTATTGGATTTAGGTGAAGAAACAGGCGTTATTGATAGAGCTGGGGCCTGGTACTCCTATGGTGAAGAAAGGCTTGGCCAGGGAAGAGAAAACTCTAAAGAATATATGGAGGAAAATCCTGAACTAATGGAGGAAATTGAAAATAAGATCAGAGCTGCTGTAGGTTTGCAGGAGGAAGAAGATAAAGGTGATGAAGACTCCAACGATGAGTAACTCAGATAATAAAGGTGAAATCAGAAACAAAGTTTTTAAATATCTTGCCAGAAGAGAACACTCAAAAAAAGAGTTGTATGATAAACTCAAGAGAAAAAAATATGATTTAAATGCCATCAACGAAGTTTTAGAAGATATGTCTGCTAAGGATTATATCAATGACGAAAGATTTGCCCGTATTTGGATTGAACAGCGCCTCAATAACAAGCCTCGCGGGCCTTATCTAATAAAAAAAGAATTAAATAAAAAAGGGGTTTCTACTGAAACCCAGGAAAAACTTTTAGCTGAACTCCTGCCTTTAGCTGAAGAAAAAAGATTAGCTAAAAAGCTAGCCAGAGAGTGGTTAAATAAAAAAAACTTGGCTAAATTTGAAGAAGAGGTAAAAATAAAAGAGAAACTCTTTAGATATCTAGTACAAAAAGGATTCCACCGCTCTATTAGTAAAGAAGTTGCTCTGGATATAAAGCTGCCTTAAATAATAGGGCAGCTTTTTTGATTAGCTAATGGTGAAGTATAAGATATTATTATATTTATTTGAAAAATTAAATTATATTTTGGGGGATAAGCTTTCTTGACACTTAAATAAAAAAAGGTTAAAATATTAACAGATGCCATAAAATCAAGGGTTTTTCATTGTTTAAATAAATATTAAAATAATTGGAGGTGTAAAAAATTAATGTAATTATAATTGCAGGTGTTACTTTAATAGCTGGTTTACTACTGGGCTATTTAATCAGAAAATATATTGCTGAAGCTAGAATTCAATCGGCGGAAGAAGAAGCAAAAAAAATTCGGACTGAAGCTAAGCGGGAAGCTGAATCAACCAAAAAAGAGATGATTTTAGAAGCAAAAGAAGAAGTTCATAAAATGAAGGATGAAATGAACAAGGAGAATCAAGAAAGAAGGAATGAACTGCAAAAATTAGAAAATCGTCTTGTGCATAGAGAAGAAAACCTGGATAGAAAAGCAGAAAACCTGGAGAAAAAAGAAGAGCAACTAAAACAAAAGGAAAATGAACTTGTTGAGGAAGAAAAGGAATTGCAAAATTTGAAGGAAGAACAGCAAGAAAAATTAGAGAAAATTGCTGGTATGAACCAAGAGGAAGCACAAACTTATCTCTTGAATAAAATGGAAGAAGAATTAGAGCATGAGTATTCTCGTAGAATAAAAGAAAAAGAAGCTGAATTGCGGGAAACTGCTGATAAAAAGGCCCGAGAGATTGTTTCTTTGGCTATTCAACGTTGTGCTGCTGACCATGTGGCTGAAACTACCGTTTCTGTAGTTTCTCTGCCAAATGACGAGATGAAAGGAAGAATAATTGGTAGGGAAGGCAGGAATATTAGAACAATAGAAAGTTTGACCGGAATTGATCTGATAATTGATGATACTCCTGAAGCTGTTGTAATTTCTGGTTTTGATCCGATGAGGAGGGAAGTTGCCAGAATTGCACTGGAGAAGTTGATTGAAGATGGGAGAATCCATCCTGCCCGAATTGAAGAGATGGTAGAAAAAGCTAAAACAGAGCTAGATGAGCATATCAGAGAAATTGGGGAAGAAGCTACCTTCGATACTGGTGTGCATGGACTTGATAAGGAAATTGTCAAGTATCTAGGAAGACTGAAATTTAGAACTAGTTTTGGGCAAAATGTTTTGCAGCATTCTTTAGAGGTTTCTTATCTGGCTGGAATTATGGCATCAGAATTAGGAGCAGACGTGAATTTGGCTAAAAGGGCCGGGTTATTGCATGATTTAGGTAAAGCAATTGACCATGAAGTTGAAGGGCCCCATATTGACATTGGGGTGGATTTAGCGAAAAAACATGGGGAAAGCGAAAAAGTTTTGCATGCTATTGAAGCTCACCATGGAGATGTTGAATTTCAGTCTGTGGAAGCGGTGTTGGTAGCAGCAGGTGATGCTATTTCAGCTGCCAGACCTGGAGCTCGAAAGGAAACATTAGAATCATATATAAAACGCCTAGAAGAATTGGAGGATTTAGGTCAATCCTTTAAAGGTGTTAATAATGCTTATGCTATTCAGGCTGGTAGAGAGATAAGGGTTATTGTAGAGTCAGATAAGGTTAATGACACGCAGGCCAGTAAATTAAGTAGAGATATATCTAAAAAAATAGAGGATAATATGGATTATCCAGGACAAATTAAAGTGGTTGTAATAAGAGAAACAAGAAATGTAGAATATGCAAAATAAATATAATTAGTCAAAAACAAAGGGGGGGGCAGGTTCTTTTATAAGCCTCCTCTTAAGTTTTTTATCTTTATAATTAAATATTAAATAGAAAGAGGATAGAGGAATGAAATTTTTGCTAATTGGTGATATTGTTGGGCGGGCTGGCAGAAGAGCTGTAAGGGAACTATTACCAGACCTTGTAGAAGAACATGAAATTGATTTTGTCATTGCCAATGCTGAAAATTCGGCAGGAGGTTTTGGAATCACGAAAAAAATTGCAGAAGAATTATTTGAATATGGAATTGATTGCTTGACCATGGGAAATCATACCTGGAAAAATAAAAACATTTATAAATTTATTGATGCTGAACCCAGACTGGTTAGACCATTGAATTTTGCTCCTGGAATACCTGGTAGAGGTTATTCTACTTTTAGAAAAAATGGAAGAAGGATAATCGTAGCCAATTTAATTGGCCAGATATATATCGGCCCCCATGATTCTCCCTTTCGCACCATAGATAAACATTTAGATTCTATGGAATTGGAATCTGATATATTGTTATTGGATTTTCATGCTGAAGCAACAGGAGAAAAAGGAGCAATGGGTAGATATCTAGATGGGAGAGTGGATTGTGTTTTTGGCACCCATACTCATGTCCAGACTAATGATGCAAAAATTTTGCCTGAAGGAACAGCTTTTATTTCTGATATAGGTATGACTGGAGCAATTGATTCTATTTTAGGTATGAAACCTGATTCTATTATAAAAAAACATTTAACTGGCTTGCCGACAAAATTTTCGGTAGGAACAGGTAGTGTAAAACTTTCTGGTGCTGTCTTTGATTACAAAAATAATAAAATTTTTCCTGTAAATAAAGTTTATAACCAGGGGGGAAATTAATTTACAAGTAATCTTTCTTGACATGAAAATTACTATCTGTTAAACTAATCTCAGGACTTTTATTTTATCAGAGGGGTATTAAAATGCTAAGATGTGTTACAAAAATAACAATATTTTTTTGGTTAAATATACCATTCAAAACTGCTCTTAAGGGGCAGTAATTTTATGGAGGTGTAAAATAATAGTGGAAGAACTAAAAAAGTTTCCCATTGGAGGAGTCCATTTGCCTGAGGAAAAACATTTAACTACTGATGTTCCAATAGAAAGAATGGATTTTCCTACCAAGGTGACAATTCCTTTACAAATGCATATTGGAGCCCCCTGCAAACCAATAATAGATGAAGGGACAGAAGTGAAAAGAGGACAGAAAATTGCAGAAAATAAAGAAGAACTTTCTGCAGCTATCCATGCCAGTATTTCTGGGGTTTATAAGGGCATTGTTACCCGACCTGGTGCTGATGGTACTGAAATTGATTGTTTATTGATCGAAAATACTGGTCAAAAAAATGAAGAAGTTTTAATGGAAAAGGATTACGATACAGAAAACCCACAACATAAAGATATTGTAGATATGGTTAGAAAAGCAGGGGTAGTTGGTTTAGGGGGAGCCTGTTTTCCCACTCATATTAAACTTTCACCACCTGATGATAAGCCAATTGATACCATAATAATAAATGGGGCAGAATGTGAACCCTATCTTACAGTAGATGACAGATTAATGCAGGAAAAAACAAATACCTTATTTAAAGGCCTGGAATTGATAAGACAGGCTGTAGATGCTGAAAAAGGTATAGTAGCCAGTGAAATCAATAAACCTGAAGCTATCAAAGCTATTAGAGAAGAAGCAAATAATTGGGAAAATCTTGAAGGGGTTCCTCTGGATACTCGCTATCCTCATGGAGCTGAAAAACACCTGATAAAAGCTGTTTTAAATAGAGAAGTTCCTCGGCGTGGATTGCCGATGGATGTAGGTATAATTGTTAATAATGTACAGACTGCAATTAAAATAGCCGAGGCTTATTTTGAAGGTAGAGCTCTAACTGATAGAGTTTTAACAGTTAGTGGTAGAGGCCTGGAGAAACAATTAAATCTATTGGTTCCTATTGGAGCATCTTTGCAGGATGTCATTGATTATGCTGGAGGAATTGTTGTTGATGATTATTACACTATTGTTGGAGGCCCTATGACTGGTAAAAGAGTGTTAAGTCATGATGTCCCTGTTGCTAAAGGTACATCAGGAATTGTTGTTCTTTCTCAGGAAGAATATGGTGACACTGAAAAAAGAGTCTGCATAAGGTGTGGCAAATGTGTTGATGTCTGTCCAATGTATTTACCACCAAATCGTATTACGGCTTTTGTAAATAATGAAATGTTTAAAGAAGCGGAAATAGCTGGCCTTAATGATTGTATAGAATGTGGTGCCTGTGCCTTTGTCTGCCCGGCTAAAAGACCTTTATTACGCTGGATACAAAGAGGAAAAGCTGCTAATTAATAATTGGAGGTGACAGATTTTGGCTAATTCATATGAAATGTCAGGACCACACATTCAGGATTTAGATTCCATTGAAAAGACGATGTGGAATGTGGTTCTGGCGTTGATTCCGGCAATGCTTGCTGCCGTATATTTATTTGGGACTTATGCTCTATATTTAATTTTCGCTACAGTTTTAGCCTGTGTGGTAGTAGAATTGCCTTATCACAGAAACAAAAAAGGTTTTAATAAAATTTTAGGAGACGGAAGTGCTGTTGTCACTGGAGTTATTTTAGGCTTGTCCCTCCCACCAACAGCACCCTGGTGGATCCCTTTAATTGGTGGGGTTGTTGCAATTGTTATTGGTAAACAACTTTTCGGAGGTTTAGGCAACAATATTTTTAACCCTGCTTTAGTGGGGCGGGCTATTTTGGCTATCTCATGGCCAGTTTTTATGACGCAATGGGTGACTCCCTTAGATGGAGTTTCAACAGTAACACCCTTATCTTCACCGGCTGCTTCCGCTTCTTATTGGGATCTTTTTATTGGAAATGTTCCTGGTAGTTTAGGAGAAACATCTGTAATTATGCTGCTAATAGGAGCTGCATACTTATATTATAAGGGATATCTTGATTTGAGGATTTCTCTTTCTTATTTAATTTCTGCAGGTGCTGTGGCCATAGTTTTAGGCACTGATCCTTTATTTACAATTTTAGCCGGTTCTCTTGTATTTGGTGCTTTCTTTATTGCTACTGATATGGTAAGTTCTCCTGCCACTAGAAGCGGAAGGATAGCTTATGGTATTGGTTGTGGTGTTTTAACTGTTGTTATCAGGGAATTTACTGCTTACCCTGAAGGGGTAACATTTGCAGTATTAATTATGAATGGTTTTGCCCATTTATTTGATACTTTATTAGAAGGATATAAGTTTGGGCAGATTGGTTTAAAGAAAAAAAGAATAACTCAGGTAGGAGTGGTTGTTTTAGCAACTGTTATTTTTTCCTTAATCGCCTACGGTGGAACTCAGATAACTGATACAGATTTTTTGCAACAGCATCATCGGGTCTTTGATGAATATAAAAATAGTTTTTTCCCCCAGGCTGATAGTTTTAACATGTTAGAAGATCTTCATAGAGATAGATTATTGGCAGAGGTTACCCATGGCCATGAAAGATTGGGCTTTTTAGCATATGTTCACCGTATAGGATATAGTGGCAGTATTGAAAATATGATTGCTCTAGATCCTGAAGGAGAAGTAATTGGTAGCAAGATAATTGAACATGAAGAAAGCTCTACTCTTGGAGCTCAAATTGAAAAGGATGAATTTAGAGATCAATTTATAGGTTTAAGATATGGTGATTTAAATCCTACTTTAGAAGGTGGCGACTTTGAACTTGACACAATAACTAACGCTACATTATCCTCAATTGCTACAGCTCAAACCTTTGAATCAGCTTTAGAATTAGTAAACCGGCAATTAGAAGGTAATGAATATGATTATTTTGACATGCCGACAGGCAGATATGTAGGTACTGGCTCAGGTATGTGGGGGGAAATGGAAGTTGAAGTTATTATTGAAGATGGTTTCTTAATTGATGTCAACATTCTTAGACATAAAGATACTCCACATGTTGCTAGAAGTGCCTTTGAAAGAATGAAACCTAGAGTAATAAGTGCTCAAAGTACCGATGTAGATACAATATCAGGATCTACTATGAGTAGCCGGGGAATGCTTTCAGCAATTGATGACGCTTTAGCTGGTGAAAGAGTAGATGTAGCTGAAGCAAGATTTGATATAGAAGATGGAACTTATACAGGCTCAGCTTCAGGTATGATTGGAGATATAGTAGTTGAAGTTGAAATTCTTGACGGTGAAGTTGTCGACATTAAAATATTAGAAGAAGAAGAGACAACTTATCTGGCAGATCCAGCCTTTGAACTTTTAAAAGAAAGAGTATTAACAGAGCAGAGCACAGAAGTAGATCTAGTCTCAGGAGCTACTATGACTAGTCGAGGTTTTCTTGCTGCTGTAGCTGATGCTGTTACTGTAGATGAAGATTTTGTGATTCCAGTAGATGACGGCACCTACGAAGGTGTTGGAGCTGGATATATGGGAGATATTGTTTTAGAAGTTACTGTTGAAAATGGTGAGATAGTTAGTGTTGATGTTTTGGATCATCAAGAGACTGAGGATATTTCACTGCCTGCCTTTGATGAACTAGAAGAAGAAGTTATTAGAGCTCAAACCACCAGTATAGATACCGTATCAGGAGCTACTGGTAGTAGTGAAGGATTCTTACGAGCTATTGAAAACGCTCTTGGTGTTGATGAAGAAGTTGAGGTGAGCTATGAAGATGGCACTTATACGGCCACAGGTACAGGCTATAATGATGATATAGAGATAGAGGTAGAGGTAGAAGATGGTGAGATAACATCCATCGAGGTATTA
>Ga0207421_10000689_pt1 | contig 43860 bp, 37 predicted proteins | sample SodLakKL_010_SED_4_FD_187542 | JGI IMG/M metagenome (GOLD analysis project Ga0207421, IMG submission 187542) | Alkaline sediment microbial communities from Lake Tanatar, Kulunda Steppe, Russia - 8KL_010_SED (SPAdes) (version 2) | ecosystem: Environmental > Aquatic > Non-marine Saline and...
TGTGATTCTTTCGTTTCATAAGAGCATCCTTTCCCATTTTCTTAAACTTAAACAATTCTATCGGATACTCTCTAATTCACAATGGTACAGTTTTTGGGGTCATGCCAGATAGAAACCCTTCGAGCCGGATGGCAAAATTTAGTTTGTTAACTTCAGCAGATTGACAAATTCATCATATGGTTTACGATTTAAGGTTTTATAGCCATCCGATATGCGTTTGAGCGATGGTATTATTTTATAGGGTATTTGATTGGCGTTTAGATGTTTGAAGTTCTGGCAAGCAGTGGCGGTAGTACTGGGCCGGGGATAGCACTAATAATTGGGGTTGCTATTCTCGCAGGCACTCTTGGAGCATGGCTGTTCAAGAAGTTGCGGATTCCCGGTATCGTAGGATATGTAACAGTGGGAATATTTCTTGGGCCCGTGTTGGATTTTATTGGGGTCGGGTTTATAACCGATGATGTTCTCAATGATCTTATGCCGTTTAATATGTTCGCATTGGGGATCATAGGTTTTCTGCTTGGCGGCGAACTCAAACGCGATATTTTTGTACGATTTGGCAGGCAAGTGATAAAAATACTGCTTTTTAGCGGACTGCTTGCTTTTTTCCTGGTAGGGGTGCTGACATTTCTGGTTACATGGTATTTCCGGTCATGGCAAATGGGGCTTTCGCTGGGACTGGTTTTCGGGGCGATTTGCTCGGCGACTGATCCGGCTTCGACCATAAATGTTATATGGGAGACAAAATCACGCGGGCCTGTAAGTAGTATGCTTACAACTATAGTAGCATTGGGCGATGCCCTAGCGATTCTTTTGTATATGAACAGTGTGGCAGTGGTGAGCGTTTTGATTGGCGGTGGCAATGCAGAAGCAGGTGTCGGCAGTCTTGTTTTGTGGTCTTTATGGGAGATATTAGGTTCGGTTGGAATCGGAATGTTGGGAGGTTTCGCGGTTAGGTGGCTGATTATCCGCCGGCGCAGTGATGAGGGAGTTGTGATATTTACACTGGGTGGGATAACAGCGCTCGTCGGTCTGGCCGGATATCTTGAGCTTGATGTGATTCTGGCTGCAATATCTATGGGTATTGTGATGGTCAATTACTCACCTCGACAAACGGCCAAGAGCTTCGAGCTTACACGAAGGCTTGCTCCTGTGATCTATATTATGTTTTTCGTGATGACAGGAGCCAGGATGGATATCTCGGGACTGGGAGGTGTTGCCGTTATACTTGCAGTCATTTATATTCTCGGCAGTTTGGTCGGCAAGACCGTCGGTGCTTATGCCGGTGCTTTTTATAGCAGTGCTGTGCCTTCAATTCGAAAGAATCTTGGGTGGTGCCTTTATCCTCAGGGCACGATGGCAGTTGCGCTTTTACTGATGGCAAGTGCTCGATTTGACGGGCCGATACAGGAGACGATGATTGCGGTGATAATTGTTGGAATGTTCGTTTTGCAGGTTATAGGACCTATTTCGACTACTGCCGCGATGAAGCGTGCCGGTGAAGCAGGGCTTAATATTCGTGAGCAGGACTTGATAATCCAGTGCAAAGTCGGGGATGTAATGAACACAGATGTACCGGTTATCGAAGCCGGACAGCTTATAAGCGAGGTAATCAGGGTTATAGGCGGTACCAGAGGGGCTTATTATTGCGTGGTTGACCACGAGCATAAACTCATCGGAGCGCTGACTGTTGATGGAATACGCCAGACTTTTACTACACAGGAGATAAATGACTGGCTGGTCGCACTTGATGTGATGGAGCATATTGCAGAGCAGGTAACGCCCGATACCAAGCTGATTGATGCTATGGAGCTTAGTCAGATACTGGGGATTCAATACATGCCTGTTGTGGACAGTTTAGACAGTTCAAGGTTTATGGGCATTCTTGATATCGAGGCGGTCCATCGTAATCTACAGGCACAGGTGCTTACAAAACAGCAGGAGGCGGACAAAATGGCAGGTTTGCGAACTATATGACAGTTCAGGGGATTTATTGAAGCAGTTTGGCTTACCAAAAAGCAAGCGATTGCGTAATAATGCCGATATAAAGAGAGCTCTTGACTGCGGCTTGCGAGTCGGGGACGGTGTTTTGACTGTATATGTGGCGCAAAACAGCTTGCGTTATGCCCGTGTTGGGGTTTGCGTGAGTAAACGCTGCGGCTCGGCGGTAGTTCGAAACAGGCTCAAAAGGCTTGTGCGGGAAGCTTTCCGGCAGTCACAGGAGCTGGTTAAGTCCGGTAATGATTATGTGATTATGATTAGCAAAGGGTGGTTCAGGCAGCTTGGATGCGACTCGGTAGATCAAGCATTACGGATGTTGAAATTTGAAGAGGTCCAGCGGCGTTTTTTGTCGCTTCTAAAGAGAATTGAGAAAAAAACGAGCTAATTTTGTCGGTTGCAAAACGCCATTGTGTATTGAATCGTAACATATGTATGAATCTGCAAAAAGATAACGGGCTGTTTTCAATAGGCCAGGCTGCAAAAAAAGCTGGCGTAAGCAGGCAATCTGTGCAATATTACATCATGGTAGGATTGCTCAGCCCGGTGCGCGTCTCAAAAGGCGGCACCAGGTTATTTGATGAAGGCAGTGTTGAGCGGATAAAACTTATCAAAAAGCTGAATGAAAGCGGGTACCCGCTGAGAGCTATTCGAGAGCTTTTTGTCGAAGGAAGCAACGAATCGAAGGATAAATCCGATGGCTGATTATGAAACATCTCAGAGAAAGCGTAATATCGCGGTCGGTGCTTTTGTACTGATCGGTTTGGCCGCTTTTGTGTGGATGGTGTATCTTTTCGGAGAGATGCCGATCATAGCCGCAAGATGGCGGGCTTATGAGGTTGATGTCCGATTCGAGGAAGCGCCGGGAATACAGGAAAACACACCTGTGTATTTTGCTGGTTACCCTGTGGGAAGAGTTACAAGGATAAAGCAGCCTACAATAATGCAGCATCTTGAAACAGACAAATGGATGCATATGACCCAGGTTACCATTGCCATAGAAGATAAGTTTGACCAGATTCCAGAGGATGTGCGAGTAAGACTGATGCAGCGAGGATTCGGCAGCAGTTTCATACGAATGGATGCCGAGCCTTTTGATGTTCGTGAGCCTCCGGGGCCTTTTTTGCGTGCGGGTTCGCTGGTTCAGGGCCAGACAGGTATGACAAGCGAGTTTTTCCCCGAGGAAACTCAGAAAAAACTCGAGGAGCTTGTTGGCAGCATGATTGCTCTTATTAATAATGCCAATGATATAATCGGGGACGAGGCCACCAAGGCTAATATTCTTCAAACAGTTGAGAATATGACGGATGTAACTGCTCAAGCAAGGCTTACACTACAGGCTTTTGAGGATTTTGCAGACAAAGGGACAGGGACGCTCGAACTGGCTGATGAAGAGATTCAAAAGCTGGTCGCGGCGGTGGTTAATACTGCTGAAGAGCTCAGCAGCGCATCTGCTCAGCTTCGAGTGCTGTTGAACAAGGCGCACGAAGGTGACGGCACCTTAGCGAGGATTCTTAACGATCCGAAGCTATACGAGCAGTTACTCGAGGATGCTCGTCAGGTGGAATTTTTGATGCAGGATATTCGCGCTTTTATACAGGAGGTTACCGAAACAGGCGTGCCTCTGAGACTGAGATAGCCGGTGCAGGTTCGACAATGCATCATATTTTATCAGGACTTCTTTAATCTAAAATTCCAGGTTAGCTTTATTAATTCGGCGAAAGCTCTGACTATTACGCCGAAGTTTGCTCCTGTTTGTTTGCCGGCTTTTCTTGGGTAGTGGCTTACGGGCTTCTGTGCAATTGTGTAACCTTTGGCGGAGGCTTTGGCGAGGACTTCGGCATCGATGAGTGCGCCGGTGCTTGTTAAAGTGATATTGCCGAATATTTCCCTTTTGTAAAGTTTGAACGCGCAGTCAATGTCTTTTAATCTTAGCCCCAGAAGAATGTTTACCAGCCATGTCCAGGCCCAGCCGTTGATTTTTCTGATCAGTTTGTCGTTTCGATTGCGACGGTAGCAGCTTACGATATCGTATTGCCGGATTAAGGGCAGGATACCCGGAAATTCTCCTATATCGAACTGGTTGTCACCATCTGTGTAAAATACGAGTTCTTTTTGTGCGGCTTTGAAGCCGCTTTGAAGCGCCGCCCCGTAGCCGAGATTTTGTTCGTGGTGGATGACTTTTATGCCAGGGTTTTCAGTTGCAAGCTTATCGGCTGTTTGGCGGGTCTGGTCAGAGCTTCCGTCATTGACTATGATCAGTTCCCAGTCTGCGTTGAGTTGCTCCAGGACGGATACTGCTTTTTCTGATATTGGTCTGATATTTTCCTGCTCATTATAGCAGGGCAAAAATATGCTGATGGATAATTGTGTGTCGCTGTTGCTGTTTTGTTTTTCAGCGGGGGACATATCTTACCATCTTTTTCTGTTGGTTATGTATTCGAGATTTTCCCGATACTTCTGTATTTTTTGAACATATCGCTGTGCTGATTCGGTATCCTGTCGGTTGCCGGCAAGGTTTGCCAGATAGTTAGCGGCGTATATACCGGCTACCATTCGATCGTAACCGCCGTCTCGATAGAGCCAGTCCGGTAGATTATTTTCAAGTTGTTCTATATATTCGGCTGTGAATGATTCTGCCTGAACCTGCATTTCCTGAAAATTTCCTGCCAGCAAGACTTGCTGCATAGCTTCGCCGGATGGTTTTTCATCGAATGCTTCTATAGCGTGTACCAGCCCCTCCTGCCTGTCGGCGAGGGTTTGCCCATGATTGTATTGAATTTTAGATTTCATCATGTTTTCTGAGAAGGAGTTGGGATATGTCAGTTGGCCCTGTACAGCTTTTACATACATTTGCTCGCCTCGAGTGTCGTCCAGATCAACATAGAGGCGTTGTTTCGTATTGAAAAAGACTTTTCTCCAGTTCGGCAGGGCTTCCATAGCTCGAACAAAGGTGCTGTTAAATTCTGTTGACGGCATTAAGACCACCCATGCGTCTTCGCTTTTTAGCTGTTCATCAATCCATTGGCCTATTTCAAGGTAATCAGAACGGTCCATATTTTGCAAAGAGCCTCGTCTTCGCAGAATAGCGTTAACGGCTGGCCCGCCTGAATAGATGTGTGCCCATCTTTGGTAATTATGTGGCTCATAGGCTGCCTGGGCTCTTCCGTCCATAAAAAGCTGGAGAGGAGTTTTGCTGGTTTCCTCATCGGGCGTTTGTCCCCAGGCGATGAAGCCGCCTTCGGTCCAATAGTTGTACATTTTACCTTCAAAGCCGTTTTCTCGAATGAACTGCATAGCGAAAAACGGTTTCGAGTCGGATGCCGTCATACGCATAAATATGGAGTTAAAGCCTCTTTCATTTAGCCATGAGCCGAAATAGACCTGATTGAATTTGACCGTCCAGAAAGCGGTAAGCACCAGCAGGATTGCCGTTCCGGAAAATATCAGAGCCTTAGCTGTTTTTTCCGGCATGGGCGGCGGTTCTAATTTTCCTTTGATCCGGAAGTTTTTTACTGCGGCGATTGCCTGTATTCCCTGCTGAAGCATAAGCGACAATACCGGTGCTGCGGCTATGGCCGCGATTGGTATGAATCTTCGCGAGCGGACTGCCATATATATAGTCATCGCGGAGATAACAAACAAAGTGATGTCCACCTGCGGAAATTCTTTACTAAAAAATATCCAGTCGGTGCTGCCAATTTTGCGAAGCTTTTTCGGCGGTATAGCATGTTTATATGCTGTTCTGGACAAGCCGACGGATATAAGCCACCACCCCAGCAGGAAAAAGGCCAGGATGAACATTACCAAAAACGGATATGGGCTTCCTACCGGATTGTCCCAGGCAAAGGCCGGATGCCACTCATTAACAGTTCGCCACATCTCGGCATGTTCGCTTACACTTATAATAAAGGTATGCGTGAAGTTTGTAAAATGATAGGGATTAAAGACGATCGCGGCGATTAGCATTACAGCTCCTGCGGCGATGGTGTGGTAGATGCCTTTTATGCCTATTGTTACAAATTTTTTCCCAAGCGAAGGCGTATATTTATTGGCCAGAAAAATAGCCAGATGAACGCCCGCAAACGGTATCATCATTATAAATGCGTAAAGGTATCCGCCGTGAACATTAGCCCAGAAAACGGTTACAGGCACAAGCAGCCAGATATATTTTATGTTTCTATGCGTTGCGAGTGTCAATATGAGCAGATACACCGCAACCAACATATTTGAAAACCCGGCAGGGCGGATGTCCAGGAATGTTCTGCCGACATAGAGCGCAAAACAGGCAAATACAGCGGCCAGTAGTTGGTTGACACCTATGAGTCGAGCAGTGAAATAGACGCAAATTATAGTTATTATGTATATTGCGAATTTCCACCACACAAGAACATCATAATAAGGTTCGGTTTCTGAGCCGAGGGTTGTTGTCAGCCTGTAAAATATTACCTGTGTAAGCCAGTTCTGGTTTATCCAGCCTGTCGGATGCCATTTCTGTACCGTTTCAAGCCCTACGGTGTCAACTATTCGCTGTGCCCAGCCCGGCCAATGTTCTTCAATATCTTCGGCGGTTGGGCCTGCGCTGTGTGAATTTGCACTGAACGGCTCAACTGTATCAACGCCGTGATTGACAAAGTGTCTTCCACAGGCCATAGCGACCCAGGTATCCCCCGCGGCTACCATATATGTGCAACTATATATCGTGAAAATCAACATAGCGGCCCAGCCTATATAAACCGGCCAGCCCGCTATGTTAAATTTTTCTGTGGTTTTTGTCTCTATTTGAGCCATTCTTCGAGTCTGTCGAGGCCTTTTTCAATTTGCTCCACGGAACAGGCGAAACTCAGACGAACATTTTCATCACAGCCAAATGCTCCTCCTGGTACGACAGCAACCTTGGCCTGTTCGAGCAGCGCTTTTGCGAAGTCCATACTGGAGCTTATTTTTACTCCATTTATTTCCCTTCCGAAGTGGCTTGAAACATCGGGGAAGCAGTAAAAAGCTCCGGTTGGTTCGGGGCAGCTTATGCCTTGTATCGAGTTGAGCCGATCGGCCATAAGTTTTGCCCGTTTTTCGAATTGCTGTCTCATCCGTTCGACCTCGCTATCAGGATCTTCCAGTGCTTTCAGAGCGGCGTCTTGCACGAAAGCTACTGCGTTCTGTGTCATATGCGATTGCAGGCGGCCCATAGCTTTAATCGCATCAAGAGGCCCGGCAGTATAGCCGCATCGCCAGCCCGTCATTGCATAGGCTTTGCTGAAGCCGTTGACAGTTAGTGTGCGGTTGTATGCATCTTCACTTAGTGAAGCGAAGCTTACAAATTCGGTTTGACCATACACAAGTCTTTCGTATATCTCATCAGATATTACCATCATATCGGTTCCTTCGAGAACCTTGGCAATGCCTTCCAATTCTGCTCGTGTATAGGTGAAGCCGCCGGGATTGCTTGGCGAATTCAACATCAAAAGGGCGGTCTTGTCCGTTATTGCATCTTTTAACTGTTCAGGTGTGATCTTATAGTCGTTGGCTTTGTCTGCCTTTATGATTTTGGCTGTTGCTCCTGCCAGTTTTATGGCTTCGGGGTAGGTGACCCAATAGGGAGCCGGCAAGATAACCTCATCTCCGGGGTCCAAGACTGCCTGCATAGATTCATAGATAGAATGTTTGGCTCCGATATTAACGACTATCTGGTCGGGGGTATATGACAAACCGTTGTCTTTTTGCAGCTTGGCTGCGATGGCCTTTCTAAGCTCAATTTTGCCGGGCGTGGCGGTATATTTGGTGCTGCCTGCTTTGAGAGCTTCAATTGCGGCGTTTTTTATGTAGTCCGGCGTGTCAAAATCCGGCTCGCCTGCTCCATAGCTGACGACATCAATGCCTTCGGCTTTCAGTTGTTTTGCCCTGCCCGTAACTGCCATTGTCGCAGATGCAGGAACGCTTTTTGCCCGCTGACTTACTTTCATTTTTCATCTCCAATTCAAATATTAGTTTCACTTATAGTTAGCTACTTTGCCCCCCGAACACACAGGTTCGCTATTTAACAACAAAACAGCAGGCAGGTCAAGGCTCTGAGCACAAATTTTTGCACCTGACAGCCTTTTAATGGTAGTCCATAGCTGGTATAATGATTCACCGGCGGTTGTTTTGCCGCTTATGGTTTAAATTTTATTTATCAGCTTGAGGTGATGCGATGATACAGTGCAAAGACTGCGAATTCTATAAAGCTGGTCCGGACGGAAGCAGACAGTTTCTATGCGACCCCTTCACTAACATCAAGGAACCGGAATGCCTCCAGAAATGGCAATTGCTGCGCCTGGATATGCTTTTGGGCACATACAACCAGATGGTGGCCGGGCAAAAGAGTATGGAACCTCTGCAAAAAAAGATGATTCGTTTTATCGAGCGCGAAGTTGACGATATGAATGAGGCAGACGAGTGGAAGCTGGATTACGAAGACGAAGATGAGGATGAAGGTGAGCTTCTTTAAGTTGCTGTGAAAGAGATAGTATGACTGGATGGCCTGTTAATATAGACCAGTTCAGCAAACCGATCCAAAAGCTTTGGGCAATGATGGAGCCGTGCGTATTATGTCCCCAGCAATGCCGCGTTGACCGCACGCATAATGAATATGGTATCTGTGGCATATCGCATCTGCCTCGAGTCAGTTCAATAACGCCGCATTTCGGCGAGGAAAGTGTTCTTGTAGGTCGCGGCGGCAGCGGGACGTTTTTCTTTGCAGGCTGTAATCTTAAGTGCGTTTTTTGCCAAAATTATGATATAAGCCATCATTGTGCCGGAGAGGATGTTTCCGTGGAACATCTGGCCGAGCAGATGATTAAATTGCAGGCGATGGGATGTTCCAATATAAACCTTGTTACTGCCTCGCATCTGACCGGGCCTATTGTCGCAGCGATAGAGCTTGCCAGGGCTAAAGGGCTTGAGTTGCCCATTGTTTATAACAGCGGCGGCTATGATTCACCGGGGGTTATTGCCTTACTCGACGGTTATGTGGATATTTATATGCCCGATATGAAGTTTTCCGATCCTGATGTGGCCGAGAAGCTCACCGGGTCCTCCGGCTACCCACAGATAAACCAGGCCGCTATTGTTAGCATGCATCAGCAGGTCGGCGATTTGATAATCGAAGACGGCCTGGCCAGGCGAGGTTTGCTGATTCGACATCTGGTCCTGCCTGACGAGCTTAGCGGCAGTTATGATATAATCGATTTCCTGGCTGAGGAGGTATCAGCGGACACCGCGATTAATATTATGGATCAGTACAGGCCCTGTTTCAGGGCAGTCGATTATGAGCAGATAATTCGAAGACCCACAGCCGAGGAAATTGAAAGTCCTCGCAGATATGCCCGCCAGAAAGGTCTTCGGCTCGTAGATTAGCAAGGCCGGTCAATACCTAATCGGTTGTAACAACAGCCGGCGGGTCAGCGTATAAACATACAAAACAAGTATTTTACTCAATGAATCGTGTTACTGGAGGACAGTTTTATGTCCGTTTTGAAGCAACAAAAGCTCATCTTATTTATTTGTCTGGTCGCTGTAGTTTTTCCTCTCTGCCAGGCGGCAATTGCGGACGCTTCGGCCTATCTTAAAGAATATGTCAACAGACCTGACGAGGCTTTCGCCTTTGAGGTTGTCCGTAAAGTAGATTTAGTAAATGCCGACGGGTATATGCTCCGGCTGACATCGCAGAAATGGCGGGATACTGAGTGGACACACTGGCTTTCAATTGTGGTGCCTCATGAGCTTAAACATCCCGATAAGGCATTGTTGATTGTCGAGGGCGGGCGCAATCGCGATGAAGTGCCTGAGGTTGATGCTCGATTGGGGGTTATGCTTTCTTATCTTAGTCAGCAGATTGGCAGCCCGATAGCGGTTCTTCAACAGGTTCCAAATCAGCCTTTAAAAGGCGGACGCTATGAAGACGACCTTATCGCCTATACCTTTGATAAATATTTTGAAACGGGCGATCCTGAATATCCTCTGCTGCTTCCTATGACCAAAAGTGCCGTCGCCGCGATGGATGCGATCACCCAATGGTCACAGCAGCAATATGACCAGGGCATTGAGAGCTTTTTTGTTACAGGGGCTTCAAAGCGGGGCTGGACAACCTGGCTTACCGCTGCGGTCGATGATCGGATTACCGGAATCGCTCCGCTTGTTATTGATATGTTGAATGTGGAGCCGCAGATGCAGCAACAATTGAAAACTTATGGCCAATACAGCCATATGATACGCGATTATACAGAACATAATATCCTTGCTCAGATGGGCACGGAAAAGGCTGAAAATCTCTTGCAGATAGTTGATCCTTACAGTTACCGACAGGATATTACAGTGCCTAAGCTGATAGTCCTGGGTACGAATGATCCATACTGGACGGTTGACGCGGCTAATCTTTATGTGCCGGGGCTTGTCGGGCCTACTCATTTATATTACAGCCCAAACGCCGGACATGGTTTGTCGCCGGAGTCGATAGACGGGATCTCGACAACGATAATGTCTATGGCGTCTTTCATACGCAGGCATTTTGACGGAAGGGAAATGCCCCAGCTAACCTGGCGGCATGAACAACCCGACAAACTTATTGTCGAATGGGACGACGAAGACGCTCAGGCCATGCTTTGGTCGGCAAAGTCGCCAAATCGTGATTTTCGGGATTCCCGCTGGCAGTCCAGGCCTTTGCAGGGTAGCGGCAGCGTTGAAGTTGATATGCCCCAGCCTGAGGACGGCTGGCAAGCCTGGTTTGTTGAAGTGCGTTTCGGCGGTGAATATCCTATGCGGCTTAGTACTGCTATGACAGTGCTGCCCGATGAATTTCCGTATGAAGATTAACGGCCGGATTTTGGCTATTCTGCCGGTTTTTCATATCCTTTCGGCATTTTAAGAGTTCGCTTGTATTGCAGCCGCTCAGCGATATAATAGCGGTTTTATCGGCAAATAGTAAGAACTCAAAAGATGCAGAAGGGATTTTTCAAAATGGCGAAACTTACCAAGCTCGATGACATTGTTTCTTTGTGCAAAAGGCGCGGTTTTATATTCCAGTCCAGTGAGATTTACGGCGGTTTAGCAAGCTGTTACGACTACGGCCCGTTGGGTATTGAGCTCAAACGCAATGTCCGCGACTCGTGGTGGAAGGCCACCGTTCGGATGCGAAACGATGTCGTCGGGCTGGACTGTTCTATACTTATGCATCCGATGGTGTGGAAAGCGTCCGGCCATGCCGATAAATTTGCCGACCTGATAGCCGAGTGCAGAAAATGCAACACCCGCTCAAGGGTTGACCATCTGACGGCAGAGGATCAAGAGCATACCGAACACATTGACCCTGAACTGGCGGCAGAAAAATCGCAAAATCTTTCAGACAAGGTTTGTCCCAGTTGCGGGGCGGTGGGCGATTTCACTGAGCCGATGGCGTTTAACCTGATGTTCGAGACCAGTATGGGAGCCAATATCGGCGATCAGATGAAGACATTTCTTCGCCCTGAAACGGCACAGGGTATTTTCGCCAACTTCCGAAATGTGCTTGATTCGACACGAGTTAAGGTTCCCTTCGGCATTGCGCAGATCGGCAAATCATTCCGCAATGAAGTTACGACAAAGGCGTTTATTTTCCGCACGCGTGAGTTCGAGCAGGCCGAGCTTGAATTTTTCTGCAAGCCCGGCACCGATGAGCAGTGGTATGAACATTGGAAACAGCAGCGATATGACTGGTATCTGGCACTGGGAATCAACAAGGACAGGCTGCGTTTTCGCGATCATGACCCGGACGAGCTTGCCCATTACGCCAAGGCATGCGTGGATATTGAGTATAAGTTCCCGTTTGGCCAGGGCGACTGGCAGGAACTTGAAGGCATAGCCAATCGGACGGATTATGACCTTCGCCAGCATCAGCGGGGGATGCGTACGCTGAATCAGTGGTACGAATCCGGCGGAGATTTGTCGGAAGTTAATCTAAAAGATGAGGATGACAATTATCACAAAGGCCCTCTGTCATTTTTCGATGATCAGGATAATTCGCGATACATTCCTTATGTCATCGAACCCTCGGCAGGCGTCGATCGCAGTACGCTGGCCTTTCTGGTGGATGCCTACGATGAAGAGGAAGTCCGCGGTGAAAAGCGGAACCTGTTGCGTTTCCATCCTGCCCTTGCGCCGATTAAGGCGGCAATTTTCCCGCTGGTCAAAAAAGAGGGCATGCCGGATATCGCCAATAATATCTGTAACGATTTACAAAAGTACTTTGCCTGCTCTTACGATGAGAAAGGCGCGATAGGCAGGCGCTATCGAAGGCAGGACGAGGCCGGCACGCCGTTTTGTATTACGGTTGACGGCCAGACGCTTGAGGACGGCACTGTTACGGTGCGCGAGCGAGATTCTATGGAGCAGTGGCGGATTTCACAGGACAAGCTGCTCGGTTTTTTAAGGGAAAAACTGGAGGTATAAATGGAGTTTCAGAAAATGCCGGACGGTAGCGATAACCCGCTGGACGAAGCCCGAAACGACAGGAAAAAGGCCGAGCAGAAGAAAAAATCTATACAAAGAGACGATTTCTCTGCGTTTAAAAAGCCCAAACGCGAAAAAACCAAACGCACCCCGCCTGAGCCGCTTGGACCTGTAGCTCGGTTTTTCAAATGGCTTTTTCTGTTTCCGCTGTTTCTGCTGACAGCCGCGGCCATAGTGCTGCAGTTTCCCTGGAAAGTTACGGCGATTCTGTTTGTATTTTTGACAGCTAACACAATGCTGCCCAGAAGAGCGATTAAATGGTTCTGGCTCTGTGTCGTTGGCGTGGTGCTGGCGATAGCGGTCTGGGTGATGCTGCCCGAACCGGAAAACCAATGGCAGCCATATACTTTCGACGAAGAAATCGCTGCATTTAACGCAAAGTACCGCGTCCCCACAGATGCAAATGCCGCCGTTGTGTATGAGCGCCTTTTTGAAAAGTATGACGCTAATGATTTTAGCCTTGATATACCCAGCGATCTTGAAAGAGCACTGCGCGAAAGTCCGTGGAAATCGGAGCATTATCCTGAAATAGCTGAACAAATCAAGCAGCGACAGGATGTTATATATATGCTTTTGGAAGCAGGGCAGTATGACAGTTGTTACTTTCCGCTTGATAAAGCTACTGATGTGATGGATGATGAAAGGATGCAGCGTGTTGCGAAAGTGCGACAACTGTCCCGTTTAGGTATTTTGACAGCAAACAATGATATTGGTGAGCGTGATATAGAATCGGCAATAGAAAAACTTCTGGCGGTTTTGAAAGTAGGGGAACATTTTCAGCAGCAACCATTTCTTATGGATTTTCTGGTGGGCATTGCTATTGAAGCATTAGGTTCGAATAGTATTAACAGAATAATTGTAAATCAGAATTTAGATGATGAGGCTTTAGGCCAGATATCAAGGGCTATGCCTGTAATAGAAAACCGCTGGGATAGTGAATTTGCAAGGATGCTTGATGGTGAACGCATCGGCATTAAAGGAATGTTCGGGTCGTTTTATGATAAAAACGAGAGGGGGGATATTCGCTTAGCCCGTAGCCCAGCTAGTAACATAATGGATACATACGGCATTGAAAAATATGACGAAGTTCCGGAGCCAGCATATTGGGCAGTGCGCGCCGAAAAGTTGGGTATGTTTTTTGCCCACCTTGCTTTTCCGGCTTCTCCGGATGAATTATCGTTGATGATAGATCGTGCTTATGGTCCTCTTTATATGGGTAGGACTTTCCAGCCGGATGCTATTAGCTTTATTAGAGAAGGGTTGAATTTCAGAACCGTTATCAACTTGCTTTTTTCAACCCTTGAGCCGGCAGTAAAGCGTGTTGAGAGCCTAAATACTCGCCTTGTTACTGAGCGACGGGGTACGCGGTTGATATTGGCGTTACGGCGGTATAAAAATGAGTATGGCCATTGGCCTGAATCGCTGGATGATATAAAAGACATGGCGCCGTCGCTGGCGTTTGTGGATGCTTATAATAATGAGCCGTTTGTTTATCGAACTACGGAGGAATCTTTTAAGCTTTATTCCAAAGGGCCCAGCGGCAGGGATGACGGCGGGCAGCGAGATAGAAAGACAGAAGCAGAACCGGACACACCGGACGACTGGGTAATCTGGCCAAAGGACTGACAGACAGGAGAGGCTAAGTGGCATTTGACAATATCAGCAGTATCGACACTTTAAGCAGCAAAATAGGCCAATCGGCATCAATCGCCGGCTGGGTATATAACAGCCGTTCGTCGGGAAAAATCCAGTTTATAGTTATCCGTGACGGAACGGGACTTTGCCAGTGTGTCGCTGAGAAAGGCCGGTTGCCCGATGAGCTTTTCGAGCAGATAAAGCACTTGGGGCAGGAATCATCGCTGGCGGTTACAGGTGATTTGCGGGCGGATGAGCGAAGTCCCGGCGGAGTTGAACTTGCTATAACCGATGCTCAGATTATCCACCCCACTGCCGATTACCCTATAACTCCCAAGTCGCACGGCATAGATTTTCTGCTCAGGCACCGGCATCTGCACCTTCGCAGTCGGCGTCAATGGGCGATTAACAGAGTCCGGCATACGGTGATTGACGCGGTTCGACGGTTTTTTAACGACAACGGTTTTACGCTTATTGATACGCCGATTATAACGCCCGTAGCAGGTGAAGAGGCGGCGTCGCTTTTCGAACTCGATTATTACGGCCAGGCGATGCACCTTACGCAGACTGGCCAGCTCTATCTTGAAGCGGCGGCGCTGTCGCACGGCAAGGTATATTGTTTCGGACCGACCTTTCGCGCTGAAAAGTCCAAGACTCGCAGGCATTTGACTGAATTCTGGATGGTCGAGCCCGAGGTGGCCTTTACCGACCTGCCCGGCCTGCTCGAGCTTAGTGAAAATTTCGTCTGGCGTATTGTTGCCGATGTCCTTGAGAAAAATCGCGCTGAGCTTGAGATTTTAGAGGCCGATATCGAGGTTCTGGAAAAAATCAAACCGCCGTTTTATCGGCTGACATATACCGAAGCAGTGGACATCCTGACCGGCGATAAAGCGCAGCAATTTCTGGCCGAGCAGCTTGCCCGGTTGAATTCTCGAAAAGATCAAGTGGAAAAGAAAATTACCGAGCTTGAAGCCCAGCAGAGCCAGTCGATGAAAAAATGGAAAGCTGATAAAATCGCCGCCGAGCTTATTGAACTGCGTGGTGAGCTGGCCGAGCTTGAACAGAAAATCGAAAATAATCCCGTTCACGCAAAACTGGCAGCGGAGTTTCAATGGGGCAAGGATTTGGGCGGTTCTGATGAGACGATAATTTCGAGTATGCACGACAAACCTGTTTTTATTACGCATTATCCACGACAGGCAAAGGCTTTTTATATGAAAAAATGCCCGGAAAACGAGCAGGTGGTAGAGAATTTCGACCTTATAGCACCGGCGGGGTTCGGCGAAATCATTGGCGGGTCAATGCGTGAGGACGATTATGAAACACTGCTGGAGCGGATAAATGAACACAGTCTGAATCCCGACAATTATTCATGGTATCTGGATTTGCGAAAGTACGGCTCTGTGCCGCACGGCGGGTTCGGGCTGGGTATCGAACGCACCGTCGCCTGGCTGACCGGCGAAAGACACATACGCCAGTGCATACCGTTTCCGAGAATGCTCGATAAGGTCTATATCTGACAAGCCGATGGCCGACTGGACAATTCAAAAACTACTCAACTGGATTACCGATTATTTTACGCAAAAGGGTGTCGATTCGCCTCGGCTTTCGGCGGAAATGCTGCTGGGTTATGTTCTGAATCTCAAGCGGATCGAGCTTTATACCAATTTTGACAAGCCTGTCGATGCCGCCGACCTGGCTCGGCTCCGGGAATATGTAAAAAGGGCGGCTGAGCATGAGCCGGTAGCATATCTGGTAGGGCATACCGAGTTTTATTCGCTTGAAATTGATGTTTCACCGGCGGTGCTGATACCCAGGCCAGATACCGAGGTCCTCGTGGAAAACGCTGTCGGCTTTTTACGGCAGCAGGGCGGTCGGAGGTTTGTCTGCGATTTATGCACAGGTTCGGGGTGTGTGGCGGTGGCGATTGCCAAAAATCACCCCGATTGCAAGATAATAGCGACGGATGTTTCGTCGGATGCTCTGGAAATCGCCGCGGCAAATGTTGCAAAGCACGGCCTGGAAGACCGCATCGAACTGCGCCAGGGTCATTTTTTCGAACCACTTTTGCCGTATCTGGACAAGCAGCGGTTTGATTTGATAGTGGTCAATCCGCCTTATGTAAGCGACTCGGAATATGCCGGTCTTGATCGCAATGTTCGAGATTATGAACCTTCATCGGCGCTTCTGGCAGGGCAGGATGGCCTGGACGCATACAGGCAGATAATCCCGCAGGCCTCGGAACACCTCACCGACGACGGCGTTTTAATGCTGGAAATCGGCTATGAACAAGCCGAGGCGGTCAGCAGATTGCTGGCAGAAACAGGCGATTTCTCCCCGCCGCAAGTAAAGAAAGATACCGCAAGCCGCGACAGAGTGGTAATCGGCCTAAAGAAAAAGCAGGTGTGTGTTTAATGCGTATCACTCGGTGGTTTGAGAAAATTTTGACAAAATTACTTGCAGGCGGTAGATTCATAGATATACTGTATGAGTTGAAAGATGCGGGTGTAGCTCAGTGGTAGAGCGTCACGTTGCCAACGTGAATGTCGTGGGTTCGAATCCCATCACCCGCTTTGCCCGGCAGGGCAGATGTAAATATAGTATTTGCGAGTTACCGGCTAAGCTGTAGTTTGGCGTTGGTCGCTTATACGCTGGTCCCGGCTATGCGGGATGGTCAGACCGGGCTGCGGGGAAGTGTTCCCTGGGGCTTTTTTTATTTATTGAAGTTGATATTTAAGTTAGCAGGAGTGGGCAGATGGCTCAGGATCAGGAACAGAAAGATCAGGAAGAACAACAGTTTGAAGGCACGGTAGATGTCGAAGATGTAGGGCCTTGCAAGAAAAAAGTCTCTATTGAGATACCTGAAGAACAGGTAAAAACCGCCCGGGAAGAGGAATACACGAATCTGCAAAAAGACGCTGAATTGCCCGGCTTCAGGAAAGGCAGAGCGCCTCGTCGGCTTCTTGAAAAACGCTTTGGCGATGATATTTCTGAGCGAATAAAGCTCAAGCTGCTGGCTGAGGTCAGTGAGAGCGCATTGAAAGATAAGGAATTGGATGCGTTGAAAGATCCGGATATTGACTTCAAAAAGATTGAACTTCCCGAATCCGGCCCGCTGAAATTTGATTTCGAGATTGAGGTCAGACCGGAATTCGAACTTCCTGAACTCAAAGGCATACCTGTAACAAAGCCCGTTGAAGATATTACCGATGAGCAGGTGGACCAGGAATTACAGCAACTGCGTAAGTATTCCGGCACATGGGCGCCGAAAGAAGACGGTACGGTCGAGGAAGGTGATCAGGTTATTGCTAACGCCGCGATTCATCTGCACGCCCGTGAAGATGAGGAAACAAAACAGGAAGTTGAAACCGATGAAGACGATAATCAGGTAAATCCCAACGAAGCGGCGGATGAAAAAGCGGAAAATATAGAAATTTTCGTTCGCAAAAACGGCTTTGTAGATGAAGTCCCGGTCGAGAATCTCGACGAACTGCTGACAGGCGCAAAACCTAAGGATAAGGTAAAAACGACCGTTGATGTTCCAAAGACCCATTATAATGAATATTACCGCGGCAGAAAGATAGACCTGGAGATAGAAATCCACGATATAAAATATCTCAAGCCTGCTGAGTTAAATGAAAGTTTTCTTGAGCGTTTCGGTGCCGACAGCGAAGAAGACCTCAAAGATAAAATTCGCGAATCCCTTGAAGCACGGCAGGAACAGCAGGCAAGAATGCAGATGACCGAGCAAATTCAAAAATACCTTGCAGAAAACACCAGTTTTGAACTTCCGACTGATATAGTCGCTGATCAGGCAAACAATCAGCTCCAGCGTCAATATGTGTCGCTGCTTCAGCAGGGCCTGTCAAAAGAAGAACTGTTGGAGAAAACCGAGCAGCTTAAAGCATCAAGTGAAGAACAGGCCAGGGAGCAGCTTAAGACATTTTTCATAATGGACAAAATTGCCAAGCAGCTCGATGTTGAAGTAACGGACGAAGAAGTAAACGGCCAAATAGCCCAGATAGCGATGCAGCAGGGCCAAAGGCCGGAAAGAATGAAAGAAAACCTGCAACAGCGCGGACAGTTGGATCAGTTAAAGATGCAGATAAAAGATGACAAATCGCTTTCGCAATTACTTGAATGGGCGAAAGTTGAGCAGGAAAAGCCGAAAGAAAAAGAAACCAAAGCCCAAAAAGACGAAAAGTGAGTAAAGAATAAAACCGATAGAGACAAAGAATGAAAACCTTTGTGCCGTAACTTAAGAATCCGAATGCTTCTTTTAGGAAATATATAAATGTTAGTAGATCATCCGGGAAAAGATATTCTAATGCCCGAACACCGCGAAATCCTGAATCAATACGGCCAGTACCAGCGATTCCGCCAGATGAGCCTGGACGATATGCTGCTGGAAAATCGCATCGTATTTCTGATAGGCGATATTTCTTATGCAAGGGCGGCTGAGGTGATTATGAAAATTCTGTATCTGGACAATCTCAAGAAAGATTCGGAGATAAGCCTCTATATCAATTCCCCAGGAGGAAATGTTGATGATACGATGGCTATTTACGACACAATGTGCTATACAAGCTCGCCGGTATCGACCTATTGCATAGGCAGGGCAATGTCAGGTGCTGCCATAGTGCTTGCTGCCGGAGAAAAGGGCCATCGTCATGCACTGCCTCACGCAAAGATCATGCTGCACCAGCCCTGGGGCGGAGTAGGTGGCCAGGCTTCTGATATTCAGATACAGGCAGAGGAAATACTTCGAACCAAAGAAATGCTTAATAAACTTCTGGCAAAACATACGGGCCAGCCTGTAGAAAAAATCGCCGCCGAAACCGAGCGGGACAGGTATATGGACGCCTATCAGGCGATGAAATACGGGCTTATTGATGAAGTCCTTGACGATGAAGAAACCGAAGAAAAGCCGGAAGATAAAGACAAAGGCAAAAAATAAACTACTGCGATAGCGAATTTACTGAGGAATCTAATGCAGGAAATGAACCAGTCTCTGGTACCGATTGTAATTGAAACCACCGGCAGAACCGAGCGAGCGTATGATATATACTCCCGCCTGCTTAAAGATCGGATTGTATTTATTGGCGGCCAGGTGAATGATGAAGTGGCCAATCTCATTGTTGCGCAAATGCTGTTTTTGAGCAATGAGGACAGTTCTGCCAAGATACACTTCTATATAAATTCTCCCGGCGGCTCGATTACCGCAGGACTTGCTATCTATGATACTATGCAGTTTCTCAGGTGTGATGTTGCCACATACTGCGTAGGTCAGGCCGCAAGTATGGGAGCCGTGCTGTTGGCTGGCGGAGCATCCGGACAGAGATATCTCCTGCAAAACAGCAGGGTGCTGCTGCATCAGCCGCTCATCGCTGGCATAATGCAGGGCGTCGCTACTGACCTGGATATTGAAGCTAAAGAAATTATCCGAATACGGGAAAGACTTTACGAAATACTGTCTCATCACACAGGTCAGAGTTCTGAAAAAATCCAAAAAGACTGCGACCGAAACCTCTGGCTCGATTCCCAACAGGCCATAGATTACGGTTTGGCAGACACAGTGCTGGAAAAAGCTCCGGAAGTTGAGCACAAGGACAAATCTCAATAGGAAATTCAAATGAAAGCAGTTCATTTAGCTGTTTTAGCTTTATTGCTGTTTCAGGTCTTTAGTGGCTGTCAGACGGCTGACCAGGAAAGGCTGATGGCGATGCGGCGCCAGATGGTCGAGTTGGAAACAGAAAATGAAAAGCTGCTGAATCAGTTTCATCAATACCAAAGTGAAAATGAGCGTTTGCACAAGCGTCTGGCACGCCTGACCGAAATCCGGGAAAAAATAAAAGCCGAAGATATCTACAATCTTCGAAGGGTCAGTCTTGGACGATATACCAGTTTATTCGACCAAAGCCGTGACGGGCAGGTAGATACACTTTTGGTTTACATTCAGCCGATGGATGAGCAGGGAGATATTATAAAAGCAGCCGGCTCGGTCAGCGTGAGTCTGTGGGATCTCAACGGCGAAGAATCACTTCGCCTCGGCCAATGGGAGATAGGCTACCAAGAACTCCGACACAAATGGTTTGCCAGTGTTATGACCACAAACTACCGCCTCAAGTTTGATATCACGGAAATTATCGAAACCTTCGATAGTCCCCTTACCTTGAGAGTAACATTCACGGATTATCTCAGCGGCAGAAAATTTGAAATGCAAAGATTGCTACAGCCTGATTAAGAATGGTGATTTTATCATTTGCCGTTTCTGTATCGGCAGGGCTGGCAAAAATGAAAAAGAAAAGGCCCTTCGGTTTGTTCCGAAGGGCCTTTATAAATCCTGGCAATACCTACTTTCGCCCGAAAGGACTATCATCGGCACGGTGCGCTTAGCTTCTGAGTTCGGAATGGGATCAGGCGTTTCCACACCGCTGTGGTCACCAGGAAGCTTGTTATCTCCCGCTTTAGCAGAAGAGATATTCACTTATAAATGCTAATATGTAGATGCGTCCGAGTAAATAAACCCTTTAAGCCGGACACACATCAAATAATGAATGATATGGTCAAGCGTTTGGACGTTAGTACTGGTTAGCTGAACACATTTCTGTGCTTACACACCCAGCCTATCAACCTGGTAGTCTTCCAGGGTCCTTCATCCCCGAAGGGAATGGAATTCTAATCTTGAGGTTGGCTTCCCGCTTAGATGCCTTCAGCGGTTATCCTTTCCCGACATAGCTACCCGGCGCTGCTCCTAGCGGAACAACCGGGACACCAGCGGTCGGTGCTTCCCAATCCTCTCGTACTAGGGAAACATCCTCTCAAAATTCCTGCGCCCACGGCAGATAGGGACCGACCTGACTCGCGTCGGTCTGAACCCAGCTCGCGTACCACTTTAATCGGCGAACAGCCGAACCCTTGGGACCGCCTACAGCCCCAGGATGTGATGAGCCGACATCGAGGTGCCAAACCTCCCCGCCGCTATGAACGCTCGGGGGAGATAAGCCTGTTATCCCCGGAGTACCTTTTATCTGTTGAGCGACGACCCTTCCACACGGGATCGCCGGATCACTAAGTCCTGCTTTCGCATCTGCTCGACCTATAAGTCTCGCAGTCAAGCACACTTCTAACTTTGCTCTCTATGCGTGATTGCCAACCACGCTGAGTGTACCTTTGAACTCCTCCGTTACTTTTTGGGAGGAGACCGCCCCAGTCAAACTGCCCGCCTAGCACTGTCCGGTGACCGGATCACGGCACACCGTTAGGTGTCTGACATATCAAGGGTGGTATTTCAAGGTTGGCTCCATGCCGGCCGAAACCAGCACTTCAAAGCCTCCCACCTATCCTGCGCATGATATGCCAGGCATCAATACCAGGTTACAGTAAAGGTTCACGGGGTCTTTCCGTCTTGCCGCGGGTATGTGGTATCTTCACCACAATTACAATTTCACCGAGTCCGTCCTTGAGACAGTGCTCCAGTCGTTACGCCGTTCATGCACGTCGGAACTTACCCGACAAGGAACTTCGCTACCTTAGGACCGTCATAGTTACGGCCGCCGTTTACCGGGGCTTCATTTTGCAGCGTCTCCCCGAAGGGATAACCGCGCCACTTAACCTTCCGGCATCGAGCAGGCGTCATTCTCTATACATCCACTTTTCGTGTTAGCAGAGAACTGTGTTTTTGATAAACAGTCGCCAGAGCCATGTCACTGCGCCCTCAGCACCCAGGCGAACCTGAGTCTGGAGGGACCCCTTATTGCGAACGTACGGGGTCAATTTGCCGAGTTCCTTAAGGACGGTTATCTCGAGCGCCTTGGGATTCTCACCCCACCTACCTGTGTCGGTTTTAGTACGGACACGCACCATCGTCCTGACGAGGACTTTTCTCGGCAACAACGCCGGCTGCTCGGGCATCAAATCGGCCCTCGCGGTCCTTCGGCGCCTTTGCGTCAGCGGATTTTCCTACTAACGGCGCCTCAGGCACAATAGCCACGACTAGTCAGCTTCCAGCCTTTGTTGCTGCGTCATCCCCTTCAGTACAAACCTTTGGCACGCGGCGCAGGAATATTAACCTGCTGTCCATCGTCTACGCCTTTCGGCCTCGACTAAGGGCCGGCTAACCCTGGGCGGATTTACCTTCCCCAGGAAACCTTAGGTTTTCGGCGAACAGGATTCTCACCTGTTTTATCGTTACTCATGCCAGCATTATCACTTGTTGCCGCTCCACCGCTCGTTACCGTACGGCTTCGACGCTGACAACAACGCTCTTCTACCACTTAACTGAACCGAAGTTCAGTTAAATCCGCGGCTTCGGTGTTCTGCTTGATTCCCGGTCATTTTCGGCGCCAAGTTGCTCGACCAGTAAGCTATTACGCACTTTTTAAATGGTGGCTGCTTCTAAGCCAACATCCTGGCTGTCACTGCAACTCGACCTCCTTAAGAACTTAGCAGAACTTCGGGACCTTAACCGGCGGTCTGGGTTGTTTCCCTCTTGACCATGGAGGTTATCCCCCACAGTCTGACTCCCGAGATAATCTCTGCGGTATTCGGAGTTTGGTTGGGGTAGGTAGGCTGGTGGCCCCCTATCCCCATCCAGTAGCTCTACCCCCGCAGAGTAGTAACTCGAGGCTAGCCCTAAAGCTATTTCGAAGAGAACGAGATATCTCCAAGCTTGATTAGACTTTTACTCCTTCCCACAGCTCATCGCCCAACTTTTCAACGTTGGTGCGTTCGGTCCTCCAGGGATTTTTACATCCCCTTCAACCTGGCCATGGGATGATCGCTTGGTTTCGCGTCTGCCACATGCGACTAATCGCCCTATTAAGACTCGGTTTCCCTACGGCTCCGCACTTAAAGTGCTTAACCTTGCCACATACGACAACTCGCTGGCTCATTATGCGAAAGGCACGCGGTCACCCATTATACCGACGAATCGGTACCATAGGGCTTCCACAGCTTTGTAGGTGTATGGTTTCAGGTACTTTTAACTCCCCTTATAGGGGTGCTTTTCATCGTTCAGTCGCCCTACTGTCCACTATCGGTCGTCGAGTAGTACTTAGCCTTGGAGGGTGGTCCCCCCAGCTTCACACGGGGTTTCACGAGTCCCGTGCTACTCTGGTACGCCGGCATAACGCAGTGCCTTCACTTTCGCTTACAGGACTTTCACCTTCTATGGTTGGACTTTCCAGACCATTCTGCTAGCGAAGACTTTTATAACTGCTAACCGGCGCCCTCAACCCCAGAGAGCAAGCTCTCTGGTTTGGGCTATTCCGCTTTCGCTCGCCGCTACTTACGGAGTCTCTGTTGATTTCCTTTCCTGCAGGTACTAAGATGTTTCAGTTCCCTGCGTTAACTTCACTGACCTATACATTCAGCCAGTGATAACAAGGTCGGGTTGCCCCGCCTTGCTGGGTTGCCCCATTCGGAAATCCCGGGATTAACGGTTGCTAGGCACCTGCCCCGGGCTTATCGCAGCCTGCCACGTCCTTCATCGCCTCTCGACGCCTAGACATCCCCCATACACCCTTAGTAACTTGACCATATCATTCAGTACTTGTATGGTCCGCTCTTAGGTATTTATTAATTTAGCACTCGGAATGTCAAAGAAGTTTCTTGGTGAAACTTCCCGCATCTACATATTAACTTATAAAAGAACACTTTACATAGCTTTGAATTATTACTTCTGATTCAAAACAATGGAGACGATCGGGATCGAACCGACAACCTTCGGCTTGCAAAGCCGACGCTCTCCCAATTGAGCTACGTCCCCGGAGCCCCAATCTAACAAAAGATCAAATGGGCCCGGGTAGACTCGAACTACCGACCTCACGCTTATCAGGCGTGCGCTCTAACCAGCTGAGCTACGAGCCCATTAGCACAGCCATCCACGCCGGTTACAGCGATCGGGCGTTGTATTCTTTTTTCAATTACAAAAGAGCAATAAAAAAACCGCTGCACCAACTGCCAGCGGCTATTCGCTTGACGGTCTGTCAAACCAGCAGTTAATGCCTGAATTTAAAAGTTTTTGCCAGTCTCTTCAAAATCCTGAGTAACCTCTTTGTCTTTTGATATTTCCAAATCCAAGAGAATAATGAAGTTTAGTAACCTATCGGCAACCGGTCAAGTCTTTTTCCAATTTTTTTGAAAAATTTTTTCAACCGCTTCGCCAATGTCCTGATTAATGCTCAAAAGTTAAGATAACTTCGAGTGATTAAACTGTCAACTCCATAATGCTACCCGCTAACGGGCTCGTTGTCAACGGGAATTCTTCGCTTTGTAGGAATAATTACGAGTTCCTGACAGAAAGGTTCGAGGACCCGCTGTTTTACGCCTTGATTATTTTTTTATCAGCCTGATATCATGTTTTGACAGGTTTTATGGACTTTAGAATCTCGCTTACACGGCTTATTGTGCTTGCTTTTAACACATCTTCAGTAACTTCGCGTGCAAAACCCATATCTATCTCTGAAACAGCCTGTTGTATTCGCAACAAATAGCCCGGCTCCAGGCTGAAGTGCCTGATGCCCATTCCAAGCAGAAACATAACATATTTTACATTGCTGGCCATATCGCCGCAGACAGAAACCTCTTTGTCGTGGCTGAGAGCCGCTGAAGCTATTTTACTTAATGCTCTTAGAACAGCAGGATGGTGCGGCATATAATAATCGGCAACGGTTTCATTTGTTCGGTCAACACCAAGCATAAACTGAACAAAATCATTTGTTCCGATAGAGAAAAAATCTACTTCTTTGGCGAACTCATCGATCATATCGACAACCGAAGGCAGCTCGACCATCATCCCTAATGTCGGGTTATTATTGTGCGGGATATTTTTTTTTGTCAAATATTCGCTGCATTGGTCAACTGCTTTTCGGGCTTCGAGAAAATCATCGAGCGAGGCAATCATAGGAAACATTATTTTGAGCTTGCCGCCCTGACCCGCCCGGAGTATGGCACGAAGCTGCATATCGAATATTTCACGGTGCTGAAGTGAGAATCTTATAGAGCGCATACCGAGAACAGGGTTTTGTTCTTCTGTATTATGATAATACGACAACACTTTATCGCCGCCTATATCAAGGGTTCGGAAAGTAATGGGTTTATCGGGCATCGATTCGATCAGCTTGCGATATATGGAAAACTGTTCCTGTTCCGTCGGAAAATCACTTCGTATCATAAAAGGAAATTCAGTTCTATACAGACCTACACCCTCTGCTTTTAATAGCCTGGCAAAATGCAGGTCAGACAACAGGTTGATATTTGCGTACAGATATACCCTTGTGCCGTCACGAGTGTGAGTTTGTGGCTTTATTATCTTGGCCTGGTCTTCGAGGGTGGTCCTGGTGGCAATTTGACTCTCAAATTTTTCGAGGATTTCTTCTGTCGGATTTATATAAACCAACCCGGCATGGCCGTCAAGCATAACAGGAGAGTTGTTAGGTATATCCAGAAGCTCGTATTGATTCGCGATGATCATAGGCATCTGAAGTGACCTTGCCAGGATAGCCAGATGCGAAGTAACCCCGCCGCTCACCAGAACGACTCCATCGGTTTTTTCTGAGGAGAGTTTAAGTAAGTCCGATGGAAACAACTGCCGAGCTATTACGATTTTTCCCGTCGAATTTGTTATGTCCTGAATTTCTTCAACAAGATTGCTTATTATTCTTATTGTCAGATCCTGAACATCGTGGATTTTTTCCCGCATATAAGTATTTTCACCGGCGGCAAGGCTTTGCATATACTGGCGAGCTACTCGAAGCACGGCCCGCGGCGGATTAACGCCTTCATTAATCAATTGTTCGATTTGGCCTATGAAATGCTTGTCCTTAAGTATCATCAGATGCGACGCGAATATCATAGCCGCGGCGTCTGAAAGTTTTATCTCGACCTGGCTTTGTAGATCCTCAAGCTGTGCGGCGGTTTGCTCAACAGCTCGGTGGAAATCCTCCATTGTGTACTGAGTCGAAAAGTCACGCTCCAGAAGAAGAGACATTGATTTGTGCTTATCCAGCACGAGGGCAGGAGAATAGGCAAACCCCTCCGATCCGACTTTGCCTTTAGCGAAACTAAGCCCGGCCCGGCCGGGTGTTGTGGAATCTTTCTGTTGCGGTTCATCCTTGTGCAGGGTCATAACAAAACGAGCGTTGTCGATGATATCGGCCAGTGCCGAGGCGACTGATTCAAGTGTCGCAATATCATGTTCATTGTAGCAACTGTTTTTACCCCTTTGCAGTACCAATACCCCTATCCTGTTTAGTCCTCTCTTTATAGGCACTGCCAGAAAGCATTCATAAAGCTCTTCGTCAATACCCGGAAAATACTTAAAATCAGAGCTTCTCGAAGCATCGCTTTCGCAGACTGGTCTGCGTTCCTTTAGGCAAAGGCCGGTAAGTCCCTCCCCAAGTCGTAATTTTACCTGACTTACAGCATCTCGGCTCAGTCCGCGAGTTGCGCGCAGAGTAAGGATTTCATTTTCGTTATCATAAAGATATATCGAACATACATCAGAGCCGGTCAGCTCCGCCAGCATATTAACCGTTTTATCAAGCAACACCTCCACCGTTACTGATTCACGGAAAAGATGGCTAAGCTCACTAATAGAATCTAATATCTTTTGATGGTTCATAATTTATCCTGGGATTTAGTCTTTTATTCCCAGGTCGTCTTTCGTAATAAGGCTGTCAAACTCATAGCCTGCCTGTGTTATATTTTCTTTTGCGCCCTGTTTACGGTCGATTACTGCCACGATTTTAGTAACTGTCGCACCGGCATCAGCGATAGCTTTAGCCGCTTCGAGCACCTGTCCGCCGGTTGTCGCGATATCCTCAACAAGCAGTACCTTATCGCCGGGGCCCAGCTTGCCTTCGATTAAATTAGATGTTCCGTAGCCTTTTTCGTGTTGGCGCACGATTATCCAGTTTTTGCCGCTTGCCATGGCCGTAGAAGCCGCAAGGGCTACTCCGCCAAGAGCGGCTCCAGCTATTATGTTGACATCTTCGTCTATGTAGCGAGCAAATTCTTCTCCGAGGGCCTTCAAAATATCAGGACAGGTCTCAAAAAGGTATTTGTCCATGTAATATTTACTTTTTTTTCCGCTTCGAAGGGTAAAATCTCCTTCGAGATACGAAGTTTCTTTAATCCGTTTTATTAGCTGATCACGGTCCATCGTTTTTGTCCTCTTTTAAAGTTCATACATTCAGTTCAACTTTTCTGTTCAATTCTTTAGAGTAATTTCGGCGAATTCGGCGAATGTGAGTCCGAATAAATTCGTCCACCTGCTCAGGCGCTCTGCCGATATAACTTTGCGGATCCAGCAGGGCGTCTATATCGATATTGGCAAAGGCCGGATCCTTTTTCAGCCTTTCTATCAGGTCATTTTCATTGCCGAATTTCTTTACCTGCCCGGCAGCCTCCTGTGAGTGTGCCCTTATGCTTTCATGCAACTGCTGTCGATCTCCACCGGCTTTTACCGCCGCCATCAGGATATTTTCGGTAGCCATAAACGGCAGTTCTGCCTGGATGCGTGTTTCAATTACTTTCGGATATACCACCAGCCCGTCAAGCACATTAATCAGTATCTGCAAAATCCCGTCAATAGCCAGAAAAGCTTCAGGAATTACAAGACGCCGATTGGCCGAGTCGTCCAGCGTTCGCTCCATCCATTGTTCGGCAGCGGTCATCACGGTGCTGGAAGCCAGTGAAATCACGAATCTGGCAAGGGCTGTCGTTCTCTCGGATCGCATCGGATTTCGCTTATATGCCATCGCCGAGCTTCCTATCTGAGTCTTTTCAAAAGGCTCCTCAAGTTCCTTTAGGTTAGCTAAAAGGCGTATATCATTGCAAAGTTTATGTGCCGACTGGGCTATGCCCGCAAGGGTGTTTACTACGAACATATCAATTTTTCGCGGGTAAGTCTGGCCGGTAACTGTGCAGGTTTTTTCAAAGCCGAACGCCGCCGCCAGCGCCTTATCGAGTTTTTTTACCTTTTGGTGGTCGCCGTTGAAAAGCGACAGAAACGATGCCTGTGTGCCCGTAGTGCCTTTTACGCCCCGAAACGGTAGATTCTCAAGCTGAAATTCAAGCTGCTCAATGTCCAGCACAAAATCGTAACACCACAGACTTGCCCGCTTGCCGACGGTAGTAAGCTGTGCAGGTTGATAATGCGTAAAACCAAGTGTCGGCATAGACTTGTATTTTTCAGCGAAATCGCCCAGCAAATGTATAACCATGGCCAGCTTGCCGGCGGTTAGTCGCATTGCGTCACGCATTATAATCAAATCAGCGTTATCACCGACAAAGCAGCTTGTAGCACCCAGATGAATTATCCCTGCCGCGGCAGGGGAGGCGTCGGCGAAAGTGTGCACATGCGCCATAACATCGTGCCGAAACTTCTTCTCATACTGGCCTGCCTTTGTGAAATCAATGTCGTCCAGATTCTCTGACATCTCATTGATTTGCTTGTCGGTAATATCAATTCCTAATTGCTTCTGAGCTTTTGCAAGTTCAAGCCACAATTGCCTCCAGGTTCGGAATTTCTTTTGCGGGCCGAAAAGTTCGGACATTTCAACAGAAGCGTTGCGCTCGACCAGCGGACTGCTGTAAAGTTTTTTGTCATTCGGCATTTGAAAATCCTGTTCAGATATTTTGCTTTTGTGCTTTTTGTATCTGCTCGTGACACCTTTCAAGCAGCTCGTTTATCTCGTGGAGATCCTCGCTGTTGATCTCGAAATTCGAAGCCTCCGCCGTTTCCTCTATCTGGCTGGGTTTTCTGGCTCCGACGATAGCGGCAGTAACTTCCGGCCTGCGCAGCACCCAAGCTATCGCCAGCTGAGCAGGCGTCCGGCCGTTTCGAGAAGCGATCGGTTTAAGCTTCTCTACCACATCAAGATAGATCGAGAAAAGCGGTTCGGTAAATTCAGGGCTTTTTTTGCGGTGGTCATCAGCCGGTATCTTTTGCATATACTCATGACTGAACTTCCCGGTTAGCAGCCCTCTTTTTAACGGACTGTAAGCCACAACGCCGATATTATGCTGTGCGCAGTACTCCAGCAGTTGCCATTCCGTTTCGCGGGCGAGCATGCTGTAGGGTGGCTGTAAGGATGCTATAGGATGAATACCCTTTAGACGCTCCATTTGCTCAATGCTGAAATTCGACACCCCGATATGCCTTACCCATCCTTTTTCGACGCACTCTGCCATTGTTTCCCAGCCTTGTTCTATATCTTTGTCCGGCTGAGGCCAGTGCATCTGATACAGGTCTATTTGATCGATGCCCATCCGCTTAAGGCTTTTTTTGCACTGGCTTAGAATGTGTTCTCTGGCAAGTATATTCCCCAACTTTTTTTTGTTTTTATCACAGTCAGTGCCGCATTTGGTTGCGATATACGGTTTGAATCTGGTCTGCTTGAGTGCTTTACCGATAAGTTCCTCTGCATGGCCGCAACCATACACCGGAGCGGTGTCTATCCAGTTTACTCCAAGCTCGAGTGCGCGCAAAATAGACTGAACAGCCTGACTGTCATCCTGCGGGCCCCACCCATATTCCCAGGGACCGCCTATTGCCCATGTCCCCAAGCCTATGTTCGTAAGTTGTAAATCTGTGTTACCAAGTTTGTTGGTTTTCATAATTCTTGCCTCCCTTTTTAAACTAAATGTTCAGAATCAGTACTTAACTTTGGTATAGGATATTACGAATAAGGGCATTTATCAACGCTTTTATACCCGTTTTCCGTCTGCAAGCGCGCACAAATCCCGCAATTTACATTTTTTCATAGCCGCTGCGTGTCTTACTGAGTTTGTTTACCAGCCCTCGCCCTGAGGATCTTCGGATACTGGCTCATTCCACAAATCAGGATCGGCGAAGTATCGTTTGACCATCATTGCTGCTGTTACTCCGTCGCCAATGGCTGTGGCAAGCTGCATCGCCGCGCCGATTCGGCAGTCGCCGGCGGCGAATACACCGGGTACGCTCGTGCGAAGATAGCCGCAATCAACCTTTATGAATCCTTCATCACTGAGATCAACAAATCCCCTGAGAAATCCGGTGTTGGGCTTTGTTCCTACGAAGATAAAAACGCCGTCGCAGGAAAAATTCTCTTCTTCACCTGTCTTTGCATTTTTTAGCTTTACTCCTTCGACGCTTTTCGATCCGTATATCTCCGTGGCGACGGTACTTAGGCGGAGATCGAGATTTGAGTTTTTGTCTTTGGCTTTTTCAAGAAGTTCATCAGTCAGAACTTTTGTAGCGCGAAATTCATTCCTGCGGTGAATTAATGTTACATCCGAGGCAAATTTGGTCAGGTGCAGTGTTTCTTCAACCGCAGTATTGCCGCCGCCTACACAGAGTACTTTTTTATCTTTGAAAAAAGGAGCATCGCAGGTTCCGCAGTAGCTCACACCGGCCCCGGCATTCCTGAAAGTATCTTCGCCGGGGATGCCGAGTTTGCTGTATGAGCTTCCGGGTGCGAGTATCAAGCCGCGCGTCAAAAATTCATCTTTGCCCGCTTTTAGCCGAATATTGCCGTCAGGCAACTTTTCAAGGGCGCTAACCTCTCTGCCGGTTTTAATTTGCGCGCCAAATGATTCGACTTGTTTCTGCATCTGCATCACAAGCTCTACACCCGATATTTTCACGATTCCGGGGAAGTTTTCAATGCGGTCGGTTGTGGTAATCTGTCCGCCCGGCAAGAGTTTTTCAATCACAGCGGTCTTGAGTTTGTCTCTGCCCGCATAAAGCGCAGCCGCCAATCCTGCCGGACCGGCCCCAATTATTATAACATCATAGAGATTTTCCTGTTCTGCCATATTGAACCTGTCAAAAAAATAAAATAAATCTTTTGAAAATTTCTCCTCAGCTAATGGTAAGCTCCCGCATCATATCTTCATCAAATATATAATCACTCATTTGCGGGAACAGTTTTTTTATAGTCTCGGTATCAGTCTTTTCAAATTCCAGTGTTCCATCGGGGCTTGCGACTTGTGTTCTATATATCGAATAATCCTTACCAAGAGTCCATTCATAAGACATATCGCCTACAGCCGGCTCCATTCTTATTAAAAAAGCCTTGTGACCGTTTTTCTCGTCTGTTGTTTCAACGCTTACAACTGACGGCATCAACGCGCCGTCAGGGGTGAGGATATCCAGCAGAACTTCAGAACCGGATTTTTCGGCCAGTGTCCGGATGGCAAGCTCCATCGAGAGATATGGAAGCATAGCAGGGCCAGTATAGTACTGCATCGGTTGCTGAGCTGCTCTTAAAAGACGCAAAGAACCGCCTTCGTATGACATATTTACCGCCTCCCGGCTGCCAAGGCGGACCCTCTGCGACCTGCATACAAATCGCTCCATATCTTCGCAGACTTCAAAAGAGGTAAATATTTCGCTTTTATCAGCAATATACATCAGGCCGTTTGTAATTACGCTTGAATCAATATTTTGATTAATCGCGATATCGGAAGAAAAACCGGCGATATTGCCTTCCGGGTCTTTAATAAGGAAGCTGTTCTGGCTACTTCCATCTGTCAAATAGTAGGCCAGCCCGTTTTGCTTTATTAGCGAAACTATTTCCGCACCGGCCGCGAGCAGATCGTTTGGTTGAATTTGAAGGTTATCAGCAATTGATTGGAAAATCCGTTGTGTCCGCTGAATATCTCCGGTGGTATCCTGCACTTCTATTTCAAGACCTCTTCCATAGTCCATTTTAGCCGTTCCAAGCATCATGACATAGCTTGATTCCGGCTCAGCTAAAATTGCATATTTAAATTTTAATCCCGACCCCTGCATTTGGCCGATAAACCCTACATTGAGTTTGGATGCCTTTGCTTTGCTTTGGAAATGCTCTTTCGGGCGCAGATGCTGGCTTGCGACCATATATCTGGTGCTTGCAGAAATCAATGGCATGGCCCCTGAGGGAGCATAGATGCTGTTTAATACAAAGTAATTGTCCTGGTGCTGCCAGTTGGAATCGGTGTGCCAGCCGGCTCCTTTTGGCATAGAGACCGATAATCCGCTGTTTGGCAACTCTAAAGGATCGGTTAAACGCACGGCCGACATTGCCGAGCTTATAAGCCAGGCGATAAACAGCATCGCCGCAAGAACGGCTGCGAAAGCGATTATATCGGTTTTCAATTTGTTCGAAATATAATTGTTTTCCATATATTGGCATAGTAAATCTTTGCAGGGTTTTTGCAAAGAGGAATTTGTTTTGTATATATTTATTAGTATAAGAGACTGGCCTTTTTTTCCGGGTCGAAACGAATGAATACGAATTATTGAGTCGCAGCTTTAAGCTACGGGGGTCTGAAATGAGTGAAATATTGACGCTGCGCGGAGCTGAGCCGAGGGCAATTCTGGAAGCTGCCGTACAGGAGAGGATACCGGCAGTAATGAGCTATTTGTCAAGGGGCAAATGGCATATAGCCAAAGTAATACCAACAGAAATAGGTGCAACACGAGTTGTTGTTGAACTGGTGCCCAGAAAAAAGCCACACCCCATAAACATCCGGTGCGAACAGCCGGTCGGACTTTCATTGAAACAACGCAACGGAAAAGTCATCTTCGAAACCGTTGTTATGGGGCTGGAACCGTCGCAGGACCCGCTTGGCAGAGGAAAAATTGTGCTTACGATGCCTGACCGAGCAGAACTTGTAGAAAGGCGAAGTTTCTTCCGCGTTGATGTGCCTGTTGGGATGGAGGTAAAAGTGGTGCTATGGCCTCACCGGCTGGAGCAAGATGCTGACAATGTCGGGAAAGATACGACCTATATCGCCGGGCAATTGGTTGATATTTCCGCAGGCGGTACGCAGATAGCAATTGACAGTTCAGATAAATCAGCCGCCAAAAGCGGGCAGTTTATCGGTGTTCGGTTTACACCTATGCCTTTCGAGCGGCCGGTGATGTTTGACGGGCAGGTACGGAATATACTGCCGACTGCCGACGGTAAAAAAGTTTGTCTTGGTGTCCAGATAATCGGATTGGAGACAAGTTCAAAAGGCAGACAAACCCTCGAACGCCTGTGCGATGTGGTAGAAAAATACTACCAAATGAATCAATCCGCTGGTTATAAACAGCCGGCCGGCGAGGGTTCGTCTGTAGATTAGACTAATCAGGCGGTTGATTTTTCGCCGGACGGAGCGTTTTCCAGAGGACTTGTAATTTGTAATCTCTGTTTTGAGCGTTCGTGTAGCCTGAGAACTTTATAATAAATCCATCTTCCCAGACCAAGTGCAGCGAAACCGCAGAAACCAAAAACCAGAGCAATTTGAAAACTCCAGATAACAAGCCCTATTCCCGCCAATAGCCAGAGCAGGTGGGTAAGCGGCTTTTTCCCTTTTACATATTGGTTGATAACATGGGGATAGCGTATTCTGCTGACCATAAGCACGCCAACGCCGATAGTGAGCAGCGGCAAGCCATAAAGCAGCGAATACCTTGCTATGATTGCCAAAGCCGAGCCTGCTTCAAATACATCAGGCATGCTCTGATAGAAAATCATCAGTGAAACCAGCGCACCTGCCGCGGCAGGGGTCGGCAATCCCAGAAAACTCATATGAGCGGCTTCATCTTCTTCGTTTTCGACATTGAACCGCGCCAGCCGTATAGCAGCGCAGCTTACATAAGCGGCGGCCCCAAGCCAAACAAAACGATCGAAAAAAGTTTCAAATGCTCCTGTAGGAGTTTGCCCTGAGTAAAATTCCAGCATTTTTATCATCAGATACGCTGGAGCCACGCCGAAACTTATCATATCGCACAAGCTGTCCAACTGTCCGCCAAAACTGCTGGTGCTCTGGCTCATCCTGGCTAATCTGCCGTCGAGCATATCAGCAATCATCGCGAGCAAAATCAGATAGCCTGCCAGTGAAAAATAGGGCAATCCGGTTACCTGGCCGTCCGCGGCGATAGCGGCTTTGCCGGCGAATGTAATGGCGGCGAAACCGCAGACTCCGTTAATTATCGTAACAAGTGATGGCAGGATGGTTATAGTTTGCAGACGGCGTTTGCGAACGCGTTTCAGTAATCTTTTTGTTTTGGTTGTTTTTTTATTATTCGTTCGCATTTTCATCCAATATCGACAGTATTAGCTTCATCAGGCACATTTTTGATGTCTTCTGCAATTTTATATTTTACCATAACTGTCAAGCCGGCTTTTACTTTCTGGCCTTTTTTTACCATACATTCGGCGGTTTCTGAAGCACAAAGATACAACTCTGTTCTTGAGCCGAACTTTATCATCCCGAACTTTTCCCCGATTCTCAGCACTGCTCCTTTTTGTGCTTTGCAGACGATTCTGCGTGCTATGGCGCCGCTTATCTGCCGCACTACGAGGCGATCCTCCGGTTGGGCAACTCGGCGGAGGTAAACGGCGTTTGATTCATTTACCCGGGCAGATTCAGGGTAGAGGGCGTTCTTGTATTTGCCTTTTTTGTAGCAGAATCCCTCAACTATTGCCTCACATGGGCTTCGGTTGATATGGACATTAAAAACACTAAGGAATATACCGATCCGAAGTGCCTTACCGCCAATGAAATCAGGTTCGTCGATTATCTCTATATCGGTAATTTTACCGTCGGCAGGGGATAAAAGTATGCTGTCATCTTTTGGGGTTTCCCGATAAGGATCGCGAAAAAACAAAAGCACCCATACCAAAAGCACCAGCAAAAAAGCCTCAATTACCCAAAAAAGCCAAAAACTGAGAAAAAAAACTCTCCCCAAAGCCGTCAAAAGCATCAGCCCAAGCAAAACAGCGGGAAATGTTGCCACTTGGGGCAAACCGAATCTTGTAAGTGGAATCCTCATACATTAATCATAACGACCTTTCACAAGACTATCAAGCACCAATGTAATGTGAGGACACTGGCGCAAAATAAAAGGCCGACAATCGTGCGTCGGCCTTTTTCGGAGGAGGAGAGTTGATGAAGACTGTATTAGCTTTATCGCTATTTGTTTTTCGTTTATTTCATCAGCATATACGGCAAATAAATCTATTGGTTTTTATTTTTTTGAAAAATTTTAAATCTTTTCACCATTTTTCAAAGACACGTCTGCAATGTCTGTTTATAATTCGTAGTGAAAGGGTAATTGTTCCCGATATTTTGAAAAAATCAAACAAAATTGCAACATTTTTTGCATTCAGTGAAAAAGTGTGGTATTACTTTATTATTAAAGAGTTTTATATTGTTAAAAGAAAGGGAGTGTAAATATGCCAAGTATTCTTAAAAGAGATTTTGCCCCGGTCAGCGGTCAGGCCTGGCAGGAAATAGACGAAGTGGCGGCTGATGCCGTAAAAAGAAATATCAGCGCCAGAAAAATTGTTGATTTCAGCGGGCCGCATGGCTGGGAACTGGCAGCGGTAAACCTCGGTCGTCTTGACCTGCAAAAGCAGCCAACCAAAGAAGGTGTTGCATGGGGCGCAAGAAAAGTTTTGCCTTTAATTGAAACACGCACAGCTTTTAAGCTAAACCAGCTCGAACTTGACAACATCTCACGCGGCAGTGTAGATGCTGATTTGGACCCGCTGGAGGATGTAGTTACAAAAGCAGCCAGATTTGAAGATACAGTAATCTATAACGGTTTCAAAAAAGGTGAAATGATCGGTATGATTGAAGCATCCGAACACCGTGCGATAAAACTTCCCGCAGATGCAGGCGAATATCCCGCTGCTATTTCAAGAGCTGCGGAAACGCTCGAGCTCTCCGGTGTTGAAGGTCCGTATGCTCTGGTGCTTGGTCCCGACCAGTATCATGGTCTTTTGCACGCCTCCCACCACGGCTATCCGGCAAGTCGCATTGTATCCGACATAATCAAAGGTCAGATTCTGATGAGTCCGGTGCTCAAAGGCGGCGTTCTGGCAAGTACACGCGGCGGAGATTTCGAACTCACCGTCGGAAAAGATTTCTCGATCGGCTACGCAAATCACGATCGCGAAACAGTTGAGCTTTTTGTGACAGAGTCATTTGCTTTTCGTGTTCTCGAGCCGAAAGCTGCCATAGGTTTTACCGTTTAAGGCGGTTGAAGTATGAATTATCAGGGCCGTTAATTACAACGGCCCTTTTTAATGCGCATAAGAAAGGCCGCTCATTATACCTGAACGGCCTTAATTCTATTATTTTTTGACAACCTTTAGTTACTTGCAAGGTCAAACGGACTGATATAATCACCGTATTTATCCGCCATAGCTTGTAGGCGCTTTCTGGCTTTGGCAAAGGTATCCAGTACGATTTGCGGTGTATCGGATATTTCTTCTTTGTAGATTTTTTCGATACGGTCAAGCTTTGCCATATTTTCCGGCACCCGAATCTTAAACTGCTCGACATACTCGTCTTTGCTGTAGTCTTTATTACGATATTTTTTAAACAATTCAACCAAGTCCTCGTATTTCGGAATCACTCCGGTTGGCGTATCAATGCCGTCCGTGTCGCCGTGGACTCTTAACTCTGCCCACATAAACCAGACGATTTTATCGCTTACGGCATTCAGGAACTTGCCGTCTTTGCCCCGCAGGAAGTAATTTACCGAGAAAACAGCAGGCTCCTTATCGACTCGTTTGCCGAAATCGAGGTTAGCATTAATATATTGCCCGTATGGCATCGACAAAAAGTCCTGATTGGACATAATGTTAAATTTACGAACACCCTCCTGTCCCAGCGTTGCCGCCGTCGTTTCGGATTCGATCGAGGCGCCTTTTAATATAATACCCTCTGTCCAGTCATAAGCCTGCTCGACCGGAACCCAGGTGTCACTGTCACGCCCGCCGTAAACAACACCGCCTACCTCGACGCCTTCCGGGTCATCCAGCCGCGGGTCCTTATTCTTAAGCTCCGATATGTTAAGCGTGTAACGCGCGTTTTTATGTGATGGGGTAATCTCGTTGCCCTGATCGTCTGTTTTGCCTTTGTGCCATTGGCCGGAGTGGTTGTAGCCTTTCTCAGGAAGCTCCTTGCCCATACCAAGCCAATAGGGCATATTATCCTCGCCAACAAGCACATTTCCGAAAATTACCTCACCCGGCGTAGTCAGTGCTTCATAAATAATCGGATCGTCTTCCGGGCTTACATTCTGAATAATCCCGAAAATGCCTTTTTCCACATTGACAGTACGGGCTTTGCCGTCAATTATACGCAGATAGGCGATGTCGTCTCCGATAATCGTTTGTCCGGGCAGCATCGATGTTGATGTCTTGCCGCATGCGGACGGGAAAGCTCCGGTAAAATAAGTGACTCTTCCCTCAGGGCCGTGCGCGCCTAATACAAACATATGTTCGGCAAGCCAGCCCTCCCGAAGTGCTTTCTGAATTGCCAGCCGGAGAGCAAGCTTTTTCAGGCCTACCGTGTTGCCGGCATACTGGGTATTTGTGCTATATACCATTTCATCTTCGAGGTCGATATAGACTCGGCGTTTATCGAGGTTTTTGCTGGTTTTATTTTCCGTCAGTTCGCCGGCGGTATGGATGAAACGGAAAAACTCAGGTGAATCACCGATTTTCTGGAACTGCTCATAGCCGGGCCGATACAGAATTGTCTCACTATGGCAAACATACGACGAATCAGTTATCTGTACACAGGGTATTGAAAACTGCGAATCGATGGGGCCAAGACAGAAAAAAGCCACAATCATTTGCCTGCCGACCATTGAATCTTTCAAATATGAATGTACCTCTTTCTTGCCGGCCTCTCGCTCAACCCAGTTCAGAGATTTGGTTTCATCGGCATCGGCACGCAGCAGATATTTTGTATTGGCTTTGTCGCGTGCCTGGTCATTATAATTGTCGAAGTGGCAGGTATGGCCTTTTGTAGCCAGCGGGATTTCCTCGCCAAGTTCGATAGTCCGCTTGCGGATGTAATCCCTGTCCGCATCTGAGTCTGTGCAGACAAATACTGAATCAGGATTGGCAAGTTCAACCGCCCAAGCCACAAAATCGTGCAGCTTGCTGTTTTTAATCGCTGCCAGTTTTTCCATATTTTCCGCTGATAACTTATCTTTCAATATGTTCTTTACATTATCCATACGCAGTTTGTCCTCCATAAGACGAATAACATTACGGGTTTCCTTTCAGGCTTGACGCGCGAATTGCACAAAGCCACGCAAGGTTAAAATCAAAACAGTCCGATGTCAAGAATTTTTAAGACAAATCTCCCAAAAAGCCACCTTTCGCCGAGTTTTTAGCTCTTTCAGCGTCATTTTGGTTGTTCGCAAAGGTATTTAAGGCGATTGCAAAGGTTAAAATTAAAGTTTGACGGGACTTTTTGGCCATATTATAGTGTTCGTTTAGGCCACAGCCGGCAAAAAGCCAATGGAGACATAAATGGGTACAAGCAAAATACTTACAGACGCGATAACATTTGACGATGTTCTTTTGATACCTGCTGCCAGCGATTTCGTTCCCAGCCAGGCCGACACCTCAACGCAGCTTACGCGGAATATCAGGATAAATATCCCGATTGTTTCAGCCGCCATGGATACCGTTACCGAAGCCGCCTTAGCTATATCATTGGCCCAGGAAGGCGGAATCGGCATTATTCACAAAAATCTTACAAGAGAGCAGCAGAAACGGGAAGTTGCAAAGGTAAAACGCTCTGAAAACGGCGTTATTCAGGACCCCGTTACACTCGGCCCGGACGAGCCGGTCAGCCGGGCAAGAGAGCTTATGGATGAACAACATGTCTCCGGCATACCCATCATTGATAGCGGTAGGAAGCTTGTTGGAATCCTAACCAAACGCGACCTGAAGTTTCTAAAAGACTATAATGTGCCGGTCAGGGATGTTATGACATCCAAAAACCTCGTAACAGGCCCGGAAAGTACAACCCTTGGGCAAGCCCAGGAAATTCTACAGCGGCACAAAGTTGAAAAACTCCTTCTGATAAATGGTAAAAACGAGCTGGCAGGTTTGATTACCATGCGAGATATTGATCGCGTCCAGCAGTATCCGCTGTCTGCAAGGGATAAAAGGGGCAGGCTGAGGGTCGGCGCCGCCGTTGGTATCCACGATTACGCCCGTATCGAATCCCTGATTGAAGCTGAGGTGGATGTTGTAGTCGTTGATACCGCTCACGGCCACTCTCAAAATGTTATAGATACGGTCAAAAAGGTCAAAAAACAGTACAAAATCGATGTAATCGCCGGCAATGTCGCAACTTCCGGCGCCGCCAAAGACCTTATCGAAGCAGGAGCCGACGCTATAAAAGTCGGTATAGGCCCCGGTGCTATATGTACCACCAGGGTAATATCCGGTGTAGGTGTGCCGCAGATATCGGCAGTGATGGATTGTGCGCCTATCGCAGATAAGTACGGTGTCCCAATAATAGCTGACGGAGGTATAAAGCAAAGCGGCGACATAACAAAGATAATCGCTGCCGGTGCTTCATCAGTGATGCTTGGCTCTTTATTTGCCGGGCTAAAAGAAAGTCCCGGCGAATTGGTCATTTATAAAGGGAGGCAGTTCAAGGAATATCGAGGGATGGGTTCGCTTGGAGCGATGGTAAAAGGCTCCGCAGACCGTTACAGCCAGGATAGTTCCGCTGAAAAACACAAACTCGTTCCCGAAGGTGTCGAGGGCAGAGTCCCTTACCGAGGCACACTTGGCGAGTTCGTTTATCAGCTTGTGGGCGGATTACGGGCCGGAATGGGCTATTGCGGTACAAAAAACATCGAACAATTGCGCAAAAACGCAAGATTTGTCCGCGTAAGCACCGCCTCAATGCAGGAATCACACCCACACGACATACAAATAACACAGGAAGCCCCAAACTATTCAGCGGCAGGGCCGATGGAAGATTAAGCCGTTTTGACAACAGGTGAAACAATAATGAACCGTGAAGTAGTAGCAATTCTTGATTTTGGCAGCCAGTATGTGCAGCTTATAGCTCGCCGCGTACGCGAGCAGAATGTATTTTCGCAGATTTTCCCTTCCGATACACCTATTGACCAGCTTAAGAAACTAAACCTCAAAGGCCTGATATTATCTGGCGGCCCAGCCAGCGTTTATGTTGAGAACGCCCCAACATGTGACCAAAAGATATTCGAGCTGGGCGTGCCGATTCTTGGTATATGCTACGGTATGCAGGTTGCCTGCAGAGCTATGGGCTGTCATGTAAAACCTGCCCAAAAACGCCAGTATGGACGAACGAACCTGCGAATATCCGACCACTCTGATTTATTGGCAAACCTGCCCGAAAGCACCACCGCATGGGCATCGCACGGTGATCAGCTTGAGCAGATATCTGCTGATTTTCAGACAATGGCCACTACCGAAACCTGTCCCTACGCCGCGGTCAGAAACGAAAAGAATAAATTCTACGGCGTTCAATTTCATCCGGAAGTTTCGCACACGCCGCAAGGTGAAGAAATACTGAAGAATTTCCTGTATAAAATCTGCAAATGTTCAGGCGACTGGACAATGGGTGATCTGGTTGACCAGGCCATCGAGGATATTCGCGCCAGAGTTGGCGATAAGCGTGTAATTTGTGGTCTTAGCGGCGGTGTTGATTCATCAGTAGTCGCCTCGCTCGTCCATAAAGCAATCGGCGATCAATTGACCTGCATTTTTGTTGATAACGGCTTGCTCAGGCTTATGGAGCGTGAAACCGTAGAATCTACCTTTCGCGACCATTTCCACATCGACCTGCGCGTGGTTGACTGGTCGGATAAATTCCTGCAAAAGCTAAAAGGCGTAACCGAGCCGCAGCAAAAGCGGATCGTTATTGGCCATGAGTTTATCGAAGCGTTCAAAAGCCAGGCCTTCAAAATACCAGATGCTAAATTCCTGGCACAGGGTACGCTTTACCCCGATGTGATAGAATCCGGCGGGACTGGTCAGGCCGCGGCGAATATAAAACTCCACCACAACGTTGGAGGTTTGCCGAAAGAACTGGGTTTTGAGCTTATCGAGCCTTTGCGAGACCTTTTCAAAGACGAAGTCAGATTAGTAGGTGAATATCTCGGTCTGCCGGAAGATCAGGTCTGGCGCCATCCGTTCCCAGGTCCCGGCCTTGCGGTGCGTATTATCGGAGAGATTACTCCCGAAAGACTGGAAATTTTGCGACAAGCAGACCATATACTGATTGAAGAAATAAAATCCGCAGGCATGTATCGAAAAACAGCCCAAGCACTGGCTGTACTCTTACCGGTTTCAACGGTCGGTGTAATGGGCGATGGAAGAAGCTATGAAAATGTAATAGCAATTCGCGCTGTCGATACGACCGATTTTATGACCGCTGATTTTTCGCATATTCCGTATGAGGTGCTGGCGCTGGTGTCAAACCGAATTATAAACGAGGTGCGTGGTGTCAACAGGGTGGTTTATGATATTTCCAGCAAGCCGCCCGCTACCATTGAGTGGGAATAATTTTTTGCGGCATTTTGGCCGAACAACGCTAAAATGCGTAAATTATTTTGAAAAAAATCCGCATCTTTGTAAACTACTGTAAAATTTAACCACCCGAACATTTTAGGCTGATATAATGAGCAATTTCGTAATAGAACCTACCTCGAGGATACGCAGACTGCCGCCGTATCTATTCGCCAGGCTAAATGCCCTGAAGATGCAGAAACGCCAGCAGGGCGCAGACATTATCGACCTTGGAATGGGCAATCCAACTGACGGCGCGCCCCAGATTGTAATAGACAAGCTCTGCGAAGCCGCACAGGATCCCCGAAACCACAGATACAGCGCATCGAAAGGCATAAAAAACCTTCGCGGCGAAATTGCCAAAAAATACGCTAAAAACTGGAATGTAGAGCTTGATCCCGAAACGGAAGTCCTTGCTACTATCGGTTCAAAAGAGGGCTTTAGCCACATGTGTCTTGGACTGCTGGGTCCCGGTGATACAGCGATTGTGCCCGAGCCGGCCTTTCCAATACATATCTACGGTGTCGTCTTAGCAGGTGCTAATGTAATATCTATCCCGCTTGGCTGCGATGAGGCGTTCTTAAAGCGCATTGTCGATGTGTGCGAACACCTTTACCCAAAGCCCAAACTGCTTATACTGAATTATCCGCACAATCCGACCGCTATGACCGTTGATGAAGGGTTTTTCGATACAATCGTTGATGTCGCCAAACGCTTCGGCATAGCCGTGATTCACGATTTCGCTTACGGAGAGACATACTTTGATGACTACCGTCCGCCGAGCTTTCTCTCCGCTAGAGGAGCTAAAGATGTAGGCGTTGAATTCACGACCCTGAGCAAGCCCTACAATATGGCCGGTTTCCGAATAGGCTTCGCAGCCGGCAATAAAGAGATGATAAATCACCTGGCCACTATAAAGGGATATTACGATTACGGTATTTTCCAGGCATTGCAGATTGCAGGAATTATAGCTTTGCGGCATTGCGAGGAGCACATAACAGAGCAGAACAAACTCTACCAGCTTCGATGCGATGTTGTCTGTGACGGTCTGGATTTAATAGGCTGGCAGGCCGAAAGACCAAGAGCCACGATGTTTGTATGGGCAAAAATACCGGATGACCACCTAAAGGGCAAAGGCACAATAGATTATTCGCTTGAGCTTATGGAAAATGCCGAGGTAGCTGTAGCGCCGGGCCGAGCATTCGGTGAAAACGGCGAGAAATTTGTGCGCATCGCGTTGGTCGAAAACGAGCAGCGGCTAAGGCAGGCGATGCGAAACATTCGAAGGTTCGTTCGTGAAAAACCTATCCGAAGAGCTATGAAACGCCGCTAAAATCTGCTTTTCAAGCAAAAATTTTTGCGATAAAATCATTAAAAAATCGCATTATAATAGAAACAGCAAATATTTTGAAAAAAAGCTGTCGTAAAGAAGATATTATTGCCCGCTGGAATAATAATGTTTTTTGTATTCTACTTGCCAGTACTACCAGAGAGCAATGTGCCGATATATGTAAAAGAATTAGAAAAAACGGAAATATCCTGGAAAAGAAAAAAGATTTTTCCAGTAAGATATCTGATAAGGAAAAAATCAATATTTCGATTTCACTTGGTTTTGCGGTTAAAGAAACCTCTAAACAGGATATAAACCAGGCATTGAAAAAGGCAGGGAAAAATATTTTTTGATACATTATTCCTCACAGAATATAATACTTACTTAATCTCAATTTTTAAATCCTGTAGCCACTTTTTAACTTCCTGTTCGGTTTTTTGCTTATTATTCAGTACATCTATAAAATTTTTTTCACCTATTACTTCGCTTTTCTGTAGATAGTTTTTCATATGTTTAAATACCCTACCACTGTTTTGCATGGAAGTGGAAAATAAAGCAAAATGATCGACTTCAATATTCAGGGAGTTTAAAAAGCTCCTGATAACTGGAGTCATAGAATTAGCCCAGACAGGTGTACCGATAAAAAGGGTGTTATATTTATTGTTCTGTATTTCATATCTTTTAAGTTCTGGCTTATAACGTATTACTGCCTGTAAACCACCGATTATATATTTGATAAATGATCTGTATTTAAATTTTTTTGAAGGCTTCACTTCTAAAAGTTTAGAATCTGAATGTAGAGCAATTTTTTTAGCTACAAATTTAGTATTTCCTTCAAGGGAATAATAAACAATTAAATTTCTCATAAAGTTCCTCCAGTTTTTGAGCAGTATATCAAAACAGATAGATAAAATTTACAAATTAACTAATGAATTATGATATTCATTATATATTAAATGATAGTATTTTACCAATTTAATTACAAAATCATACCTGAAGCAGTTTAAAAGACATTTTTTATTTTGTATAGTT
>Ga0207421_10000690_pt1 | contig 43817 bp, 40 predicted proteins | sample SodLakKL_010_SED_4_FD_187542 | JGI IMG/M metagenome (GOLD analysis project Ga0207421, IMG submission 187542) | Alkaline sediment microbial communities from Lake Tanatar, Kulunda Steppe, Russia - 8KL_010_SED (SPAdes) (version 2) | ecosystem: Environmental > Aquatic > Non-marine Saline and...
GTGCGCGCCGACGCCTAGGCTGTCCGACGGTCGCGCGAGCGACCACGTCCGGCCCCGTCGTCTAGCGGCCTAGGACGCCGCCCTCTCAAGGCGGTAACGGGGGTTCGAATCCCCTCGGGGCCTCTTCCTCACCCTCCGACGAAGCCCAGTCGTCGGGGCGGGCCAGCTCATGTGGCGCATGGCGACGCAGGATGGCCATGGCCCAGGCGACCTTGTCCTCTACGCGCGACCCAGCCGGTTGCGAGCGGGTCCACAGCTCGAGGTTCTCCAGCCGGTTGTCGGTGCGCACCCCGTTGCGGTGGTGCACCGACTCCTCGGAGCCCAGCGGGCGCCCAAGGGCCAGTGCCATGACCAGCCGGTGCTCGCTGCTGTGCTCCGCTCCCCCGACCAGATGACGCAGCTCGGGTGGGACCATGAGGTGCCGGTAGCCGTGGCTGATCCACCCGTCACCGTCCTGCCGCTGGATGGCTCGCTCCGGCTCGGCGTCCCCGCGCACCAGCAGGCGGCGGTAGTGCGTCTGGCACAGGTTGCGAGCGTGCGGGGCGCGATCGCAGCCTGCCGCCACGCAGTGCGTTGGCTGACGGCGCCGCCCCAGCGGCACCCGCGTTGCCAGGGGGCTGTCGCGCCACCAGCGCTGGTAGTGGCCGTGGCACAGGTCGCGGGCGTCCACCGGCTCCTCGCAGCCCTCCACGGCGCACCGCCGGGTGGTGCCGCGCGGCGGCACGGACGCCTGCGGATCGCCGTGGCGCTGCCAGCGCTTGTGGTGCAGCGCGCACCAGCCCCGGGCGTAGCGGGGGCGCGGGCAGCTCGGCACCGCACAGCCCTCGGCGGCGAGCAACGCCCCTGTGTCGTGGGCGTCGCTGCGTGGGGTCATCGTGCTCGGCGTGCGGGGATGACCGCTCATGGTCTGCCTCCCGGGCGTGGGCATGCGGCGATCATCATGGGATGGGGGTGTGACAGCCGGCGCGCCGCCGGAGTCGATGCTCCACAGGGGCCGCCGCGGCGCGAGCAGTGGCACGCGCGGCGCGGGGCGGCGGGTGTGCTCGCGGGTGGCGCCCGACACACGCGACGCGGCCGCGCCGTGGTCGGCGCGGCCGCGTCGCAGATGCTCGGGGGGGAGGACTCGAACCCCCACTAACGGGACCAGAACCCGTCGTGCTGCCGTTTACACCACCCCCGAAGGGCGTGGAGAAGGATAGCGACCCCTACCGGGCCCAACAACGCCGCGCAGCGGTCAGCGACGCGTGAGCACGACCTCGGCGCCGAGGGGCACGAACCCCACTGCCTGCAGCGCACGCAGCGCAGCGGCGTCGCTAGCGGGCACGGCGGCGAACGCGGGCTCGCGCACGCCGAGCACGCGCAGCGCTGCGGCGACGAGCCCGCGCGCCACGCCCTGACCGCGGTGCTCGGGGTCGACGTGGACCGTGACCTCGCGGCGCCCGGCGAGCCCGGGGCCCACCGCCACGACCCCGCGCTGGGCGGTGTCGCTGAAGGTGGCGACGCGGTCGCGGCGCGCCGCGCCGGGCCCGCGTGGGGCGCGGTCCTCGCGCCGGTGGACCGCGAGGTCGGGTGCGTGGGGGCGTGCGGTGCAGGCCAGCAGCACCGAGCACGGCGAGGCCTGCGCGTCGAGCCGCTCGGTCAGCCAGGCGACGACGGCGGGCCGCTCGACCAGCTGCGCCGCGCCTCCGCGGTTGGCCACCGCCGCGCGCACCTCGGGCTCGGGCAGCGGCGCGCTGATCACGCGCACGTGGGGCAGGCCCACCAGCACCGCTTCGACGCCCTCGACGCGTCCCCGGACCTCCAGGGGCTCCTCGGGGATGGGGCGCTGTCCGGCTGCGGCGCCCTCCAGCAGCCGTCGGAGCTGGTCGGTGTCGTCGGGGACGGCGGCCACGGCTGGGTCACGACCCCTCGGCCGGCTCGGTCACGTGCGCGCGGGCCGCGCGCACCCGTGCCACGACCACATCGCGATCGAGCAGCGCCAGCGTCTCGGGCAGCGGGGGGCTCACCTGCGAGCCGGTGACGGCCACGCGCACCGGCTGCATGACCTTGCCGCGCCCCAGGCCGAGCTCGGTGCACAGCTCGTCGAGGCCGGCGAGGATCGTCTCGGCCTGCCACGGCTCGACCTCGGACAGGACCGCGGCGGCCCGGTCGAGCACCTCGCCGGCGCGGCCCTTGAGGTGCTTGGCGACGGAGCGCTCGTCGAGGGTGACCTCGTCGGCGAACGCCCAGGCGATGAGCGGTGGGGCCTCGGCGAGGGTCTGGATGCGCTCGCGGACCAGCGGCGCGAGGCCCTCGAGCAGCGCGCGCTGGGCGGGCGTGGGGTGGGAGGGCAGCGCGTCGGCGGCGATCAGGAACGGGACGAGCCGGTCGGCGAGCTCGGTGTCGCCGAGCTCCTTGATGCGGTCGCCGTTGAGCGCGCGCAGCTTGTCGGTGTCGAACAGGGCGGGGTTGCGGCCCACGCGGTCCAGCGAGAAGCGCTCGATCAGCTCGGGCACGGTGAAGCGCTCGGTGCGGTCGTCGTAGCTCCAGCCCAGCAGGGCCAGGAAGTTGCACATGACCTCGGGCAGGTAGCCCTGGTCGCGGTACTCGTCGACGGCCACCGAGCCGTGGCGCTTGCCGAGCTTCTTGCGGTCCTCGCCCACGATGATCGGCAGGTGCGCGTACGTCGGGCGGGGCACGTCAGGGCGGGGCACGAGCCCGGTCTCGGCGAGCGCCTCGTCGAGCAGCGAGTGCCCGCCGGTGTCGTCGAGGAGCCAGTCGGCGAGCAGCAGCTGGCGGGGCGTGGCGTTGAGCAGGTCCTCGCCGCGTGCGATGAGCGTGATGCCCTGGGCGAGGTCGTCGACGGTGTTGGCGAGGTAGTAGGTGGGCGACCCGTCGGCGCGGGCGATCACGAAGTCGCTGATCTGGTCCCAGCCGACCTCGACGGTGCCGCGGACCGCGTCGTCGAAGGCGATGGTGCCCTCGTCGGGCGTGCGCACGCGCACCACGGCCTCGCGGCCCTCGGCGCGGTAGGCGGCGCGCTGCTCGGGGGTGAGGTCGCGGTGGGCGCCCGAGTAGCCCGGTGGCCGTCCCTGCTCCTGTGCGCGCTGGCGGTCGGCCTCGAGCTCCTCGGCGGTCTCGAAGGCCTCGTAGGCCTGTCCGGCCTCCTGGAGGCGGCGCACGACCGCGTCGTGCAGCGGGCGGCGAGCGCTCTGCAGGTAGGGGCCGTGGGGGCCGCCGATGTCGGGGCCCTCGTCCCAGGTCAGGCCCAGCCAGCGCAGGCTGTCGAGCATGCCGCGCATCGCCGCGTCATCGGAGCGCTCCGCGTCGGTGTCCTCGATGCGCAGCACGAAGGTGCCGTCGCCGCCGCGAGCGGCCAGCCAGTTGTACAGGGCGGTGCGCGCGCCACCGACGTGCAGCCAGCCGCTGGGGGCCGGCGGGAAGCGCAGACGGGGGGCGGTCATGGTGGTGCGCTCCTGGCAGCGGGGGCGGGGTCGCCCGGCAGGCTATCGGTCCGCAGGCGGCGGGCGGGGTCAGTCGGTGTCGGCCTGCACGGGATTGGCGAGCACGCCGAGCCCGTCGATGTCCACCTCGACGCGGTCGCCGTGGACCAGAGGGCCCACCCCGGCGGGGGTGCCGGTGAGCAGCACGTCGCCGGGCAGCAGCGTCATGAACTGCGAGCAGAAGCTGACGAGCTCGGCGACGCCGAAGGTGAGATCGGCGGTGGAGCCGTCCTGGCGCGGGTCGCCGTTCACTCGGCCCTGGACGCGCACGCCCTGGGTCGGGTCGACGTCGGTGTCCAGCCACGGTCCCAGCGGGCAGAAGGTGTCGAAGCCCTTGGCGCGGGTCCACTGGTTGTCGCGTCGCTGGAGGTCGCGGGCGGTCACGTCGTTGGCGCCGGTGTAGCCGGCGATGTGCAGGCCCGCCTGATCGATGGGCACCTTGCGGGCGAGCCCCCCGATGACCACGGCAAGCTCCGCCTCGTGCTGCACGTCCTGCGACAGCGCTGGCAGCACGATCGGGTCGTCGGGGCCGATCACCGCGGTCGGCGGCTTGAGGAACACCAGCGGCTCGCTGGGCACCTCCCCACCCATCTCGGTGGCGTGGTCGGCGTAGTTCTTGCCGATGCACAGGATCTTGGTGGGGATGACCGGGGCGAGCAGGCGCACCGAGTCCAGCGGGGCGACCTGTTCGGTCTCGGACCAGTCGCCGAAGGGCACCCCGTCGATGAGCTGGACCATCGTCTGCTCGCCGACGTCGTCGCGCACGATGCCGTAGGCGGGCCCGTCGGGGCGCAGGACTCTCACGAAGCGCATGGGTGCTCCTGACGGTGGAGGCCGTCGTGGTCGCCGCGCGGTCGCCGCGCGGTCGCAGCGCGGTCGTAGCGCGCGAGCCGGTCGCCGCGCAGCCTAGGCCGCGGCCGGCGTCTGCTGCCAGCCGGCGCGCCCGCCGGCGCGCCAGCGGGGAGATCGGCGCGCTCGGTGGCCGAGATCGGTGGACGGCGCGACGAGGGCCGCCGCGCGCCCGGCTACCGTGCGCGGCAGATGAGCGCTCCCACCCATGCCGAGTCCGCTGCCGAGCAGGCGGTGGAGGCCCTGGCCGACGTCGTCGGCGGGCTGCCCGGCGGTGTGCTGCGCGAGGGGCAGCAGCAGATGGCCGGTGCGGTCGCCGCGGCCATCGCCGACGAGGCGATCCTGGCGGTGGAGGCGCCGACCGGGGTCGGCAAGAGCCTGGGCTACCTGGTGCCGGCGGTCACCGCCGAACGGCGCGACGAGGCGGGCCGCGAGCGACCGGTGGTGGTGGCCACCGCCACCAAGGCGCTGCAGGAGCAGCTGGTGGCAAGCGACCTGCCGCGGTTGGCCGAGCAGCACCCCGAGCTCACCTGGGCGGTGGCCAAGGGGCGCAGCAACTACGTGTGCCGCGCCCGGCTCGACGGGGTCGCCGGCGACGGTCGTGAGGAGGCGCTGTTCGCCGAGCGCGTCGACGGCGCTGCCTGGCAGGCGCTGCTGGACTGGGCCGAGCGCACCGAGACCGGTGATCGCACCGACGCGCCCGAGGGGGTGACCGACGCGCTGTGGTCGCCGTTGTCGGTGTCGGCCTCGGAGTGCCCGGGCGCGCGGCGCTGCCCGTTCGGCGACACGTGCTTCGCCGAGGACGCCAAGGCCCGGGTGGCGCGCGCCGACGTGGTGGTCACCAACCAGCACCTGCTGCTGCTCGATGCGGCGTTCGACGGCGCGCTGCTGCCCGAGGCCGCGGTCACGCTGGTCGACGAGGGCCACCGCCTGGTGGACGCGGCCAGCAGCGTCCTGGGCGTGCAGCTGTCCCCCGGACGGCTGCGCTGGCTCGCGCGGCGCGCCCGCAGCGTGGTCGACGCGCCGGCCTCGGCGCTCGGGGAGCTGGCGGGCCCGCTGGCGGGGGCGCTGGAGCCGCTGGCGGGCACCGGTCGGGTCGATCCGGCCGCCGGGGAGCTGGCGGTGCTGCTGGAGCGCATCGAGCGGGCGGTGTCCGAGCTGCGCGCGGCGCTGCGGCGCGCCGGCGCCGCTGACGCGCCCGAGCCGGCCCAGCACGGCGCGGGCGAGGGGGCCCCCGAGGGTGACGGCGTGGCCGAGCCGGGCGAGCAGCTGGACGCCGAGCGCACCCAGGCGGTGATCGCGGCGGGCGCGGCGGCGACGCTTGCCGGCGAGCTCACCGCGCTGCGCGACCACGACCCCGACGAGACGGTCGCGTGGGTCGAGGGCGGTGACCGCAGCGGTGCGTCGCTGCGGCTGGCTCCGGTGGACGTCGCCGGCCCGGTGGCGTCGCTGCTGCGGGCGCGTCGCCCGGCGGTGCTCACCTCGGCGACGCTCACCGTGGGCGGGCGGTTCGACGCCACGCTGGCCCGGTGGGGGCTGGACGCGGCGCAGGCGCGGACCCTGCGGGTCGCCTCGCCCTTCGACCACCGCCGCAACGGGGTGCTGTTCGTCCCGCGGCACCTGCCCGACCCGCGCGCCGACGACTTCGACGCGGCCGCCTCCGCGCTGACGCTGCGCCTGGTCCAGGCCGCCGGAGGCCGCTCGCTGGTGCTGTTCACCTCGTGGCGGCGTCTGGAGGCCACGGCGGACTGGCTGGCCGACCAGCTCGCGCTGACCGTGCTGCGTCAGGGCACCGCCGCGCCCTCGCGGCTCGTCGCGCGGTTCCGCGACGAGGAGTCGAGCGTCCTGTGCGCCACCGCCAGCTTCTGGGAGGGGGTCGACGCGCCCGGGCGTGCCTGCGTGCAGGTCATCATCGACAAGCTGCCGTTCCCGCGGCGCGACGACCCGCTGATCGCGGCGCGGCGCGAGCACGTCGAGCGTCGCGGCGGCAACGCCTTCGCCGAGGTGGACCTGCCGATCGCCGCGGTGCGCCTGGCCCAGGGGGTGGGGCGCCTGATCCGCTCGTCGGAGGACTTCGGGGTGGTCACGGTGCTGGACCGGCGGCTGGCCACCGCGCGCTACCGCACGGCGCTGCTCGAGGCGATGCCGCCGCTGTGGCGCACCGTCGAGCAGGAGCAGGTCACCCGCTTCCTCGCGCAGCGCCTCGACGACCCGGGGTCGTGACCCCTGCGGGGCCGCCGCGCGCGGGTCAGGCGTGCTCGCGCAGCGCCGCTCGGCGCAGCCCAAAGCGGTAGGCGTCGGCCATCGCCTTCCAGCTGGCCTCGATGATGTTGGGGCTGACCCCGATGGTCTGCCAGTCGCCCTCGCCGTCGGTGGAGGTGACCAGCACCCGCGTGGTGGCGCCGGTGCCGGCGCCGTCGTCGAGGATGCGCACCTTGTAGTCGACCAGGGAGATGCGGTCCAGCGGGGGCAGCGCCCCGTTGACCGCGGCCCGGAACGCCTGGTCGAGCGCGTCGACCGGGCCGTTGCCCTCGCCGGTGCCGATCGACCGGTGACCCTCGACCCACACGCGCATCGTGGCCTCGGCGCGGGTGTCGTCCTCGTCGCCGCGGTCGACGATGACGCGGAGGCTCTCGACCGCGAAGCGCTCGGCGGTCTCGCCGAGCTCCTCGCGCAGCAGCAGCTCGAAGCTCGCGTCGGCGGCCTCGAAGGTGTAGCCGGCCTGCTCCATGGTCTTGACGCGGTCGAGGACGCGCTCGACGGCGGTGGGGTCCTGGTCGAGGTCGACGCCGAGCTCGGCGCCCTTCAGGCGCACGTTCGCCCGCCCGGCGAGCTCGCTGACCAGCAGCCGCGTGCCGTTGCCGACCAGCTCGGGGTCGATGTGCTGGTAGAGCATAGGGTCCTTGGCCATCGCCGAGGCGTGCAGACCCGCCTTGTGCGCGAACGCGGCATGGCCGACGTAGGGCGCATGGGCGTCGGGGTTGAGGTTCATGGTCTCGGCCACGGCGTGGGCGGTGGGGGTCAGGCGCGCCAGCGCCTGCTCGTCCATCACGTCGTGGCCGAGCTTCAGCGCCAGGTCGGCGGCCACGGTCCCGAGGTCGGCGTTGCCGCAGCGCTCCCCCACCCCGTTGATGGTGCCCTGCACGTGGGTCGCGCCGGCCTGCAGCCCGAGCAGCGAGTTCGCGACCGCGCAGCCGGTGTCGTTGTGCATGTGCATCCCCACCCCCACCGGGCGGTCGGCGAGGTGGTCGACGACCTTGGTGGTCACGGTCTGCACCTGGTGGGGCAGCATGCCGCCGTTGGTGTCGCACAGCACCACCGTCTCGGCGCCGGCGTCGGCGGCGGCCTCGAGCACCGCGGTGGCGTAGGCGGGGTCGAGCTCGTGGCCATCGAAGAAGTGCTCGGCGTCGAAGATGACGCGCCGACCCTCGGCGCGCAGCAGCGCCACCGAGTCGGCGATCATGGCGAGGTTCTCCTCGAGCGTCGTGCCGATCGCCTCGGTCACGTGACGCACGTGGCTCTTGCCGACCAGGCACACCACGTCGGTGGCCGCCTCGAGCAGGGCCGCGAGCTGCGGGTCGGTGGCAGCCTCGGCGCTCGGGCGGCGGGTCATGCCGAAGGCGGTGAGCGTGGTGCGCTGCAGCGCGAGCTCGCCGCTGGCCGCGGCCGCGAAGAACTCGGTGTCCTTGGGGTTGGCGCCGGGCCAGCCGCCCTCCAGGTAGGCCACCCCCAGCTCGTCGATCGCGCGGGCCACGCGCAGCTTGTCGGGGACCGACAGGGCGATCCCCTCGCGCTGGGTGCCATCGCGCAGCGTCGTGTCGTACAGCTCCACCGGGCTCATGGTCGCGCCTTCTGGTCGGGTCTCGTGTCACTGCGGTGGCAGCGGCCGAGGCACGGCGCGCTGCCGCTTCGCCGCTCGAGTGACCGAGCCGGCCGGTGGGGCCACGGACGCGGGTCGGCGAGGTCGCCGGCCGCTCCCGCAGCCGGCACCGACCCGCCGGGCTACGGGAGCAAGCGAATGATGCCGATGGCGATGGCGCGCACGACGCTGCCCGGCAGGGCCGGGGCGGTCGCGGCGGCGCGGGTCGCTGGCATCGCCGACAGTGTGCGGTGCGCGGCGCGCTCGCGCAAGCTGGCCAGCCGCTACGGTGCTGGTGATGCGCCGTCGCGAGCGGGTGGTCGGGATCGGCGACCCCGACCCGATCGAGGATCCGCGCCCCAAGCCGCCCAAGCCCTGGCGTCCGGCGCTGGCGCTGCTGGTGGTGCTGGTGGTGGGCGTGGTCTGGGCCACCTACGACCCGATCGAGCCGGGCGGGCCGACCGTGTGCCCCGCCGGCAGCGAGGAGATCCCCGCCGGAGCGTTCGACGACGCCGACGCCGCCGACTACCCCGACCGCTCGGCGATCTGCGTGGTGCGCAACGTCACCGCCGAGGAGACCGAGGTGACCGTGGCGGTGCGCAACGATGGGCCGGTGGCCGTCGAGCTGTCGGTGGACCGCTTCGCCGGCGCCCCGGGGGTGTTCGAGGTCGACGAGGTCACCGCCGCGCCCGCCGAGGCCGACGACCCCGTCGCCGCCGCCGAGCCCTTCGACGACCTCACCGTGGAGGGCGAGTCGGAGGTGGTGCTGGTGATCGCGCTGGCGCTGCCCGCGTGCGAGGCCGTCGAGCGCGCGCGTGTGGCCACCTTCCCCGAGCTGCCGCTGCGCGCGCAGGTGCTGGGGCTGCCGCGCGACGTCGACATGCGCCTGGACCCCGTGCTGCGGGTGCAGGCCGAGGAGTGCCCGCCCGAGCTGTGAGCGCGGCGCGGTGGTCGCCGCGGGGTGCTGCCCCGGGCGCCCGCGGCGGGCTCACAGCGCCACGACGTCCAGCATCGACGCGTAGCGGGGCTCGCGGCCCTTGACGGTGGCGAAGAACGTGTCCTGCAGCTGCTGGGTGATCGGGCCGGGCGGTCCGATCACCCGGTCGTCCACCGAGCGGATCGGCACGACCTCGGCCGCGGTGCCGGTGTAGAAGGCCTCGTCGGCGGTGTAGAGGTCCTGGCGCAGCAGCACCGTCTCGGCGAAGGGGATGCCGAGGTCCTGGGCGAAGGTGATGATCGCCTCGCGGGTGACGCCGCGCAGCACACCGTCGGCCAGCGGCGGGGTGAGCAGGGTGCCGTCCTTGACCACGAAGACGTTCTCGCCCGAGCCCTCGGCGACGCGCCCGCTGTCGTTGAGCAGGATCGCCTCGTCGTAGCCGGCGTTGAGGGCCTCGACCTTGGCCAGCGAGGAGTTGATGTAGACCCCGCACGCCTTGGTGCCGGTGGGGATCATGTTCGCGCCGATGCGGGTCCACGACGAGACCTTGGCGCGCACCCCGTTGGTGAGCCCCTCGTCACCCAGGTAGGTGCCCCACGGCCACACCGCGATCATGGCGCGCACGCTGCTGGGCAGCGGGTTCAGGCCCATCTCGCCGTAGCCGAGGTAGACCAGCGGGCGGATGTAGCAGCTGCGCAGCCCGTTCACGCGGATGAGCTCGCGGGTGGCCTCCATGAGCTCGTCGACCGAGTAGGGCACCTCCATCTGCAGGATCTGCGCCGAGCGCACCAGGCGCTCCATGTGCGCCCGGTGCATGAACACCGCCGGTCCGTGCTCGGTCTCGTAGGCGCGGATGCCCTCGAAGACCCCCCACCCGTAGTGCAGCGTCGGGGTGAGCACGTGGACGGTGGCGGCGTCCCAGTCGACCAGCTCGCCGTCCATCCAGATCGTGTCGGTCGCGGGCATCGGCATGGTCGGCTCGCCTCCTCATCGCGTCGAACGGCCTGCGCTCGCGGGCCCGGCAGCGGTGGCCGCGTCGGCGGCGCAGTATCCCATCCCCGTCCCGGCTACGCCGCGACCGCGGGGGCAGCGCGACGCGCGCGCCGCCGGTGGGCTCGCCTCACCCGGTGGCCACCGCCTCGGCGATGCGGTCGCCGAGCGCCTCGGTCGAGGGCTGGTCGGGGCCGAGCAGTGGCACGACCGAGGCGGCAGCGCGCTGCACCGCCGCGGCCGCCTCGGGCTGGCCGAGGTGCTCCAGCAGCAGCGTCACCGACAGCACGGCGGCCACCGGGCTGGCGCTGCCGGTGCCGGCGATGTCGGGAGCCGAGCCGTGGACGGGCTCGAACATGCTGGGAGCGGTCCCGTCGGGGTTGAGGTTGCCGCTGGCGGCGTAGCCCAGCCCGCCCTGCACCGCCGCGCCGAGGTCGGTGATGATGTCGCCGAACAGGTTGTCGGTGACCACCACGTCGAAGCGGCCGGGGTCCTGCACCAGGTGCAGGCACAGCGCGTCGACGTGGGCGTAGTCGAGGGTGAGCCCGGCCTCGGAGGCCACCGCCTCGGTGATGCGGTGCCACAGCCCGCCGGCGTGGGTGAGCACGTTGGTCTTGTGGCACAGCGTCAGCCGGCCCGCGCGCCGCACGGCGAGGTCGGCGGCGAAGCGGGCGACCCGCTCGATGCCGTGGCGGGTGTTGATCGAGGTCTCCACGGCGGTCTCGCCGGGACTGCCGTGGTGGCTGGTGCCGCCGGCGCCGGCGTAGAGGCCCTCGGTGTTCTCGCGCACCACCATGAGGTCGCAGTCGCTCGGCTCGAGATCGCGCACCGGGCTCGTCACCCCGGGCAGCAGGGTGATGGGGCGCAGGTTGACGTACTGGTCGAAGGCGAAGCGCAGGCGCAGCAGCAGGCCACGCTCCAGGACCCCCGGCGGCACCTCGGGGGCGCCGATCGCCCCGAGCAGGATCGCGTCGACGCCGCGCAGCTCCTCCAGCACCGCATCGGGCAGCACCTCGCCGGTGGCCAGGTAGCGGCGGGCGCCCACATCGACGTCGAGGAGGTCGACCGTCAGGCCGGCGCGCTCGGCGCCCGCGCGCAGCACCTTGCAGGCCTGCGCGGTCACCTCCGGTCCGATCCCGTCGCCGCCGATCACCGCGACCGTCACATCCGCCATGCCTGCTCCGCTTCGCCGGGGTCGCAGGGAGTCTAGAGCGGGCCCGGCCGCGCGCGGCCCGGACGCGCGCGGCTCTGCGCGCGCGGCTCTGCGCGCGCGGCCCGGACGCGCGGCTCACCGCGGCGGCAGCACCCCCTCGGCAGCGAGGCGCTCGCGCAGCCGCTCGACGCCGTCGAAGTGGTGCGCGGCGAGCCCGTGCGCGGTGGCGGCCTCGCAGTTGGCAGCGCGGTCGTCGACCAGCAGGGCGTCCTGCGGCGCATCACCCACCCCGGCCTCGGCCAGCAGGCCCGCGAAGAACGCCGGCTCGGGCTTGCGCACGCCGAGGCGGCAGCTGGCGGTGACGCCCTCGATGCGGGGTGCCACCCCCTCGCCGCCGAGCACGCCGCGTCCCTCGAGCAGCTCGTCCACCCACGCGGGATAGTTGGTGGCCACCCAGCGCACCACGACCCCGCCGAGCTCGTCCAGCAGCGGGCGCATCCCCGCCACCCAGGCATAGCCCGCGCGGCGGGCACGGGTGAACGCCTCGGCGTCGAAGCCCCCGTCGGGCAGCACGCGGCGCGCGAAGGCCTCCTCATCGATGTCGCCGCGCTCGAACGCCGGCCAGGCGGTCGGGTCCCGGCGCTCGGCCAGCCCCTCGGGGGTGGTGCCCGTCGCCGCCCACAGCGCCTCGCGGTAGGGATCGCGCACCAGCGTGTCCATCAGGTCGAAGCAGACCACGCGGATCATGCGCCGAGTCTGCCGCGACGCGCCCGGGTCGGGCGGCGCAGCGCGTGCCCGCGTCACACAGTGCGCCGCAGGGCCAGACGTCGCTGGTCTGGCACCATGGCCGGGGAGGTTCCACCTGTGATGACCCTGCACGGCACCGCCGTCACCCTGCGCCCTGCCACCGAGGATGACGCGGCGACGCTCGCAAGCGTCCTCGCGACCCCGGAGGTGGGCCAGTGGTGGGCGGGCTACGACGCCGAGCGCGTGCGCACCGAGCTCGTGCACGGACGCGACACCACCTGCTTCGCCGTCGAGCACGAGGGGCAGGTCATCGGCGCGATCCTCTACGTCGAGGAGCCCTCACCGGACCACCGGCACGCCAGCATGGACGTGTTCCTGCACCCGGCCTGGCACGGCAAGGGGCTGGGCACCGACGCGATCCGCACCCTGGCCCGTCACCTCGTCCACGACCGCGGCCACCACCGCCTGGCGATCGACCCGGCGGTCGACAACGAGCCTGCCATCCGAGCCTACGAGCGCGTGGGCTTCCGACGCGTCGGGGTGATGCGGGAGTACGAGCGCAACGCCGAGGGGCGCTGGCAGGACTGCCTGCTGATGGAGCTGCTGGGACGCGACCTCACCTAGCCGTGCCGCCGGCGGCCTCGTCGATGGGCTCGTCGGTGGTCTCGGCGTCCGCGCAGCGCCCGGCCACCGCGGCGACGAACCAGTCGAGCACCGCGCGGTCTTGGGCGTAGGTGCACCGCTGCCGCGCCTCGGGCACCGGCAGCCAGGCGAGCTCGTCGACCTCGGCGTTGGCGGTGAACGTCCCGTCGCTGGCCAGCAGCGCCCAGTAGCGCACCGTCTTGGGGCGCCCGCCGGCGCGGTAGCGCACCGTGCCGAGCTCGGGGCCCGGCGCGCCCCGCCACCCGGTCTCCTCGAGCGTCTCGCGCAGCGCCGCCTCGCGCTCGGACTCGCCGGCATCGAGCTTGCCCTTGGGCAGGCTCCAGTCGCCACGGCGGGGCCGATGGACCAGCGCCACGCGCAGCCCGTCGGGTGCGGCCGCCCACAGGACCGTGCCGGCCGCGCGGACCGTGCCGCTGCCGGGCGCGCCGCTCACGGCGCGCCCGGCGCGTCGCGGTCGGAGGCCACCGCAGCCAACCAGCGGTCGACCAGCCGGTGAGCCCGCGCCCGCGCCGCCGGCTGGGCCCGAGCGGTGTCAGCGACCAGCGCGGCGCGGTCGGTGCCCAGCGTGGCCAGCTCGTCGGCGTAGGCCTGCGCCCAGCTGGCGATCTCGTCAGGGCCGGCCTCGGGGTGGAACTGCACTCCGAGGCTTCGGCCGCGCACGAAGGCCTGCGGTCCGGCGTCGCTGCGCGCGATCTCCTTGGCCCCGGGCGGGGGCACCAGCACGTCGCGGTGGCACGCCAGCCACGGGCCGGGCTCGACCAGCTCGGGCACGTCCGAGTCGACCCTGACCCAGCCGATCTCGGGCCGGGCCGCGCGATGGACCTCGCCGTCCAGGGCGCGTGCCAGCGCCTGCGCCCCGAAGCACACGCCCAGGATCGGCACGTCGGCGGCGTCGGCCTCGCACAGCAGCGCCAGCTCGCCCGCCAGGAACGGCACGGCGTCGTCCCACGCCGACTCGCGCGAGCCGAGGAGCACCAGGGCATCGACCTGCGTGGGATCGCCCTGCGCGGCGTCCTCGGCCCATGCGACCACGACGTCCCAGCCGCGCTGGGACAACCGCTCCCCGACATGACCGGCCGGGGCGTCCTCCTGGTGCTGCACCACCAGCGCGCGAGGGCGCGCTCGCGTCATGGTCGACCTCCGGAGCGCGGGACGGCGACGGGATCGCCGACGACGATAGCCCTCGTCCTCGCTCGCCGGCCACACGCGGTGACCGAGGCGGCCCACGCGGGGGGACCATGGGGCAGTCGCACCCGATCAGACCCTGCGGTAGCGTGCGCCGTGGCGGCCGATCCGGCCATCGCGGCAGTCGGACGAGCAAGGAGGCGCCCGTGACGGAGTGGTCGACGATCAGGGTGGTCCTCCGCGGGCGTCCCGAGGCGCCGCTGTCCGAGCCGCCCGGTCGGCTGGTGCTGGTGCACGCCGAGCACACCCTCTGCGACGTGGCCGACACGCTGGACCCGGCGTTCGGCCGCTGGGATCTCGCCCCCGACCACCGGTTCACCGTCGATCGGAGGACGGCGAGCTCCGACCCGACCGAGGCCGAGCACGACAGCGACGACGTCACCGTCGGCTCGCTGGGCCTGCGGCCCGGCGCGGAGTTCTCCTACACCTTCGACCTGGAGCTGCGCTGGGAGCACTGGTGCGAGGTCGACGAGGTGGACGTGGACCCCCACGAGGTCGCCGACGAGGAGCCCGACGACCCGGTGTGCCTCGACGGGTGGGGCAGCCTGCCCGACCAGTACGAGCGCGCCCACGAGGACGATCCTCTCCCCCACGAGAGCACCGACGACGACTGGGACGACACCGACTGGGAGGAGCGATCGGCGTCCTGGGAGGTCGTGGACCTCGCGCTCGCCCAGCGCCCGCGCGAGCCGGATGCCGACGCCGCCGCGGAGGCGGTGAGCGCCCTGCGCGCCGACCCCGACGCCTGGCCCCACCGGCTGCTGTGGGCCTCGGCGGCGCTCGTGCCCAACAACGCGCCCGATGACGCGGTGGCGTGCTGGACGACGCTGGCAGCGGGCCTGATCGACCCGCACGACGAGCCGGACTTGCCCGGCGACGCCGACGCGGCGGCGGCGCTGGCCGCGCTCGACGCCGCCGACTGGGCGGGCGCGGTCATCGAGCTGGTGCGCGAGGGAGTCGGCGCGAGCGCGGACCCGCCCCGCCTGCGCGAGCGCATCCTGGCCTGCCCCGAGATCGAGGGCGACGTCAGCACCGAGGACCTGGCGGTGATCGACCGCGGACTGCGCGTGGTGGTGCCGGCCTGGCGCGCCCTCGGGATCGTGGACGCCCAGCGTCACCTGACCCCGCTGGGCGCCTGGGGGCTGCCGGCCGCGCTCGCGCTCGCCTGGCGCGGCGCACCGCTGCCGACCAGCCCCTAGCGCGACCACGGACCCGGCCGTGGGCCCGGCCGCACCGACGGCTCGAGGTCCGAGCCGTGCGAGTGCGCCAGCTGCTCCTCGAGATCGTGGAGGTCCTGGCCGACCACCTCGGCCAGGGCGACCAGCAGCTCCCACGACGGGCGCTGCTTGCCGCCGAGCACCCGCGAGACGGTCTCGCGGCGCCAGCCCCGAGTGCCGCTGCGAGCGCGGCGCGCGAGCTCGGTGCGGGTCAGGCCCCGCGCCGCGGCCGCCCGGTTCACGCGCTGCACCGCCTCGCGCCGCAGCTCGGCCTCGGCGCGGGAGCCCGAGGCGAGCGCCGCACCTGCCGGGCCGCGCTCGCCAGGTGGAGCAGCGCTGCCCGGGGACCCGCCGGGGTCCTGCGCGGTCGCCGGCGGGGCTGACCCGACGCGGCGGCGCCCGGTGGCGCGGCGCTCGCTCGGCGGGGCGATCCTGCGGGCTGGCGCGTCGGGACGCCACGCGGACCCGCTGTCAGCGCGGGTCACCGACGAGACGGGCCACCGACGGCGACGCGGGTCGGACCGGTCAGCGGCGCTGGCCGAGCCCTCGGCTCGCGCACCGCGATGCGGGTCGAAGTCCGCGGGTGGTGGCAGCGGCGTGGCGCGCATGGCTGGCCTCCTGTCGTCGTGTGCTGGCACGATGCGACAAGGCGTTCGTCACCCATGACGACCCGGCCGTCGAACCGCGGTGTCCGCCGCGCCGCCGCCGTCCCGCAGCCCGCACCGTCAGGGAGCGCCTGCCATGCCCCGTCGCGACACCGCAGCCCGGATCACCGTGGAGGGCCGCGAGGTCCAGGTCGATGCCGCCGACGTCCGCGACTGGCGCGGCCTCGAGCCCGGCGCGCCGCTGGACGCCGAGGACGTGCGGGCCTACGTCACCGCCCACCCCCGCGAGGCGGCGCAGCGCGCCCTGCCCCAGCGCCTCGCGCTCCTGCGCCGTCTGGCCGCCGGGCCTGCCACCCGCGTCGAGCTGCGGCGCGCGCTGCGCACGGTGGGCTGGGTGGGCGCCGCCGACCTGGACAACCGTCTGCGAGAGCTGTCGGGCAGCACCACGCGCACCGCGCCCGGCCTGCGGCCCCAGGTGGTGATCACCGCGGAGCAGGTGCGCCTCGCCGAGCCCTTCCCCGACCTGGACGCCGATGGCCACCGGGCGCTGGCCTTCGCCCGCGCGCTGCTGGTCGACACCCCCGACCCGATGGCCCAGCGCGCGGTCGCCGCCCTCGACGGGCTGCTGCCCGACCTCGCCCGACGCAGCGTCGACCCGACACCGGCGCCCTCACCAGCGCGGCTGCGCCTCGACGTGGCCCGCGAGCGCGCCGAGCCGGTGGAGGTGCGCTACCGGTCGGTCAACCGGAACCAGACCCACGATCTGCGGGTGGTGCCGCTGCGCTACGCCAGCGCCGGCGCGACGGTCAAGGCGCTGTGCGCGCCCGTCGACGCCGACGGCGAGCGTGCCCGCCAGGACGTGCAGCTGGCCCTGGAGCGCGTGCTGGAGGTGCGACCGCTGCCGGGCGTGGAGCCCTCGCAGGACGCGCGCACGCTCCAGCGCACCCGGATCGTGCTGGACGTCGACGCGGTGCTGCACGAGATCATGGCCGAGCGCGACCTGTTCGACGTGGCCGAGGCGACCGCGGTCGAGGTGGACCACGACGTCGTGCGCGTCACCGGCTGGTTCCCGGTGGCCCTGGCGTGGGACGTGATGGAGCAGCTGTGCGCCTGGGCCGGGGTCGCCCAGGCCCACGAGCCGCTATGGCTGGTGCGCGCGGTCGCCCAGCGTCTGCGCGCCGGGCTCGCGGTGGTCGAGACGGCCGCGCCCTTCCAGGTCGTCAAGCCGCAGGTCGGCGCGCAGCACGGCTCGCTGGCAGAAGCGCTGCACGGTGACGACGACGCGCCGGCGCAGGCACCGCGCAAGCTGTCCCCGCCGCCGCAGCGCCGCTGACAGGAGGCGCGGGGCGCGCGGTGCTAGGCGGCGGTGTCCGACAGCGCCCGCCCGCGGGAGGGGTGGCGCAGCTTGGACAGCGCCCGCGCCTCCAGCTGGCGGATGCGCTCGCGGGTGAGGCCGAAGTAGCGGCCGACGTCATCGAGGGTGCGGGCCTCGCCGTCCACCAGGCCGAAGCGCAGCTCGAGGATGGTGCGCTCGCGCTCGGGCAGCCCGGCGACCACGTCGAGCAGCTCCTGACGGGCCAGCCCCTTGGCCGCCATCTCCAGCGGATCGTCGGCGTTGCGGTCCTCGATGAAGTCGCCCAGCTCGGCGTCGCCGTCCTCGCCGACCGGCGTCTCCAGCGAGGTGGGGGTGCGAGCGTAGGTGAGCAGCTCCTCGACGGTCTCGGGCTCCTCGCCCAGCTCCCCGGCGAGCTCCTCGAGGTGGGGCTCGCGACCCAGCGACTCGGCGAGGTCGCGCTGCATCGACAGCGCACGCCGCACGCGCTCCATCATGTGCACCGGCAGGCGGATCGTGCGGCCCTTGTCGGCCACGCCACGCCCGACGGCCTGTCGGATCCACCAGGTGGCGTAGGTCGAGAACTTGTAGCCGCGGCGGTAGTCGAACTTCTCCACCGCGCGCAGCAGGCCGAGGTTGCCCTCCTGGATCAGGTCGAGCAGCGGCAGGCCCTGGCCCTGATAGCGCTTGGCGACGCTGACGACCAGCCGCAGGTTCGCCTGGACCAGCCGCTCCTTGGCGCGCTTGCCGTCCCGGTCGATCTGGTTGAGCTGGCGCCGGCGCTTGACGGGGAGCCGCTCGGTGGTGTCGAGCAGACGCTCGGCCTCGAGCCCGGCCTCGTAGCGCTTGGCGAGGTCGACCTCCTCCTCGGCGGTCAGCAGCGCGGTGCGCGCCATCTCACGGAGGTAGAGCTGCACGTGGTCGTGCAGCGGCATCTCCTCGGCCGACTGGCCCTGCTGCTGGCCCTGCGCCTGCGGGGCACGTGCTGTCTCGGCCACGGGGCCGTCACCCTCCCTCTGCGACGGTGCGCTTGCGGACATCGCATCGGCGTCGGCTGGCGGCGCTCGGACCGGGGCCGCGGCTGCGGCGCTGTCGGCTGCCGGACGCCCGTCGCGCCGGCCCCAGCGCAGGGCACGTCCGCCCTCGGACGCGACGCGTCCGGCGCGCGCACGACCTCGCCTCACCTGACAGCAGCAACGACCTTCACCGAGCGGGATCGGAGCTCGCTTGGCTACGCTCACTGTAGCGCCTCGCCCCGCGCAGCGGGTGCACCACCACACCGCCGGGGACCCCTGCGCCAAGGACCTCCGGGGGGCGGTGTGGCGTGCGCAGCGCCTGCGGCTTGTAGCCTGACGGCTGCACGCAGCCTCGCGCTCGGAGGCGTGGCCAGCGACAGGGAGCAGTCATGAGCGAGCCGACCGAGAGCACCGAGGAACCTGGCCACGGCGTGTTCGGCGCCTACCCGAAGCAGGGTGTGGGCGCGACCGCCAAGAACGTGGCCGAGGACGTGCGCGCCCTGGTGCAGGCCGAGGTCGCCCTGGCCAAGGCTGAGGTCATCAACGCGGTGCGCAGCAAGGCCGTCGGCGCGGCGATGTTCGCGGTCGCGGGTGTGCTGGGCCTGGTGGCGCTGCTGGCGCTGCTCCTCGCCGCCGGCTTCGCCCTGGCCGAGATCGGCGGCCTGCCCGGCTGGGCGTCCGCGCTGATCGTGGCCGGCGCCCTGCTGGTGCTCGCCGCGATCCTCGCGCTGGTCGGCCGAGCCAAGCTGAAGGCGCAGATCAGCACCGAAGTCACCAGAGCCAACGTCGAGAAGGACGTCGCGTGGGTCAAGGACCGACTGCCGAGCAAGCCATGAGCGGCCCGCCACAGCGGAGCGACCTGCAGGAGCACGTCGCCGAGGTCGAGCGTCGCCGCGAGCAGCTCGGCGCCGACCTGGAAGCGCTGACCAGCGAAGCACGCGCACAGATGGGCATGACCGTGGAGAAGCTGATCTGGAAGATCGCGGCGGGCGGTGCCGGCGCGGTCGCCGGCGCCATCACCAACTTCGGGCTGCGCAAGGGGTGGAAGGCGGTGCGCGGCGACGAGCCGCCCGCCGACCCCGCCTCCCCGAAGGTCGGCTGGGGCGACGCGCTGGTGTGGACGGCCACCACCGCGGTGGCCGTGGCCGTCGCGCGTCTGGTCGCCACCCGAGGGGCCATCGCCGGCTGGGAGCGGGCCACGGGCACGCCGCCCCCGGGTGTGGAGACCGGCCGCCGCCGCTAGCCCTCGGCCGGGGGAGCCCCGGCCGCGTCAGTGCTCGGCGCGGGGGGCTCGGCCGCGTCCGTGCCGGGCGGGGGGACCTCGGCCTCGTCAGTGCTGGGCAGATGCCCTGCCGCGGCGCGACGGCGCAGCCCCTCGGCGCGTGTGGCGGCGCCGCGGACCAGCGGCGCGAACGTCGTGGCCGCGTCGGCCGGCCCCTTCCAGCCCTCCGGGTCGCCGAGCAGCGCCAACGGCAGGCTGCCGGGATCCTCGCCCTCGAGGGCGGGGGCGTCAGCGACCGGGGCGAGCGCCTCGCGCTCCACCGGCGGCTCGGCTGGCTCCCACCAGCTCTCCGGCGCGAGGTCGTGGGCGGGCTCGTGGTCGGGCCGGTCGGCGCGACGGCGCCGTCCGAGGTCGGCCAGCAGCTGCTGGCGTCCGCGCCCGCGCAGCCGCAGCAGGGTGAACGCGTTGCCAGCGGCCTCCTCGGCCACCGCCTGCCACAGCGCGCCGACGTGACGGCACGGCTGCGGGCCGCCGCACGGGCAGCGCGGGTCGAGGGTGGTCACGGCCGCAGGGTCGGCGCCGGCAGCCTGCAGCGCGTCGGCGAGCTCGTCGGTCAGCCGGCCGGCGTGGACCGCGGCAAGGAACCGGGCCTGCCCGGCGATCAGGTCGACCGCCTGCTGCCATTGCGCGTCGGTCAGGGTGTCGACCAGCAGCTCGACGAAGTACGGGCTCGCGCCGGCGCCCTGGACGCTGCCCGACGCGCGCCCCGCGCGCACCGTCAGCCCACGCACATGGCTGGCGCGCTTGTCGGGGCGCGCCTCGGCGGGTGCGAGCTCGGCGAGCAGACGCTCGCGCCAGCGCTCCATCAGCCGGCCTCCTCGAGGGGGATGGCCTCGTCGTCGACGGGCTCGTGCGGCGCCGAGAGCCGCACGAGGTCAGCGAGGGTGTCGTCGTCGAGCTCGGTGAGCCACGCCTCGCCCTCGCCGACCACGCGGTCGGCGAGGTCGCGCTTGCGCTCCAGCAGGTTGGCCACGCGCTCCTCGACGGTCCCGGCGGTCACGAGCTTGTGCACCGCCACACGGCGCGTCTGGCCGATGCGGTGCGCCCGGTCGGTGGCCTGATCCTCCACCGCCGGGTTCCACCAGCGGTCGTAGTGGATCACCTGGGTGGCCGCGGTGAGGTTCAGGCCGGTGCCGCCCGCGCGCAGGCTGACCACCAGCACCGGCGGTCCTGACCCGTCAGCGCTCTGGAAGCCCGCGACCATGCGGTCCCGCGCGGTGGCGCTCACACCGCCGTGCAGCATCGGGACGTCCACGCCGAGGTCGGCGCCGAGCTGGCGCACCAGCAGCCGTCCCATCGCCACGAACTGGGTGAACACCAGGACCCGCTCGCCGGCGTCGACGGCGTCGGCCACCAGGTCGCGGGCGACTGCCAGCTTGCCGGATCGGCCCTCCAACGCACCCTGGGGATCGTCATCGTGGTGCGCCGGGTGGTTGCAGATCTGCTTGAGCTCGGTGAGCAGGGCGAGGACGCGTCCGCGCCGCTCCATCGTCGAGGCCTGCGCGAGCCCGTTGCCACCGATGACGCGGTCGACGGCCTCCTGGTAGCGCCCGGCCTGCTCGGCGGTCAGCCCGACGTGGACCTCGCGCTCGATCTTGTCGGGCAGGTCGGCGATGACCTCCGGGTCGTCCTTGCGGCGACGCAGCACGAAGGGCGCCACCAGCCGGCGCAGCCGCTCGGCGGCCTCGGCATCGCCGCGCCGCTCCACCGGCGCCACGTACTGCTGGCCAAAGCGCGTGCGGCTGCCCAGCAGCCCGGGGTTGGTGGTGTCCAGCAGCGTCCACAGCTCGGTGAGCCGGTTCTCCAGCGGCGTGCCGGTCAGGGCGATCGTCTGCCGCGCCGAGAGCCGCCGGACCGCTCTGGCGCCCGCCGTCGAGGGGTTCTTGACGTGCTGGGCCTCGTCCAGGGTGATCACGTCCCAGGAGACGGCGGTCAGCGGGTCGGCATCGCGGCGCAGCGTCCCATAGCTCGTGACCACCACACCGTGCACGCCCTCCAGGTCGCGGGCCCGCTCGGGGCCGTGGAAGCGGGTGACCGGCAGGTCGGGAGCGAACCGCTCGAGCTCTCGCACCCAGTTGCCCACCACCGAGGTGGGGCACACCACGAGGAACGGGCCGTGACCGCCCCGCGCCAGCAGGTGGCCGATGAGCTGGATGGTCTTGCCCAGCCCCATGTCGTCGGCCAGGACCGCACCGAAGCCGAGCAGCCCCATCGCGCCGAGCCAGGACACGCCCCGCTCCTGGTAGGGCCGCAGCGCCCCGCAGAAGCCGTCGGGCACGCCATCTGCGTCGCCCGCTTCGCCCGCGTCGCCTTCGGCGCCCTGGCCGTGCTCGGCCTGCGCGCCGTTGCGGCCGCCGCCGAGGGCGCGCGCGACCATCGCCGGGTCGTGGCGGGCCGCCTCCAGGCGATCCAGCAGCCCGGCGACGCCGCCCGAGGGCACCACGTCCACGGTCAGGGCGCCAGCACCCTCCGCCTCGGGGGCGACCAGGCCGGCCGGCACCGTGCCCGCCAGCGCCCAGCGCATGGCCTCGTCGATCGCCACGGAGCGGGTGGCCGGCAGCTCGGCCAGGCGCTGGCGCAGGTCGGGATCCAGGCGCACCCAGCGGCCGCGCCACGCCACCAGCGGCGCGTCGGTGGCGAGCAGCGCGTCGAGCTCGTCGTGGTCGAGCGTCTCGCCGTCGATGGCCACCTCGATGGTGGTGCCCACCGCGCCGTCGGCGTCGAGGACGTCGTCGACGGTCAGCTCGCCGTCACCCTCCGCCCCGGCGTCGCCGAGCCGCACCCGCAGCCGCGGACCCTCGACCAGCGTGTCGGGCAGGTCCAGCTCGACGTCGGTGGCCTCGAGCAGCGGGGCGACCTCGTCGATCAGGCGCCACGCATCGTCGCGGTCCAGCCGGCACCCCGAGGGGGTCGGCTCGGCAAGGGCGTTGTCCAGCGGCGGGAAGACCCTGCCGACCCGACCCAGGCCGGTCAGCAGCGCGTCGGCGTGCGCGGCCGCGTCCGGGTCCGTGCCGTCATCGGCGCGCGCCCAGACCGCGTCGGCGGACACCGCCTCGCCGGCGTCGGTCCGCAGGCCGAAGGCGAGCCACCACGGCTCCTCGGGGTCGTCGGGCGCCTCGAGGGCCAGGCGCAGGCGCGCGTGCGCGCTCGGACCGTGCCAGGACGCCACCCCGGCGACGAGCTCGTCGGCCTCGTCCTCCCGCAGCGGGACAGTGGGATCCTCGGGATCGGCGAGCGCCTCGCGCCACCGCTGGGTCCACGGCAGCAGCCGCGCCCGCGGACGGCCGCTGTCCGGCAGCGCCGCGGCGTCGCGGGCGGCCGCGTCGGCCAGCGCGTCCACCAGCCCCCGCGCCAGCGCGGTGGCGGTGTGCAGCCGCGGCGCCTCGGCGCTGCCCGCCGGGTGGGGCACGGCGCGCCCGGCGGGTGGCAGCCCCAGCGCCGCGCGCTCGAGTCGCCCCTCCGTGCCGGGGTCGGCGTCCAGCAGCGCCGTCCAGGCCGCCCGCACGGTGCCATGCCCGTCGCGGTGCAGGGTCGGAGCGATCTGGCCGCGCGCCACGAGCCCGAGCGCGAGGTCGGCGATCTGCGCCCAGGCGGTGACGCTGGCGGGCAGCGGCCGCCACACCGGCCAGCCGCGAGGCCGGTGGCCGCGCGCGAGGCGCGCCAGCGCGCCGGCTCCGGCCAGCAGGGGGATCACCGCCGCTGGACGTGCGGTGACCGCAACGCCATCGGCGTGCGGGGTGAGGAGGCGCTCATGCGCCACCGCGCGGACGGGGAGCTCGAGCCGACCGGCTGCGGCGCGGGACTGGTCCGCCTCGTCGGCCTCGGTGACGAGGAGCAGGCGACCCGCGGCGGGCAGGGTCGGTTCGGGCGCGAACAGCAGGTCGGGCGTCAGCGGCACGGCTCTCGCACACAGCGATCGACGTCAGAAGCCATCCCACGCTATCGCCGCTGCGCGCCGATGGCCGTGGCGGGGGCGCTCGGCGTCACCGATCCGTGGTGTCGTCGCCCTCGAGCTCGGCGATGAGCTGGCGGATCGCGGTGGCGGGCACCTGCCCACCCTCGGCGGCGGCGAGCAGCTCGCGCAGGGTGCGCGCCAGCGCGATGCGCTCGGGCGACACGCGGCGCGGCGCGCGGCGCGCCGCGCGGGCCAGCGCGGTGGCATCCGCCGCGCCGCCGACCTCCTCGGGGCCCCGCTGCTGGCCGGCCGAGCGCTCGTCTGGTCGCCGGTCGCGCCGCGCCTCGGCCGGCCGGGCGTCGGGGCCGTCGGTGTCGTCAGGGGCGTGGGCGTCCTCGGCATCGAACAGGTCCGCCTGGGTTGGCGTGCCCGCAGCGGGCTGGTCGAACTCGCTGGGGGTGACCCCCGCCAGCGTGGCAGCCCACCAGCGCAGCCCCCGGTCCCAAGTCGCCCCCGGGGGATGGCGGTTGGGGACCCGGCCGCTGAAGGCGACCTCGGCGATGGTGTCGATCACGATGGCCCGCGTGAAGGCGTCGTCGTCGAAGCTGCGCTGCAGCTCCTCAAGGAACGCCGGGCCAGGCGGGGCGCCGGTGAGCCGGTCCGCGATGGCGCGGAGCACCGGCCGAGACCGCTGCAGCCAGCGCCAGGCGTGCGCGGGAGGGCGGGGGAAGCTGCGCCCCAGCAGCGGGTCGGAGCCAGCGCTCATCTGCCCGGCCCCGGGGCGGATCGCACGATCATGGTCGCAAGGCTCGCCGGCAGCGCGGGTGTGGTCAAGCACCTCCGGCGGGGCCGGGGCCGGTGGGCGCCGGCGAGCCACGCGCTCATGCCAGCACGCGTCGACGGAACCCCCACAGGCCGATGGCGGCGGTCAGCCCACCGCACAGCAGCAGGCCCGCGTAGATCGCTGCTGGCGGCATGCTCGGCAGCGACGTCAGCGCCATGCGGAAGCCCTCGGACAGGTAGACGAGCGGGTTGATCAGCACCGCCCACTGCAGCCAGGGGATGGCCTCCAGCTGCGTCCAGGGGAAGTAGGTGGCGCCGAGGAACGTGACCGGCAGGATGATCACGCTGAACATCATCGGCACTTGCTTGGGAGTGACCAGCGTGCCGAGCGCCAGCCCCAGCGACGCGCCGACGAACGGGGCGAGCAGCCCCACGGCGAGCAGGTGGCCCCAGCTGATGTCCAGGCTCACCGGCTCGGCGGGCACCAGCGCCACGATCGGGAACACCACGACGACGGCCACCAGGCCCTGCAGCGCTCCCGCCACGATCTTCTCGACGGCCACCGCCCACACCGGCAGCGGCGCCATGATGCGGTCCTCGATCTCGCGGGTGTAGCCGAAGTCATCGACCAGCGGCAGCGCGACCGACTGCACGCCCTTGATCAGCATCGTGATGGCGATGACACCGGGCACGAGGATGTCGGAGAACGACGCCTGCCCGTCGAAGGCACGCAGCTCCTGCCCGATGGTCGGGAACACGTAGGTGAACACGAACACCAGCATCAGCGGCTGGCTGACGGTGCGGATCAGGAACCGCCAGCGCTCGCGGGTGAGCACGCGGGCGTCGCGCAGCAGCAGCGCCCCGAAGGCCACGAGCGCGGGCCAGCGCACCGCTTCGGCGGGCCCGCGGGCGGGGGCAGCGGCGCGCGCGGGTGAGGGGGTCTCGGCGACAGCGGTCATTCGCGCAGCTCCCGACCGGTCAGGGACACGAAGACGGTCTCCAGGCTCGGCTCGGACACCGACAGGTCGCTGATGCCGGTGCCCGCTTCCTCGGCGGCGGTCACCAGCCGCGGCAGCAGCCCGCGCGCGCTGTCGGCGTGGCACTCGACCTGCCCGTCGCGGACCTCGGCCCAGCGCACGCCGGGCACCGCGGCCAGGACCCCGCGCAGGCGCGCGAGCTGATCCGGCGAGGGCGGCTCCACCTCCGAGCGCCCGGGGGCGGCCACGCGCACGATCGCCTCGGCATCCACGGTGCGCTTGAGCTCGGCGGGGCTGTCAGCGGCGAGCACGTGACCGTGGTCCATGATCGCCACGCGATCGCAGAGGTGGTCGGCCTCCTCCATGTAGTGGGTGGTCAGCAGGACGGTCTGGCCGTCCTCGTTGAGCTCGGACAGCAGCTCCCACAGGGCGATGCGGCTCTGCGGGTCGAGCCCCACGGTCGGCTCGTCGAGGAACAGCATCGCCGGCTCGTGCATGAGCGCCCGCGCGATCATGAGCCGCTGCGCCATCCCGCCGGAGAGCTCGTCGACGAGCACATCGCGCTTGTCGGTGAGGCGGAACTGCTCCAGCAGGGCCTCGGCGCGCTCGGCGGCCTGGCGTCGACCGTAGGCGAAGAAGCGCGCATGGTAGTGCAGGTTCTCGCGGACGCTGAGCGAGCGGTCGAGGGTGTTGGTCTGGGGCACCACGCCGATGACGCGCTTGGCGCGCGCCGGCTGGGCGACCACGTCGACGCCCGCCACGCGTGCGCGTCCCGCGGTCGGCTGCACGCGCGTGGTGAGCATGCCGATGATGGTGGTCTTGCCGGCCCCGTTGGGGCCCAGCAGCCCGAAGAACTCACCGGGCGCGACCGTGAGGTCCACCCCGTCGACGGCACGCAGCCCCGAGGGGAAGACCTTGGTGAGCGCCTCGGTGACGATCATCGGGGCGGGCGCGCCGCCGTCGGCGGGATGGGCGGCGTCGCCGGCGGTGGCCGCGGCGGCCCCCGCGGGTGCGGGCGTGGTGGTCAACGCTCCTCCAGCGCTCGGTGCTGCTGCGACGGTCCGTGGCTGCTTCGGGTGATACCCGCCAGGCCGGGTGCTGACCCGATCCCACGGCCCGACGCGCGAGAACCGCGGCTGCGCGCGGGCGCGGCCGCGGCCGACGACGCGCATCGCGGGCACACTCCGGGCATGGGATGGGCCGAGGTCGGCGACGGCGTCTGGGTGCGACGCGGTGGCGCGTTCGACGTGACCAGCGCGGTGGTGACCGGGCAGGAGGCGGCCCTGCTGGTCGACACCGGCGCCGGACCGCAGGAGGCGGCCGCGCTGGGCGCAGCGCTCGCGGAGCTCGACGTGCCGCCCGTGGCCCACGTGGTCAACACCCACGCGCACGGCGACCACTGCTTCGGCAACGCCACCCTCGCCACGCGGGCGACGGTGTGGGGCCAGCGCGGCTGCGCTGCACAGCTCCGCGTCCGCGGCGAGCACCAGCGCGACCACCTGCTGGCGCTGCTGGAGGCGACGAGCCCTGCCGCAGCGGACGTGCGGGCCGCAGCGATCGCCCCGCCGACCGCGCTGGTCGACACCGAGACCACGATCGACCTGGGCGGCCGGACGGTGGTCCTGCGCCACCTCGGGCCCGGGCACACCGATCACGACCTTGTGGTGCACGTGCCCGACGCGGCGCTGGTCTGCGCCGGCGACCTCGTCGAGCAGGCCGGCCCGCCGACGTTCGACCACGCCCTGCCGCGGGCCTGGCCGGCGACGCTGGCCAGGCTGCTCGCGCTGGACCCCGAGGTGGTGGTGCCCGGTCACGGCGACCCGGTCGACGCCGCGTTCGTCAGCGCCCAGCGACAGGCGATCGCGCGCACCGTGGTGCTGGCCGAGCAGGTGGCCACCGGTCGCCTCTCGCAGGCGCGGGCTGTGGCCGCCGCCCCGCTGCCGGCGGCGACCGTGCGCGCGGTGACCGCCCGCCTCGGTGAGCTCGACGGGCCCTGATCGCCTGCGCGGCGTCGCGCCGGCGCGGGCACGATGGCCCCATGGACACTGCGCTCGTGTCGCTGGTGGCGGGCTCGGGCTGGGCCTCGGGGCTGCGGGTGTACCTGGTCGCCTTCGGCCTGGGCCTGTCGGGGCGCCTGGGATGGGTCGAGGGCGTGCCCGAGGTCCTGACCGGCCTGCCGATCCTGGTCGTGCTGGGGCTGCTGCTGGCTGCCGAGGAGCTCATCGACAAGGTCCCGGTGCTGGACAGCACGTGGGACACCGTGCACACGGTGGTGCGCCCGGTCGGCGCCGCCGCACTGGGCTGGCTGCTGACCGGTGAGCTCGACGCCGTGCTCCAGGCGACCTCGTCGGGCACGGCCGGGGGGCTGGCGCTGCTGTCGCACGCCAGCAAGGCGACGCTGCGCGGCGCGATCAACGCCAGCCCCGAGCCCGCCTCGAACGCGCTGGCGAGCCTCACCGAGGACGGGCTGGTGCTCGCGGTGCTGTGGCTGGCGGTCGCCCACCCGATCGTCGCGCTCGCGGTGGTGGCGCTGCTGCTCGCAGCGGGCGGGGCCGCCGCCGCGGTCGTGGTGCGGCGGCTGCGGCGCCGGCGAGGCCACCGGCGGGACGCGGTCCGCGAGCGTCGCTGACGCCCCCGCGGACCGCCCCGCTCACGCGTTGGTGACCGGCATCCGGGCGGGGCGGTGCGCCTCGTAGGCCGTGATGGCCTCGCGGTGCTGCAGCGTCAGCGCGATCGGGTCGAGCCCGTGGACCAGCATGTGCTTGGTGTGCTGGTCGATGTCGAAGTGGAACACCCCCGCCGCGCTCTCCACGCTCTGCTCGGGCAGGTCGATGCGCACCTGCGCGCTCGGGTCGTCGGTGGCCAGGCTGACCAGCGCCTCGACCTCGTCCTGGGCGAGCTCGACGGTCAGCAGCCCGTTCTTGGCGCAGTTGGTCTTGAAGATGTCGGCGAAGCTCGGCGCGATGATCGCGTCGAACCCGTACTGCTGCAGGCCCCAGGGGGCGTGCTCGCGGCTGGAGCCCGACCCGAAGTTCGGGCCGGTCACCAGGACGTTGCCCTGGGCGTAGCGCTCGTCGTTGAGCACGAAGTCGGGGTCGTCGCGCCAGTCGTCGAACACCACCTCACCGAAGCCGGTGCGCTCCACCTTCTTCAGGTGCTGCTTCGGCATGATCTGGTCGGTGTCGATGTCGGCGCGCCACAGCGGCACCATCAGGCCGCTGATGCGGGTCACCGGGTCCATCGGCTGCTCCTTGGGACGCGACGTGCGGTGGGTGCGGGCGCGGCGGCGCGCGAACGGTCGCCGCGCATCAGCGCACCGCCCGGGCATCGGCAGCGCGCGGGTCCTCGCGCACGTCGACGAAGCGCCCGTGCACCGCCGCGGCGGCTGCCATCTCCGGGCTGACGAGGTGGCTGCGCCCGCCCTTGCCCTGACGGCCCTCGAAGTTGCGGTTGCTGGTCGAGGCGCACCGCTCGCCGGGTGCCAGCACATCGGGGTTCATGCCCAGGCACATCGAGCAGCCCGCCTCGCGCCACTCGAAGCCGGCGGCCTTGAAGACCTCGTCGAGGCCCTCGGCCTCGGCCTGCGTCTTCACCAGCGTGGAGCCGGGGACGACCATCGCGCGCACCCCGTCGGCGACCGGGCGGTCGGCGACGATGGCGGCGGCGGCCCGCAGGTCCGACAGCCGCGCGTTGGTGCACGAGCCGAGGAACACCCGGTCCACGGTGAGGTCGGTGATCGCCTCGCCGCCCTCGAGGCCCATGTAGTCGAGCGCGCGGGTGGCCTGGTCGGGGTCGCGGGTCTCCTCGGGGTGGGGCACGCGACCGTTGACCGAGGTGCTCTGGGCCGGGGTGGTGCCCCAGGTGACGGTGGGCTCGAACGTGCTGGCGTCCAGGTGCACCACGTGATCGAACGTGGCGCCGGGATCGGTGTGCAGCTGGCGCCAGTCCTCCAGGGCGGCGTCCCAGTGCGCGCCCGAGGGGGCGTGCGGCCGCCCCTTCAGCCAGGCGAACGTCGTCTCGTCGGGTGCGATCATGCCGGCGCGGGCCCCGCCCTCGATCGACATGTTGCACACCGTCATGCGCCCCTCCATGGACAGCGACTCGACGGCCTCGCCGCGGTACTCGAGGACGTGACCGACGCCGCCCTCGACGCCGATCTCGTTGATGACGTTGAGGATCAGGTCCTTGGCGGTCACCCCGACGGGGAGCTGGCCGTCGACCTCGATGGCCATGGTCCGCGGCCGTGCCTGCCACAGCGTCTGCGTGGCCAGCACGTGCTCGACCTCGCTGGTGCCGATCCCGAAGGCGAGCGCCCCGAACGCCCCGTGGGTGGAGGTGTGGCTGTCGCCGCACACCACGGTCATGCCCGGCTGCGTGACGCCGAGCTCGGGGCCGATCATGTGCACGATCCCCTGGTTGGCCGAGCCGCGCGGGAGCAGCCGCACGCCGAACTCCTCGCAGTTGGCGCGCAGCGTGTCCATCTGCTTGGCGCTGAGCTGGTCCTCCACGGGCAGCGACGGATCGGTGGTCGGGACGTTGTGGTCCATCGTGGCAAGGGTCAGCTCCGGCCGGCGCAGCGGGCGCTCGGCCAGGCGCAGGCCGTCGAAGGCCTGCGGGCTGGTGACCTCGTGAACCAGGTGCAGGTCGATGTAGAGCAGGGCCGGGTCGCCGCCCTCCTCGGCGGTGACGAGGTGGCGGTCCCAGACCTTCTCGAACAGCGTGCGGGGTGTGCTCATGGCTGCAGATCCTCCCTGTCGGCCCGGCGCAGCGGGCGCGCGTGCGGCGGGGTGCCCGCGGGCCCGGTCACGGCGTCGCGCCGGTGGCCGCCGCGCGACGCCCGGTCACGCGGGTGGACTTGTTGAGCGCGTTGAGGAACGCGCGCGCGCTGGCCTCGACGATGTCGGTGGACACCCCGCGCCCGGTGACGCGCTGGTCGCCGACCTCGACCTGCACGGTGACACCGCCCAGCGCGTCGATGCCCGAGGTGACCGCGCTGACGTTGAAGCTGGTCAGGCGCCCGTCGATGCCCGTCGCGCGACGGATCGCGGCGCAGGCGGCGTCGACCATCCCGTCGCCGACCTCGGACTGGGTGACCTCCGAGCCGTCGTCGGTGCGCCGCACCCGCACGGTGGCGCGCGGCTGCTCGTCGGTGCCGCCGGCGACCTCGATGCCCGCGATCTCGTAGAGCTCGGCCTCGGCGGTGGCGACCTCGTCGGCGACGATCGCCTCGAGGTCGGCGTCGCTGATCTCCACCTTGCGGTCGGCGAGCTCCTTGAAGCGCAGGAAGGCGCGCTTGACCTCGGCCTCGTCGAGGTCGTAGCCGAGGCGCTCGAGCTCCAGGACGAAAGCGTGGCGCCCGGAGTGCTTGCCCAGCACGATCTGGCTGCCGGCGACGCCGACGTCCTCGGGGCGCATGATCTCGTAGGTGAGGCGGTCGGCGAGCACCCCGTGCTGGTGGATGCCCGACTCGTGGGCGAAGGCGTTGCGCCCGACCACGGCCTTGTTGTACTGGATCGGATAGCCGGTCAGGTCCGACACCATCCGCGCGGTGCGCATGATCTCCGGGGTCGCGACCCGAGTGGTGGCGCCCACCAGGTCCTGGCGGGTGCGCAGCGCCATGACGATCTCCTCGAGCGCGCAGTTGCCGGCGCGCTCGCCGATGCCGTTGACCGCGACCTCCACCTGTCGCGCCCCGTTGCGGACGGCCTCCAGGGAGTTGGCCACGGCCAGGCCGAGATCGTCGTGGCAGTGGACGCTCACGTCGGCGCGGTCGCCGACGCGGCCGACGATCTCGCCGATCAGCGCCCCGAAGTCGTGCGGGATCGCGTAGCCGACCGTGTCGGGGATGTTGACCACGGTGGCGCCGGCATCGACGGCCGCCTCGACCACGCGCAGCAGGAAGTCGTGCTCGGTGCGGGTGGCGTCCTGGGGGCTGAACTCCACGTCGTCGACGTAGCCCCGCGCCTGACGCACGCCCTCGACGGCCTGGTTGACGATCTCGTCCTCGGAGGCGTCGTGCAGCATGGCGGTGCGGTGGATCTCCGAGGTGGACAGGAAGACGTGGATGCGCGGGTGGTGCGCGGGCGCGACCGCCTCGGCGGCGCGGGCGATGTCACCGGCGCTGCAGCGGGCCAGCGCCGCGACGGTCGGGGCGCCCTCGGCGGTCCCCACGCCCGCGGCGATCTCCCGCACCGCCTCGAAGTCGCCCTCGCTGGTGATCGGGAAGCCGCCCTCGATCACGTCTACGCCGAGGCGCGCCAGCTGCTCGGCGATCTCGACCTTCTCCTTGCGGTCCAGCGAGATGCCGGGCGCCTGCTCACCGTCGCGCAGGGTGGTGTCGAAGATCGCGACATGGGGCATGGCGCGATCGCCGTCGTGGTCAGGGTTTGCTGGGCTGCTCATGGTGCTCCTCCTGGGCTCCGCGTGGGGCTTGACCGCACCCGCCAGCGAGGCTCCGCGGGGGGCTGGGTGCGGTCACGCGGCGCCACCCCGCGGCGTCAAAGGAGCAGGAGGAGGCCCAGCGCGAGGGCTGCGATGATGACCGCGCGGCCGCGCACGCCGCCGATCTGGCGGCGCGGGGTCGGGTGGTGCTGCGATGCGGTCATCGACCACAGTTGTAGGTCGCCGGGGGCTTCGCGTCAACCAGCCCGCCGAAGTTCTGCCGGACGTCGCCGGCGCAAGCCCCGTCGCGCCGCGCGGCGCCGCGTCGTGCCGCGCGGCGAGCTGGCGGGCTCACGGATCGTTGGAGGGGCTCGGGTAGTCGAGCTGGTCCAGCGGCATGACGACCGCGGAGGCGATGTTGAGCACGTTGGCCATGATCCGCCCGCAGTGGCGGTAGGTCAGCGCGCTGGCCACCGGCTGGGGCACCGCCATCTCCTCGCGCAGCAGCTGATCGATCTGCTCGCGGTAGTGCGCCTGCACCTCGCGCGCCTCGACGATCAGGGCCTCGGCGGCGTCGTGGTCGGCATCCCGCAGCGCCTCGCCCGCCCCGGTGATGGCGGGCAGGATCCGGCCGCGGAGCGCGTGCAGGTCGTCGCGCAGCGGACCGGGTGGCGGGGGGCCGACGCGCTCGGCGATGTTGAAGATGCCCCGCGACAGGTCACCGATGCGCTCGGCGTCCTTGCCGATGCTCATGTACATCAGCGACGCGGCGAGCTCCTGGGCGCCGTGCGTGCTCGCGTGCACGATGACGCGGCGGCGGATCTCGCGCTCCGCCTCGTCGGTGCGCTCCTCGGTGGCGTGGAGCTGCTCGGCGACCTCGTGGGGCGCCGCCCCACCGAGCCGGGCCTGCATCGCCAGATCGAACACCTGCCGCCCATCGCGCAGCATCTCCATGAACAGGCGCTCGACCTCGGCCAGACCATCGCGTGGGCCTCGCAACCACCGGAACATCTCAGGGCTCCTCTCGCCACGCCGTCATCGTAGGACCAGGATCAGCACGAGCGGCAGGATGTAGAACGCGGCCACGATGTAGACCAGCACCAGCGCCCGGTGATCGGCCGCGTGGTCACCGATCCGACGCGCGAGGCGCAGCGGCACCCGGCGCAGCTGGGGGATCCCGTAGAGCAGCAGCACGCCGGCGACGTTGAACGTCAGGTGGACCAGGGCGATCTGCAGACCGGCGATCTGGTCCACGGCCAGCGAGGCCAGCAGCGCGGTCACCGTCGTGCCGAGGTTGGCGCCCAGGGTGATCGGATAGGCGTTGTCCAGGCGCAGCACGCCGGCGGCGATCATCGGCACCAGCAGCGCCGTGGCGATGCTCGAGGACTGCACGGCCACGGTCAGGGCGGCGCCCACGACGATCCCCAGCGAGCCCGCCCGAGCGAGCACGGCGTTCAGGGAGCGCTCGGCGGTGCCGGCCATGACCTTGCGCATGGTCTTGGTGATGCCGACCAGACCGCCGGCGATGCCGACGATCGCCAGCGCTAGCAGCGCGATGGCACCCCCGAGCTCCCCCAGCGCACCTACCAGCGCGCCCTCCAGCTGGTCGCTGACGCCTGCGACGAGCCGGCGCAGGGGGCTGGCGAACTCGCCGGTCTCCACATCCCCCACGAGGGCGCTGAGGGCGATCGCCGTGCGCGACAGCGCCCCGGTGAGCAGCTCGACCGGCAGCAGGACCAGCACCGAGAGCACGTTGAAGACGTCGTGCATCGTCGCGCCCGCGATGACCCGCCGGAACTCCTCGACGCGGCGGATGCTGCCGATGGAGGCGAGCGTGTTGGTGATCGTGGTGCCCACGTTGGCGCCCATGATCACCGGCACCGCGTCGCCGAGCCCGATGGCGCCGGCGCCCACGAGCCCCACCACGGTGGCGGTCGTCACCGACGACGACTGCGCCAGGACGGTGGCCAGCACCCCCACCGACACGCCGACCACCGGGTTGTCGATGCCGCGGAACAGCGCGTCCACGGCGTCCTCGCCCAGCCCGGCCAGGCCCACCCCGAGCAGGTCGACCGCGAGCAGGAACACGTACAGCAGGGCCAGCATCGTGAGGAGTCGCCCCACACGCACGGCTGGCCCGGGCAGGCGTCGTTCCAGAGGTCGCATCGGCTCGCGGCTCGTGGGGACCGGACGCGCCGGACGGCGCGGGCGCGGGCGCGATCGCCCTCGAGCGAGCCCGCGACCGGGTCGAGGCTGCCGGTCGCGGGCTCGCCACGCAACTCAACCGGCCCTGCCCACCTGCACCACAGGTCCCGCTTCCCCGACGGAGCGCGCCGCCGACGCCGTGCCGCGCGGGTCGCGGGGGCGACGCCGTCGCGCGCCGCTGCCTGGCGACACCGCGTCGTAACAGCCTCGGCCTATGCTGACCCCATGGAGCTGATGATCCGCGCCCTGCTCCCCGACGCACCGGGGTCGCTGGCGCGCCTGGCTGGCGCGCTCGGCGAGGCCGGCGCCGACATCCAGGCGGTCGAGGTGATCGAGGTGATCGACGGTCGCGCCCTCGACGACCTCGTGGTGGCAGTGGGCGGCGCCGAGCACGCTCGGCGCGTGCTCGCCGCGCTGGCCGACCTGCCCGACGTCGAGGTGGTGCGCTCGGGCCCCTCGCGCGGTGACCCGGCGGATGCGATCACGCGGGTGGCCGTCGGGCTGGAGGCCCTGCTCACCGGATCCTCGGCTGCCGAGGACGGCATCGCCACGCTGGTCGGCGGGATCCTGCGCGCCGACCGCGCCGAGATCGTCGACGACCCGCCGCGCGAGCGCGCGCACCGCCTGGTGCTGCCCTGCCCCGAGGGGTGGCTGGTGCTCCAGCGCGACCATGACTTCACCGACACCGAGCGCCAGCGGGCGCTGGCGCTGACGCGCACCGCCTCCTGGGCGGCGGTGGCCGCCGACCCCTCGCTGGCCGGCGCGGCCCCCGAGCGCCGCCTGCCGGACGCGCAGCCCGGGAGCTGCGGCTAGATCCCGACCACGAGATCCTTGCGGCTAGACCCCGACGATCAGGACCGCGAGCAGCGCCCACGTGCTAGCCGAGCTCGCAACGCCCGCCGCGGCGGCGCGGACCCTGGGCCACTGATGGGCGGTGATGGCCGCCACGACCGCCAGCGCCAGCACCGGCAACCAGCCGGGCCACAGCCCGATGACGACGACGTGGGTGATCGCGGCGGCGAGCATGAACACCACGAACGCGCGCGGGCTCGGGCCAAGGCCCGGCCGTGGCCCGGGCCCGGGCCCGGATCCCTGCGGGTCGGATGGCACGAGCATCGCAGGCCTCGCAGGTCGGCTGCCGATGACACCGGTCGCCGCGGGGGTCCCGCTCCGTCGCCAGTGACGCGGGCGCAGGGCCCGACGCAGCGTGCGCGCAGGATGACACACCTGCGCACCATCCGCTGACCGCACGCCGCGGCGCACCGGGTCACGGCCGAGGCCGCGCTCGAGGACGGCCGCGCCAGCGACTCGACTCGCTGGCGCCACGGGTCACGCCGCTCGCGGCAGGGCATCATGGCGCCCATGACCACCGCACTGCTGCTCATCGGCCACGGCACGCGCAACCCCGACGCCATCGACGAGATCGCGGCGCTGTGCGATCTGGTGCGCGAGCGCCTCGATGTGCCCGTCGGGTACAGCTGGGTGGAGCACGACCTCGCTCCCCCGTCGCCGGTGGAGGCCGCCAAGGCGCTGGTCGGCGAGGGCGCCGACGCGCTGGTGACCCTCCCGTTCCTGGCCTTCGCGGCGGGGCACACCAAGACCGATGTGCCCGAGGAGCTCGACCCGGTGCGCGAGGAGCTGCCAGAGCTGCCGCTGCACCACGGCACGGTGCTGGGCCTGCATCCCCGTCTGGTGGACCTCGCACGCCGCCGCCTCACCGACGCCCGGGAGCGCGCCGGCCTGTCCGGTGAGGTCCCCGCCGACGAGGCGCTGCTGGTGACCGGACCGGGCTCGTCGGACCCCGACGCCAACGGGGAGCTCGCCAAGGCCGCGCGGTTCCTCGCCGAGACCAGCGGCCACCGCTGGGCCGAGATCGCCTACGCCGGGGTCACCTGGCCCAAGGCCGACGAGGCCGCGCGCCGCCTGCACGGCGCCGGGTTCGCCACCGTGACGCGCTTCTCGTGGTCGCTGCTGGCCGGCGTCCTCGAGCAGCGCGTCGACGGCATGATCGACGGCGTGCGCGAGGAGACCGGCCTGGCGGTGGTCGACGCGGGCCGCTTCGGCCCCGAGCCCGAGGTGGCCGAGGCCGTGGCCGACCGCTACCACGAGGCGCTGCACGGCAAGGCCCTGTCGAACTGCGACCTGTGCCAGTTCCGCCTGCCGCTGCCCGGGCGCGAGGGTCGCGCCGGGCTGCCCAGCGCCGGGGGCACCGGCGAGCGGGTGCGCGCCGACGCCGCCGCCATCCAGGCCGAGCGCGCCGACGATCCCAACTACCTGAACTGGAAGAAGGCCTAGCGCCCCGCTCGTGGCGCGAGCGGGGCCGCGCGCCACGCACCGCCCGTCACGGTCACCGTGAGCCAACCATGCGCGCGCTGACGTCCCGCCCGGTGCTCGCGGCCCTCGTCGCCGCGCTGATCGCGCGGACCGCGGTCAACGGCGGGTTCCGGGTCGTCTACCCGTTCCTGCCCGAGATCGCGCGCGGGCTGGGCGTCAGCCTGACCGTGATGGGCCTGCTGCTCGCCCTGCGCGCGCTGGTCGCGCTGGGAGCGCCGCTCGTGCCGCGCCTCATCGAGCGCATCGGCCACCGGCGCACCATGCTGCTGGCCCTGGTCACCAGTGTGCTCGGCGCGACGCTGATGCTGGCGGCCGGCGGTGTCGAGGGCGTCGGCGTGGGCTCCACCCCCTTCCTGCTGGTGACGGCATCGCTGGTGGTCATGGGCGCCGCGAAGCCGCTGTACGACCTGCCGATGCAGGGCTGGTTCGGCGCCCGCGTGGCCCATGAGCGGCGCGGCCGCGTGCTGGGGGCGACCGAGCTGACCTGGGGGCTGGGACTGGTGCTGGCGTTCCCGGCGGGGCTGCTCGTGGCCGGCGTGGGCTGGCCGGCGATGATGGGCCCGCCGCTGCTGCTGGCCCTGGGAGGGATCGCGGCGGTCCTGTGGCTGCTGCCCGGGGACGCGCCCCGCACGCCCGCGCGACCCACGCCGGGGCGCATGCGTGCGGTGCTGCGCCGTCCGCTGGTGGCCCTGGTGGTGGTCACAGCGCTGTTCCGCTTCGCCGCCGAGCTGCTGTTCGTGGTCTACGGGCGGTGGTTGGAGGTCGACTTCGGCCTGGCCGTGGCCGCGATCGGGGCGTTCACGCTGGTGGTCGTCGTCGCAGAGCTCGCCGGGGAGGGCGCCGTCACCGCGTTCGCCGACCGGATCGGCCTGCGCCGCAGCGTGCTGCTGGGGCTGCTGGGCTCGGCGGTGGCCTACGCCGGCCTGGGGCTGGTCGGCGACTCGCTGCTCGGCGCGGTCGTGGCGGTGGTGGGCTGGTTCCTGCTGTTCGAGGCGACCATCACCGCGGCGATCCCCCTGGCGGTGGCCCTGGGCGGCGAGGTGCGCGAGCGGCTGCTGTCGCTGCTGGCTGCCGCGGGGGTGCTGTCGGCGGTGGTCGCCGCGCCGCTGGGGCCGGTGCTGTTCGCGCTCGGCGGGATCGCGCTGTGCGGGCTGGTGGCCGCCGGCAGCGTGCTGCTGGCCGCGGGGATCCTCGCCCGCGAGGTGCCCGCCACCGCCTGACGACGACCACGCGACCCCCCAAGGGCCGACCCCGACCGGCTGACCCCGCCGGATCGCGCGCGGCGTGCGGAGCGGGTCAGTAGCCCGCGTCGGGGTCGACCATGCCGAGCAGCGGCTCGCCGGCGGCGTAGCGCCGGACGTTCTCGGTGATCCGGCCGCCGAGCAGCGGCTTGGCCATGTCCTCGGTGTTGGCGGTGTGAGGCGTGACGAGGCAGTTGGGCAGATCCCACAGCGGATGGCCGTCGGGCAGCGGCTCGGGGTCGGTCACATCCAGCGCCGCGCCGCCGATCACATCCCCGCGCAGGGCGGTGACGAGGTCGGCGGTGACGACCTGCGCGCCCCGCCCGACGTTGACGAGCCAGGCATGGGGCTCCATCAGCTCGAGCTCCACCTCACCGATGAGCTGCTCGGTCTCGGGGGTGAGCGCGAGGGCCAGGAACACCACATCAGCGCCGCGCAGCGCCTCGTAGCGCTGCTCGTAGGGCAGCACCCGGTCGGCCCCCTCGATCGGCGCGTCGCCGCGCCGCACCACGGTGATGTGGCAGCCGAACGGCTGCAGCAGTGCGATCAGCGAGCGCGCGATCCCCCCGCCCCCGAAGATGGTCGTCGCCCCGCCCATCAGGCTGATGCCCGCCTGGTCGCCCCACGACCGCGCCCGCGCGAAGCGGGCGAGCTCACGCAGGCCGGCGAGCGCGAGCGCCAGGGCGTGCTCGGCCACGGGGTCGGCGTACACGCCCTTGCCGCACGTCCACCGCCGGTCGTGGTCGAGCACGCCGGCGGCGGCGTACTCCTCCACGCCAGCCCACGGCAGCTGCACCCACGACAGGTGCTGGTGCTGGTCGAGCAGGCGGCGCAGCTGGGCCGGCCCGTCGCGCCCCTCCTCAGGGCCCGCCGCGGTCCACACCAGCGCCTCGGCCTTCTCGGGGGGCACGATCTCCGCGCCCGCGTCCAGCACCGCCTGGCGCAACCAGTCACGGACCCCGGAGGGCTCCACCGCCACCCGCACCGACGTCTGGCTCATCGGGCTCGCTCCTGTTCCACCGGGTCCTCGTGCTCGCCTGCAGGGCGCGCACGCCTGCAGGCGGGTCGGCCCGGCACGTCGCTCACGCCTGCGTGCCGGAGGAGATCGTGGGCTGAGCCAGGCCAGGAGGCAAGTCGACCGCGAGGCCGGCGCGCCCATCGACGCTGGCACGCAGCCGCTCGACGACGTCGTCGGGGACGGGCGAGTCGACGGTGAGGGCGATCAGCGCCTCCCCGCCCTGCTCCTGGCGCCCGACCTGGGCCGAGGCGATGTTGACGCCCGACTCCCCGAGGATCTGGCCGATCCGCCCCATCATCCCGGGCCGGTCGGCGTAGCGCAGCAAAAGCATGTGGGGCCGCAGCTCCATCTCGATGGGGAAGCCCCACACCTCGATGAGGCGCGGGCGGTCCGTGCGGCCCACCAGCGTGCCGGCCACCTCCGCCTCGCCGGCGGTCAGGCGCACCACCGACACGTAGTCGCGCGACTCCGAGGAGGTGATGGTGCGCACCCGCAGTCCGCGCTCCTCGGCCAGCATCGGCGCGTTGACGAAGGTCACGGGCTCGCTGACCACACCGGTCAGCAGCCCCTTGAGGGCGCCGAGCGTCAGCGCCTGGGTGTCCTCGTCGGCCACCCTCCCGACGTACTCGATCGTGACCTCGCCGGCCTGGCCGCTGTGCAGCGCCCCGAGCAGCTGCCCCAGCGCCTCCGACAGCGGCATGAACGGCTTGACGGCCTCGGGGACCGTCGCGCCGACCTGGAGGTTGACCGCCGTGGGCACCATCTCCCCGGCCAGGGCCTGGTTGACGGCCTCGGCGACCATCACCCCAGCCTTGTCCTGGGCCTCGGTGGTGGAAGCGCCCAGGTGGGGGGTGACCACGATGTTGTCGAGCGCGAACAGCGGCGACTGCTGGATCGGCTCCTCGGTGAACACGTCCAGCCCCGCACCGGCGATCCAGCCCTCGTCCAGCGCCCGGTGCAGCGCCTCCTCATCGACGATCCCCCCGCGCGCGGTGTTGACCACCAGCCCGGTGGGCTTCAGCGACCGCAGCTGCTGCTCTCCCACGATCCCCAGCGTGTCGGCGGTCTTGGGCAGGTGGACCGAGAGGACGTCGGCGCGCTGGCACAGCTCGTCGATGCTGCCCACGAGCTCGACCCCGATGCGGCTGGCTCGCTCGACGGCCACGAACGGGTCGTAGGCGATCAGGCGCATGCCGAACGCCGACAGGCGCTGGGCGACCAGCACCCCCACCCGTCCGAGGCCCAGCACGCCCAGCGTCTTGCCGTGGAGCTCCAAGCCCTCGAACTCCTTGCGGCGCCACTCCCCGCGGCGCAGGCTCGCGTCGGCCCGCGGCACGGCCCGGGCGAGGGACAGCAGCAGCGCCACGGTGTGCTCGGCAGCGCTGATCACGTTCGACTGCGGGGCGTTGCACACCACGACGCCGTGCGCCGTGGCCGCGTCGACGTCGACGTTGTCCAGCCCGATGCCGGCGCGGCCGATGACCTTCAGCGACTCCCCAGCGGCGATGACCTCGGCGTCCAGCCGGGTGCCCGAGCGCACCACCACGGCGTCGTACTGCCCGACCACCGACAGCAGCGCCTCGCGGTCGAGGTCGGTGCGCACATGCACGTCGTGATGCTCGGCGAGGGCGTCGATCCCCGCATCCGACAGCGGATCTGCGATCAGGACTCTCACAGCGGATGACCTTCCTCCGAGGGGTGCGGGTGGCCGCACACTCTACGCTGGCGCTGGCGCGCCCCGGCGCCGGCTGCGACGCTCACGCCTCGTCGTGGCGCAGCCACGGCATCTGGGCGCGCAGCTCGCGCCCGACCTCCTCGATGGGATGCTCGGCCTGGCGCCGGCGCATCGCGTTGAACGCCGGGCGGTTGGCCTGGTTCTCGAGGATCCAGTCGCGGGCGAAGCGCCCGTCCTGGATCTCGGCGAGCACCTCGCGCATGCGCGCCCGCACGCTCTCGTCGACCACCCGCTCGCCCGAGCGGTAGTCGCCGTACTCGGCGGTGTCGGAGATGGAGTAGCGCATGTACTCGAGCCCGCCCTCGTAGAGCAGGTCGACGATGAGCTTGAGCTCGTGCATGCACTCGAAGTAGGCGACCTCGGGCTGATAGCCGGCCTCGACGAGGGTCTCGAACCCCTTCTGCACCAGGCTCGCCGTGCCGCCGCACAGCACGGCCTGCTCACCGAACAGGTCGGTCTCGGTCTCCTCGGCGAACGTGGTCTCCAGCACTCCCGCGCGCGTGCCGCCCAGGCCCTTGGCGTAGGCCAGGGTGCGCGCGCGGGCCTCGCCGGTGGCGTCCTGCTCCACGGCGAACAGCGCCGGGACGCCGGTGTGCTCGGTGTAGGTGCGGCGCACCAGGTGGCCAGGGCCCTTCGGCGCGACCATCACCACGTCCACCGAGGCCGGCGGCGTGATCTGCCCGTAGTGGATGTTGAACCCGTGGCTGAACACCAGGGTGGAGCCCGGGCGCAGCGCGGGGGCGACCTCGGCCTCGTAGATCCGGGGCTGCAGCGTGTCGGGCAGGAGCATCACGACCAGGTCGCCGCGCGCGACCGCCTCGGCGGTGGGCAGCACCGTCAGGCCGGCTGCCTCGGCCTTCGCGGCGCTGCGCGAGCCCGGGTACAGCCCGACCACCACATCCACGCCGGAGTCGGCCAGGTTGCGGGCGTGGGCGTGGCCCTGGGAGCCGTAGCCCAGCACCGCCACCGTGCGCCCGGACAGGACGTCGAGGCTTGCGTCGTCGTCGTAGAGCATGTCGACCATCGGGGCTCCTCGCAGCTCGGGGGAGGGCCGCCGGGAGCCGTCCCGGCGGCATCGGTGAGCAGGCTAGGCCAGATGCGGCCCCGGCGCTCCACACGCCGGGTGCGCCGGCGCCGGGGTCGCGCGGCGGCGCGCGACCCCGCCGGCCGCACGGCTGCCCGCGACCCCGCCGCTCGGGTCGAGCCGCGGGTCAGGCCGAGCGCTCGAGGCGCAGCGCGCGTCCCTCGCTGACCGAGCGGGCGCCGCGCCCGAGGCCGATGCGCCCCGAGCGCACCAGCTCGCGGATCCCGTAGGGGCTCAGCAGGCGGATGATCGCCTCGATCTTGTCGGCCGAGCCAGTGGCCTCGAGGGTGAGGGCGTCGCTGTCGACATCGACCACCGACGCGCGGAACACCTGCACCACGTCCATGATCTCGCCGCGGTTGCTGCCGTCGGCAGCGACCTTGATGAGCGCCAGCTCGCGCTCGACCGACCCGCCGTCCCCGTCGAGCTCGACGATCTTGAGCACGTGCACCAGCTTGTTGAGCTGCTTGGTGACCTGCTCGAGCGATTGGGTCTCGGAGTCGACCACGATGGTCATGCGCGACAGGCCGGGCACCTCGGTGGTGCCCACGGCCAGCGAGTCGATGTTGAACCCGCGCCGGGCGAACAGGCCGGCCACGCGGGTCAGCACACCCGGCTTGTCTTCGACGAGGACGGACAGCGTGGTCGTGTTCACCGTGAGCTCCCTGAGGTCGTGGGGACGTGCGTCGCGCTGGCGCCGCGACCGAGCCGCGGTCGGAGGGTCGTCACACGACATCACCCTCCCGCATCGACTCCGGCAGCTCGCCGTCGGGGTTGTCGGGTGCCGTGGCCCTGGCGTCCCACTCCGCAGCCGACTCGATGATGTCGTCGTTGCTGGCGCCCGCGGGGACCATCGGGAACACGTTCTCGGTCTGATCGACGCGGAAGTCGATGATGACCGGGCGGTCGGTCACCGACAGCGCCTTGTCCAGGGTGGCCTCCACGTCCTCGGGCGCGTCGCAGCGCAGGCCCTCGCACCCGAAGGCGTCGGCGAGCTTGACGAAGTCGGGGCAGTCGAAGGTCAGGTCGATCTGGCTGAACCGGTTGTCGTAGAACAGGTTCTGCCACTGGCGGACCATGCCCAGCGCGCCGTTGTTGATGATGCAGAACACCACCGGGATGTTCTCCAGGCGCGCGGTGGCCAGCTCCTGCTGGGTCATCTGGAAGCTGCCGTCGCCGTCGACGGCGAGCACCGTGGCGTCGGGCCGGCCGACCTTGGCGCCGATGGCTGCGGGCACGCAGAAGCCCATCGTCCCCAGACCACCGGAGTTGATCCAGCTGCGGGGCTCGTCGTAGGCGATGTGCTGGCTGGCCCACATCTGGTGCTGGCCCACACCGGTGACGACGATGTCGCCGGCGCGCTTGCGGCGCCCGATCGCGTCGATGACCGTCTGGGGCTTCAGCGGCCCCTCGGGCTGCTGATCGTTGCGCAGGGGGTGCTCGGCCTGCCAGGTGCGCAGCGTCTCCCACCACGGCGTGAGGTCCGGCGCCGCGGTGCGCTCCAGCTGGGACTCGAGGGCCTCGAGGATCTGGGCGGTCACCGTCTTCGCGTCACCGACGATCGGCACGTCGGCGTGGCGGTTCTTGCCGATCTCGGCCGGGTCGACGTCGACGTGGATGACCTCGGCGTCGGGCGCGAACGCGTCGAGGCGCCCGGTGACGCGGTCGTCGAAGCGCGCGCCGAGCGCGATCAGCAGATCCGAGCGCTGCATCGCCGTCACCGCGGCCCAGTGCCCGTGCATCCCCGGCATGCCCAGCGCCAGCGGGTGGCTGTCGGGGAACACGCCCCGCGCCATCAGCGTGGTGACCACCGGCAGGTCGAGGCGCTCGGCGAGCGCGGCGACCTCCGCCTGAGCGCCGGCCTTGATGGTGCCGCCTCCCGCGTAGATGACCGGCCGCTTGCTCGCCAGGATCGACGAGGCCGCCTCGCGCACCATCTTCCCGTGGCCACGCACGGTCGGCTTGTAGCCGGGAAGGTGCACGCGCTCGGGCCACTCGAAGGTGGACAGCACCGCGTTGAGCACGTCCTTGGGGAAGTCCAGCAGGACCGGTCCGGGACGCCCCGTCGAGGCGATGTGGAAGGCCTCGGCGATCGCCGCAGGGATCCGGTCGGGATCGGTGACCATCTCGTTGTGCTTGGTGATCGGCAGGGTGATGCCCGTCAGATCGGCCTCCTGGAAGGCGTCCCCGCCGACTGCGGCCCGCGGCACCTGACCGGTGATGGCCACCATCGGGATCGAGTCCATCATCGCATCGGCCAGCGGCGTGACGAGGTTGGTCCCGCCCGGACCCGAGGTGGCCACCGCCACGCCGACGCGACCGGTCGCGTGCGCGTAGCCCTCGGCCATGTGGCCGGCGCCCTGCTCGTGGCGCGCCAGGACGTGGCGCACCGGCGAGTCGATGATCGGGTCGTACGCCGGGAGGATCGCCCCGCCGGGGTGCCCGAACACCACGTCGACGCCGGCGTGCTCGAGCGACTTGATGACCGCCTGTGCGCCCGTGATCTCCATGCTGGCTGCGCTCCTGTCGGGTGTGGGGGTCCGCTGGTCAGTGCTGCGGCAACGAAAAAACCTCCGAGCCGAGGGCCGGAGGTTCACCGAGTCTGTGGTCGCGCGTGCGCGTCAGACCCGGCGCCGGCCGAGGCCTACGAGCACGATGAGGAGCAGCGCGTGGCGGGTGACGCCCATCGTGCGCTCCTTCGCGTCGGCCTCGGTCGTGGGTCTGCCGCGGTTACACAACCGCTGGCGCCAGTGTGCGTCGTCGCGACCCTCCCGTCAACTGCGGATCCAGATCGGTCGCCTCGTACGACCTGCCAGATCGGTCGCCTCGTACGACCTGCCAGATCG
>Ga0207421_10000691_pt1 | contig 43807 bp, 40 predicted proteins | sample SodLakKL_010_SED_4_FD_187542 | JGI IMG/M metagenome (GOLD analysis project Ga0207421, IMG submission 187542) | Alkaline sediment microbial communities from Lake Tanatar, Kulunda Steppe, Russia - 8KL_010_SED (SPAdes) (version 2) | ecosystem: Environmental > Aquatic > Non-marine Saline and...
TTCTTAATATTCCATCCCGCCGCGGAATGCGCAGCGAAATAATTTCTGTTCTCTGGGGATAGTTTCAATATTCAGGGACGATTCTTTCTATTCCTGTCACAGCCAGGATCGATTTTGATCAGGGAATATGTAAAAAGGAATATTAAGAACCGTCCCTGTTATTCCTGTATTGTTTAAAAAACTGCTGTCCCGTATCCATAGATAATGATCTGGCCGAGGATGCCGACAAGGAAAGTGTAAAGCAGGGAAGGGAGCAGGTTGCGCCTGATTACAAAGCCTTCCCGGCCGACAATACCGCATACCGCACAGGCTGCAACAACATTGTGCACGGCAATCATATTTCCGGTAGCTCCACCCACTGCCTGCATGGCCGAGATGATAGTTTTCGATATGCCCAAACCTTCTGCCACGCTAAACTGAAAACCGCCGAAAAGTATATTGGCCACGGTGTTCGAACCGGATACAAAGGCGCCGAGAGCGCCTACAAACGGGGACACAAGCGGCCAGGCCTGCCCCACGCCGGCGGCGGCAGACCGGGACATAACCATAAGCATGCTGGGGTAACCGGCTGCATTGATATCAGTCTGCACTAACACCCGGACCATGGCCAGGGCAAAAAACAGGGCAATTGCAGCCGGTATAAGTTGGTTAATTGTTTTTAACCAGGCCTCTTTTACTTGATTTCCGGGCATTTTATGGAGCAGGATAGTGAGAAGAGCAATCAGCATAAAAGGCACAGTTCCAGGAAGCCAGAGCGGTCTGATAACCCAGTTTACCCCTTTTTGACCCAGTATTTCCGGCCATTCGATGGTGAAGGCTCTTAGCAGGCTGTCCAGGCCAAAAACCCCCAACCGGGTCAAGACTAAAATAATGGCAACCAGGATATAGGGCAGCCAGGCCTTAAACAGAGACATGGAGGTGCCGGCCGATTTTTGGGCGGTTGCTGCCTGGAGCGGTTCTCCCCAGTCTTCTTCCCATTCTTCGGGCCGGGGAAAATCCCAGGCTTCTGCCGGCATTAAAAAACCGGCCCGCGCTGCGGTAACGACGATGAACAAACCGATTAAGGCGCCCACTACCGAAGGCAGCTCGGGACCTACAAAATAGGCCATCAAAAAGTAGGGCCCTGTAAAGGAGAGGCCGGCGAAAAGGGCAAAAGGCCCTGCCTGTAAGCCTTCCCTGAAAGATTTGTTTTTACCGTAAAAGCGGGTTAGCATCGCTACCACCAGCAGGGGCAGAAAGGTCCCCAAGATACCATGGAAAACTGCCGACCAGATCCCCACATTTACCAGAAATCCCCTCATGGCTACAGCTTCAGGAAGCATTCCCGAAACAGCAGCTTCAGTGCCTACGATAATGGGAGTACCCACGGCGCCGAAAGTCACGGAGGTGGAGTTGAAAATCAGGGCACACATTACCGCGGCAAGAGGCGGAAAGCCCAGCCCCATCAAGAGAGGGGCAGCCAAGGCAGCAGGAGTCCCAAAGCCGGCAGCCCCCTCGATGAAAGACACAAACATCCAGCCAATGATTAAGACCTGGATCCGGCGATCAGGGGTTATACCGTCAAACCCCTTGTTGATGACATCAATGGCCCCGCTGTTTTTCATGGTATTGAGCAGCACAATTGCCCCGAAGACAATGATCAGGATATCAAAGGCAGAAAGCACTCCTTCCAAAGTGGCCGCCATAACCCGGGCCGGATCGACCTGCCATACAAGCAGGCCCAGTAATACTGCCAGGCCCCAGGCTAAGGGCATCGCCCGTTTTGCAGGCCACATAAACCCCGCCATTAAAATAATAACCATCATGATCGGCAGGGCGGCTATCAATGGAAGCAAAGCCATAAGCATTTTTAAAATCCCCTCATGAAAATATAAATATCAAGAGGCCGAAGCTAATCATACTTTCAGGTGTTCCCTCAACATGTCATCACTTATACCTCTGCCGCTTCAACTTGGCAGGGATGAAACCTGGGCCGGGGGGTGGTTGTAAATTATAGGTTTTCGCCAAAAACTGTTCAGGGGAGAGGAATAAAAAGAACCGTCCCCGATATTCATTATTGGAGAAAGGGCAGGGTTGTTCCTCCATGGGGGATTACATAGGCCGGGGGGATTTCTCCTCCGTAATCGCGGGCTCCTGTTTCGAGGGCTTCATCGAGGGATGAAACCGGGATCATGCCCATGGATCGAACCAGCTCCCGGTTAAGATCGGTCAAAGCCAGGACCCTGTTTTCTTCGGCAATAACCGCCGTATGGTAACCCATGAATCCGCCAATGGTAAACCTGCGGCGCAGTTCAGCTTCGCGGGCGGCATTGTTTGGAAAAGAGGTAAAAATTGAAGCAAAGTCAGCGCTGCCCATTCCTTCCCGGCTCTCGCTGAGCAGGATCATGGTCCCGCCTTTCTGCAAGGCAAAATGAGCATGATAGATGGTTTTATAGGTTTGATAAAAGTTGATGTCCTTGGGATAGCCACCGCAGGAAGCAATGACCAGCGGTGCGCTTTCGTTTATTTGGACCTTCATATGCCGGTCCACGAAGGAGCAGCCTTTTTGGTGGGCGCTCAGGTAGTTGCCGGCTGTGACCAGGGCGATCTTATGATCTGCTTCATTGATGACGCTGTTGACCAGGAAATCGGGCCCGACCAGGCTGGCGCCCTGGACCATGTCATCACTGCAGGGGTTCCCTTCTATTTTGGCGGCCCGGACCTCGGGATTGATGCCCCGGCCCGGTTCCGGATGCAGCGCAAGGGTATGGTTTTTCATGATGGTGTTATAACCGGCTACACCGGGCAGGATCGCTTTCTTGCCCCCGCCCCATCCTGCCAGGAAATGGTAAACAATTCCGCCCGTCAGCACCACCCGGTCAGCCTCTGCCACCTTGCGGTTAACCCTGACTTGATTGCCGTGAGCGGTAGTGCCCAGGCTAATTAGCTCTTGATCCTCACGGGCCCGGTGATCGATGACCTGAACCCTCTTGTATACATCTTCACCAACCAGCTTGCGATGTTCTTCAGGGCTTTGTTCCCGGTGATCACCAGTGGCAGAAATAATCAGTATGTCTCGATCAGGCACTCCCCCCTGGTTCAACTCCTCCAGGATGGGAGGCAAAAGCACATGGTGCCTGACCCAAAGGCGGGTCACATCGCCAACAATAATGCAGACTTTATCTCCCTTGGTGACTATCTGGGCAAGCGGGGCCGAATCTACCGGATTTTGCAGCGCCCGCCGCACTGCTTGCTCTTCTGAGGCGGGGCCGGCCATGGCTTTTCCTTCTAAAACCTGCTTAACCTGCCCATCCGGCAGCTGCAGCATATAGTCACGATCGCCGTAGGGCAAACTGCACTTCATCAGTCAAACACCCCCTGGAAATTTGAGGCTCGATTAAAAAATAATCAATCACCTTCTCGCGGCAGTCCGGCCGCCCAAATTTTTCTAGCCCCTTTTTTGGGATGGCTACAGATCAAATATTTTGCCGGGGTTGAGGATATTATTGGGATCGAGGGCTCGTTTGATGCTTTTCATGGCTTCGATTTCAGTTTCACCCAAAACCAGGGGCAGATACTGCTTACGCTTGTTGCCGACCCCGTGTTCCCCGCTTATAGTCCCCCCCAATTTATAGATTTCGGAATAAAGGTCGGTGAGGACCTGGGGCAGCAGCTCCTGCCACTGCTCCTCGCTATGATCGGGGTTTTTAACCACCGTGGCATGCAGGTTCCCGTCTCCGGCATGACCGTAACAGGGGATGAAAAGATCATATTTTTCCGAGAGTTTTTTGAGGATAGGCAGGACCTGGGGAATGGTGCTCATGGGCACCACGATATCTTCTAATGTTTGCCGGGGGCTAATCGCTTTAAAGGCCTCGGCTGCATTGCGGCGGACCGCCCAGATTTTTTCCTGATCGGCCGGTGTTTGGGCCACGAAAGCATCGATAGCGCCGTTATCGGTGCAAAGATCGCCGATATCTAAACATTCATTGAGGATCTGTTCTTCGTCGTTACCGTCTACTTCGATTATTAAAAAAGCGCCCGCATTCTTGTACTGTTCAAGGCTTTGCCCCAGGTGTTTGCAGCTTGTTTCCAGGGTCAGCTGGTCCATGAACTCAATACCGGTCGGGATGACCCCTACATCGGTCATGATTTTAGGCACCACATCAATCGCTGTTTGCAGATCTTCAAAAAGAACCATCATGTCAATTTTCGCCTTGGGCAGGGGAACCAGTTTAACAATAATTTTAGTAAAAATACCGAGGGTCCCTTCCGAGCCGACCATGAGCTGCACCATGTTATATCCGGTCACATCTTTGACCCGCTTCCCGCCGAAAAAGGCGACTTCCCCTGAAGGCATTACCACTTCCAGTCCGGTAATATAGCGGCCGGTTACTCCGTACTTGATGGCCTTGCCTCCTCCGGCATTTTCAGCGACATTTCCACCCAGGTAGCAGGTGTGCAGGCTCATCGGGTAGCCGGCGAAGAAAAGCCCCTCCTTTTGGACTGCGGCGCTGAAATCGTTAGTGATGATGCCGGGCTCTGCCACGGCCATCATGTTGGCTTTGTCAATTTCTAAGATCCGGTTCATCCTCTCTACGGAGAGAAGAATCCCTCCCATAACCGGCACTCCGCCCCCCGAAAGGCCACTTTTAGCTCCCTGGGGGGTGACCGGAATCATTTCCCGGTTGGCCAGCTTCATGATTTCAGAAATTTCTTCGGTGCTGTTCGGCTTAATCACGACCTCCGGCATGCCGTGGTACTTCTCTTCGGCCACTTCATCATGGGAATAATCTTTCAATTGCTCCCGGTCATCGAAAAGAACATATTTGGCACCGACAATCTGTCTTAACTGCTCTGCTATTTCCGGGGTTACTTTCTGATAGGCGCTCATTTGGTCCCTCCCCTTGCAGGGTTTAAAACATTTACCGCACAGGAATACCGGGGACGGTTCTTAATATTCCACATAATCCACCTCGCCCCCGGAACAGGACAGAGCAGGACGGAACAGGAATATTAAGAACCGTCCCCGGTATTCATTACATGGTGTGCATGTTGCCTAAGAATTCTTCGTTGGACTTGGTCTTTCTGAGCCGGTCCATCAGCTTTTCTAAGAATTCGATGCTGGTGCTGCTGCCCATGGCCCGGCGCAGGGCCCACATCAATTCAATTTTGCGCTCATCAAGGAGCAGTTCTTCCCGGCGGGTGCCGGAGCGGGAGATGTCGATAGCCGGGAAGATGCGGCGGTCGGAAATGCGGCGGTCGAGGTGCAGCTCCATATTTCCGGTGCCCTTAAATTCTTCATAGACCACGTCATCCATTCTGCTGCCGGTTTCAACGATAGCGGTAGCCAGGACCGTCAGGCTGCCGCCCTGATCGATATTCCGGGCGGCGCCGAAAAACCGCTTCGGCTTGTAGAAAGCGCTGGGGTCAATCCCGCCGGAGAGGGTCCTGCCGCTGGGAGGGATGACCAGGTTGTAGGCGCGGGTAAGCCTGGTAATGCTGTCGATCAAAACGGCCACATCCCGGCCCTGTTCCACCAGGCGCTGGGAGCGCTCTAAAACCAGCTCGGCCAGGCGGATATGGTTTTCCGGTTTTTGATCAAAAGTTGAACTGACCACATCGGCATTGACACTGCGCTCCATGTCGGTCACTTCTTCCGGCCGCTCATCGATCAGCAAAATGATCAGCTTGATTTCGGGATGGTTGGTAGAAATGCTGTTGGCCAGCTGTTTTAATAGCATGGTTTTTCCCGCTTTGGGCGGGGACACGATCATCCCTCGCTGCCCCTTGCCAATGGGAATCAGCAGGTCGATGATCCGGGCCGACATAATATCGCTTTGCGTCTCCATCTTTATTTGATCATCGGGATGGATGGGGACCAGCGACGAAAAGGGGGGGCGGCTGGAAAGCTTCTCCGGGTCTTCACCATTGATCTCTTCCACCTGGAGGAGGGCATAATAGCGTTCGTTATCTTTGGGGGGCCGGATCCGCCCGCTGATTATATCTCCCGTCCTCATGCTAAAACGGCGAATCTGGGAGGCGGAAATATAAATATCGTCATCCGAGAATTGATATTGCTTCCGCCGCAAAAAACCAAACCCGTCCGGCATAATCTCCAGCATCCCTGAAGCCGAATAATTCTCTCCATCTTCTGAAAACATTTTGGTCAGGGCATCAATTAGCTCCTGCTTGCGCATGGTTGACTGCCCTTTAATTTCATGCTCTTTGGCCAAACGATGCAGTTCATTTAAATTCATCGTTTGCAGTTTACTGGTATCCAAAATCGTACACCACCTTTTATTGATTACCGCTAAATTTAAATATTATATAAAGTGTTCCCAGGTAGCCGGCCAGAATCATAACAGTATCGAACCCGATCCGGTAAAACCCTTTTTCTGATCTGTAGACCAGGCCGAAGATAAAAACAGCGCTCAATATAATGAGCATCAATGCCGACACCTGGTGAACATCCGATACTTCGTAAAGCAGCGGCCCCCGGCGGTAGAAAAGATCCGCCAGGAAAAGGACAAAGAAATTCATAAAGTTGGCTCCGAAAACATTTGCTACGGCCATATCGAGATAGCCTAACCGAACGGCTGAAATAGTAGTCACAATTTCCGGAAGGCTGGTGCTAACGGCCAGGAATAGAGCACCGGCAAAACTGTGTCCCACTCCGGTTAGAGCGGCAAGCCGGTCGGTGGCGTCGGTGAGCAGCACCCCGGCGCCAACGATAAAGACCGCCGCCAGAACAAAGTGGACCACCGCCAACCCGATATGATAAGGCTGATCCTCTCTCCCGCCAGCTTCAAAGGCCTCGATTGGGGCCAGGTTGCGGCGCTCGTACCTGAAGACCAGGCGGCTGCCCAGAATATAGACTGCCGCGATCAATAAGGATTCCAGTCCAACCCAGCCGACGGGAATCAGGCTTAAGTCAAGCATGGCAATAGCAGCCAGGCTTACAGTGATAATGCTTAAAGCTGCGGTTATTATATGGCCGCGGCTTAGCTTTCTGCTTAAAGCCCCCCGCCCTTCGACCAGGTCGATAGCTGCCAGCAGGGCCAGGTTGAACAAACAGCTGCCCAGAATATTACCCAGGGCCAAATCAGGTGCTTCGATGGATACTGCCCTGAGAGTAGTAACCAGTTCCGGCAGGGAAGTGGCGAGAGGAAGCATTAATGCGCCTGCCCAGGCTGTGCTTATGCCGGTTTTGTCAGCCACGAGAGCCGCATTCCTGGTCAGCCTGCTGCCGGCATAAACAATTACCGCCGCACTTAATAAAAACTGCAACCAAGGATTGATCATTTTACTCCCAGGAAAATGAGCTGTACGGTTAATTGCCTTTAGGACAATTACCGGCCGGGCAAGACAGTCTCTAATTCCTTTATGAGGGGGCTATATTTTAGATTTAAATTCAATAAATCAGGCAAGCCTGCCTGGATCAGAGAAGTATTAATAATTAAAAATCTATTCGCTAACCTTATTCACCATATTTTAATATATTCCTGCTGGGATTGCAAATTAAAAAGCAGATATATTTTAATACATTATGTCCGCCTTAGAAAGGGGTTGCATGCAACTTCTTCTCCAATCGTAGTTGACGGCCCATGGCCCGGATAGACAACCGTCCGGGGCGGCAGGGCAGCCAGGCGATCTTGGATGCTCCTGATCAGAGTGGCATATGAACCGCCGGCCAGATCTGTCCGCCCGGCGGAGCCAGCAAAAAGAGCGTCGCCGCAAAAAACGACGTTGTCTTCAACCAGGGAGATCCCGCCCGGCGTATGACCCGGTGTTTCCATGACCGTCAGGGACAAACGGCCAAATTCCACCTTGTCGCCATCGCTTATGTAATCGTCCGGAGGAGGCTGTTTCCCCAGGACAAAGCGCAGCCCAAAACCGGGGTTGTTATAGATCTCTAAGTCCTTTTGACAGAGCAGAAGTGGGACCTTAAATTCTTCTTTTAATTTCCCATTGGCCCCGATATGATCCACATGGCCGTGCGTATTAACGATATAGCATACTGTTAAGCCCAGATCCCTGACTTGATCCGCAATCCTTTTACCGTCCGCGCCCGGATCAATGATAATGCCTTCACCGCTTTCCGGGCACGAAACTAAATAACAGTTTGTAGCAAACATGCCCACAGTGATCACTTTAATCTGCATGAGGGTTTTTTCTCCTTTTAAAAGCTCCCGCACTCTACATCAAAGGTTCATGCCTTCAGTCGATCTGCTCCCACTAACATCTGCCGCCAGGATCGCTTTGATCAGGGGCAGGATGTCAGTGAGATCGCCTGCCTTTTCGTTCTGCCCGCGGCGCAGGCATAAATCGCCAACCAGCAAAAGCGGGACCCGGTTCATGGTGTGATCGGGCCTGTTTACATCCTCCAGGTTGCCGTGATCGCTAGTCACCACCAGCATCTCCTCCTGCGGATCGATCTGAGCGGCCAAGGTGGCGATAAACTGATCCAGGATCTCAACAATATGGCCGGCTTCCTTTGGGTCGGCCAGGTGGCCGGCCAGGTCGCTGAGAAAATATTCAAAGAGGCAGAAATCGAAATTTCTGCTGATGTTAATGAGCTGCCTGGCCCCCTGTTCGGGTGTCAGAAGCGGCACCTCAAAATTCATACGCTGCAGGACTTCATTGGTTATATCCATATAAAGAGCCCGCCCGGCTTGAATGTCTTCGAGACTGTAGAAGGGCAGGCCCCCATAATAAGTAATCAGGGTCGAACAGGAATAGCGGTTCCCGGGAAGACCCCTGCGCAGCAGATCAAAAAAAGGAGGCCGGTACGCGTTGGCAAAAGCAACCCGGTAGCCCATCCGCCTTAACTGCTTGAAAAGAGATTTTTCAGCAATTACTGTCCTGAGCTCACGATTAGGAAAACCGCGCAGATGCCGGCCTATGTGGGCAGCGGCATTAATACCGGTAAAAATTGTAGCTTGCCCGGTAGCGCTCTGGGGCAGGCCGCCCACACCCAGGGTGGCATCAAGGCTCAGCAGGGAAGCGGCAACGCCTTCATGGTTAACCGCCCTTTTGGTCAGGGCTTTGCCATCCAGCAGCTTCGACAAACCGGGGGATTCTGTATAGACAAAAGGATTATTAGCCTGCTGCCCGCCCAGTCCGACTCCATCGATAAAGATAAAAAGCAGTCGCAAGAACCGGCCTCCATTTTATTCGAACCTGTCCTGTTCGGTTTAGTCTTCCCAGTCTTCAGGGAATAGAGGTTCTTCGTTCAAATCGTCGGGACGTTCATCAAAGGTCAGTGTAGTTTCTTTGGTTTCTCCATCCCGGTAAAAGGTAATTGAAACCGTGTCATCGGGATAATAATAAAGCATCCGGTCAAAGAGCTGGGCCAGAAACTCAATGCTGTGATCATCTATCGCCACGATAATATCGCCGGAGACTAATCCCGCTTCATCGGCCGGGCTACCGGGAACGATTTCGACCAGGCGCACGCCCATGTCCGGATCCGGATCCTCATAATTGAGCCAGTCTTCGATTAAAACCCCCATATGGGGACGGAGCACTTTGCCGTACTCCAGAAAATCCCTTGTGACCCGGTCTACGGTATTGCTGGGCACCGAAAAACCGATCCCTTCGACGCCGCCCATGGCTATTTTAGCCGTATTGATACCCACTATTTCTCCTTCGAGGTTGACCAGGGGGCCCCCGCTGTTGCCGGGATTTACCACGGCGTCGGTCTGAATAAAGGTGTAGGCATAGTCGGTTCCGGGTATCATCACCTGGCGCTCAACGGCGCTGATAATACCGGCAGTAACCGTTTGCTGCAGCCCCAGGGGGTTGCCGATCGCCAAAACAGTTTCGCCTACCCGGCTCTGGGCGGAATCAGCGAGCGGAATATAGGTAAGATCTGTTTTATCGATATAGAGCAGGGCCAGATCGGTCATGGGATCGGAGCCGATTAGTTCGGCCCCAAATATGCCTTTATCGGGCATGATCACCGTAATATCTTCCGCATTTTCGATGACATGATGGTTGGTGACGATATAGCCGTCCGCCGAAATCACCACCCCGGTAGCCGACTCGATTTGCCCAAACTGCTGTCCGCCAAAACCGCTTACATCAAAACGGCTGCTAACCCCGACTACTGCGGGCATGACCTGTTCTACCACCGAAACGATATCGGCATCCCTTTCCGAGACGGGCAGGGGCGCTTCTTGATCGACCTCATTTTCTTCAGGCTCCGGGGCGACTACTTCAGCACCGGGCATCAAATAATAACAAAACAACCCGTAAACTAAGGCCGCGCCCAGCAGAAGGCCCAGGATGCCAAACGAAATATAGCCTATAAAAGCCCAGGATCCTCCCCGGCGCGAACGGTTGTTGTAGTTGTTGTGATTGTAATTTTGTTCCACCAACAAAATACCTCCTTATACTCATCCCGGCAATAATTCCGCCACATGCAGCTGATCGGAGTTTCTTTTCGACAAAAGCCTGGCAAAGTGCCGGGATGGCAGTTAAAAAAGCAAACGGAAAAATCCGACTGCTGTTATTTAGTTTAAAGAATCCGTGCCGGTAACAGTTTATATCAAGCAGCTGTCAGCGTAAAGGGAATAAATCTATACCGGAAGCTTATAGCTATAACGGGCTTTTGGAAATCTTTTCACTGGCCTGATCACTTATTCTTTTAATGCTCGCCCCTAAACCAATAAATTTCTGTTCCAGGTTTTCATAGCCCCGATCGATATGCTCAACGGCGCTGATTGTGCTGTCTCCCTCAGCCATTAAGGCGGCTATGATTAAAGAGGCTCCCGAACGAAGGTCATGAGCGGTTACCGGGGCCCCCGAAAGGCGGTTTCCTCCTTCGATTAAAGCCGTTCGCCCTTCAACTTTAATCCTGGCCCCCATTCTTTTTAACTCCTCCACCTGGTTGAAACGGCCGTCAAAGACATTTTCTGTGATCACGCTGAGGCCCCGGGCAGCAGTTAACAAAACCATCCCAGGCGGCTGAAGGTCGGTGGGAAAACCCGGATAGGGAAAGGTTTTTAAATCGGAAGCCACCAGGGGTTGAGGAACTGCGACCGTAATTCTTTCCGGCTCTACCCTGACGGTAGCCCCTGTTTCCCGCAGCTTGGCGGTTATCGCCTCAAGGTGCTTGGGAATAACATCCTCCACGGTGACGCTGCCTGCGGTTGCCGCTGCTGCCATCATGAAGGTCCCGGCTTCAATCCGGTCCGGGATAATCGCGTGGGTGACGCCGGTAAAGCTTTTCACGCCATCGATCCTGATTACATCGGTGCCGGCTCCCCGTATTTTTGCTCCCATGGCATTTAAGAAGTTGGCCAGGTCAACGATTTCCGGCTCCTTGGCGACATTTTCCAGGACCGTCCTTCCCTCGGCGGCAGAAGCAGCCAGCATCAGGTTGATGGTGGCTCCGATGCTGACCACATCCAAATAAATATGAGCCCCCACTAAACGATCGGCAGTAAGGGTGATCATGCCGTGTTCAATATTGATATCCGCACCCAGGGCGGTAAATCCTTTCAGATGCTGATCAATGGGGCGGGGCCCCAGATCGCAGCCGCCCGGAATCGGAACTTCCGCCCTGCCGAAACGGGCCAAAAGGCTGCCCATAAAATAATAGGAAGCCCTCATCTTTTTCACCAGTTCATAGGGAGGAGCTATCTTAGACAGGTTGCCGGAAGTCAAATCGAGGGCGTTCCGGCCGCGCCTGCGGATGGAAACCCCTAAATTTTCCAGGATCTCGATCATGGTTCGGACATCGGTGATGTCGGGCAAATTTTCTAAATGCACGTTTTCTTTGGTGAGCACTACAGCAGGCAGTACTGCCACAGCGGCATTTTTAGAGCCGCTTATTTTCACAGCACCGGTCAGGCTGACCTCACCTTTGACAACAAAACTTTCCATATGATTACCTCGTATCCCTCCGCTGCAATTATAACATTAAATGGGGCCGGACAAAAATCGGTTACATTTGTTCCGGTATGACCGCCTCTTTTTCAAGGTTTCCGGTAAAAGCATTAATATAATAGTACTGGTTGTTGTCAAGCACAATACGCCACACCGGTGGAATCTCCCATTTTTCCGCATCATATTCTCCACTGTAATAGCCTAAATCAATCTTTTGGATAGAGCGTTCTTCGGGGCTGGGTCCAAGTTCAGCCACCAGGTTTTTTAAAGCCTCAGTCGGCGGAATTACTTCCATTTCCCGGGTCGGAATCCGCTCGCCCGGTACCAGCCAGTAGATTTCCACAGCCCTGATCTGAGCGGCATCGATAAAGACTTTTAATTGCCCGGAGTATATGGGTTTATCCTCCAGGAGTTGATGATAATACAGGATCACGCTGCCGTCTTCCTTATGTTCCAGGTAATCAAATCTTTTATGTTCCGGGAGCAGGTGATGTTCTTCTAAAATAGCTGCAACCTGTTCAGTTAAATCATTTTCGTCCAGATCAACAGGATTTTCCTCCAGGGAAGACCTGTTATTTTCAAAGAAGACCTGGAGCAGGCCGCTGGTATGGATGATAACCAGCCTGTCATCGGCCCGGTAATAGATGGCCCGGTCCGATTCTTCAATCTGTACCCCGGTTCTGATCAGGTCATATAAAAGTTCATGCCTGATTTCCCGGGATGGAGACACGGGCACAAAATCGCTGGTCCGGGTGGCGCGATCAAAGGAAGCTTCCAGAACGTAGTTGTTTTCGGCCAGTTTTTGTTCTGTTTCCCGCAGCGCTTCAGAAGTAACTGCGGCTTCTGTTAACCGGCCAAAATCAGGCCAGAACAGCTGATAGCCCAGAAAAATATTTAAACCGGCAAAAGCTATGATCAGGATTAATTTTGCCCGGCCCAGTTTCACAGCAAGTCCTCCTTGTTGATTGTTTCCAATGTATCGGCTTCCAGGATAATTTCTTCTCCGTTAATGATCACAAACCATACCGGGATGCCCCTCAGTTGACCTTCTGAGGTTGTAACTGCATAAGCAAGTTCCAGCGCTCCCAGCCGCAGCCTGGATCCGACGTCGGTAGCGGTATCTTCAATATTGGAGATGGCCTGCAGCAGGGCATCGGTCCAGGCAGCGACCTCCACTGTAATCTTATGGGGGCTGACGGGCAGTTCTTCTTCGAAATTTTCAACAGGCGCTTCCGGGTTATACAGGGACCTGGTAAAATGAAAAAGGCCCTGGTCATTAAAGGAAGCCCTGGTCGGCTGCCCGGTTAAAAAGGGGTAACCATTTTTATACAACGTCCATTCCGCAACATAAAACCACAACCCGGCCCGGCTATTTAAGCTTAAATCTGCCAGGCGAAGATTTTCCGGCCAACCCCCATGAAAGCTGATCAGGCTGCTGCTTTTTCTCAGGGCTTCACTATAATTTACCGTCGTTTGCCCTTCTTCCAGCCGCGGATAAGAATATTCGAACCTATTATTACTGAGGCGCAGACCTTTTTCGCCGTCAGTATAAAGTAAGCTACCGTCTCTCTCTTCTATCTCCCGGACCAAATTGTAATCAACAAAAAATGTCTTCAGCAGCAGTTCCTTTTCCAGGTTCTCCGGTTCTACATTAAATTTTTCCATGAATACCTCTCCAAGAGGCACATAAATAGAAGCCCTGATATCGATTTCCTTTTCCAGCAGGTTACCTTCATTCGTATTCTCTTCTGTCGGGTCATCTTCTACCGGATCATTTTCAATCGGGTCATCTTCTACCGGGTCATCTTGCATGATTTCATTAATCAAGTCCACCGTCAGTAAGCTGTAAGCGGTTTCATTTTCTAGATCAAGATTTTCCAGGATCGCACTGAATTGAGCGGCTTTTGCTTCATCCAAAAGCAGATATTGCTTTTCTTCCTGATCGGCCTTTTTTATGACTAACCAGTAAGAATCTTGCAAACAGTAGAGGCTTAAGATCTCAATACTGCCGGTAGAAAGGCCCGGCAGCCAGAGATTTTCATCTCCCGCCGGAAGGGCCGGATCAAAATAGCAGGCCAGGCACCTGAGGCCCTCTTCTTCCGGGCCATTTTGATCCTCGCTAAAAAAGTTGTTCTCGATATTTTTGAGCAGATCCGATAATTCTTGCCAGAGCTCATCAAAACCGGGGTTTCCTTTACTGTAAAGGTAATTGGTGTTACCGCCGTTTAAGACGATCCGGTAGGGGACAACAGTTTCCTCAAGGGAACGCGGCGTTTCTATCTCAACCTGTTCATATACGTCCTCGGCAACCAGTTCCGCCGGTTTTTGCCCGTACCAGAGTTGATAGGTCAAAAAAAGGCTTAAACCGATCAGGCAAAGCAGCAGAACTGTTTTTAGCTGCTCCATCATGTAAGCTTATCCTCCCCTAAAACCCCGGGCAGGGTCAAAGAAACTTTCGTGCCCGCTCCCGGAGAACTTTCTATCCATATTTTCCCTCCATGGGCTTCGACTATTTTGCGGGCAATGGATAAGCCGAGACCGGTTCCGCCATAATCGCGGCTGCGAGTCTTTTCAACCCGGTAAAATCTTTCAAAGATACGGGGCAGTTCTTCTTCGCTTATTCCGCTTCCCGTGTCTTCAATAACTACTTTGATAGCCTGGTGCTGCTTGACAGCACTGAAAGTGACTTCTCCATCCGGCGGCGTATATTTCAGGGCATTATTTAGCAAATTAGTAAAGGCCCTCATTACTTTATCCCGATCCACGTAGACCCTGGGAAATTCAGGCTCGATGGATACATTCACCGTAGGCAGCTCCCCGCTGAGCTTCTGACCGGCCTGCCCCGCAGCTTCCAGGGCCATACTTCTTAAATCCACCGCGCTTTTTTGCCACTCCAGGCGGTTGGTATCCATCTGGGATAGGACCAGTAAATCTTTAACCATGCTGACCATTCTTTCCGTTTCTTTGGCCAAAACATGTAAAAACCTGGTCCGCGCTTCCGGCTCTTCGGCCGCTCCGTCCAGCAGGGTTTCCACGTAACTCTTAACCGTGGCCAAAGGGGTCCTCAGTTCATGCGATACGTCAGCAACGAATTCTTCCTGGCGGCGGGTCAGCTCCCTTTCCCTGGTTACATCGTGAAGGACGATCAGGGTCCCGTCCAGCTTTCCTTTATCTACCCTGAACGGGGCAATTTTCACCTTCAGGGTACACTCCGGATCATGGCTGGAAATCTCAGCCGTCAGAGGTTCCTGCTTGCGAACAAAGCGGCGCATGGCTTCCGAACCGATCAGGCTTCTAAGCAGTCCGAACCCGGACCGGTTCAGGGCCGGTACTTTCAGGTTCAGGTTTTTGATCAGGCGGCGGGCGGAAGGGTTAACCTGAATTAAATGGCCTTTACCGTTAAGGGCGGCGACACCATCGCTCATATTATTTATAATGGCTTCCACCTTGCTTTTTTCCGAAGACATTTCGTCAATGGTATGGCTGAGCCGATCGGCAAGATAATTAAAGGTTTCTCCCAGCCTGCCAATTTCATCGGAGGTTTGCACCTCGATCTTGCGGGTAAAATCTCCTCCGGCCATTTCATGGGCCTGTCCGGTTACTTCTTTAATGGGCAGAGTAATAGTCCTGGTCAGCACAATACCCAGTAAAAAGCTTACTACCAAGGCCAATCCAACTCCACTGAGAAGGATAGTTTTAACCTCGTTGAGGGTGTCGTCTACCGCCTTCAGGGAACCGCTCAGGTAAATAACCCCAATCGTCCTCTGGTTGTTTTCGATGGGATAAGCCATAAAATAACGGCGTTCTTCGTTAACGGGATCATAGCGCATGTTGTCGCTCAGGTTGCCGGCCAGGGCCCTGGTTATTTCATCGCGGATCAAACGGCTCCCGACGTGGTCCTGGCTGCCGGTAGTTCCGACAATCTGGGCATAACTGTCGAGGACAACAATTTCCATTTCATGCAAATCCCGAAATTCCCGGGCCAGGCGGATTGTGTCTTCTGCCCATTCCTCCCCTTCGCCAAATCCGGGTTTGATGAAGGCTGAAAGAAGCCTGGCCTGGTTTTCAAGACTTTCTTTGTAATTGCTCAGGTAGTACTGCTCCAGGGATTGGACCAGGTAGACGCTGATCAACTGCAGAGAAAACAGGATCAGCATCAGGTAAATAAAAATAATTTTCCACTGGAGGCTGTTAAATATTTTCAATCGGTCTAAAATAATAACCGACACCCCTTTTAGTTTTAATATAATCCGGGTGGGCGGGATTCTGCTCCAGCTTTTCGCGCAGCCGCCTTATGGTCACATCAACTGTCCGATCCTCTCCAATATAATCATAGCCCCAGACCTGGTCTAACAGCTGTTCCCTGCTGAAGACAAAACCCGGTTTCTTGATCAAATGCAGTAAAAGGTTATATTCGCGCAGGGTCAGTTCGATCGGTTTATCCAGATTATAAACCTGCATCTCGTTTTGATCTACTACTATTGAGCCTACCTCAATCTTGCTTCTCCCTTCCTGGGCAGGAAGCTCTTTACGCTTGCTGCGCCGCAAAAGGGCCTTGACCCGGGCGGACACTTCCCGGGCGCTGAAAGGTTTTGTCACATAGTCATCCGCTCCCAGTTCGAGACCGAGGACTTTATCCATTTCCATTTCTTTAGCTGTTAACATAATAATCGGGATATCCCACCGGGAACGGATTTCACGGCAGACGGTAAACCCGTCTTTGAGGGGAAGCATAATATCGAGGACGATCAGGTCCAGATGTTCCGCTTCCACCATCTTCAAAGCCTCTTCTCCGTCGTAGGCAGTAAAAACCTGGTATCCCTCTTTTTCAAGGTTATACTGGAGGATTTCCACGATCGGTTTTTCGTCATCTACCACTAAGATTTTTTCTGCCATCTTGACCACCCCATATTTTTAGTAAACATAAAACTTCGCTTTTCGCTCAAAAAACCCTTTATTTAAAACCCCTGAACAAGAGCAACCCTAAAAATATTCCCGCCTGTCCGGCCAATAGGGGGAAAGGGGGATCGGGTCACGGATCCTGTCACACCTGTCCTTAGGGCCTGAAAAACTGAAGAGGATCAATGGGTTTATGTTGATAGTAAGCGCGCCATTCTCCGCTGCCGTCATCCCGCCTGACTTCAAAATGGAGGTGCGGGCCCGTGGAACGGCCGGTAGAACCAGCTTCGGCAATAACATCGCCTTGATCTACTTTGGCGCCTGTGGAAACGTGGTTTATATGGTTGTGGAGATAAAGCGTCCAGTAACGGCCGTGATAAATAATAATATAGTTGCCCTGGGAACCCCCAAAACCGGAAAACCAGACCACACCGCTGTCGGCTGCAAAAACTTTGGTCCCGGTTTCGGCATCGATGTCAATGCCGGTATGCCAAGTACTGAACCCCCTCCCGGGAGTCACTTCCCCCCCTCCTGCCACCGGCCAGATAAATTTTCCGGTGCCCTTGGAAGGCACCTGGGAAGTGCCCCTGGCTTCAACCTGCGTAACAGGCTCTTTAATTATTGACTCACTAACTAAGGTCCTTTTAACTTCAGCACCGTTTTGCCGGGTGATGTGATAGACGATTTCCTTGATGCCATCCTCCCCGGGAACTGTTATTTCATTTTGGACTATCCACAGCTCTTCATCATAGACTGTTTCAACATTATAGGGGATCTTTTCAGTAACCACAAATTCCTCGATTGATTCGACATGGACACCGGCATTATTAGTTAATAATTGCCCGGGATCTTGTTCCTGATCGCCGCTTACAACCTGATCAGGAACCGGGTGGGGATTTGAGTCTTCAAAAGGCTGATGAGGGCCGGTAAAGCTGCGCCCCTCAACCTGAGCCCAGTAGGTAGCATCAAGCGAACGCTCAACCTTTTGATCCAGGAGCAGGGCCATAACCTCGTCGGCGGTAAAGACATTCCTTGGGCTTACAGAACAGGATTTAAGGGCAAAATCTTCAACTACGGCTATGTCTAATATTTTGGAGCCGTTGCTCTCGTTGCGGTAAGCGTCTTCGAGGCGCCCGATAACTGCATCCAGCACTTCTTCCGAAGCAACCGGGACCAGGGGGACATCATCCACCGTAACCAGGTAGGCAGCGGTAACAAAAGAGACTTGCTGCCTGATGATCTCCTGGACAGAGTCCGGATCGGGAACGGCCTGCGGCCGGTACTCTTTAACTACTCTGATCCTGTTTTCAATGGCCACTTCCATTCCATAATATTCGCTGCAGCGCTCGGCAAGTTCAGCGACCAGGTTTTCGACCTGATCTGCCTCCTCTACAACGCCTATTTCGCGGCCGTCGAGCATAACGGCATAAACAAAACTGCCGAGGTAGCTATACAGGCCCAGAACCAGGGACAAAATAAAAACAGAAACCAGGATAAAAGATGAAGCCTTCAAACGGCCTCCTTTAATCCGGGTCCTGCTGCTCTTTAGATCCTGTTTGATTATTTTATAAAACCCTTTTTGGTTCTTTAGCTTAGGCCTTTTACCTGCAGGCACCCTCTGAACTGACCCAGGTCTCATGGTCTTATCCCTTATGTTGATCCTTTCTAAGATGATAAGCCTGCAATATTATATTATTCGGCACTGACCACCTGAATAGATCATTCCTTCCAGGAACTAATCAATAAAGCTTAATACGACATAAATCCAAAAAATCCTGCTGTATTTTATTTCCACAAGGCTCAGTCGGTGTGGCCCAGCCTGCCAAGGATGGCGCGGGCGGCCAGCATGCCCGTGGCCGAGGATTGAACTAAGCCCCTGGTTATACCGGCGCCGTCACCTACGGCAAAAAGATTCTTAATGCCCGTTTCCAGCTCCCGGTTCAGGCAGAGCCGGAATGAATAAAATTTTACTTCCACACCGTACAGCAGGGTATGCCTGGAATTCACTCCCGGAGCTAATTTGTCCAGGGCTTCAAGCATTTCGATAATGGCCAGCAGGTAGCGGTAGGGCAGGACCAGGCTGAGGTCTCCGGGCGTGGCTTCTTTGAGAGTAGGTTCGACCAGGCCGCGTTTAATCCGGTCCGGGGTTGACCTGCGCCCTTTAAGCAAATCACCCAGGCGCTGGATAATTACTCCGTCTCCCAGCATGTTTGCCAGGCTGGCTATATAGCGGCCATAGCGAATCGGCTCGGAAAAAGGCTCCGTAAAAGTTTTACTGACCAAAAGGGCAAAATTGGTATTATCAGTCTTCTTAGAGGCGAAACTGTGCCCGTTTACGGTAAGCAGTCCTTCGTTATTTTCGGTTACCACCACTCCAAAGGGATTCATGCAAAAAGTGCGGATCCGATCATCAAAATGACTGGTAAAATATACCAGCTTTGATTCATAAATTTTAGTGGTCAGCTCTTCCATAATCACGGCCGGGACTTCTACTCTGACTCCGATATCAACCGGATTGTTGATGCCCTCTAAGCCCAGCTGTTTGGCCTGGCGGTAAATCCATTCGGCCCCTACTCTGCCCGGGGCGCAAATGACATAGTCGGCGCTGTATACCTCGCCGGAGGCCAGCCTGACGCCGCTGATCCGCCCATCCCGGCAGAGAAGTTCCTCCACCGTATTGTGCGTCAGGATATCAACCTTCCCCTTCAGGGCATTGTGCATTTTTTCCAGGATGGTATAGCAATTTTCAGTCCCCAAATGCCTTATTTGAGCCGGGATCAGGCTGAGCCCCGCCGCCGCTGCAAGCCGCTCCATCTTTTTAATTGCTTCTGTATCAGTGCCGTATATTTCTTCCGTGGCGCCAAAAGAGAGGTAGGTTTGGTCGACTTCATTAATCAATTCTTCTACGACCTGGCGTTCAATGTATTCTTCCAGCAATCCGCCAAAAGCAGGCGTGAGGGTCAGTTTACCATCGCTAAAAGCACCCGCTCCACCCCATCCGCAGGTGATAGCGCAGGGATCGCAGCGCAGACAGCGCCCATATTCTTTTTGAGTTTTACAGTTTCTCTTCTCCAGCGGAGCGCCCTTGTCAATGATCAGGACCCTGGCCCTGCTCTTGGAGCTCAGCTCCAGAGCAGCAAATATGCCGGCCGGGCCGGCACCGACAATGATAACATCATAACTGGTGGTTGACTGCATTATTTCACCCAATCTGGCTGGATGGTTCCCTGGTCATGTTGGCAAACTTCGTAAACCGATCCAGAAAATATAGTTCAACGAGGCCCGTCGGTCCGTTCCGCTGTTTGGCAATGCTGATCTCGGCTATATTGCCTTTTTCAGAATCTTTATTATAATAAGCCTCTCGATAGATAAACAAGACCACGTCGGCGTTTGCCTCTATCCCTCCCGATTCCATCAAGTCGCTGAGAATGGGCCGGCGATCGGGCCTCTTTTCCACGGCCCGGCTGAGCTGGGAAAGGGCCAGGACCGGGACATTAAGTTCCTTGGCCAGGGCTTTAAGGGACCTCGATATCTCAGACAGCTCCTGCTGGCGGCTCTCGGAACGGGTAAAACCGCGCATCAGCTGCAGATAGTCGACAAAGATTGCCTCCAGCCCTTTTTCAGCTTTAAGCCTTCTGGCTTTGGCCCTGACTTCCATTACGGATAACGAGGCGCTGTCATCAATAAAGAGAGGCGAATCGCTGAGCGGCCCAACCGCCCTGGTTAGCTTTTGCCACTCTTCCTGGGATAAAAAGCCCCGGCGCATATTCTGGGCATCAATTTGTGCTTCAGCACAGAGTAAACGCTGGGCCAGCTGTTCCCTGGACATTTCCATGCTGAAAAAGGCCGTAGGCCTTTTTTCTTTTACCGCTACCTGCTGAGCAATATTCAGGGCCAGGGTGGTTTTGCCCATACTGGGCCGGGCCGCCACAATGATTAAATCGGAATTTTGCAGGCCGAAACACATCCGGTCTAAGTCGGCAAACCCGGTCGGCAGTCCGGTTACTCCTTTCTTTTCATCATAGAGCTTTTCCAAACGTTCAAAAGTCCGAACCATGACATCCTTTAAGGGAGCAAAACCCTGGTGCTTGCCCCGGCTCCCGATTTCAAAGATTAGCCTTTCAGCTTCATCCAAAAATTCATCAATATTGTGGGGGGCATCAAAACTGCGGGAAACAATCTCCGTCGAGGCCTGGATCAGGGAACGCAAAATTGACTTTTCCCTGACAATCTGGGAATGGTATTGAACATTTGCCGCCGTGGGGACCGCATTGGCCAGCGTAACCAGATACGAACGTCCACCTATCTCTTCCAGGCACTGACTGCGCTGCAGTTCTTCAGAAAGGGTAACCAGGTCAACCGGCTCTCCCTTTTCGCTTAAAGATAAGATAGCAGAGAACATCTTTTGATGGGCGGTGCTGTAGAAATCCCGGTCCACCAGGACTTCAGCAGCCGCAAAAATAGCTTCTTTATCAAGCATCATAGACCCGAGCACAGACTGCTCGGCATCTTTGCTTTGCGGGGGAACCCTGTCGCTGATAACAGCCACCTGTAACTACCTCCTTTCAGCGGGAATTAAGCCTTCGCTTCCACTATAATGGCGATCTCGGCTTTGATGCCCGCATGTAATTTTACAGCTACAGTATGGCTGCCAATAGTTTTGATGGGGCCTTCAGCTTCTATGTCTTTTTTATCTACCTCGAAACCTTTTTCTGAGAGCTTCGCGGCAATATCGGCCGGGGTCACCGATCCAAACAGGCGCCCGCCTTCACCGGCCGGCATTTCCATAACCAGTTCAACTGCTTTAAGTTTTTCAGCCAGTTCTCGGGCCTGCTCTTCCTGCTGTCTGCCGAGCATTTCTTCTTTTTCCTGCCGTTTTTTCCAGTCGCGGATCCGCTGGGGGGTGGCCTCTACGGCCATGCCCTTTGGGAGAAGAAGGTTCCGGGCATACCCTGGAGCGACATCTTTCAGCTCACCCTTTTTCCCCAGGTTGGGAACATCCTGCTGCAGAATGATCTGCATTGCCACACACTCCTTCCGAAGTTTCACATGCCGGGGGGAAGGTCCCATGGTCTTGCCTACCGGACCTTCACTTTGCTACGGTGACCATCGAACCGTCCCCGCAGGCATTGCTCAACCGCTTACTTCTCGCTATACTACTACTAAATTCTCCTCGTAAGTTATTACTCCTGCCGAACTGAGCATAAAAAAAGTGCCCGGATTTCGATCCCGACACCTTTTAAAGCCGGTAGGCCCGGCCCTGTACTGCCATATTTTACTCCATAGTATAGGGAAGCAAAGCCATTATCCTGGCCCTTTTTATAGCCCGGGTCAGCTGCCGCTGGTGCCGGGCACAATTTCCCGAAATACGACGCGGAAGAACTTTCCCTCTTTCAGTCATAAACCGTCTTAATTTATCGTACTGCTTGTAATCTATATGCTGAATCTTATCTACACAATAACTGCAGATCTTTTTTTTCGGTTTTCTTCCTCGATCTCGTCTCATTTAATCAACCTCCTTCTGCTAAAAAGGAACATCATCGCCACTGATCTCCAAATCGTCAACTTCTTGATTGGGGCTTTCACCCGATCCAGTATCTTCAGAACTGCGGGGCCGATCCAGAAAGCGAACGTCATTGGCTACCACTTCGGCCACTTTTCGCCTTACGCCCTGGCTGTCATCAAAGGAGCGAATTTGCAAACGCCCGCTTACGGCGCACTGACTGCCTTTTTTTAGGTAGTTGGCACAATTCTCAGCCTGTTTTCGCCAGGTCACAATTTTTATAAAATCCGCTTCTCTCTCGCCCTGCTGGTTGGTGAAAGGACGGTCAACGGCCAGCGTAAAAGTGGCAACCGGCACTCCGCTGCCGGCGGTGTAGCGCAGCTCTGGATCGTGGGTTAGACGACCGATCAAGACTACCTGGTTTAGCATTTTAGATGAACCTCCCGGTCATTACTCTTTTTCTGCCTCTTCAGAAGGCTGCTCGCCTTCACTTTCTTCTGTGTTCACCGTTTCAGGACCTGGTGTTGTATTCGTTTGGCCCTGTTCCGGGGCTCCTACTTCAGCAGCTCCGGAAACAGCACCTTCCGCATCGCCCGCGGTTTTCGTTTCTTCCGCTCCGGCGACATCTTCCGCTTCAGAAGCGCCTGCAGCTTTGGCAACCTCTTCGGTTTCAGCAACCTCTTCCGTTTCAGCGGCCTCTTCCTCCGCCGACTCTTCGGCGGCGGCTGCTTCGTAATAATCCTCTTCTACCCGGACAATTAAAAATCTAAGCACAGCATCGCTGACTTTGAAGAAGTGTTCTATTTCGGGAATTATGGTGCCTTGACCTTTGAAGTAAAGCAGGTAATAGTGACCTTCTACGTGTTTTTCAATCTCGTAAGCAAGCCGGCGCCTGCGCCAGTCAACTGTTTTGTCGACCAGGCCACCATTCCCGGTGATGGTATCTTTTAAACCGTTTAAAACTTCTTCTTGCTCTTCCGTCTCCAGATCGGGACGGATAATAAACATTATTTCATAAAGTCCCATCTTTTATCACCTCCCTCTGGACTTGCGGCCCCGTAAGGAGCAGGGATTTTCCTGAAACATAATAGCACAAGAAGCCTGACAAGGCAAGCTAGCCTGATTTTTAAATCAGGCCTGGGAATCTTCCCGGTAGGCCGGGCTGCGCTTGATTATTTCCAGGATGCCCCTGACGGTACCGGCGGCAGGAACCGCCAGGACCATGCCCAGCAGGCCGGCCAGGCTCCCGCCGACCAGGATTGATACGATTATAGTAATCGGGCGCAGATTAATGATCCTGCCAAGCACAACCGGGGCCAGGAACATGCCGTCCAGAATTTGGATGCCCACATAGATCAGGATGATCAGGAGGGGCGAAGGAGTGATGGGAGAGAAACTGAGCAGGAGGGCGGGGATAACGGCAATGTACGGTCCGATGTAAAGAATAAAATTAAAAACCCCGGCGATTAGCCCCAGTAACATGGCATAGGGCATGCCAATGATCAGCAGCACCAGGGCAGTAATAATGCCGACCGCAAAACAGCGGATCAGTGATCCCCTGATAAAAGTCCCCACATTGGCATCGATTACCCCAATCAGCTCTTTAACCAGGGGCCTGCTTTTGACCGGCACCAGTTCAACCAGTTCTGCCCTGACCAGGTGGAAGTCATAGAGTAAATAAAAAACCAAAAACAGGACCAGGAAGAAATCGACGGTGCCCACTATCAGCTGCAGCGAGGCTTCGGCCAGATACTCGAGACCCTGGTGGATATTCTCGGTCAGGCCAACCAGGTATCCCCTGACCTCCTCTTCAACTTCAAAAATAATAATCTGCTGTGACAACCATGACATGTATTCCTGGAAGCGGGCCAGGTAATGAGGAAAGCTCTCGGCCAGCTCGGTGGCTTCAAAATAAATCACCGGGACAAGCAAGCTGACTACAAAGGCGCAAAATAATAAAAATGCAAGAAAAACCAGCCCCGTGGCCAGTCCGTGGCTGATCTTAAAGCGTTTCTTGAGGAAGTTCAAGAGGGGATAAAAAATATAGACGATCAAAATGCTGACCAGCAGCAGTCCGATCACCCAGGCAATGCTGTATAAAAACAGAATCACCCCGGCCAGGACCAGGAGCAGGGTAACCAGCCTCAGGGTATAGTTCCATTGTTTGTCCGCCGGTTTCATTGTTAACCAACCTGCCCGTCTCAGTGGCGAAACCTGAAAAACAAGACATCGCCATCTTGTACAAGATAGTCCCGCCCTTCTACCCGGGCCAGACCTTTTTCCCTGGCCCTGGGCAGGCTGCCTTCAGCAAGCAGCCTCTCCCAGGTGATTACCTCCACATTAATAAAACCGCTTGCCATATCAGTATGCACTTTTCCGGCTGCTTCCACGGCCCGAATCCCGGATGGAACTACCCAGGCCCGCGCTTCATCGCCTTTAACGGTGTAAAATGTCGACAATCCCAGGTGAGTATAACATTCCCGGAGCAGTTGCGCAGTCCTGCTTTCCGAAATGCCGTAGGCTTCCAAAAAAGTGCCCCTTTCTTCTTCAGGCAGTTCTGTCAGCTCCGCTTCGAGGTTGGCACAAACGGGAATAACCGGACTGCCGGGTGGGAAAAAAGAAGTATCCGGATCATTAAATGATTCTTCGCTTAAATTATAAACATAAATCATTTCTTTGCTGGTCAGCAAGGAGAGCTGATCGGTAAATAGCTTTTCTTCTTTAGACAGGTTAAGATCGCGAAGGAATAAACCCCGGTTCAAATGTTCTTCCAGGCGGCTCAGGGCTTCCAGTTCCCGGTGAGCCGTTTTATCGCCGCTTTTTAGTTTGGGTTCCACCTTCTGGCGTTTCCGGGCCACCATTTCAAGATCGGCCAGACAAAGCTCCAGATTGACAGTTTCCAGGCGAGAGACCGGGGCTTCCCTCTCGCCGGAGGCCAGGTCGAAGCCGGCCACTACATGGATAAGCAAATCGACATCTCTTAAGTGCCCTAAAAACTGGTTGCCCAGCCCTTCTCCCCTGCTGGCCCCTTGCACTAAGCCGGCCACGTCAAATATTTCAATGGTGGCAGGAGTTACCAGTGCTGATTGGCACAATTCAGCAAGTTCGGTCAATCTCTGATCCGGTAAAGGCACCACCGCTTTGTTGGGATCGATGGTGGAAAAGGGGTATTTTTCTATTGTCACATCGAGTGCCGTGAGAGCTTTAAACATTGTGGATTTACCGGCATTCGGCAGCCCGACGATACCGCAGCTCCAGGCCATAATTAAACCTCCCCGCTTACGGTGATTCCGAATCACCCTCGGATTCGGAACAAACACTTTTAACACGGCGTTCAAAACGGGAGCGGGGTATTAAAACACTGCGCCCGCATTTAAGGCACTTGATTCGAAAGTCCATGCCCACCCTGATAATCCGCCAACAGTTGGAGCCGCAAGGGTGGCCTTTCTTCATCTGGACTAACTGGCCAACATGATAATCGGTCATGTCCAACAAACACCGGCCTTTACAGGTCCCCTAAAATTGTCTTGATTTGATCATACACGCCGTCTATGTCCTGATTGCCGTCAATGGGGCTGAGCAATTCTTTTTTATTATAAAATTCTACCAGGGGTTCGGTTTGTTTTTTGTATACTTCCAGCCTTTCCTTGACCGTGGAAAGGGAATCGTCATCACGTTGATAAAGATCTCCGCCGCACTGATCACAAACATTGCGCACTTTCGGGGCCTTATATTTAAGATGATAGTTTGCGCCGCAGTCACTGCAAACCCTGCGCCCCGTCAGGCGCTCAATCAGCTCTTCTTCATCAACATCGATTAATAAAACCCGGTCTATTTGCATATTAATATCCGGCAGAACCTGCTCCAGGAAAACGGCCTGATCAACCGTCCGGGGAAATCCATCCAAAAGGGACCCGTTGGCACAATCTGGTTCACCAAGGCGGTCTCTTACGATCTCGACGACTAAATTATCGGGCACCAGCTGGCCTTGATCCATGTATTCGCGGGCTTTACGGCCCAGCTCGGTTTCCTCTCTTACCGCTTTTCGCAAAATATCTCCCGTAGAAATGTAGACCAGGTTGTGGTTCTGGACAATCATTTCTGCCTGAGTGCCTTTGCCTGCTCCAGGTGGCCCTAAAAGAATTATCAGCATATTAATACCTCGCTTTTCATTGCTAAAGAGTTTGGGTTATTACTTTAAAGGATACAGATATTAGAATTTCTTCTTTTCGCTTCTAATTCCTGCCAAGGCTTAATGAAATCAATAAATTTCATGTTTGTTGCCGGTAAGTTTGTTACCGGAAAAGCCGAACATAAAAACAGGAAGCACGACCACTCGCTTCCTGTAATTGAAAATATTTAAGTCGATCAGTTTAGTTAATCAGTTATGAGCCCTGATTATTAGAGAACTTTTTCCTTGGACTTGACTTCATTTAGAACGCCCTGCTGTTTGTTTTTTTCGGCCGGTTCTGGATTAAGGGACCCGAAGCTTTTCTCCTTTTTTTCCTGGCCGGATCCGGGCTGATCTTTCTGCTGCATTTGCATTGCGCCGGAGAGCACTGCCCCTTCTTCGATCACCAAAGCATTGACCTTAAAGGTGCCCACTGCCGTCCCTGTCCTTTTGATCTCCAGTTTGCCTTCAGCTTCGAGCGTGCCTTCATACCGGCCGGCAATGGTTATATTGCGGGCTTTCATTTCGACAGAAACCCGGCCTCCTTCGCCGACTACCACATCGCCCTGGTTGTTAATATTCCCTTCAGCCTCACCATCAATCCTGATTAATCCTTTCCCTTTGATGGTCCCGTTAAAAAAGGTGTCCTTTCCGATAATTGTATTCACTTTATCTGACGTTACTTCTAAATTATCCTTTTTAAACACTTCTTATTCCTCCTTTTGATTATGCCTAATCCAAATAACGTTCCGGGTTAACCGGCGAACCTTCCTGGTGCACTTCATAGTGCAGATGAACCCCTGTAGTCCGCCCGCTAGCGCCCATATAACCTATGGTTTCTCCCCTCTTTACCTCATCTCCAACAGTAACGGCAAAACTGGAAAGGTGGGCATAATAGGTTTTATAGCCATAACCGTGATCGATGATCAAAAGATTCCCCAAACTGCCCCGGTAGCCGGAAAAAGTGATCCTGCCATCGGCAGATGCCCAGATCGGAGAATTGCGGGAACCGATTATATCCACCCCGGTATGAAACTGGTAGCCGCTGCCGTAAGGAATGGCCCTCATGCCATAGCCGGAAGTAATACGCCCCCTGGCCGGCCAAATGGCCGGCTTGGCTTTTGCCCTGTCCGCATACTCGCCCAGCAGGTCCAGGGTATCGGAGCGTTCCGGGACAATATTTTTGAGCACCGCTATATTATCAGCCGTTCTTTCAAGAAGCCCCCGCTTTGACGAAGCCTGCTCATGGGGGCGCTCGTAAGCCAGCGGCCCGATATTGCCAAAAGATTGAGGGGTGGAATTGGCCGCATAGTAATCATAGGCGGCACTTGAAGGATTGGAGCCTGATTGGTTGTCCAGGACCTCATCCACTTCCTCATCTTCCAGTTCCAGTTTTTCGGTAACAAAATTAACCAGTTCATCGACATCACGTAACTGTTCAATCATTTTCTCGGTCTCAATGGCCAGTGAATCAATCTCTTCCTGCTGGGCGCGGTTTAACTCGCGCAGGACCTGGGCTTCCTGGGCTTCTGAAGCTGCTTTTAAATAAGCATAACCCAGGGCGCTAAATCCGGCTGCCCCAAGCACCAGCAGGGCTACGGCTAACTGGACCACATAAAGCGGGAGCCGCAGGCTAAAAGTCGCTTCTTCCGTGTGAGGAACAATCATAATTGTAAAACAGCGTTTGTCTTGTTTCGATTTCATGGCCTCATAGTGCTCCTTGGTTAAAACTTCGTCCTCTTACTCCGTCTGTTTAAAACTTTCCGTCAAAAAAAATCGGGCGATATTAAAACACCAGTGCTGGCATTCTCTCCCGACATCATTTATTGGTCAATTATAACACACCTGTTCCAGGCCCGACAAATCTCCAGATCCAGATATTAAGCGCTGATCCGGGGACAGGTGGGGATTGGTTTGCAGCAGGACCCGATCAAATATGAATAAATGTGTTCCAAAAAGTTTCACGTGAAACATTTTATCAGATTCCCTCGGGCAGCAGTTTTGAAACAAGTCTTTCCAGATCTTCTTCTCCATAATAATATATTTCTATGGTTCCGCCGCTTTTGCCGGGTTTAATTTTAACCTTGGTCCCCAGGGCCCGCTGTATTTGCAGCTGCAGTTCCGCCTGCAGGGGATCCTGGCGGGTATCATTGGAGCGCTGCTCTCCCTGCGCAGGCTCTTTGCCGGAGCTGCCGGCATTTATGCTTGCCACCAATTTTTCTACTGCCCGGGCGGATAGTCCTTGCGCGGCAATCAGCCTGGCTGCATCCTCCTGCTGCTGCCAATCGCTGATCGCCAGGAGGGGCCGGGCCTGCCCGGGTGTCATTGTGTTTTTTGCCAGCAATTGCAGTATTTTTTCTGACAAACCCAGCAGCCGGACACTATTGGCAATGGAGGGACGGCTGCGCCCCAAACGGCGGGCCAGTTCGTCCTGGGTATAATTATAGTCCTGCATCAATCTTTTATAGGCCATAGCTTCATCAACAGGATTCAGATCTTCTCTCTGCAGGTTTTCAATTAAGGCTATTTCCAGCATCGTCTTCCTGTCGACGGGCTTTACTACCGCGGGCACCGTTTTCAAACCGGCCTGCCTGGCAGCCCGGCAGCGCCTTTCTCCAGCTACCAGGGTATAGCCCTTGCCGGTATCGTCCGGCGACACAACCACAGCCTGCAGGACTCCGTGTTCTTTGATCGAGGCGGTCAGCTCGGTCAGTTTTTCGTCGTCAAAACCGCGGCGGGGCTGAAAAGGATTCGGTTTAATGCGATCCAGGGGTATTTCGTTGCTTTCCGCCCCATCATCCATGGCCTCAGGAATTAAAGCTCCCAGGCCTCTACCCAAGCGTTTCTTGTCTGTCATTATCTAAAACCTCCCGGGCTAAAGAAAGGTGAAGCAAGGCCCCCTTGCTGCGGGGATCGTATTCAAGGATATGCTGGCCATAACTGGGAGCTTCACTTAAACGAATATTCCTCGGTATAACAGTATTATACACGTAATGCTTAAAATAATTCTTGACTTCTTCAGCAACCTGTTCCGAAAGGTTGGTCCTGGTATCGTACATGGTCAGCACTACCCCTTCAATGACAAGGCTTTCATTCAAATGCCTGCGGACCAGGTTGATAGTGTTCATTAACTGCCCCAAACCCTCCAGGGCATAGTACTCGCACTGGATGGGGATCATAATGCCATGCGCTGCGTTGAGTGCATTCAAGGTAAGCAGGCCCAGAGAAGGAGGGCAATCAATAAAAATATAATCATATTTGCCGACGACCTCTGTCAGGGCCCGCTTTAATTTTTCTTCACGCGAAACCATGGAAACCAGCTCTATTTCTGCTCCGGCCAGCTGGATTGTAGCCGGAGCCAGCATGAAGTTGTCCCACCGGGTGGGAAGGATGATGTTTTTTAAGGGCAGATCATCGATCAGCGTGTTGTAAATACAGGTTTTTAAATCCTGCCTGGCCAGGCCGACACCGCTGGTGGCATTGCCCTGGGGATCGATATCTATGAGCAGGACCTGTTTTCCCATCTGGGCCAGTGAAGCGCTGATATTAATGGCGGTGGTAGTTTTACCAACGCCTCCCTTTTGATTGGCAATTGCGATTACCCGGGCCATATTTAGCCTCCCCACCGATATATTTTACTGCCTTTTTCCGGCAATATTGCCGCGGTTATTGCCATCCTGGACCATTTTTTTAGTGAGCCTGATCTTGACTTCAATATAATCCGGTTCCACCGTTTCAGTAACTTCCGGGTCCAGGCCGGAGTTGCGAATCACGGCAATGGCTTCGCGGATCGTGTTTAAAACAATCCGCATATCCCTGATAATTGGTTTTGACCCCTTTAGTTTTCTGGATCCTTTTTGTCCCCCGCTTATTTTTTCAATTCTTTTTTCGGTCTGCTTTACTGTAAGCCCCATATGGCCGATCTCTTCGATCACTTGAAGCTGCTGCTGCTCTGAATCAATCCGGAGCAGGGCGCGGGCATGCCTTTCAGTCAAATTATAATCCTGCAGTTTTTCACGCACTTTTACCGGCAGCTTGAGCAGCCTGATTTTATTGGCTATGGTGGACTGGCTTTTCCCCAAACGCCTGGCTAATACTTCCTGGGTCAAATTAAAATTTTTCATTAAGGCCACGTAGCCATTGGCTTCTTCTAATATACTCAAATTCTCCCGTTGTAAATTCTCGATCAGGGCGGTGGCGGCCATTTCGTTGTCAGACAGCGTTTTTACAGCCGCAGAAATTTTTTGCCAACCCAGGATTCTGCAGGCCAGGTAGCGCCTTTCTCCCACGACCAGCTGATAACCCTGGCCGGCCCTTCTTACCACTATGGGTTGAATCAGGCCGGAAGCCTTGATAGACTGGGCCAGTTCATCAATTTTCTCTTTCGAGATATCGCGGCGGGGCTGAAAAGGATTGGGGCTGATCCGATCGATATCGATAGCCAGGATTTTATCGGTTGAAGGCTCGATTTCTGCAGCCGTCAGATCCTGATCCCTTTTATTGGTCATTATACCAGCGTCCTTTTTATGGCATCATGGTCTTCACTTTTTAATTAGACAGTGGTCGATTCTTTCCTTCCAGTAAATTATGTTTGTAAAAATTTTAGAGCCTCCCCGCTGTTGAAAAGCCTGGAAAGGAATCTTTATTTAATGGGGTTGCGGGCCGGTTTTCCAGGCCGGCGCGGGTACTTTAAGGGGGAATAATTTTTTTTTGTGATTTCATAGAGGGCCCTCTCTTCGCCGCTCCGCAATTCATAATTCCAAACCGCGGTTAACTGCCCCCCGCAGACTGCAATGGCCTTTTCTGCGGTTTCTGCTTCTTGATTTCCGCGCGGACCTTTATAGAGGATGGCTCTTCCGCCAATTTTCAGGAACGGCAGAGCCAGTTCGGCCAAAACTGCCATTTCCGCTACCGCTTTGCTTACCACCAGGTCACATTTTTCCCGGTAGCGGGGATTCTGACCGTACTCTTCCGCCCTACCCCACAGGACATAAGCCCCTTGTAAACCTAGCTTTTCGGTTGCTTCGTTTAAAAAAGCGGCCTTTTTTCGGCTGGAATCCATCAAATGGACGGCGGTATCGGGCCGGCATATTTTGATGGGGATGCCCGGCAGGCCTCCGCCGCTGCCGAGATCAATAATGGAGGCGCCGGGCTCCGGTTCCTTCAGCTTAAGAAAATAAAGAGCATCATATATCTGGCGCCATATGATACCTTCCGCTGTTTTTTCGCCGGTAAGCCTGCTTTTCTTCAGCCCTTCTAAAAGCAATTCCGTATAGCGCGCCATCTGCTTTCTTTTGAAAACAGCGATCTGCTCCAGCTCCAGCCTGGCGAACATTGCATCAATCTGATCTTGAATCTGTCCGGACATTCTTCTTAACCGGCCTCCGCTGCCTGCCCTTATTTGCCCAGGCAGAATTCGCTAAAAATTTTATCCAAAAGGTTTTCGTTAATGGTGTCGCCGGTAATTTCGCCCAACTTACTCCAGGCATTTTGCAATTCCAGGCTCACGATTTCCAGGGGCTGCTCTTTTACAGCCTTTAAAGCATGGTCCAGATGCTGCCGGGCCTGTTCTAAAATTTCTTCATGCCTGATGGAAACTACCACGGGACTTTCACTGACCGTTTCGGTGTTAAAAATCCGGTCCAGCTCAGCAGTAACCGCTTCTTCCAACTCCTTTATGCCCCGGCCCTGAACTGCTGAAGTTTCCACGATGCTGATCTCCGGAAAGCGGCTGCTGATTAACTCCGGTTTTAGTTTTGGTTCAAGATCCCTTTTATTGATCACGACGACCAGCCCTTGTTCCAGGCGCCTGATGCCGGCTATTTCCTCGTCCGCCTCGGTCCAACCGGCAGATCCGTCAAAAACCAGAATAATTAAGCGGGCCAGACCCGCCGCGGAACGGGATAAATCAATGCCTTGTTTTTCGACGGGATCACTGGTCCCCTGGATGCCGGCGGTATCAACCAGCCTGATCGGATATCCTCCCAGGTTCAGATATCCTTCCAGCAAATCCCGGGTGGTGCCGGGGATCTCATGAACAATGGCCCTTTGCTGCTGCAGTAAAGCGTTCAGCAGTGAAGATTTGCCTACATTGGGTTTGCCTATGATCGCCACAGATACGCCTTCCTGGTAAGCCCTGTTCTTTTCAGCCCCCTTCAGCATTTCATGGAGGTCTGCCTTTAAAGTGGCCAGTTTTTTTTCCAGGGTCCTGTAGTCAAATTCATCTTCATCAAATTCTTCAGGGTAATCAAAGGAAGCTTCCAGGGGCGCCCTCAGGGTGATTATTTGCTCCCTGGCCGCTTCAATCCTGTCCATCAACTCCCCCTGCAAGCCCCTGGCCGCTACTTTCACCGCTTCTTCTGAACGGGCCCGGATCATGCTTAAAACTGCCTCTGCCTGGCTGAGGTCGATTCTTCCGTTGATGAAAGCCCTTTTGGTAAATTCACCCGCCTCTGCCGTCCTTGCCCCCGCTGCCAGGACCAGTCTGTGCACAGCGCGGAGCGTAAAAATCCCGCTGTGGCAATTAATCTCTACTATATCTTCCCTGGTATAGGTATGGGGGGCCGGCATAAAAGCGACCAGCACTTCATCGATTACGGCACCCCTAAAATCTTTGATATGCCCGTAATAAAGGTAACGGGGCCGGGGGAAATCCGGGCTGTTTTTTTTAGAACAGTCCAGGATCCGCTCAACAATGCTAAATGCTTGCGGACCACTGAGACGGACTATACCTATTCCGCCTTCGCCAAGCGGAGTGCTGATCGCGGCAATGGTATCATTTTCAGACACAGGCGGTCCCCCTTTACTGTTGATTGTTTATAAAAAAACCGCCCCGTCGAGGGGCGGCGCCTGAGAAAATGTTTAACGTGGAACAATAACCACTTTCCGGTTGGGTTCCTCCCCGCTGCTGGTTGTGGTCACACCCGGGTAATCCTGTAAAGCCAGGTGGATAACCCTTCTTTCCTGGGGGTTCATCGGTTCAAGCGCCTTTTCAATCCCTTCTTCCGCTACTCTCCTGGCCACGCTTTTGGCCAGCTGGATCAGGGTTTTTTCACGTCTTTCTCGGTAATTCTCCACGTCAAGAACGATCATTTTTTTGAGTTCCCTAAATTGCCTTCTAACTATAATACTCACCAGGTACTGCAGGTCACTGAGAGTTTTCCCCCGGCGTCCAATCAGGCTGCCCACATCCTGGCCAAATATTTCGGCTTTCAGTTTTTCTTCATCTTCACTGACGATTACCTTGCCGTCAATATTCATGAACCCGAGCAGATCTTCCACATAGGCTTTAATATAGTTACCGGGCGTTTTATCAGGCTTAACCACTACCCTGGCATCTTTGCCCCCCAGCAAACCCAGCAGCCCCTGGTTCGGTTCTTCTTTAATATCGATCACTGCGTTATTTCTTTTTATGCCAAGAGAAGTAAGGGCCTTTTCAACAGCTTCATCCACTGTTTTTCCTGTTGCCTCACATTCGTTCATCGCTTACCCCGCCCTTTTTTCTTTTTTTTGGTTCTACCATCCTGGCCGGAAGCGCTTTTTGCGCCACCTGCTGCTGCCTCGGCCGTGCTTGCCGGATCTTTTTCCGGCCCTACCTTGAAGAATTCGCCCTCATGTTCTTTCTTTGCTTTTTTTACCTGCTTGCTTCTATCATTACCCTCCACCGCCTTGGGGGTGTCTTTGTCCGCTGCTTTTTCTTTATTATTGACGGACCCATCTTTTTCTTTGACCTTGCCCGTGGGCTCTTTTTCTTCTTTCCTGTTGTCCAGGTAGTTAATAAACTTATGCTGGCCAATTGAAAATAGGTTGTTCATGGTCCAGTAGATGACCAGCCCGATGGGAAAACTAAAACTGAACACTGTAATCATGGCCGGCATCATATAGACCATCATTTTCTGGCTGCCTTCTGCCGGCGTGGACATTTTAGAATATAAGTAGGTCGTGGCCCCGGCAATCAGGGGGAAGATGTAATAAATGCTGATGTCGCCCAAAAAATTGTCAAAGCCCACGGTTGGAATCGCCATCAGGTCGATCAATTCAGGGCCCTGGAACAAATATCTGTTAATTTCTTCCATGTTCAAAAAATGATCCGGTTCCCTTAAAATGCGAAAGATTCCGATCAGGATGGGCAGCTGGATCAGCAGGGGCAGGCATCCGGCCAGGGGGTTCATATTATTTTCCTTCATGAACTCGCTGACAGCCTGGTTTTGTTTTTGCTTGTCGTCTTTATATTTTTGCTGGATCCTTTTCATTTCAGGCTGCAGCATCTGCATCCTTCTGGTAGTCTGGATCTGCTTGTTATTTAAAGGAAAAGTGACCAGTTTCACGATCACGGTCAGGATGATGATCGTGGCCCCGAAGTTGGGAACATAGGAATAGATAAAAGTGATCACTCCGCCGAATAACTCAGCTATTGCATCTATCATTATTTCTCCTCCTTAACTCCAATTACTCTACCGGGTGGTAACCGCCGGGATTAAAAGGGTGGCAGCTTAAAACCCTTTTCAGGCCCATAAATAGCCCTTTAAAAAAACCATATTTTAAAACTGCTTCATAGGTGTATTGAGAACAGGTGGGATAAAATCTGCAGACCGGAGGTTTTAAAGGAGAAATAAATAACCTGTAAAACCTGATCAGCGCCAGGCAAATCAAAGTTGCCGGGCGCTCTGCTACATTCAATATTTTTTCTGAAGCAATTTTCCTTTCCGGCATAGATTATACAACTCCTTGCAAGCTTCCTGAAACGAAACATCTACTGCCGGTTTTCGCGCAATTAAAATAAAATCATATCCTTTTTTCAACTGGCTTTCAATCCGACCATAGGCTTCCCGGTAAATTCTTCTGATTTTATTGCGGACCACACTTTTCCCCACTTTTTTGCTGATTGAAAAACCAAGCCGGTTGTATTCTTTTCCGTTAGGGCAGTAATAAAGGACGATTTTTCTGGACACCACCGTCCTGCCGTTTCGATAGACCCTTTTAAATTCCCAATTTTTTTTAAGCCTCAAAGATTGCCCTGAACCTTTCAAGCGCTTACTTTTTTCCTCATTCTCTTTCTTCTTCTTCTAATTACCTGCCTGCCGGCATGGGTTCTCATTCTTCGCAGGAATCCGTGGACTTTTTTTCTTTTTCTTTTCTTAGGTTGGTAAGTTCGCTTCATTGTTAATAAACCCCTTCTTTTAGCATTCAAAATTGCACCCAGAATCAAGGGAAATTATACAGTAATTAAAGCACAGGTGTCAAGGCAACAAAAGTCGATCAAAGCTTATATTTTCCTGTTTCGGGGAGGATATCTTAATAATCTTCTAACCCAGTCCTTAATATAAAGCAGATTACCTTTGCAGTTGCTGTGGATATCTGTTAATATATCTTTAAAAAGCAGGATAGTTTTTATGAAAAACCGCACTTATCCACAGCTTCTGTTAATAACATTTATTTTTGTTGATAACTTGCCATTTCTTGCTCCTTTAGGAGGTTTTTTTTATGAACAGCCATTTAAACGAAACCTGGCAGTTGATCCTTTCTGAACTGAGCAAAGAATTGAACAAGCCCAGTTTTGAAACCTGGTTTAATCTGACCAAGCCCGTTTCCCTGGAAAATAACTGCATGGTTATCGAAGTCCCCAATGATTTTACCAAGGAATGGTTTGAAACAAGATACAGGGGCCAAATTGTTAACGCTTTAAAAGATGTAAGCGGGGAAGATTGTAATGTTAATTTCATTGTCGCTGCAGAATTTGAAGACAAAGGCGATCCGAAATTGCCAGATGAGGGCCCGGAACAGGGGGGCATCTTCGACCATTCTGCGCCGGTAACTCACAACCGGCCGTCTTATAATTTCAACCAAAACGAGGAAGAACATTTAAAACAAAAATACATCTCCACTTTCAACCCCCGTTACACTTTTGATACCTTTGTGGTGGGCGCCTGCAACCGCCTTTCCCATGCCGCTTCACAGGCGGTGGCTGAAAGCCCCGCCCGGGCCTATAATCCGCTCTTTATCTACGGCGGCGTCGGCCTGGGAAAAACCCACCTTCTGCATGCCATCGGCCAGTACACCTTAATTAAGCACGGCTATTCCAGGGTTTTTTATTTTTCCTCAGAAAAATTTACCAACGAGTTTATCAATTCCATCAGGGATAATAAAACTCTTGATTTCAGAAATAAATACCGCAACATGGATATTCTTTTAATTGACGATGTTCAGTTTTTAGCGGGAAAAGAACAAACCCAGGAGGAGTTTTTTCATACTTTCAATGCCCTGCACGACAATAACAGGCAGATCATAATTTCCAGCGATCGACCGCCAAAGGAGATTCCCACCCTGGAGGATCGGCTTCGATCCCGCTTTGAATGGGGCCTGATTACTGATCTGCAGCCTCCTGATCTGGAAACCAGGACGGCTATTTTGAAGAAAAAAGCTTTATCCGACGGCATCGATATTCCGGACCAGGTCATTTACTATATAGCAGAAAAAATAGTAACCAATATTCGTGAGCTGGAAGGGGCCTTAATCCGCATAGTGGCTTACGCTTCCCTTTCCGATGCTCCGATCAATCTTGAAATGACGGAATCGGCCCTGCAGGATATTATTTTCACCCGCCAGAAAAACATCACTATCAGCAACGTTATAGGAATTACCGCCACCGAATTTAATATTAAGAGCGAAGAGATAATATCAAAAAAAAGGACCCAGGATATCGCCTTAACCAGGCAGGTGGCCATGTATTTATGCCGGATGCTTACCGATCTTTCATTACCTAAAATAGGGGAAGAATTCGGGGGAAGAGACCATACCACCGTGCTGCACGCCTTTAAGAAAATAGATGGCATGATTGCCGGCGACAACGATTTTAAGCACCAGGTCGAATTAATTAAAAATAAAATCCTTGATAACTCCTGAATAAGCTGTGGATAAGCTGTGTTTTTTTAAGTCCTTAATTTTTATTATCATCCTGTCCTGATCTTTGAACAGTATTTAAATAGCTTATCCACATTTAATATTTCTGATAGCTGTTCATTTTAAGCTGTCAAGAGAAGCTTTAGGGAATAAAAAAATAGTTATTAACATTACACACAGACTCTACTATTAATACTAGTTTTATATATATCTTTTTATATATTAACATTGTGTAAAAAAGTTGTTAATAACAATTTAGGAGGTTTCCACTAATGCAATTAACAACCAGCTCCAGCCAGTTATATGATTGCCTCGAAATAGCTGAAAAAGCGCTGCCTGTCCGCTCAACTGTCCCGATGATCAATAGTATTTTGTTTGAAGTGGATGAAAAGGCCCTGATTCTTTCATCAACCAACCTGGAAATGGCGATCAGGGTCAAGATGGAATACCAGGGCAGTGAAAGAGGCAAAATACTGCTGCCTCCCAAAATTGTTGATATTATGCGTTATTTTCCGGTTTCCGAAGTAAATATCAATATAAACTTGGATAATTACCGGATCGACATATCGGGAGGGTCTGCTCATTTTAACCTGAACGGCGCCGATGCCCAGGATTATCCCACTGCTGCTTTTGGCCCCATTACGCCGGAAGCCAGTTTTCAATTTAAGCAGGACAGATTTAAAAAAAACCTGCGATCGGTTATCTTTGCCGCTTCTGCTGAAGAAACCCGGCCGGCTTTTAACGGCATCCTGTTCTCCTTCGACGACCAAAAAATTAAGTTAACCGCTTCCGATACATATCGCCTGGTTATAAAAGAGATCCAGAATCAGAGCTGGTCCTTTGAGAGCAGAAAATGCCTGGTTCCGGCCCGGGTCATGAGAGAATTCCTGAGGATTATAGAAGAGAGCGACAGGGAAGTCTCAATTGGATTCGACAGTAAAACGATGGCCTTTAACTTCGATAGTATCAATTTTACTTCCCGTCTCCTGGAGGAAAAGTATCCCGATGTGAGCGGAGTTATTCCCGGCTCCTACAAAAGCAGGATCGTAATTGATCGCAGGATGTTTGAAGAAGTAGTCAGCAGGGCCGCTTTGCTGGCGGAAGGAAAGAACCAGGCCGTCAATCTGGTTTTAAATAACAACCAACTTGAAGCAAAGGTGTCGGGCCAGGAGGGCAGCATGGAGGAATTGATGCCGGTAGAACAGGACGGTGAGGACATTAATTTACATGTCAATACCCGGTTTATCCTGGATATATTGAAAATTTTAGAAGAAAAAAGGATTATCATAGATTTTCACGGCAATGACGGCCCTCTTGTTTTCAGGTTGGTTGATGATCAGAGCTACCTTTACCTGGTTCTGCCCATCAAAAAAATGAACTGATCTGTGACGGGGGTTACTACTTGTTTTATCTGGAGCGTTTAACCTTGGAAGGGTTTAGAAATTACCGCTATCAGCAGGTTCATTTTCATCCTGCTCTTAATGTTATCACCGGTAATAATGCCCAGGGTAAAACAAACCTGCTGGAATCAATTTTTTTTCTTTCTGTCAATCGTTCTTTCCGGACCAGGAAGGATCATGAACTGGCTTACTTTGACGGCCATTGTTTCAACTTAAAGGGCAATTTTATTAAAGAAGGCTTTAATCATGCCGTTCAGGTTGAATACCGCTCCAATAAGCGCTTGATGATGAAGGTCAACAATGACCACTTTAATCGCTACGCGCAGATCCAAAATTATCCGGTTATTGTTTTTAGTCCCGATGATTTACAAATGATCAGTGCAGGACCTTCCGTCCGCCGCCGTTTTTTAAACCTGGAAGCTTCGAGGCTTGATTCCCTGTATTTAAAAGAGCTGAAAGATTATCAAAGAGTCCTGAACCAGCGCAACCAGGTTCTGAAAAATTATCTTCCCCGGGCCAGGCTTGAAGATACCCTTTCGCCCTGGGATCAATCCTTGGTTGAGCTTGGCGTTAGTTTGATCAGAGCCAGGGTCGCCATGATTAAGGCCCTCGAAATTGAGGCCGGTCATTTTTTCAGCGAAATGACGGAGGAGAAGGAAAAATTATCTTTGGAATATGCGAGCACGGTTCCGTATTGCGGGGACCGGGAAGAAATGAAAGAGCTTTTTTACAGGGATCTTCTGAACAAAAGGGACCAGGAATTGAGGCGTTGTTCGACCCTTCTGGGACCCCATCTTGATGATCTGGTGGTATCCATCAACGGTTACAATACCAGGCCCTACGCATCGCAGGGGCAGAAAAGGACAGCTGCCCTGGCTTTAAAAATGGGAGAAGTGAGCCTGTTCCACCATAAAAACGATCTGTGCCCGATTATTTTGCTGGATGATGTTTTTTCGGAGTTTGATCTTTCCAGGAAACAACAGCTGCTTGATTTTCTGAACAAAAGTGGCGGCCAGTGTTTTATAACCTCCGCTGTGGATCTGCAGGGCATGGTCGAAAAATTAAACAGAACTTATAAGCATATTGTAATTAACCAGGGGTGTATCAGGGATGAAACAGTTAGGACCGGTGATTGAAAATATTCTCCGGCGCCATAATCTGTGGCGCGGTTATCAGCAGTATCTTGTTGTTGAAAAATGGCCGCAAATTGTCGGTTCTGATCTGTCCGAGGTTACCAGGGCTGATTATGTCGCTAACGGTCTGCTTCGGGTCATAGTAAAAGATTCGGTGTGGGCTTACCATCTCTCGATGATGAAGCCCCGGTTGATCGAGAAATTAAACCATTATGCGGGAAGCGGGGTGGTAAAGGATATATTTTTTCAAATTGGCGACCTGGAAAAGCAGGAAAAACAACAATCATAGATAAATAATAAGCCAGGAGCTTCTTTAAGCCCCTGCTATTACAGTTTAGACTGATCAATCATAAAAAGCGGTTCTAAATGGTCCAGGAGGACTACTATGTTTCTGCATATCGGCAATTCAAAAATTATTTTTAAGCGGGATTTAATCGGTATTTTTAACCTTGACTCCCTGGCTGCTCAGGTCAACAGGTCGGTGCTGGAATCTGCTTCACACGAGGCGCTCTATAATTATAGCGGTAATGATCAGGTAAAATCTTTCATCATTACCGACAAAAAAGCATATATGTCACCGATTTCCCCTTTAACTCTTTCCAGGCGGCATAATTCTTCCGGGTGACTGCCACGGTGACCCTTTGCCCTATCTTTCCCTAAAACATGTTATAATAATATAGGCTCAGACAGCAATTTTTTATGGCTATTTTTAATCTAATGAGGTGGAGAATGTCCGGACTAAAGAACAATCATGATTACAACGCTGAACATATTCAGGTTCTGGAAGGACTGGAAGCGGTGCGGCTGCGGCCCAGCATGTATATCGGTTCCACATCCAGCCGGGGTTTACACCATCTTTTGTTCGAAGTGGTTGATAACAGTATCGATGAAGTCTCCGCCGGTTACTGCAAGCAAATCAAAGTTATCATCAACGAAGACAACAGCGCGACGGTTATCGATGACGGCAGGGGCATCCCGGTTGAGAACCATCCCCAGGAAAACCGGCCTGCAGTGGAGGTAGTCCTGACCACCCTCCATGCAGGGGGCAAATTCGGCGGCGACAGCTATAAGGTTGCCGGAGGTCTGCACGGGGTAGGGGTTTCTGTGGTAAACGGCCTGGCCCAATGGCTGGAGGTTGAAGTGCATCGCAACGGGAAAAAGTATTATCAGCGTTATGAAAAAGGCCTTAAAGTAACCCCGATTAAAAAGATCGGCGAGGTTAAAAAAACCGGGACCATCATTACCTTTAAACCCGATCCAGAAATATTTGGCAGCATTGAGTTTGAAAATGAAATCATCATTCAACGGCTCCGGGAACTGGCTTTTCTCAATAAAGGGACCAAAATTATTTTTAAAGACACGCGGTCCGGCCATGAAGAAAAATACAAATATGATGGCGGCATTATCCAATATGTCTCGTACCTGAACCAGGGCAAAGAAACAGTGCCTAACAAGCCCGTCTATATCCAGCGTTCTGTAAGCGGCCTGGAAGTGGAACTGGCCCTGCAATACCATGCCGGCTATGCTGAGGTCATTTATTCGTACGCCAATAACATCCACACGCATGAAGGTGGCACACATGAGTATGGTTTCAAAATATCGCTTACCCGCCTGATCAACGATTATGCCCGCAAAATGGGTCTTTTGAAAGATAACCAGGGCAACCTTTCCGGAGAAGATATCAGGGAGGGCCTGGTTGCCGTGCTGAGTGTCAAGATCATGGATCCCCAGTTTGAAGGGCAGACCAAAACCAAGCTTGGCAACAGCGAGGTGCGCAGCCTGGTCGACAATATTTGCTACGAAGGGCTTGAAGCGTACCTGGAACAGAATCCGGCCGTGGCCAGACGGGTTATCGAAAAGGCCATCAGGGCCTCCCGGGCCCGGGAGGCGGCCCGGAAAGCCAGGGAATTGACACGGCGGAAAAATGCTTTAGAAATATCCAGCCTTCCAGGCAAACTGGCCGATTGCACCTCCAAGGATCCCGGGGAAAGCGAACTGTTCCTGGTCGAGGGCGATTCCGCCGGCGGTTCCGCCAAACAGGGCCGCGACCGCCGCTTTCAGGCCATCCTGCCCCTGCGGGGCAAAATTATTAACGTAGAAAAAGCAAGGCTGGACAAAATCCTGGCCAATGAAGAAATAAGGACCCTGATTACCGCCCTCGGTACCGGCATCGAGACTGAATTTGACATCCAGCGGGCCCGCTACCAGAAAATTATCATCATGACTGACGCCGATGTGGACGGGGCCCATATCCGGGTTCTGCTGCTGACTTTTTTCTACCGCTTTATGCACCAGTTAATCGACAGCGGCTTTGTCTATATTGCCCAGCCTCCGCTTTATAAAGTAAAACGGGGCAAAAATAAAGAAGAATACCTCTACCGCGAAGAAGAGCTGCAGAATTTGCTTAAAGGCTGGGACCGGGATGGCGGGCTTCAACTCCAGCGCTATAAAGGCCTGGGAGAGATGAACCCCGATCAGCTCTGGGAAACAACCATGAACCCCGATACCAGGATCATAAAACGGGTGGAGCTGGTTGATGCCATCCAGGCCAATAATATTTTTGGCATCCTGATGGGCGATAAAGTTGAACCGCGCCGTATCTTTATTGAAGATAACGCCCGCGCAGTGCAAAACCTTGATATTTAATTAATAGTTATAGCAGTAATAATTTGCGTCAATACGGCATGCAAATGAACATACCAGTTACATCAACAAGGAGAGGTGAGCATGGTTTGGACCAGTCGAGCGTCTTTTATCGTTCCTTTGAGAAAAATTATCCACTAATTGATAGAAGCGAGGGAGTTTTTGTCTGGGATGATCAGGGCAAAAGATACCTGGACGGCTCTTCGGGCTGCGCGGTTACCAGCATCGGCTACGGGGTTACTGCTGTAGCGGAAGCGCTCTATGAACAGGCCCAGCAGACCGGCTTTGCCCACGGTTCTATGTTTACCAGCCGTCCCCAGGAAGAGCTGGCCCGCTTGATCACGGAAGATGCCCCTGCCGGTATGGATTACGCCTACCTGGTTTCAGGCGGCACCGAAGCCAACGAAACCGCTTTCAGCATGGCCATCCAGTACCACCGCCAGAGGAAAAACCACAGCAAATGGAAGATAATTGGCCGTCATATCAGCTACCATGGCAGTTCTTTCGCCACCATGTCCGCTTCCGGCAACATCCAGAGGCGCAGCCTCTATTCGCCCCTGGTAATGCCGTTTCCCCTTGTGCCACCCCCGCACTGTTATCGCTGTTACTGCGGATCTACTTATCCGGAATGCGGGATCAGCTGTGCGCAGGAGCTGGAAAAAACCATCCTTTCAGAAGGCCCTGAAAATGTCGCCGCTTTTATTCTTGAACCGGTGATCGGGACTTCAGCGCCGGGTATTGTCCCTCCGGGGGAATATTTCCCCCTGGTTCGCGATATCTGCGATCGCTATGATGTGCTTCTGATCGCCGATGAAGTGCTTTGCGGCTACGGGAGGTGCGGGCGCTACCTGGCCATGGACCACTGGGGTGTGAGCGCCGATATGGTTACCCTTGGCAAGGCGCTCGGAGGCGGTTATGCTCCCTTGGGCGCGGTCCTGGTGCAGCAAAAAATATACGAGGTATTTGTAAATAATGCCCGCAAGTTTAATCACGGTTACACTTACCAGGGCAACCCGGTAAGCTGTGCGGCCGGCGTGGCTGTAAACCGCTGCCTGCGGGACAACAAACTGTTCCAGCAGGTGACAGGAAAAGGCAGTTATCTAAAAGATAAACTGCGTGAACTGGCCGGCAAACAGCCCATCATCGGGGATGTCCGGGGCCTGGGTCTGTTACTGGGTTTAGAGCTGGTCCAGGATAAAAATACCAGGCAGTCTTATCCTCCTTCAATCGATATAGCCGAGAGAACAAGGGCTATAGCGATGGATAAAGGCTTAATGCTCTATAC
>Ga0207421_10000692_pt1 | contig 43799 bp, 37 predicted proteins | sample SodLakKL_010_SED_4_FD_187542 | JGI IMG/M metagenome (GOLD analysis project Ga0207421, IMG submission 187542) | Alkaline sediment microbial communities from Lake Tanatar, Kulunda Steppe, Russia - 8KL_010_SED (SPAdes) (version 2) | ecosystem: Environmental > Aquatic > Non-marine Saline and...
GTCCATTTGACCGACCTGCTTCTGAACAGGTCTAGACCCTCTTCGGTCACGCTCTGGTCAGCCATTTTTCACTCATCATTCATAATATAATTTGATTAAGGGGTTTGGGAGAAGTCAAAGTCGATCCCGGGGTGCAGGTATCCTGCTATCTCCATCAGCCCGTAGGCGAGGCTGGGGCTGTAGTTGATATAGTCGTCGGTCACCCTCTTGATCTCCACGCTGCCGGAGAGTTCATAGTCGGACCTGAATTTCTCGCTGCTTTTGGGATGGGAGTCCTCCAGCAATATGATTTCAGGCCCTAGGACGACCACGTTCTCCGGCTCGATTTTATACGTCGATATGGCGCTGTCGTTCTGGGCCACGTTTATGCCCCCGGCGGTCACTATGAGCTCATGCAGCAGCGAGCCGTTGTTCACGGTGAGGCCGTTCCTCAGCTCGCCATATGTCTTGGGCTTTTCCTGCTCATCGACGGCCGCCACCTTGTTGACGACCTCTTCCCTCACATCGTCCATGAATCCCTTGAGGTCGCTCGCCGCAGAGGGGTTGTCGACGAGTACGCCGAACCTCTCGACAAGGTCCATGACCTCATCGTAGTTGGCGGGGTAGTAGGCAACGACTTTGACCCCTAATCCTTCAAGATGCTCCATCAGCTCGGGGTAAGCCCCCCACCTGTAATCATGCATAATGACCAGGTCAGGCTCCATGCCGGCGATGGTCTCACTGTCCCAAGAAGAGGAAAGGGCTCCCAGGTCATCCGCTTCGGCAAGGGCCGGGTATTTATCCGCCAGCTCCTTGCTGTAGCTGTCCGTAGCAGCCAGCGTGTCGCCGCGGTCGAGTTCGCACAGTATCTCCGAGAAGGCTTTGCCCAGGGACACTATCTTCTGCGGGTGGTCGAAGAATCCCACGTCCTTTCCGCGGTCATCGGTGACCATGTACATGAACACGTTCAGGGTGGAGACCTTCACACGGTCGTTGACGGTCACCGACACGCGGTGCTCGCCGATCTCATTTATAGTGTCGGGCAGAGTGAAGGATGCCTCTCCGGCATCGAAGGTCAGCGTCTCCTTGTAGCTGTGGCCACCGACCTCGATGATGACCTCGTGGTCACCATCAAGCTTCTCCTGGGTAAATATTGCGTCCTTTATGGTGACGGTGGTGGCCTGACCGGGGACGACATCATCGACCTCGACCTCGAAACCCTCAGTGCCGATGGCGATTATGTATGCTCCCACAATAAGCAACATGAACGCCGCCATCAGCGCTAATATCTTCTGTAGCATAAGTATCACGTTCCGTAATAATTAAAATGGAATACTCTGTCGATAATAAAACCGTTTTCATGGGTGTTACTCATGATGCTCTTCGAGGAGGACAGAAAGTTTAATTTAGGCGTTAGGCTTGAGAAAGGACCATGCGATGGGTGCTACGTGGAAAGATCCATAGGGCCAGGGTCACCGAGACCAGGCTGGATTATGTGGGCAGCATCACCATCGATTCCGATCTCATGCGGGCGGTGGACATCTGGCCGGGGGAGAAGGTCCAGGTGGCCAACATCAACAACGGCGCCCGTTTCGAAACCTATACCATAGAGGGCGAGGCGGGGAGCGGCATCGTCGCCGTTAACGGTGCCGCCGCCCGTCTCAACGGGCCGGGAGACCGCATCATCATCATCGGCTACGAGCTCACAAACGAGCCCATCGAGGCCAAAGTCATGGTGGTCGATGAGGACAACCGCCCGCTGCGGCGCTGAGGCTTCACCATGAAGATGGTCTTCTATTCCGACGGCGGCGCCCGCGGCAACCCCGGACCGGCGGCCTACGCGGTAGTGGCATGCAAGGACGACGGCTTCGTCATGTACGAGAAGGCGGAGTACATCGGTGAAGCCACCAACAACGAGGCCGAGTACCGGGGCCTGATAGCGGCCATAGTCATGGCGGCTTCCTACAGCGCCGAGGAGGCGGTCTTCGTTCTGGACTCCGAGCTTGTGGTGAAGCAGATGCGGGGCGAGTACCGCGTCAAAGCGGCCCACTTGAAGGCCCTGAGGGACGACGCCGCCGCTTTGGCTGCAGGGATACCCAAGGTCTCCTTCCGCCACGTGGGCCGGGAACACCCGATGATCGCCCGCGCCGACGAGCTTCTCAACGAGAAACTGAACGCCGCCTCACGCTGAGAGCGCTTCCGCCAGCTCTTCCACGGGCACCAGCGACTGCTCGCCGCTTTCCATGTCGCGGATGGTCACCGTCCCTTGCGCCAGGTCCTTGGCGCCCACGATCACCGCGTAGCGGGCGCCGGTGGCGGCGGCGTGCTTCATGGCCTTGGACATCTTCCTCCTCATCAGGTCCACGTCCACGCTGAGGCCGGCGCGGCGCAGCCGGGCGGCGATGCGGAAGCTCTCCTCGCGGGTATCCTCGCCGGTAGGCAGCACGTAAGCATCCAGTTTCGCAGCGTCGAATGCATGCTCCTCCCTCTCCAATGCGAGGAGGATGCGGTCGAAGCCGATGGCGAAGCCGGTGGAGAACACTGGCTCCCCACCTAACACCTCCGACAGCGTGTAGGAGCCGCCGCCGCAGACCTGCTTCTCCGCCCCCAGGCAGGGTGCCTCCACCTCGAAGACCACCCCGGTGTAGTAGTCCAGGCCGCGGACGGTCCCCAGGTCGATGACCACGTCCTCGATGCCATACGCGTCGAGGAAACGGAAGAGCTCGTTCAGGTAACGGCCGGGCTCGCCGCCGATGTCCGCCAGCAGCTCCTTGCCCCCCGCGACCCGGGTGGTGGCGAAAAGGGATTCGATCTCCTCCTCTTGAACCCCGTGGGACCGGAGCAGCGGCGCCGCCTCGTCGTACAGTTTCTTGTCCAGCTTCTGCAGTATCCCCGCCGCCGCATCGGCGGGCACGCCGAGCTCAGCCAACCGGCTGCGCAGGATGCCGATGTGCCCCACCTTCAGGTCGTACTCCTTCAGCCCCAACCCCTCCACCAGGGAGGCGGCGAGGGCGATGGCCTCGGCGTCGGTCTCGGCGTTGGGGGCGCCGATTATCTCCGCCCCGAACTGGTAGAACTCGCGGTAGCGGCCGCTCTGCGGCCGCTCGTAGCGGAAGCATTGGCCGAAGTAGAACAGCTTCAGCGGTCGCGGGAGGTTGCTCATCTCGTTGATGAACATGCGGATCACCGAGGCGGTCACCTCCGGACGCAGGGCTATCTCGCGGCCGCCCTTGTCCTCGAAGGAGTAAATCTCCTCCACGATGTTGGGGCCGGACTTGGCGGTGAACAGCTCAGTGTTCTCGAATATGGGGGTGGAGACCTCGCGGAAGCCGTGCGAGAGGGACACCTGGCGCAGAAGCTGCTCGTAGTGGCGGCGGCGCTCCATCTCCTCGGGCAGGAAGTCCCTGGTGCCCCGCGGACGCTGTATCATCATCTGGGAGATTAGGAATGGGGTATTAATTGTTTGTTCGGCTCAGCGCTTGACGATGATCGAGATGATGTCGCCGTCCTTGACCACGTGGTCGATGCCCACCATCTGCCCGGGGAACTTGGCGCTGGGCCCCCATATGTTGGCGTAGCGGAAGTTGGGGCGGAAGGTGCGGTGGATCTGGTCGCAGACCTCGCCGATGTCGCTGTCGCGGCGCACGATCAGAGGCTCTTCCAGGTCGGCCTCCTGGCCCTGGGGCTTCATGTAGACCCGGATGAGGTCGATGGTCTCGAACATGGCGTCCTTCAGGTCCTCGATGCCCGTGCCATTCTGGGCGGAGACGGTGACCTTGGGGAAGTCTGGTAGCTTCGCGAAAACCGATGGCAGCACCGAGGGGTCCGCCAGATCGATCTTGTTGACGGCGATCAGCGGCTTGATGTAGACGCGGTTCCCCGTCAGGACGTCGAGGAGCTGGTTCTCGTCGATGTCCTCCCTGATGACCACCGAGGCGTTGACATAACCGTAGGCGGCCACCATCCCACGGGCCAGGTCCTCGTCTATCTTCGTGAGCTTTACCGTGCTGAGCACGCTGATGCCCCCGCGGTATGATGGAGTCACCACCACGTCCGGCGGGTTCTGCCCCAGGCGTATGGCGGCGTCCTCCAGCTCCTTGATCAAAACATGGAGGTGGGGGTCGAAGACGTCCACCACGAAGAGTATGACATCGGCGGAGCGGGCGGCGGAGATGACCTCGCGGCCGCGGCCCTTGCCGCGGGAGGCGTCGCGTATCAGGCCCGGCATGTCCAGCATCTGAATCTTGGCGTGGTTGTGCTCCATAACGCCGGGCACCACGTCCAAGGTGGTGAAGTGGTAGTCGGCCACCTCGCTCTTGGCGTCGGTGAGCTGGTTCAGCAACGTGGACTTGCCCACGCTGGGGAAGCCTATCAGCGCCACGGTGGCGTTGCCCGCCTTCTTCACGCCGTACCCCTTGCTGGGGCCCTTGGAGGAACGCCTCTTCTCGTTCTCGGCGCTCAGCCTGGCGATCTTGGCCTTCAGCTTACCGATGTGGGCCTGGGTGGCCTTGTTGTACTTGGTATTGCTGATCTCATCTTCGAGTTCCTTTATCTGTTCCTCGATGGTCTTGGCCATTTCGAAGCTCCGTAGTCGGAGAAATCCTACTCTGATATAAATTAATCATTTCCGCATAGGTAACGTTTAAGGATTCAATACGCGATGCGGTGGAGATGTCCGAGGAGCAGCCCCAGAGCAAGGTCGTGGCATTCATGGAGAGCAAGTACGCCGTCCCGGCCGGTTTGGCGCTGGCATTGGTGCTATCCGCATTCCTGCTGACATTGGAGAAGGACGGCGCCCTGTGCATGGCCACCCTGCTCATCGCCGTCGCCGGCTACATCATCCCCCGCAACTTCGGGCTGCGCGACATCAAGAAGCTCATGGTATGGGGCGTGGCCTTCGTCATGATAGTCACCTCCATGGCTTTCGTTTTCACCTGGAGCTACTACGAGGACGGCGCCAGCGGACCTGTGTCCGATGACGACGGGTTGCTGGTTGACGGGGGGGTCTCCCCATACAGGACCGCGGACGACGGCGTCTACAACTACACGGTGACGGTGAAAGGGAACCTGAGCGATGTGGAGGTCCACGTGGGCGTGATAGAGGTCATGTACCTGGAGGCCGGCGGCGGCGACCTGTTGGAGAACCATTCGATGACGAAGATGGACGATCTCCCTGACGGAGGCGCGGTCTACAGCGCCTTGGTCCCGTTGGAAGGGGGCGAGATCTACTTCTTCTACTTCTCCGCGGAGGACGCTGAGGACGAGCACGAGACCGCCCACGGCGAGGGGCCCAACACCATGGACGGACCGGCCGCAGCCTGGTTCTACTTCTCGCAGAACTTCAACAACATCTTCACGCTGGTGGGCCTGCCGTATTTCTTCCTGGCCTTCATATCCTGGTGGATGCGCCGCAACATCGATAAGGCGGTGGAGCGCATGGAGGAGCAGGGCCGCATACCGCCACGGGACGGGCGTCCCTGCGTCAAGTGCAAGACCCCCCTCGGCAAGGATGAAGAGACCTGCCCCGGCTGCGGCCGCGAGATACCGCAGTACGTCCCCCCTCCCCAACTGAGCAAGGAGGAGCCCGAGCCCAAGGATGACGAGTTCGTCTGCTCGGAGTGCGGCGCCGTGGTTGACGACGAGGCCCCCGCTTGCCCCAGCTGCGGCGAGGAGTTCGAGGACTGAGGTCGATTGGCAAGTTTTAATAGCAACCAGCTCTTCATAGGTTCGGATGCACTCAGAGGACGACAGGCCCAAGGCCGGGTCCAAACGCTCCGTGGCCAACGACCTGGCGGGCAAACAGCAGGAGATATCGGTAACCGAGTTCTTCGAGAAGAACAAGCACATCCTCGGATTCGACTCCCGCGCCAAGGCGCTGCTCATCGGCATCAAAGAAGCTGTGGACAACTCCCTCGACGCCTGCGAGGAGGCGGGAGTGCTCCCAGACCTCTTCATCTCGGTGCAGCGCAGTGACGAGGACGAGGAGTTCCACATCGTCATCGAGGACAACGGCCCGGGTATCGTGCACGCCATGATGCCCAACGTGTTCGGCCGGCTGCTCTTCGGTTCGCGCTTCCACGCACAGTGCCAGTCGAGGGGGCAGCAGGGCATCGGCATATCCGCCACCGTGATGTACGGGAACATCACCACCGGCAAGCCGGCGCGGCTCATGTCCAAGATCGAGGAGGAGGACACCGCCTGGCTGATGGACATAACCGTCGACACCAAGCGCAACCGGCCCAACGTCACCAACGACCAGCCCTTGATCTGGCCGGAGAAGGAGCACGGCACCCGCATCGAGTACTACATCCGCGGGCGCTACGTCAAGGGCAAGCAGTCCATCTTCGAATACCTCAAGAACACCGCCATAGTCAACCCCCACGCGGAGATAAGCTACACCGACCCCGACGGCAAGTCCTATCTCTTCGCCCGCGCCACCACCAAGATGCCCCCCAAGCCCAAGGAGGTCAAGCCTCACATCCAGGGCCTGGAGATAGGCGACATGATGAGCCTGGCCCGCGACACCAAGCAGAAGACGGTGAAGAGCTTCCTCAAGAACGATTTCAGCCGCATCAGCGACCGCGTCGCCAACGACATACTCGAGCTGTCGGGGATCAGCGAGAAGGTGAAGCCCTCCTCCCTGGGAAGGAACGAGGCCCGCCGCCTCATCAGCGCGGTGGACAATGTCAAGATAATGGCCCCTCCCACCGATTGCCTTTCGCCGATTGGCGAGGAGCTCATAAAGAAGGGGCTGAAGCATGTGCTCGAGGGCAACCGCCCCGAGTACTACGCCCCCCCGGTGACCCGGGCGCCGCGGGTCGCCAACGGCAACCCCTTCGTCATCGAGGCGGGCATCGTCTACGGCGGAGAGCTCCCCCGCGACGGCCAGGTGAGCATACTGCGCTTCGCCAACCGCGTCCCCCTGCTCTACCAGCAGGGAGCCTGCGCCATCACCAAGGCGGTGGAGGCCATAGATTGGAGGAACTATGGCCTGGAGCAGCGCGGCGGCAAGGGCATCCCCTACGGGCCGGCGATAATAATGGTGCATATCGCCTCCACCAAGGTGCCATTCACATCCGAGGGCAAGGAGGCGGTGGCCAACCTGGAGGAGGTGCACAAGGAGGTGGCGCTCGCCCTCCGGCTCTGCGCCCGCAGCCTCAAGAGCCATCTCAACAAGAAGGAGAGGAAGAAGAAGACCCGCGCCAAATTCGATGTGGTGCAGCAGATACTGCCGGAGATAGCCCAGAAGAGCGCTGGCATGCTGCAGCGCCCCGTGCCCAGCCTCGATGCCACCATCACCAAGATAATGAACGTCGTATGGATAGAGCCGAAATCGGCGGTGGAGAACGGCGGCCTGCGGGAGGTCAGCTACAGCATATACAACTACACCACCGCCCCCAAGAGCTTCATGCTCCACAGCATACTCCCCAAGAGCTGCCTCAACGAGACGGTGCTCGACCACCGCCTGCAGGAGGTGAAGGAGGACGGCAAGGCCACCTGGGAGATAAAGGACCTGGCGCCCTCGGACAGCACCGAGATCCGCTTCCAGCTCGACGGGGAGCTCTCCGACGTCTTCGAGGAGTCGGACATCTTCGTCTCCGGGCTGAACATGGCCATGATCATGGGCGCGGACCCTCTTCCCGGGGACTGGGGCATAAAGGGCATGGAGATAAGCGAGTCCGACGCCCAACCCGAGGAAGAGGATGAGGACGAGGAGCAGGAGGAGGTTCTCAATGACGATTACTGACAGGCAGGAGCGGGCCCTGAAAGAGCTGCTCCGCATCGCGGAATCGGTGTATGACCAGATCGATGAGGGCGAGATTCCGCAGATGAGCCTCGCCCTGCGCTCCAAGAAGAACATCGAGTTCGACCCGCGCAAGAACGTGTGGACCTACGGCGACCTGACCGCCCACCGCGGCGCCAAGACCATCAAGGGAGCGACCCTGATGCTGCGCACCCTGCACATGGTGGACTTCATCCGCGACATGATCGACCAGCAGCACTCCTCCACCTTGAGGGAGATGTACTACATCTCCGAGGGCTGGGGGAACGGCAAGTTCAACTCCCAGGACGAGAGCAACCTTCTGGCCGAAGACCTGGAGATCATCAGCCGCTGCATGCGGGAGGACTTCAAGCTGCGGCCGGAGGAGGACGGCGCCCGCATCATCGGCGACCTGACCATCGTGGAGACCGACCGCAAGGGCAAGAGGAAGACCATCAACTGCCGCGACGACGTGGGGGACTCCGGTTACAGCATACCGTTCAAGGTGGAGAAGGACAAGATCGAGATGAAGTCCTGCGGCGCCGAGTTCGTCATCGCCATCGAGACCGGCGGTATGTTCGACCGGCTGGTGGAGAACGGCTTCGACGAGGAGAGCAACGCCCTGCTGCTGCATCTCAAAGGGCAGCCGGCGCGCAGCACCCGCCGTTTCATGAAGCGCCTCAACGAGGAGATGGGGCTTCCAGTGCTGGTCTTCACCGACGCCGATCCCTGGTCCTTCCGCATCTTCGCCTCCATCGCCTACGGCGCCATAAAGACGGCGCACATCTCCGATTACCTGGCCACGCCGGGCGCCGAGTACGTGGGCATAACCAGCAGCGACATACTCAACTACGACCTGCCGTCGGACAAGCTCACCGACCAGGACGTGGCCGCCCTCAAGAGCGAGCTGAAGGACCCGCGCTTCAACGACGAGTTCTGGCGCTCGGAGATCGAGGCCATGCTGCAGATGGGCAAGAAAGCTGAGCAGCAGGCGCTGGCCAAGTACGGCCTCGATTTCGTGACCGATACCTATCTGCCCGAGAAGCTGGCGGAGATGGGCATAAGGCTCTAGGCGCTGGCGGCCTCAGCGATGCGGCGGAGAACGAAATCCCGGTCCAGCGTCGCCAGGAAGTAGCCCATGCGGGGGCCGTTGCGCCGCTCGATGAAGATGCGGTACAGCGCCTGGAACCCCTTCTTGGCGCCCAGGCCCTCCTCTTTGGCGGTCTCGTAGACGGTGTTGTGGATCACGTCCCCCTCCCAGTCGCAGCCTTGCAGCTCCTCCCGCAGCCGCGACAGGAAGCCGGCCTCGGCATCGCTCAATCCGATGTCGGGCATCTCCTCCGCTATGGAGTACTTCACCTGCTCGGGGGCGAAAGCGTTCAACCAGTACTTGACGCAATCCACCCTCTCCTCCAGGGTCTTGAGCTCGTTGACGCTTATGCCCCCGAGGTCCTCGGTCCTCCTCAGGGTCTCGAGGATGTCGTCGAAGTCCTTGGATATCTGCACCACGTTGACCAGGTGGCGATAGGGGATCTGCATGGGCATGTCCTCCCGCGGACCATGGGGCTGGGAGAGCTCGTAGGCGCGGACCAGGTCCTCGTCCTTGTCGGTGGCTCCGCTTTCGTAGTACATGCGCTCGACGCGGTCGTACTCATCGACCATGTCCAATATGCCCATCTCGGAGTCGTAGTCGATGTGCCTCTCCGGGTTCACCCGCGCTATGGTATAGCTGAAGACCGACGCGGGCGTCATCCGCAACGCGTCCACTCCCGAGACCGCCGATCCGGTGGACTTGTGCATCTGCCCCTTGCCCTTGAGCTGGATGAACTCGTAGGGTATGGGCTTGGGGGGCTCAGCGTCGAAGACCTCCCTCACCAGACGGATGCCGGAGTCATAGGAGCCGCCGGCGGCGGCGTGGTCCTTGCCGAACGGCTCGCAGGTGACGCCGAAGATGGCCCACTTCGCCGGCCACTCCAGCCTCCAGCTGAGCTTGCCCTCCCCCTTGCGGATGTCCACCTCTCCTTCCTCGCCGCAGACGCAGCGGTAGCTCACCAACGGGTATTCGTATCCCGTTACCTCTCCGTTGCTGAAACGGCCGCAGGCGGAACAGAGCGGGCTGAAGGGGTAGAACCCTTCCGGCATGCTGCGGCCGGTCACGGTGCTGAGTATCTCCAGCACCCGGTCGTGGCGCTGGAAGCTGGCATCGATAGCATCGGCGAACTCCCCCCGCCGGTAGAGCTCGTGGGTCCAGAATATCTCGCAGTCGATGCCCAGGTCGTCCATGGAGTCCATGAAGGGCTTGATGAAGTGGCCCGCATAGGTGTCATGGCATCCGTAGGGGCAGGGGATGTCGCTTATGGGCCTTCCCACCTCATCCTCGAAGCTGTCAGGAAGGAATTCGTAACGGCGGCGCAGAGGGTCGTAGGAATCGATGAGGTATATCATCCTGACATCGGCATCCCGGTCCGCCAGCGCTTTGCGCACCGTCTCGGCGGTGACCGCCTCGCGAAGGCTTCCCACGTGTATGAAGCCCGTGGGGCTGATGCCGGCGGAGATCAGATGCTCGTCCTTAGTGGATGTCAGTTCCTTGGCGACCACGTCTGCCCAATGCATGCTATCGTCCGCTGTTATAGCCGAGGGATATAAATTGTTTGTCGGCGCGGAAGAGGCGGCGGTCGCAGGCAAGGTATTTATAGGGAAGATATTTCATGTCTATGCGATGGCCAAAAAGAAGAACGAGGGATTCCAGTCCTCCGCGGGTCTGGTGCGTTACTTCGACACCGATGACGACAAGTCCCCCAAGATCAGCCCTTACTACATCATTGGGTTCGCCATCGTTCTTTCCATAGCGGTGCTGGTGGCCAACAGCGTTTGGCCCATGTGAACTCCGGTTTTATCCGGGTTTTCATCAGTTTCCGATGACGGGTCAAGGGCATATCACGCATCGTTCCGCCGTGCTGGCATCATCCACAGGGACTCTCGTTCTTGTCCTTTGGATCATGAACTGCCTTAGGCATACGGAAGCGGGCAGCGGCTGTTGGCCTACGCTCAATCCGCGGATTCGGTCACGTCCTGCGTGTACTTCTTCTTGAAGGACCTCGCCAGCCATGAAGGGGCGATCATGGCGGTGAAGATGGACATGAACACCACGATGGAGTACATCTCCCTGCTTATCGCCCCGGCGGTGAGGCCGATGGCGGCGATGATTATGCCCACCTCGCCACGTGGGGACATCCCCGCACCGACGATCTCCCCCGAGTGGTAGCCAAGGGATTTGTCGGTGCCCATCACACCGATTATGCCCGCGATGTACTTACCGGCGATGGCGAGGAAGATGACCACTATGGTCAGCGGTATCAGTGGCGCGAAGCCGTCCAACTCCACCCGCATGCCCACGTAAACGAAGAAGAAGGGCACCAGGAAACCGTTCAACGCCTTGATCTTGGGGACAAGCTCCTCCTGGGCGTACTCCGCGAAGAGCATGCCGGCGAGGAAGGCGCCGATGATGGCAGCCAGACCGAGGGAGAGGGCCATGGCGGAGAGCCCCAGGCAGACTATTATCGCCAGAGGGAAAGGGTCTATCTTCAGCGACCACTCCTTCTCATCGCAGACGACCCCCTTCTCGGCGAGGCGGCAGCGGTGATTGTGCCTCAGCAACGGGAGGCAATAAGCGCAGAAGAAGAGTATGAAGAGCACGAAACCTACGGCCAGCGCCACGCTAAGAACCAGGTCGGCGATGTTGATCCCGCCGGCGCCTGCCGTCGCACCGGCCACGGCCACGACCACGGCCAATATTATCATGGCGATGATGTCGTCGACCACCGCGGCGCCGATGATTATCTTGGACTCGATGGTGTCCATCACGTTTAACTCGGTCAGCACCCGGGCGGTGATGCCGATGCAGGTGGCCACCATCGCTGCGGACATGAACAGCGCATGATCGAACCAATCAGGGTGGGGGACTATGTGGACCTCGTAGACATAGATGACCATGAAGCCGAGAATGAACGGCAATATCGCGCCCAGGGTGGCGACCGCCGTAGAGGGCTTACCCACCGCCCGAAGCTCGGAGACCTTTGTCTCCAGGCCTACGAAGAACAGCAGGAATATGACGCCCAGGTTGGCGATGACCTCGAAGATCTCATGGTACACGCTGGGCTCGTGGGGGTCGAACTCTATCATCAGGCCGCTGGCCAGCGTCCAGTCCCCGATCATAAGGTTCGCCAGCAGTATGCCCGCGAGTATCTCTCCGATCTGGCCCAGCATCCCGACGCGTGTGAATATCTCAGCGAATATCCTGGCCAGGACGAAAATGATGAACAGTTGGATTAAGGCCGCCTCCAACAGCATCATGTCCTCCAAAGGGGCCATCAACTCGTAGAGGAAGTCCCCCGCCGCATCGAGGTCAGGCATGATATCAACCTCAATGCCTTTTGATATGGTGACCATAAAGATTTTTTGTTGGTCAACGGCACGGACGCTAAAGCTTGCAGGCTAACGACCGGTATGGAAATGGAATGGAAGATGTTTAAGCCGCCCAGCCGCCTACTGGCTTTCCGTCACGTCATCCAGATACTTCTTCCTGAAGGACCTGGCCAGCCAGGGAGGCGCTATCAGGGCGGTGATGATGGACATGAAGACCACCACGGTGTACATGTCGCGGGATATGGCGCCGGCGGTGAGGCCGATGGCGGCGATGATTATGCCCACCTCGCCACGGGGCGACATGCCGATGCCAACGATGTCCCCGGTCTTCTTGCCCAATGACTTGTCGGTCAGGGTCACTCCGAGGTAGCCTGCTGCGTACTTGCCCAGTATGGCCAGTATTATCGTTCCTATGGCCAAGGGTATGATGTCCACGAATCCGGCCATCTCCACCCGCATGCCCACGTACACGAAGAAGAACGGCACGAGGAAAGCGTTGATGCCCTTGAACTTGCTCTCCAGCTTGTCGTGGGCGAACTCGGCGAAGAGCATGCCGGCGAGGAAGGCGCCGATGATGGCTGCCAGACCAAGGGAGAGGGCCACGGCGGAAAGGCCCAGGCAGGTGAGCATGGCCAGCGGGAACGGTTCCAGCTTAAGGGGCCAGTCCCTATCCTGGCAGCTGACGCCCTTCTCGGTCAAGCGGCAGATCTGCTTCTCCTTGATCTTGGGCATGCCAGCGCAGAGCAGCAGTATGGAGGCCACGAATATTAGTGCGATTAGGATGGTCAATCCTATATTGGCGAGGTCCAATCCGCCGCCGGCCATCGCCCCGCCGGATATGCCTACCACCACAGCCAGAACTATCATGGCCAAGATGTCGTCGACAACAGCGGCGCCGACGATTATCTTGGACTCGATGGTGTCCATGACGCCCATCTCGGTGAGGACCCTGGCGGTGATACCGATGCAGGTGGCGACCATGGCGGCCGCCATGAACAGCGCGTGTAAGAACCAGTCGTCATGAGGCACGAGATAGACCTCGTAGGCGAAGATCAGGCCGAAACCCAGCACGAAGGGGAATATCACGCCGAGTATGGCGACCCAGGCCGCCGTCTTCCCCACGGCGCGCAGGTCGCAGATGCGGGTCTCCATCCCCACCGCGAACAGCAGGAATATGACGCCCAGGTTGGCGATGACCTCGAATATCTCATGGTACACGGAGGGATGGTCCGGGTCCCAGGCGATATCAAGGCCGGCGGCGATGGTGAAATCGCCGATGAAGAGGTTGGCTATGAGTATGCCCGCCACAATCTCCCCCACCTGGCCTAGCATCCCGAATTTGATGAATATCTCCGCGAAGAGACGCGCCAGGAAGAATATGATGAACAGCTGGAACAGCACCGTCCCCATCAGCTGCATCTCCAACAGCGGCGCGGTAAGGTCGAATAGAATCTCGCCTAGGTTGTCCATGAAAGACAAGGTCTCACCTCGCTTTTGATACTAGATTGCCTATAATAGAATTTCGGTCCAAACGAGGCTATGGGCCGTTTTCTTTACCTGCCGTCTCGTGTCAAGTCGGTCAGCGGTTTCCCACGCCACCGTACTCGGAGCGGAATCATCTCACTGCCCATGGTGGGCAGAACTCTATCAACACTGTCAATACTTTCCCAGTTCATGATTGAGGCGGCATGTTTGCAATTTTATAACGGCGTTGATCATCGATCGAAATGACGATTGCTGGAATCAGCGATGGAATACGATGGGGATTGGCCCAGGTCAAGGTTCTACCGGCTAGCTGCGCACGAACTTCACGTATTCGGCCACGCTCTTGGAATGGATGTCTTGCAGCATGGACTTGATTTCTTCAGCCTCCCCCCTGACGATGAGTACCTCCAGGCACTTGTGGTTGCGCAGGTGGGAGTGAAGGTGGGTCTGTATCATGTCCTCGTTCTTGTGTATGATGTTCATCAGCCAGGTATCGTTGTGCCTGCTGTGGACGATGATGGCCACCCCCTCGACCTCTCCCGCGAGGTCCTCGCGCTCCTTCATCTCCGCCTCCGCCGCGCGGAGGCACAGGCGTATCGCTTCGCTCCGATTGCTGAGGCCCAGGGTCTGCTGCAGGCAGTCGAGGTCCTCGATATTCTTGTCGTTCAATGATATGCTGACAACGGCCATGGTAAATCGTCCCGTGTGATAGATTGGTTGTTGATTATTATTGTCGACCCTTCACTTTATTGAACAGTATGGATTGTTATTTGTCCCGTATGTGAATTGTTATTAAAGTTGTAGGTGATTTCCTTTAATATTTATGAAGATGCTAATCAAATATTAATAATCATTCAATAATTCCTTTTGCATGCAACCGGTTCAGTTACTCGCCGCCATGCTCGCCGCAGCCCTTTTGCTCGCAGGCGGCATCATAATACTGGGTTCGGATGAAGATGACAGAGCGGAGATCGCCGTCACATTGGCCTGGCAGAAGGAGATGGTGGAGTGGATAGGCGGGGACCACTTCAAGGCGACCCACATGGTGAGACCCGGTGAGGATCCCCACGTCCCCGAGGGGATGACCCCGGCGGAGGTGGTGTCAGCGGCCAATTCCGAGGCCTACTTGTACATAGGTGCGGGCATGGGATGGGAATCGACGCACCTCAGCACCATAGAATCTGAGTTGCCTGAACTGAAGATGTTCAAGATGTCCGAGGGTGTGGACCTCATACCGCGGGGAGCGAGCAACGACTCCCATATATGGACGCTTCCCGACAATCTGCTGATAACGGCGAACAACACCAAGAACGCCCTCATCGAGCTCGACCCTGAGAACGAGGCGGACTACATAGCGGGATACGAGAGTTATGTCCAGAAAGTCAACGAGATAAAATCACTGGCCGATGACAAGCTGGGTGACGCCGATGGCAACGAGTTCCTGGTTTTCCATTCCGCCTGGCAGTATTTCGCTCAACACTACAACCTGACTGAGGTGGCCCTCCAGGACGAGTTCGGAAGTGACCTCGACCCGACCACAGTAGCCAGCTGGATAGACAACAACCATGCTGGCCTGGACAAGATGTACGTCAGGCCTCATGACCCCGTCAATGAGGGGGCTTTCGCCGATCAGGGGATCGAGGTCGTGATTATGAACCCGCTCTCGCTCAATTGGTTGGACGAGTTGGAAAAGTTCATTAACGAATTGGAGGATTTCTCCGCGGCCTGATGGCTCTGTGTTACGATGGCAAGCAGTCCGCCCATAGAAATCGATGACCTCACCGCGGGTTACGGCAGCAACATCGTCCTCGAGGGCGTCAGCCTCAGGCTTGAGGAGAAGGATTTCCTCGCCGTCATCGGGCCGAACGGAGGGGGGAAGACCACACTCCTCAAGGCCATACTGGGCATCATAACCCCTCTCAAGGGCGATATTCGCATCTTCGGAGAAACGGTCGGCAACGGTCTGAGAAAGATTGGCTATGTGCCTCAGAGAGGTAACTTCGACAGCAGCTACCCCATATCGGTTTACGACGTGGTCCTGATGGGGACCCGGGTGATGAAGGGCTACAGCCCCCGCTACAGCGCGGAGTGCCACGAGAGGACGGCAGAGGCTTTGGAGATAGTCGGCATAGAGGACCTGGCGGAATACAGCCTTTCAAAGCTCTCCGGGGGGCAGATGCAGAGGGCGTTGCTGGCGAGGGCCATGGCCGGCAGGCCGGACATACTGCTCCTCGACGAGCCCACCGCCAGCCTGGACCCGCATATCAAGGAGTGCATCTATGACTCCCTGCGCCGCATAAACAAGGACCTCGCCATCATGATCGTCACCCATGACATCGGAGTGGTCTCCACCCACGTCAAGAGGGTGGCATGCCTGAACAAGAACATAATAGTCCATGACGAGCCTTTGATAACCCCCGACATGCTGGAGATGGGCTACCATTGCAACGTGGAGCTGTTGGCCCACGGCGTGCCGCACAGGACATACGGGGAGCATGACCATGACTGATTGGGGCATGGTGCTCTCCATAGGCCTCATCCAGAACATGTTCCTGGCCACCATAATGGCCAGTGTGGTGTGCGGGGTGATCGGCACCTATGTGGTGGTGAAGAGGATAGTGTTCGTCAGCGGCGGGATAGCGCACACCACCTTCGGAGGCGTCGGTTTCGCGTATTACCTGCAATCGGTCTACCTGGTGTCATGGTTCACGCCGATGATCGGCGCTATAGTCTTCGCGGTGGCCGCGGCGCTCATAATCGGCTCCCCCCGCATAAACAAGATAGTGCGCGAAGACTCCACCATCGGCGTGCTATGGGTGGTCGGAATGGCGCTGGGTGTGCTTTTCATAAGCCTCACCGACCACAACGTGGTGCTGGTGAGGTCGTACGAGAGCATCCTGTTCGGGAACGTTCTCCTCGTCAGCAGCCAGAACCTTCAGGTAATGGCCGTCATGGGCATAGTCATACTGTCCCTGGTGGCTTATCTGTACCGCGATCTGCAGATACTCACCTTCGACGAGACCCAAGCAAGGATAAGCGGCATCAACGTAACCTTGATGAACATCCTGCTCTACGTGCTGGTCGCCTTGACCTGCGTCTTCGTGATGAACATCGTGGGCATAGTCCTGGTCATAGCCCTGCTGACACTGCCCGCGGCCATAGCGAGCATGTTCAGCAACGACCTGCGGCAGATCATGGTCCTGGCGACGGTGTGCGCGCTGGTGCTCTCGTTTCTGGGCCTGGTGCTGTCGATAGAGTTCAGCATACCACCGGGGGCCTCGATCGTGCTCACCCTAGCGGTGTTCTTCATGCTCTCCCTGGGGATCAAGTCCTACCATGACCGTGGAGCGGTAGTATCGAAGGCGGAGAGGGATTGAAGAAAGGGTTTTGAAATGAAAGGTTACGGCTCAGATGTAGCCGTTTTCCTTATACCATTCCACCGTTTCGCGCAGGCCCTCCTTGAGATCGTAGGCCGGAGAGTATCCCAGCTCCGTCATGATCTTGTCCACCGAGTAGCTGCGGTCGCTGTTCACCGCGTCTACGGTGCTCAGCCTCCACATGAAATTGTCACGGCGGAGCAGGGCGTTGGCCCCCTGGACCGGCGCTATCATCGCCTTGGCGAGCATGGGATTGAGGCGGATTCTCGGCCTGGGCTTTCCGATTATCTCCGCCAGCATCGAGTAGACCTCCTCGTAGCTGTAGGAGCGACCCTCGCTGACTATGTAGGTCTCACCGATGGAGGACGGATCGTTGAGGGCAAGGATGTGCGCCTGGACCACGTCCTTGACATGAACGAACTGGACATGGCTCTTGCCTTTGCCGATCATGAAACGGGAGGCGATGGAATTGGCGAAGGAGGTTATGAACCAGAAGGACACGTCGTTGACGTTGCGGGGGCCGTATATGCCGGAAGGGCGGAGGATGGTGTAGCGCAGGCCGCTGCGCTCGAAACGTCGTACGACCTCCTCCGCCATAAGCTTGGAGCGCCCGTAGTCGAAGGCGGGATGGGGGTCGCTGTACTCGTTGGCGGGAATCGCCTCCACCGGCCCCATCGCCTCAGTGGAGGAGCAATAGATGAAGCGTTCCACGCCCTCGCCCAGGGCGGCCTTGATGAGATTCTCGGTGCCGTCGACGTTCACCCTCCGATAGTTTTCCCATTTGCCGGAGAACGTGTAATAGGCGGCCAAGTGAATGACGGCGTCCACCCCTCGGACCGCCTCCCGCAACGACGGAGGGTCGTCGAGGTAGCCCTCGCGCAGCTCCACGCCCATCTCCTCCAGCCGGGAGGTGTCGCTGCTGCCGCGCACCATGACCGCCACCTGGTGGCCGTCCTCGAGCAGACCTTCCGTCATATGCCCGCCGAGGAACCCTGTCGCCCCGGTCACCAGGACCTTCAATCCAACACCTCTTTGCCGAGCGAGAGGTCGCGTTGGTAGACGCCGTAGGTGAACAGTTTGGCCATGTCCACGCCGTCATAGGGCTCCAGCGGGCTGCGCATGAACATGTCGTCCAATGGGACGATGCGATAGGCCCCCGTCGACGGCAGCGAAGGGATCAGGGCCTCCTTCCTGCCCGCGTTCACAGCGAGACCGATGGTCTGGACCTTGTCGGCGCCGCGGTAGGCGTTATTGTCGGGAAGGTCGCCGATGAGGTCGATGACGCGCTCGCTGTCGTCCACGCGTATCACCTCCAGGAAGCGGCGGCGGTTGTGGAAGGCCAGCGGGCCATAGGCCTGGCTGGCGTCGTCCAGGTCGCTTATGCTCTCGGAGAGGGTTATCGTCCACATGTTGTCCGTGTCGTTGGAGGAGAACACCCTCCCGCCGGCGAACTGCACGTATTTGCGGGCGCACTGCAGTATGAACGCCCCGTCGTCGCTCATCCCCATGGCCATGCCCTTGCCCATAGCGTCCAGACGCTCGCCCACCTGGGAGCAGAAGCTCTTGGCGGCTTCCATCGAGCCGATGAAGGCGGCCTGCGTGGGCGAGGAGCATAGCTGCTGGTCGTAGAGCAGCATGTTCATCGCCAGTCCGTGGGCGGCCTCGGCGCCGGCGCTCTCCTCGTCGATGACCGCGAATCCTGTCAGCGGCCCGTTGGCGAAGTAGCGCGGCATGTGAGGGTTCATCGCCACCTTGGCGGACACCTCCCCTCTGCCAGGATCCCCGCCCCAGAAGTTGACCACTCCGATGCGGGCGTGGGAGAGCAGATAGTCGAGGACCGCGCTGCGATGGGAGAAGTAGCTGACCACCAGCAGATCCAGCATCTCCTGGGCGCCGGTCGTCTTCACCGCCTCCTCCAGGGTGCTTATCACCGCCAGCACCGCCTCGTAGTTGGACAGCGACGGCTTCAGTATGGTGAGGTTGCCGGTGGCGAGGGCGGTTATGGTGGGTATGAACGGAGGGACCAGCGAGTTCCCGGAGCTGATCACCAGCGCCGGGCCGCAGGGATGGTTGCGGATGTTCTCTCCCTCCGCTATCGGCATCATGGCCTCCAGCGACGCCGCGCCGCCCCGCAGGGTGGAGTCGAGGTTCTTCCTCATCTTCTCGGGGTCGAGGACCTCGGCCACGAACGACATCTCCAGCCTGATGACCTCGGGGGAGTAGCCGGTGCTCAGGGCCAGGCGCTCGGCCACCCCGTCCAGCTCTCCCGACTCCCATCGCCGCCTCCATATCCTCCCCATCTCCTCGATGGTCCTGAGGCGCTTCTCCACGGGCAGATTGGCGGCCGCCCGCTGCAGCCTGTCGGCCTTCGACAGTATGGCCTCGATGGAGGGGCGGTCGATCTCCGCGGCGGGCTGCGCAGTGTCGCAACGGAACTGGTGTCCAGGGCAGTAAGGTTCGAACATCTTCACTCCTCCATCATCTCTTCCATGGTCCCCCCGCAGGCCCGTTGCAGGTCCCAGCCCTCCTTCACCGTCAAGCGGCGGCCGAACTCGAACTCCTTGCCGTAGAAACGCTCGGAGGAATGGTACTTCATGATGTCGCCGGGGAAGAACGCCTCCAGCCATGTGGTGACGAAGGGGTTGTAGATGCATATCAGCCCCTCCTTGCCCTCCTCCTCTATGAGCTCGAAGGTCGTGGGGTCCACCAGGAACACCTCGGACAGTGGGTGGGGAAGCTTCCCCATCTTCTCGTGGTTGTCGATGAGCGCTGTCAGGGTCTCGGTCATGCCCAGAACGTCCATGAAGGGTGCCTCGACGCCGTCGCCGCCGCGGGTCAGCGCTTTGAAGTAGTTGCGGGCGCCCTCGGCCATCTCCGCGTAGGGCGGCAGGTCGGTGAAGCCCTTGGACCCGCCGCCGGTGACTATGACGCCGCCCTTGCCCAGGTTCACGGGCGGGGCGCGGGTGATGATCTTTGACACCTCGCGCTTGAGGTTGCTCATGTCGTTGAAGCGCTTCGACATCAGGTATACGCCGGCGGGAGCGGTGAAGAAGAGCTTGGGCTCCTCCTTGCTCTTGAGGAACTTGAGGATGTTCTTCTTGTCCGGCTGCAGCCTCTGCCACGGGGTCTCATCCCCATCGGCCTCGCGCATGCTCATGCCGTAGAGCAGCTCGATCCCCTTCGACTCGAGCGCCAGCTCCACGAACGCCACGAAGCTCAGCATGTGCCTCAATTCGGGGGCGGCCATGAACAACGCCTGGCCCTTGTTCTCCTCCAGCTCGTGGCCGTAGACGTACTCGAACAGGTCGGCGTTGGCCTTGACCATTATGGCGAGGTCCACGGGGCTGCGGTAGACCTTGACGGGCGCCTTGCCGGTGGTGCCGCTGGACTGGAACTGCTCCCCGCCCTCGTCCACGTCATCGATGACGAAGCGCTCGTGGCCGTCGCCGCGGATCATGTCCGCAGGGACCATAAGCTTGACCAGGTCCTGCTTCTCGGCGGTGGCGGGGTCGATCTCCAGCCTATCGAAGAGCGCCGCGTAGTACTCGGAGTTGTCGCGGAAGAACGCGAGCGACTGCCGCATCAGATCCTTCCTCAGCTCGGCGAGCTCCTGCGGCGTCTTCTCGAACAGACCCGGTTCGTTTATGAGGTTCCATATCCTCTCCACGAACGGGTCCTGGCGGTGTTTGCTGTCGGCAGCCTTTTGCTTTATCTCTTCGATTCCCAGAATGAGCACCCCCCGGCGGATGAAAGTAGAAGGGGTTTATTGTTTATTGAATTATTGCCGGGAGGGCTTAAAAGTCACTTCTGCGGCTGATTGCTGCGCACGTAAACATCCACGGCGGCGGCGATGGCGGCCACCTCCCGGCCTTGGCTGAAGGACTCCGCCAGTGTCCGCATGCGCGACTCCTCGTCCTCCATATAGCGCTCCAGCTTGGAGAGTATCCCCTCCTGCTCGATGAAATGGGTGTGGGTGTCGCCGTTGATGTAGCTGCGGTTGTTCATTATCGCGTAGTGCAGCGGCAAAGTGGTCTTCACCCCCAGGATCACGTACTCGTAGATGGCGCGCCGCATCCTCTGGATGGCCTCCATGCGGTCCGATCCATAGGAGCACAGCTTAGAGACCAGGGAGTCGTAATGCGCCGGAATGGTGTATCCCATGTGCACCCCCGAGTCCACCCTGACCCCGGGGCCGCCCGGCGATCGATAGCGAACTATCTTCCCGGGGTCTGCGTTGAAGTCGTTCATGGGGTCCTCGGCGTTCACACGGCACTCGATGGCGTGGCCGCGTATGCCGATGTCCTCCTGGCCCAGGGCCAGGGGCTCGCCGGCGGCGATGGCCAGCTGCTGCTTCACGATGTCGATGCCGGTGATCAGCTCGGAGATGGTGTGCTCCACCTGCAGGCGGGTGTTCATCTCCATGAAGTAGTGCTGCCCGTCGGCGAAGAGGAACTCCACCGTGCCGGCGTTGGTGTAGCCCACGGTTCTGGCGACGGTGAGCGCCGACTCGGTGATCGCGTCGCGGAGCTCCTCGGTCATGATGGGGGAGGGGGCCTCCTCCACCAGCTTCTGGTAGCGCCTCTGGATGGAGCATTCTCTCTCGAAGAGGTGCACCGCGTTCCCCTGGGAATCGGCAAGCACCTGCACCTCGATGTGGCGGGGCTTCTCCAGGTACTTCTCGATGAACACCGTGGCATCGCCGAAGGCGGAGCCGGCGATGCGTATCGCCTTCTCGATGGCCTCCTTGAGCCCGTCCTCGCTGTGGACTATCTGCATCCCTATGCCCCCGCCGCCGGCGCTGGCCTTGGTTATGACCGGATAGCCGATGCGGGAGGCGACCTCGCGCGCCTCGTCCACGGTCTTGACCCCGCCCTCGGTGCCCCCCAGCACCGGGACGCCGGCATCGCGCATCAGGCGCTTGCTGCCGATCTTGGAGCCCATGGTCTCGATGACCTGCGACGAGGGGCCGATGAAGACAACGCCCTCGTCCTCGCAGAGCTTGGCGAAGGAGCTGTTCTCCGCCAGGAACCCGTAGCCAGGGTGCACAGCCTCCGCCCCGGACTTCTGGGCGATCTCGCATATCCTCTCCTTGTTCAGATAGCTGTGAGACGGGTGCGCCTCGCCGACATGGAAGGCCTCGTCGGCGTACTTCACGTGCAGGGCGTTCTTGTCCGGGTCGGAGTATATGGCGACGGTCTCTATCCCCAGCTCGCGGCAGGCGCGCATCACCCGGATGGCGATCTCTCCGCGGTTGGCGATGAGTACCTTGTTGAAGTAAGACATGCGAGAAAACCCCTCAATTCAGCACCATAAGGACGTCGCCGGTCTGGACCACGTCGCCGTTGCTCACGAATATCTCCTTCACGGTACCGTCGGCAGGGCTGTTGATGGGATTCTCCATCTTCATCGCCTCCAGTATCACCAGGGTGTCCCCTTTCTTCACCTCGGCGCCGGCCTCCACCGGGATCTTCAGCACCATTCCGGTCATGTTGCTCTTCACGCCGCCTTCGACGTCGCCGCGGGGAGCCCCTCCCACGGGATTGCCCGAGGCCTCGACGGTCGAGCCTTCGACGGACACGATGCGCACCGCGAATATCTCCCCGTCGACCTCCACCTCCATGGCGGCGGGCATTCCCGTGGGAGCGGCCGCGGCGGGCGCCTCACCGGGCTTGGCGGGTAGGCACTCGCACTCCCGCTCGCCCTTGAGGAACGAGGGAGCGATGCTGGGGTAGATGATGTAGCTGAGGATGTCCTCCTCCTTCTTCACCATGCCCGCCCCCTCGGCATCCTTCTTCATCTGCTCGTACACCGGCTCGAGGAGGTCGGCGGGCCTCGCCGTGACCACTTCCTCGTCGCCGATGATCAGTTTCAGAATGTCCCCCTCGATGGGCTTGGGCGGCTTCCCGTAGAGGCCGAGGACGTAATCCTTGACCTCCTTGGTGACGCTGGTGTAACGGCCCCCGGGCACGAGGACGTTGAATATCGCCTGGGTCCCCACTATCTGGCTGGTGGGGGTCACCAGGGGAGGGTAGCCGAGGTCCTTGCGCACCGCGGGTATCTCCATCAATACTTCCTCGAGGCGGTCGAAGGCGTTCTGCTCCTTCAACTGCGATATGAGGTTGGATATCATGCCCCCCGGCAGCTGGTAGATGAGCACGTCGGAGTCGACGCGCTCGGATATGGGGTCCACCAGACCGCCGTACTTGTCGCGCAGCTTCATGCAGAGGTTGCGCGTCTCCCGCAGGGCGGCGAGATCGATGCCGCTGTCGCGCTCGGTTCCCTGCACCGCGGCCACGATGGTCTCGGTGGCGGGCTGGGACGTCCCGAAGGCGAAGGGGGACATCGCCGTGTCGACGATGTCCACGCCGGCCTCGATGGCCGCCTGGTAGCTCATGGGCGCGAGGCCGCTGGTGGAATGGGAGTGCAGGCATACCGGCACGTCCATCTCGTCCTTGATGCCGGTGACTATCGCCACCGCCTCGTGGGGGGTGATCAGGCCGGCCATGTCCTTGATGGCGATGGAGTCGCAGTCATGGGAGTAGAGCTCGCGGGCCATGCCGATGAATGCATCGCTGTCGTGCACCGGGCTGGTGGTGTAGCATATCGCCCCCTGCAGATGGGCGCCGTTGTTCTTCACCTCCTCCATTGACTTCCTCATGTTGCGTACGTCATTCAAAGCGTCGAATACACGGAAGATGTCCACGCCGTTCCTCGATGCCGCCTCCACGAACCTCTCCACCACGTCATCGGGGTAATGCCGGTATCCCACCAGGTTCTGTCCGCGCAGGAGCATCTGCACCTGGGTGTTCTTGAGCTCCTCCTTGATCTTGACGAGGCGCTCCCATGGGTCCTCCGCCAGGTATCTCATGCTGCAATCGAACGTGGCCCCGCCCCAGGCCTCCAGGGAATGGAATCCCATCCTGTCCATGGACCTCGCCAATGGAAGCATGTCATCGGTACGCATCCGAGTGGCGATCAGAGATTGGTGGGCGTCACGTAGCGTGGTATCGGTGATTTTCAACATCTTACGGCTGGCGGGGCTCATGGTAGTACCTCGTGGGGAATGTGGATCTCCAAAAAACTGTTTCAGCAGAAATCTACAATACAAGTATAAAAAATTTCACCAATGGGCCAGCAGGGAGAGAATCGGAACTGCCGAAGCCAAGACGGCCAGCAACAGGTCGCGGCGCTCGGTGAGAAAGGTGGGCTCTATCTCCCCGCCGGCGCTGTAGCCGCGCACCGTGAGCAGTTTGGCGGTCTCCTCGGTGCGCCGCAGCTGGTTTATCACTATGTTGGCCGCCAGGGGCACCAGGTTGCGCACCGAGGGTTTCATGCCCTTAATCTCCATCGCCTGCCGCACCTGCACTATGTCCTGGTTTATCATCCGCAGCCCTTGCAGGCCCATCTCCGCCATAAGGCCGATGTCGAAGCCTGTCCTCTTTCCCATCATCCACACCGACACGTCGAGAAGCTCGCTCTCCTGGCGGTCGCTGAACGCCCAGGCGGCGATGAGAAGTATGGGGATCATCCTCAGCAGATAGAGGAGCCCGAGCCCCCCGGTGAGCTCGGAGACGATGGCGGTGGCGCTTATCATCAGGACCACGCCGCTCAGCATCCGCGGATGGGGCACCGCCTTCAGCCTGGGGGTGAAGAGGGCCCACCACAGGAGGGCGGCCACCGCCCCCACGGGGCTGATGAACGCCCCCGCCGAGAGGAGTATGGTGCTGAGTATCCTCAGCCGCGGGTCGCGCATAGGGCCTCCTCCACATCGTCCATGGCTATGTTGCGCGGCCTCGCACCGTGCTCCAGCGCACGGCGCAGATACGGCGGCGCGCCAGCCCAGCGGCCGATGGACCCCGGCACCGCGCCCAGGGGCTCCAACTCCGCATCGGAGATCTGTGACAGCGTCGTCACCCGCGGGAGCATCGCCCGCTCGTGGGAGAACAGCATCGTAATCCTCCCGTCGCGCGAGCCGATGGCCTGGCACACCTTGGCCTTGGCCCGGCAGTCCAAGGAGCTGAATGGCTCGTCCAGGATCAACAGGTCGGGGTCGAGGGCGAAAACGCAGGCCAGGTTCAAGCGCTTGAGCTGGCCGCGGCTGAGCTTGAAAGGGTCGACGGCATTGCGGCCGATGAGCCCCGCCCGGGGCAGCACCTCGCCGGGGTCCAGCCCCCAAGACCGGACCTCGTCGTCGACGCTGGCGGCGGTCACGTGGTATTCGGGGAACTGCAGCGACATAACCTTGCTCTCCACTCCTTCGAAGCGCAGGTCGCCGTCGAAGGGGACGAGCCCCGCCATCGCCAAGGCCATGGTGGTCTTACCGCTGCCGATGGCCCCGCTGACGAGATGGACGCCGGGGCCGTAGGACGCCCGGCAGCGGAGGGAGAACCCCTCCCTGCTGGCCATCAGTTCCAGTTCGGCCCTCATCGCCGCAGCCTCCACATGCTGGGATAGAAACAGGTGCCCTCCAAGGATGCGAACACCTCCTCCGGAGGGCCTCGCAGCATCACCCTCCCCCCGTCGATGTATAGGACGAGGTCGGCGGCGGCGGCATGGTCCATGTCCTGGGTGCAGTACACCGCCCTCTGATCAGAGGAAAGGACCGTCTCCCGTATGAGGCGGGAGCTGGCCTCGTCCAAGTGACTGTCCACCTCATCGAGCACCAGCAGGTCCGGCGACGGCGCCAGCGCCGCCGCCAGCGCCACCAGCGCCTTCTCCCCCCCGGATATCTCCCCCGTGCCCCTGAGGAGAAGGTCGGGCCTCCCCAGCATCCCCATGGTGGCCCGCGTCCTCCTATCAGCGACGTCCACCGGGACCTTGAGGAAGCGCAGCGACGAGGCCACCTCATCGAACACCCGTGAGAACAGCATGGTGTGGTCGGGGAACTCTCCCACCCAGCCCACGGTGGCCAGCTCCGGCCGGCGGCCCATTACCTCCACCGTGCCCTCGCGGGGCTTGTCCATGCCCGACAGCAGCTCCAGCAGGGTGGTCTTGCCGGCGCCGTTGGGGCCTATGACCGCCACCCTCCCCTCCTTCGCGATGAGGGAGGGGACGTCGAGCAGGTGGTGCCTCAGGCCCTCTATCCGGATCATTCCAAGCGCTCCCCAATCTTGTAGGCGGCGATGAGCTTCACCGCGTCCCCGAGGAGGAAGGGGGCCACCCCGAGCATGGTCGCCTCCGGCAGCGGTATCTGCGCCGAGTAGGCCAGCCACAGCACGCCGGTAAGGTATATCATGCCGCTGGCTAGCACCAGGCCCGTCAGACGCAGCGCCCTGCCCTCCCTCTCATAGGCGAGCCCCGCCAGCAGCACGGCGGGCAGGAAGCCGACCAGATAACCGCCCGTGGGGCCCAGCAGCACACCGATGCCGGCGGTGCCGTTGTGGAACACCGGGAGGTTGAGAGCGCCCAGCATCAGATACAGGACGACGGGGATGACGGCGTGCCTCTTCATGACGATGGCCGCCAGCAGCACGAAGAGGGTCTGCAGCGTCAGCGGGACGGGGATGAACGGGATGGATATCCAGCTGCCCGCGGCTATGAGGGCTATGAACGTGGCGCTGTAGGACAGCAGGGCGGCGCGGTTCTCCATCATCGTCTCAATCCTCCGGGGCGCTGGCCGTCGCCAGCTGAGATAGGACTATAGAAAACAAGATGAAAAAGTAAGCGGTGGAAGCGGTTTCAGAGCTGGAAGAGGTCGCCGGCGATCACCTTCTCGACCCGGCCGTTGTCCTTCCGGATCACCAGGGCGCCGTGGTCGTCGATGTCCACCGCCTCGCCCTTGAAGGTCCTCTTCAGCGTCTTGACGTGCACCCTGCGGTTGATGGTGAGGGAGAGGCTCTTCCACTCCTGCACGATGGTGTCATACTCCCCGCTCTCCAGCTGCAGCAGTCGGAGCTCCAGCTCCTTCAGCACCCGGGCGAGGAAGCGGGGGCGGTCCACGGGCGCGCCCAATTCGAGGTGCAGGGAAGTGGCTATCTCCCTCAGCTCGTCGGGCAGCTCTTCGAGGTCGATGTTGGCGTCAATGCCCATGCCGAGGAGCACGTAGTTCACCTTATCGCCGTCGGTGGACACCTCCTGCAGCAGGCCGGCGACCTTCTTGGAGCCGATGAATATGTCGTTGGGCCATTTGATGAGGGCGCCGATGTCGTACTCGCGGCGGATCGCCCGCGCGATGGCCAGGGACCCGGCCATGGTTATCATGAACAGACGGTCAACCGGGATGTTGGGAGTCATGATGACGGTGGCCCATATCCCGCCCGGAGGCGATGCCCACATCCTGCCGTGGCGCCCCACGCCGCCGGTCTGCTGCTCCGACATGACCACCGTGCCGTGCAGGTCGACAGGGTCATTCTCCTCCGCCAAGCGCTTGGCGGCGGCCACAGTGGAGGGGATGCTGTCGAAGTGACGGGCGTCCTTGCCGATGAAACGGGTGCGGAGGCTCCGGCTCAGCTCGTAAGGAAGCATCAGGCCGGTCCTCCCCTTGAGCTCGACGCCGCCCTCGGAGGTCCCGATCGCATAGCCAAGGGCGGAAAGCTCGGCCAACGCCTCCTCCGCCTGGGAGCGGTTGATGCCCAGCCTCTCCGCTGCCTCGTCGAGGGGGATGGCGCTGGCGTTCTCGAGCAGAGCTAAAACCTCAGATGCCTTTTCCTTCATGACATATACCTTCTTTCCGTGACGGTCGACGGGCCTGCGGCCCCGCACGCCAGGGAACGGGCTGTTGAGACTCCGGGCCGCTTATCAACTTTGCGCCCGTTCCAAGCCATGACACCTGTGATTATATTGTAATAATCGTTTATTTGTTTATTGCAGGGCCTCGGCACGGCCGTTGCGTATGAGGCTTCCATCGAACCCTCGCATATACGCATCGGAGGCCGGATGCGGCGGCAAGAAGATTGATAAGGGCTCCAGGACAATGTTCGAGCAGGTGATGGCAATGGTGTTCGCTCCTTCAGACATGATCCTAATGAGCCCGGCGTTCCCCGACCGGGGGAAGATACCGCTGCGGCACAGCGGCGACGGCGACGACCTGTCCCCGCCGCTGGCATGGAAGGACGTGCCGGAGAAGGCGCGCTCCTTGGCCCTGGTCTGCCACGACCCTGACGCCCCCCTGGTCATAGAGGGGGCCTACGGCTTCGTCCATTGGGTGCTGTACAACATCCCCGCAACGGAGAAGGGTCTGCCCGAGGGTTGCCAGGACTTCACCGTCGGCCGCAACGACGCGGGGGGGCAGGGGTACGTGGGCCCCAAGCCCCCGGAGGGGCACGGGCAGCACCACTACTTCATCTGGCTGCTGGCCCTGAGCGAGGACCTCGAGCTCCACCCCGGCCTGACGATGTGGGAGCTGATGGCGGAGATCGAGCCCCATTTGATAGGCATGAACCGCCTGGTGGGCGTCTACGAGCGCTGAGGCGGGGGGTCCGGAACGCGAGCGGCATATCGGCGCGTTCCATGAGCGCCAACGGCGTTGGTCGCTGCATAAACCTTAACAAGAAGGATTGTCCGTGTTCACGTAGGTGATTGGCGATGAACGGTAACAATGCCCCGGTCAACGGCATCGGCCAAGAGATATCCGAAGGGATGAGAGGTATGGCCGATGAACTGGTGGAAGGACTCAAAGGAATGGGGCCCGAAATCTCCGATGCGGCCAATGGGATAGGCAGTGACGTCTCGGAGACCGTGTTGGATATCCTCGATGGGGTGCTGGGTTCCCTATTCTTACTTCTGCCTTTCTGAAACCGTTTTGTTCTGAGGGCGGCGGCCCGCCCCGACCCTCTTCCATTGTCAGGGCTTCGAGGCTATAATGCGAGTGATGACGCCGCGATGATAGCCAGGTTATATGCGGCATGGCCCAGGACCGGCGCCCACAAATTCCCTGTCTTCTCGTAGATGAGACCGAGTATTGCCCCGACCGCGACGATCAGCAGCATTCCAGCCAGCACCCCTTCCAACGGCCCGGTGTAGTTCAGTGAGTGTACGGAGCCGAAGAGCAGACTGGCTATAGCTATCGAAGCGGGTGCGCCCATGCTCTTGCGCAGCCGCCCCTGTATGACCCCGCGGAAAAGAAACTCCTCCACCGGGGCCACGATGAAGGTGCTGATCACCGCGAAACCGATGAGGAACGAGGCATCCGCAGCGGTGTCCTCATAGGCGGAGCCGGGAACGGCGCCGGTCATCTCCATGACGATCATGCCGAGCATCGCCAGTGCGAAGGCGGACGCAGTGCCCAGCGCTGCCAGGCCCAGAAGGTTGCGGTCGGGCATGGAAAGCGGAATCCCTATGTCCCTTTTTTTGACATAAACATAGGCGACGAGGAAGAAGACGAACTGCCCTAGTACGATGAGAAGGAGCGTCATGGGCAGGCTGGCCACGTCCGCTCCCAGCGGTACGCTCAAGAACCCTACCGTTACTCCGACCAGCACCTGGATGATGAAGGCGGCAAGGGTGAGTGCCGCAGCGACTGCTACCGCCCTGAGGCGGCGCGTCCTGTCGGTAGGCGGGGCTTGTCCCTCTGACTTAGCTACCTTGTCACCGGTCATAACAAATTTGTCACGGACAGTGACCATAGAAAAATTGTTGTCCGGGGCGTTTCCAACGGATGCCGTCGACCAGTGGAAAAACGAGCTTATCGCGCGGTGGCGGATACGGGGGCATCCGTATAATCTGACCCGGTGGCCATCATATTTGAGGGGGACAAGGGGCATTGATCGACCGTTCTTGGCATCCCATAACCGACGTTCAGACGCCTCTCTGATGAAGTTCAAAACCATTTTATATGGACTTATGAAAATTTTTTAGAAACAGACCCTGCGGTTCACCACCACGCGTGCTGGGAATGAATGTATATAAAGCCGGAGTTCGACACTTAGGACTCTGATTTGAGCTTTCGGAGAATCCTAAGTGTCGAACTCCGGTTCGCAGAAGTGATCTTTGAATCCGAGTTAATGCGGGGAGTGAAACGCAAGGAATTATCCGTCAAGGGCTGGAAACGGAAAACCGTGATTTGTTTTTCAAAAGCGGACGGTTGGATGGAAGAATAGAGCTCCCGACGGAAAAGGTAAAGAAATAATCCAAACATCGGATTTCGAGAACCAGTTACAGGTTTTCTCAGTCTCCTTGTTAAGTGTTCTTCAGTATGACTATGGAATCCTGTTTATTGAGGAGCCTATAAAGGTTTTCAATTCCCACGATGCGCCCACAACGAGTCTGCAGACCATAATCAGAGAAATGGCCGTTTTTATACAATTGTTGTTCATGGTGTAAGCTGCACATCTATGGATCAGGTCCGGCGGAATATCAGCTTCGAGGGTATGAGCACTGCTCCCAACACAAGAGGTATGAGGATCGCCATGCATGGACTTTCCACCGTCTCCTCCTCTTCATCGCTTTCGATGGGCGTCATTTCGATTTTAAGGTTTTCATCACCCTCGACTTCCAACTGTAAGGTCTCCGTCGAATAGCCTTCCTTATGGGCCTCTAGCTCGTACACTCCTTCATTGATCAATAAAGAGAATGTCCCATTCTCGTCAGTGCTTGTCACCTTTTCTCCGTCAAGATGGATTTCAAGGTTCGTCAATGGGTTGCCGTCCGCATCTATTACCGTTCCATTCACAACGTTCTTGCGCTCCACCGACAGCAGGGCAGTGTCGTTGCTGAGTTCCGAAGGAGTGTGGTTCACCGTGACGGTGCTGCCGTCATGGTCTGCTCGCAGCATCTCGGTGCCGTTAACCGGCGTGGCACTGAGGTTCCCTCCCTCCGCCCAGGCGTAAGTGTAGTCGGAACCGTTGAGGTAGTGCAGCGTCACGTTCATACCGCTGAGGTCCAGAAACTCCCCCTCTTCGTACTCGAGACTGGGTTGATCGGCGATGCTTACGTCTATGATCTTGCGCTCGACGGAGAGCGGAGCGGTCGCATTTATGGGCCCTTCGTCATGCTCGATGGATATGGCCTCGCCGTCATGGTCTGCTCGCAGCATCTCGGTGCCGTTAACCGGCGTGGCACTGAGGTTCCCTCCCTCCACCCAAGCGTAGGTGTGAGGGTCTCCGCTGCTGAAAACGAGCGTGACTTCCATGCCGCTGAGGTCTTGCTCTTCACCCTCCACGTAGTCGAGCTTGGGCTGTTCGGTGATAAAGATGTCCGATGGAATCCTGATAATCTGCAAGGTGAAATTCTGCCAAGCGGGGACCCCTTGTTCAGAAACAGCGGTGATGTTCACATGGTAGTGTCCCGCATGCCCCGGAGAGGGTTGGCAACTCAATAATCCATCCGGGCCCATGGTGAGAGTGAATGGAGAATCGCTTACGACAGACCAATTCCCTTCGGGTATCTCCAAGTTCGCCTCCACCTGATATCCGTATGAGATCGTTTCCCGACCTTCCGTTACCGGTTCACTCACGATCTCTGTAGCCGGCAGCACTGAGAATGTGAAATTCTGGGAGCTGCTCCCTTTTCCTTCTGAGGATACGGCGATGATGTTGACCCAGTATTCTCCCTCATCTTCACTTCCGGGTTCGGCGGTGACCGTGAGAGCATCGCCGACATCGAAAGACAGGAAACCGGCCTCAGGGTGGAATGAGAAAAACCATTCAACCGTCTCATTTGCCTCGGCTGCATAGTTGAAATCCAGTGGTGCCTGTACAAGGTCAGGAGGCTTACTGACTATCTCAGGCGCCCATACATCACCCTCCTCCAGCAAGGGGAATGTGACACCGTCGGCCATCCACCAAACATCCTCGAAGTCCCATCCCGCGGCAGTGAATGTGTCCTGCGACAGCATCGATTCATGTGTCAGGCCGGTGCCTCCTGCGCTGGTGACCTTTCCGGATGTGTCAACATTCCAGAATGAATCGGTGACGGCCCCGTCATTAAGTCCGACGAGGCCACCGAAGTAATCATCGGCAACAACGGCTCCAGAGGAATAGCTCCTCAAGATGGTTCCATCGCTCCAGCCCACCAGCCCGCCGACATATTCCTTTCCTTCAACATCACCGACTGCGTATGAGTCGGAGATTTCAGAATCTTGGTTATCCCCTATAAGGCCACCTACGCCTCTATAGCCTACAACATCCGCACTGGAATGCGATTGTGTCACAGTGCCCCTATCATTGTAACCTACCAGGCCGCCAACGGACCAGGAATCTTCAGGGTCGCCTTCAACGAATCCTGAGGATGAGGAGTGTTCAACCTCGGCCTGATGATTATACCCCACCAGACCTCCTATGCCCTGCTTTGCTGACACATGTCCTTGGGAATGGGAGTATTCGATCTCGCCTCCAGGGGCGTTGTAGCCTACGAGTCCGCCGCCCCCGTAGTTCAATACGGTCACCGAGGCCGTGGATGAGCTGTGTGCGATACCGCCCTCATTGACACCCACCAGACCTCCTCCACAATGATTCTCACTGAATACATTTCCGTCCACGCTACAGGTGTTTATCGACCCTTCATTGTACCCTGCCAATGCCCCTGTATGGTCATTCCCTCTGACGGAGACGTCGATCATATCCACATCGGAAACCTCCCCCTCTGGTCCGATGTGACCGAAAACACCCACGGAATCATCTATTGACCTGTTAATGAAGAGACCTTCAACGGAGTGCCCCTGGCCGTCGAGGTATCCGTTGAATGGCGACTCCTCTGTACCTATGGGTTCGAAACCCTCTCCTCCATTCCATGCCTCGGTACCGGAACCGTCTATATCAGTGTCCAGATAATAATAACCATCCAAATCGTCCTTGATGTCCTGAAGCCCCTCAACATCGGATATCAGGACATACTCGATGACTTCCGCTTGGACGGTGTCCGTTCCAATGAAGCCGAACTCGTCCTTGATGAACAGTTCCACATCGTAAACTCCCTTATCTTCGAAGAGATGAGTGGCTGTCTCACCGGAAACAACCACTTTGCCTTCCTCATAGAAGGCCCATATCCAATCAGTGATATCCCCTTCGCTGGCGCTACCGTTCAACATCACCTCCTCGGTGATGTGATGGGGGCGGTCCCTCACCTCTGCATCGGCTATGAGCGTCCTGTATGATATGCTAACATTGTGGCCGCCTGATTCCACAACCCCTGCGTTCTCACCGACCAGACCTCCCGTTCCCAATTCTGAATAACCAACCATGTCGCCTTCAGCATAGCAGTTCTGCACCGTGCCGTGGTTCATACCCACCATACCGCCAACCTTGTCATAGCCGATCACAAGCCCGGATGATTGGGAGTCGACGATTTTCCCATGGTTCTCACCCACCAGTGCGCCGACGGAGGTGTGCCCTTTGACCTGGTCGCATTTCAGGGTCAGATTGGATACTGTACCGTGGTTGATCCCGAACAGCCCCGCCTTGGAGACGAAGGCGTTGTCCATGCGCAGGCCTTCGATGCGGTGGCCGTTGCCATCCAAATCAGCCATAAGATATGGTATGAACAGCCCTTGTTGCTCGGATAGGTCGATATCATCTGATATGCGGAAACTAAGGCCTTCACCATCGGCGAAACCGAGAAGGTCACGCATCCCTTCTGCATCGTTTATGAGGTGAACGTCACTGCTGGGGACGAGGGTTGAATCGTAATCGGTGATGTCCAAGTTACCGTCCTCGGCCCAATCGCGGTATTGCTCATCGAAAAGGCCTCCGACGGTCAAATGATGACCGCCGTTTATTTTGACGGTGTCGACGTTGTAGTAGGAGGAGTTCACATCCGCCGCCACATACCCGATTAATCCGCCCACGTCCATCTCTCCCTCCACGGTCCCGTTGAAGGCCGATCCATGCACTGAGCTGTCATCCGTGCGTCCTATAAGTCCGCCAACGTAAATTATGCCTTCAACCTGACCATCAGATTTCGATCCCTCCGTGGATCCTGAGGCATCCATTCCCATCAGCCCTCCGATGGATCTCACACCGCTGACATCAGCTGACGAGTTGGAGTCTTCCAGTGACCCTTGGTCATTGTAACCTATGATCCCGCCGACCGATTCGTATCCATCTACCGCATGATTTGTCGAACTGTCGCGGACCGTCCCCCTGTCATTGTATCCGACGATGCCTCCGATGCGTGATTCACCTTCGACTTTACCAGAGGAGTGTGAAAAAGTGATCTCGCCCCCGAGTCCCGAGTGTCCCACCAGTCCTCCTGCGCAACATTGCCCCCTTACATTCCCATGGGCCTGTGAATTCGACACGATGCCGTCTCTGTCATTGAAACCTGCAAGGCCGCCCACATAATAATCACCTATCACATCCGCGCTGCTGGAGCAGTTGATCATGAGACCGTAAGAGTATTCACCGACCAGACCTCCCACATAAACCTCACCCTCTACATCGCCACTGCCACTGACGTTCTTCACCATGCCTATGTTCAATCCGGCTAGTCCACCAACAAAATAATTCCATTGATCGAAAGATCCTCTAACCGCAGATCATGAACTTTTCCTTCATCCCCTATGAGGCCGAACATCCCCACCACGCTCTCATCCGGCCGGTCGATATGTAGGCCCGTGATATTATGGCCTTTACCATCGAAGGTTCCGGTGAAGGGACTGTCATCATCGCCTATGGGCACGAATCCCTCCGCGTTGTTCCAACCAGAGGTATCGGAGGCGTCTATGTCATTTCCCAATTCATAATTAGCATCGAGATTGTTCCGGACATCATCCAATTGATCCAAGGTCTGAATCATGAAAGGGTTTTCTTCGGTGCCCTCTCCGTTTGCGAATTCGGCTTTCGTCTCATCCGTTACTGCGGAGGGCACCAACAAAGCCACCAGAAGCAGCGTGGCGATGACCGCCGTGCCTTTTCCGATGTCAAATCCTCCATACCTATTGACTGATCTACCGGTCGGATCCCGATATGTAAGTAATCCTTGGCCTAATTATTTGTATTATTCGGATTTCCGGGAGGTATAAACAAATCGAAAAGGCATGTGTCCGTATTCCGCGACTCCTCTTGCGCCACATGATTTGAAGAACGAGATGACTCTTCCCGCTATCGATGTTTTGACGACAATTTATCAGTAAAACAGAATTCCAACAACGAAAAGAGTCTAAGGATTTCCATGATATCGGGAGAAACTGTTTTCTGACCGAGGGGATGATCATCGGGATTATCCTGGTCGATTTCTTATAACTGATTCTAAAATAGAGTAGTAGTGCTCCCGCCGGGATTTGAACCCGGGTCGAAGGCTCGAGAGGCCCTCATGATTGGCCACTACACTACGGGAGCGTGAAACTGGTGAAAGCACGGCTGTTAATATATTTTTTGACTGCTCCCGCTCAGACTCCAGGCATCGGCGGGGAATGGCGCTTGTGGCGGTTGGCGGCCACCCGCTGCTCGATGTCCATCACCCGGGCCATGGTGGCTTCCAGGCCCTCGGCGATCTCCTCCGGGGACGTGCTGTCCTGTATGCCCTGGAGGATGATGTCCAGCTCCTCGTAGGAAATCCCCATCTCGTCCTCGTCGCTCTGCCCCTCCCAGAGGTCGGCGCTCGGCGCCCTCGTGATTATCTCCTGCGGAAGGTCCAGGTGCTTCGCCAGCCGCCACACGTTTGTCTTGTAGAGGTTGCCTATCGGTAGCGCGTCGCAGGCGCCGTCGCCGTGCTTGGTGAAATATCCCATGAGCAGCTCGCTCTTGTTGCCGGTGCCCATCACCAGGAGGTTCCCGGCGCGGGCGAAGTGGTAGAGCACCGTCATCCGGCAGCGGGCCATCACGTTCCCTCTCTCCAGCCGGTCGTCAAGTCCCAGGGCGACATCGAAGGCGTCCACCATCCCTTGGATGGGGACCACCCGGTAATCGCTGCCGATGGACCGGCTGTAGGACTCCGTCAGCATCCCGTCCTCCCGCGGGGAGGCGTCCGATGGCATGTGTATGTTGAGGACCTTTTTCCCGCCGAGGGCGTCAGCGCAGAGGCGGCTGACCAATGCGGAGTCTATCCCTCCGCTCAGGCCCACCACGACGCCGGAGGCGCCGGCGTCGTCGACCACGGATGAGATGAAGTCCTGGATCCCCTCCAATGTCTGAAGGGGGAATTCCTCGGTCATGCCTACCCATAGCAGGAGGGCGCTTTTCAAGGTTGCGACCGCTAATCAGAAAAATTCATAAACAGCGATGGCGTCCTCATTCAGATGAGAGTCACGCTGGTCCAGTCGTTGAGCGCCGCGGACGGTTCCGGAGACAACCTGGATGCCATCGGATCGGCCGTTAAGGAGGCGAAGGGCGAAGTGGTGGTCTTTCCTGAGCTCTACCTCTGCGGCTACAGCACCGCCCCAGAGCTGAAAGACCGCGTGGCCCAGAACACCGAGCGCTGGCGCAACGAGCTGATGCGCATCTCCTCCGAGAGTTGCAAGTGGCTGATAGTGGGCGCCGCCCTTCTCGACAGCGATGGGCTGAAGAATGTGCTCTGGGTACTCTCGCCCGACGGCGGGGAGCAGCGCTACGACAAGATACATCTCGCCCAGTTCGGAGAGTTCGAGGAGGGCGCGGCATTCGTGCCCGGCGACCGAGCCCTAATGGTGGACATCGGCGGCTTCCGCTTCGGCCTCTCCATATGCTACGACCTGTTCTTCCCCGAGCTTTGCCGTCGCTACGCGCTGATGGGCGCTGACGTGCTGCTGTGCGCATCGGCGTCCCCGATGCGCTCGCAGACCCCCTTCGAGAGGGTGCTTCCGGCGAGGGCGGTGGAGAATACCTGCTACGTCCTCTTCGTGAACAACGTCGGCGATCTCGACAAGTTCCAGTACTTCGGCGGCAGCCGGGCGATATCCCCCCTGGGCCATGAGATGGAGTCCTGCGGCGACTCGGGCCACTGCCTGCTCGAGGTCGAGCTCCAGCGCAACGAGCTGGAGCGCGCCCGTGAAGGGAGGCCCACCCTCAGGGACCACCGCGGCGACGTCGACTGGGGCAACGCTGTATGATCAACGAGTACTTCATACTCCTCATAATCGTATCGCTGGCTTTGGTAATGCCTCTGTTGCTGCAGCGCAGCAACATACCCGGAGTGGTGGGGGAGATCGCTGCCGGCATGGCCGTCGGGCTCCTGTTCTTCATCATACACCAGGTCACCGGCGAGGCCTACATCGGCGAGTACCCGTCGGTGGACTTCCTCGCCCACATCGGCTTCATCTTCCTGATGTTCCTCTCCGGCCTGGAACTGGATTTCGTCCGCATCGGCAGCCAGGGCCGCAGGAGACAGGCGAAGGGGGTGCTGTTCTTCTTTATGACGCTGGTCATCGCCTACTTACTGGTGGTTTTGCTCAACCATCTGACCTCCGCCGGACTGGAGGCGGTGTTCTTCGCCATCGTGCTCGCCACCACCTCATTGGCGGTGGTGCTCACCGTGGTGCGGGAGATGATGCTGAACCGGCGCCCCCTGGGCCAAGAGCTTATAGTCAACGCGGTTATAGCCGACGTGTCCGCAATGGTCATGCTCACCCTGTACGCCATAACCGTGGACCTCAGCAACTCCGATGACCTCATCTACCCGTTGATGGCGGGGTCGATCCTCCTGGCCATACTGGTGTTCTTCATCGTCGTATACCGCATCGGAAACTGGGCGATGTGGTACTTCCCTGACACCCTGAGGCGTTTCTTCGCCTCCAAGGACCCCCATGAGCTGGGGGTACGGGCGTCGCTGGTGGTGATATTCGGATTCGTGGCCATATCCTCGTTGGTGGACAGCAAGGCCCTCACCGTCCTCGGCGCGTTCCTGGCCGGCGCCGCCATATCCATGCTCTTCCGGGACTCCTTGCTCCTGGGGGAGAAGCTCAACGGCATCGGCTACGGTTTCTTCATCCCGGTGTTCTTCATAACCATCGGCATCAATTTCGCTTTCGCCGACGTGCTGCGGGCGGAGACGCTCATCCTGCTTCCGGCGCTGGTGATCATCACCGCGGTGGCCAAGATGCTCCCCTTCGTCCTTATGAGCGATCGGCTTAGGCTGAAGACCGATCTGTCCCAGGGCGTGCTGATGACCGGGGGCCTCACCCTGATGATCGCCGGGGCGGAGATCGGCCTCGACCTCGGCGTCCTAGACGCGGCCAACTACGGTCTCCTCATCCTTTTGGCCGTGGTGCTGGCCGTCATCACCCCCACCCTCTTCCGCTACCTGTATTATCGTTTGGAGCTTGATGACGGAGGTGACGCGACATGAGGATACTGATAATCGGCGGCGGAAGGATGGGCCAAGAGCTTATGGCCTCCACCCCCAAAGCGCTGGTGGTGGAGGCCAACCCCCGCCGCCTCGAGACCCTGCGCGGGCTCTTCGGAGAGGAGAGGGTGATCGAAGGGCCGTGGAGGGAGGAGCACCTGGACATCCCTGGCCTCGAGGGCATCGTCGCCGCCACCCATGAGGACGAGCGCAACATCAACATCGCGCAGACCGCCCGCGAGCGCGGCATGAGGTACGTGGTGGTCAAGGTCAAGCACCCCGCCCGCGTGGACGAGCTGCACGACATGGGCTTCGAGGATGTCATATGCCCCCATCAGTTCGCCGCCAAGGCCATACGCGCGTCCTTGACGCCGCGCTCGAAGGACCTCATCGAGATACCCGTGTTCCCCGACTCACCCCACATCGGCAAGAGGATGGAGGACCTGGGTTTCGGCCTTGATGCCATCGTCGTCGGCGTGGTGAGGAACGGCTCCGTCATCCGCGCCTGCGGACTGAGGATCGAATCAGGGGACCATATTATCGTGGTGTCCATAGGTTGGCGCTCCAAGGAGCTGCAGCGCACCATCGTGCGCAAGGAGAGCCGCATGCGTCCGTTCGAATCCATCACCGTCCTTCTCGCCGAGGAGGGCGACCTCAACAGCACCATGTCCGAGTCGCTCTACATGGCGAGGCTCTTCGACACCCGTGTGGACATCGTATCCTCCAACCCTAAGCTGCTGGAGAAGGGCAAGGAGATGGCCCGCGTCTCGGGTGTGGAGCGAAATGCGATCGCCGTGCCCTCGCTGGACCTCGGGACGCTCCCTTCGCTCCTGGATGAGTGGGAGCTCAAGGGCTGCTGCGTGGCCCTGCGCCCCTCCTCATCGTACCGGGAGCGCCGGCGATTCAGCAAATGGAAGCTCTACCGCTTCCTCCGCGATGTGGAGACCCCGGTGCTGATATGCCGCCAGCGCCACCCGTACCAGTCGGTGCTCAATGTGCTGGATGAGCATGCCGGCAGCGCGGCGGTGACTGAGCTGGTGTTCAAGCTCGGCTTCCTCAGCCGCGCCCGGCTGCGCGTCCTGCGCTACGGTTACGTGGACCCCCGCGAGCAGGAGAGGCTGGTGGAGAGGCTTACCAAGCTCTACGGAGTGCACTGCAGCGACGAGCCGCTGGTCGGAAATCCCACCTTGGAGTTCGTCAGCGAGCTCAGCTCTGGGGACCGCGACCTCACCGTGTTGAACTGGGACAGCTACAGCATCAACATCGACATATTGGGCCGCGCCATAATGGACGGGCCGTCGTCACTGCTGCTGATGCGGGGCGACTAGAAACGTTTTAATCACAGGAGCAATTTCACTGCCACAGGCCGAGATAGCCCAGCCCGGTAAGGCGCGAGCCTGGAAAGCTCGTGGGGTTCTTCCCCTCGGGAGTTCAAATCTCCCTCTCGGCGCCATCCTATTCTCCGAGGGCATAACGGAATAAATAACAGGAAGTGAATCATCAAAGGACGCTGGTGAGACAGATGAGGGTGAACGCCGATCTTTACGTGAAGGACGTCCCCGGCCAACTGGTCGCGGCTTTGGAGCCTGTATCCGTCATGGAAGGGAACATCGTGGGCGTGGTGCACCACCGCGACCAGGTAATGAACGACCGCATCGGCGTCAACATAACCTTCGAACTCTTGGACTCCGAGCGCCTCGACAAGCTGCTGGGCATATGGAAGGACCGCGACGTGCGCGTGTCCCGCATCGCTTCGGTGGTGGAGACCTACCCGCTCGACTATCTGCTCATCGGGGAGATATCGCCGTCGCGTCTCGAGGAGATCCTCGACGAGGTGAAGGACATGCTGGGCATGGAGGCCCTCGACATCCGCTACTCATCGGTGATGGAGTCGGGCAGCCGCACCGCCCTCATCAACGCCAAGCTCACCAACAGGGAGAACCTCCGCAAGGCGGAGGACATGATCGCCTCCATGGTCCAGGAGAAGGGCATCGTCGCCGTCAGGGGGCTGGGGAAATGAGCGTGGACATCGCCATCGCCGGCTTCGGCACGGTGGGGCAGGGATTCGCCGAGGTGCTCGCCCTGCGCCAGGACATGATCAGGGAGGCCTTCGGCACCGAGGCGAGGATCGTTGCCGCCTTCGACTCCGGCAGCGCCGTCTACGACGAGGAGGGCCTGGACCCCTTGGCCCTCATCACCGCCAAGACGGAGACTGGGAAAGTTGGCGACGAGCCGCTGGTGGACGGCGCCGCGTTCCTGGAGTCGATAGACTACGATGTGCTGGTGGAGGTGAGCCCCACCGACATCGTCACCGGCGGAGCGGGGCTGCACCACATCAAGGGAGCCCTCGCCGCCGGCAGGCATGTTATCACCGTCAACAAAGGCCCGCTGGCCCTGGCGTTCGCCGAGCTTGACTCCCTGGCAAAGGAGAACGGGGTGCAGATGCGCTACGAGGGCTCGGTGGGAGGGGCGATGCCCATCGTCAACCTCTGCCGCGAGAGCCTGATGGGTCAGGAGATCGGCTCGGTGATGGGAATCCTGAACGGCACCTGCAACTTCATACTCAGCCGCATGGACGACGGGCTCCCGTTCGAGCAGGCGCTCAAAGAGGCCCAGGAGCTGGGCTACGCGGAGGCCGACCCCGGTTACGACATCGACGGCGTGGACACCGCCTGCAAGGTGGTGATCCTCGCCAACTCCGTCTTCGGCATAGAATGCAGCTACGAGGACGTGGACGTCACCGGCATAACGGCGATAAGCGAGGAGGCGGTGGCCATGGCGGCGGAGCAGAACTACTGCATCCGGCTGATCGGCGAGATATCCCCGGAGAGGTTGGAGGTGTCGCCGCGGCTTGTCACCAAGGGTCATCCCCTCAGCGTCACCGGGACGCTCAACGTGGCCCAGGTGAACACCGACCTCGCCGGCCCGATAAGCATATCCGGCCGCGGGGCGGGGAGGTCGGAGACCGCATCGGCCATACTCAGCGACCTGCTGGCGATGATGCGTTCCTTCGTCAATACTAAATAATACCTACGGGATAGTCACATGGGCCTCCGGGCCTAGAACTCACAAGGGTTGATCGCATTATTGGCCGATAGAGTTGTATTGTACGACACCACCCTCAGGGATGGTGCCCAGACCGAAGGGGTCTCATTCTCGATCGAGGACAAGCTGGAGATACTGCAAAGGCTGGACGAGTTCGGCATTGATTTCGTGGAGGGGGGCTGGCCCTCCTCCAACCCCAAGGACGACCAGTTCTTCGAGCAGGCCCAGGGGATCGAACTGAGGAACACCAAGCTGGTGGCGTTCGGCTCCACGCGCCGGGCGAAGAACAGCGCCGACCGCGACGATGGGCTGGCATCCCTCATCGCCGCCGGAACGGAATGGATATGCATCTTCGGCAAGACCTGGGACCTGCACGTGGAGAAGGCGCTGCAGGTCAGCCTGGATGAGAACCTGGAGATCGTCAAGGACAGCGTCGAGCACCTGCGGGCCGAAGGCAAGAGGGTCGTATTCGACGCGGAGCACTTCTTCGACGGCTACAAGGACAACCCCGAATACGCGCTGGAGGTGCTCAAGGCCGCCGAGGCCGGCGGTGCCGAATGGGTGGTGCTCTGCGACACCAACGGAGGGTCGCTGCCCTACGACGTGGCGAAGGCGGTGAAGAAGGTCATGGAGACCGTGGGGGTGCCGGTGGGCGTCCACTGCCACAACGACTCCGACCTGGCGGTCGCCTGCTCCCACGCCGGCGTCCGCATGGGCGCCACCATGGTGCAGGGCACGATCAACGGCATCGGCGAGCGTTGCGGCAACGCCAACCTCTGCTCCATAATACCCAACCTGGTCCTGAAGATGGGGGTGGAGACATCCGTGCCCGACCTCGGCAAGCTGCGCTCGCTCAGCAACTTCATCGGCGACATCAGCAACCTCTTCCCCCAGCCAGGGATGCCCTATGTGGGGGAGAGGGCCTTCGCCCACAAGGGCGGGGTGCACGTCAGCGCCATGGCCCGCGACTCGCGGACCTACGAGCACATCGACCCGCAGACGGTGGGCAACCGCCGCCGCTTCCTGGTGTCGGAGATGTCGGGCAGCAGCAGCATCCTGGAGAAGGTGAGGGAGCTGGGCATTGACGACCAGCGCGAGGACAGTAAGCCCATCCTCGAGCACATCAAGGCGCTGGAGTCGCAGGGCTTCCAGTTCGACGGCGCCGAGGCCAGCTTCGAGCTCCTCGTCCGCCGCTTCCGCGAGGAGCAACGGACCCCGTTCGAGATGGAGGGTTTCCGCCTGTTCATAGACTCGCAGATGGGGTCCAAGCTGACCTCCGAGGCTTCGGTCAAGGTCGTCGACCGCAACGGTAACGTGGAGCACACCGCCTCCGACGGCGACGGTCCGGTGAACGCCCTCGACCAGGCGTTGAGGAAGGCGCTGGCGCGTTTCTTCCCCAAATTGAACCGCGTGCGCCTCACCGACTACAAGGTCCGCGTCATCGACGAGAAGGCCGGTACCGCCGCCAAGGTGCGGGTGCTGATACGCTCCACCGACGGCGACAGCTCCTGGACCACAGTGGGCGTCTCCGAGAACATCATCGAGGCCTCGCTCATGGCCCTGGTGGACTCCATGGAGTACATCCTCATGAAGGAGGAGTACAACGGAGTCTGAAAGCTGAAAAAGGAGGGCCCCCGAGAATCTTTATGGTGGGGAAGTTGGAGAAGGTCCGCGGGGGCCCTCCGACGCGGTCATCATAAACTAATTTCTAAAACATTATCGGGCGATTATCAAAAGTGATAATTAATCCTGTCCAGATGATGAGGCCCCTATCATCCGTGCGGACGGCAGCGTTATCCATGAGCACAACGATGCCGCTTTATGACCGGCGAGGGGAGGATCAGCGTCCTTCGCGAGGGAGAGGGCGCATCCGGAGACCGCGTCGTATATTGGATGCAGGCGAGCCAACGGACGGTCTGCAACCCGGCGTTGGAGCACGCCGTCGCCCTGGCAGACGGCATGTCCAAGCCCTTGGACGTCCTCTTCGTCATAGACCCTGGCCATGCGGGGGCGAGCCGGCGGTCGTTCACCTTCATGCTCCAGGGCCTGGAGGATGTGGCCCGCTCGCTCAAAGAGCGGGGCGTAAGCTTCTCCGTCCGCACGGGAGGGACCGTCGAGGAGGCCGTGGGGCACTTGGACGAGGCGGCGGCGCTGGTGATGGACCGCGGCTATCTCCGTCATCAGAACGCCTGGTACGATGAGGTTCTGAACGCCACCGGCATGCCCGTCCACCAGGTCGAGGCGAACGTGGTCGCGCCCACCGCACTGGCATCGGAGAAGGAGGAGTGGTCGGCCGCCACCCTGCGGCGGAAGATCTCACCGCTGGTGCAGCGCTTCCTCCATATCCCGGCCGAGAAGGGGCCGGGGATCGTAAGCGACGGCCTGTGGGACGAGGGCATGGGATGGAAGGGCAGCGAGGAGCATGCCAAGGACATGAAGCTCAAAGGGCCCGGCCCCTCGCCGATCCTCCGAGGAGGGCAGCAGGCGGCTCAGAAACTGTTCTCGGAATTCCTCGACAGGAAAATCCACCGCTACGGTGAGAAGAGGAACGACCCCTCGGAGGAATGGACGTCGCGCATGTCGCCCTACCTCCG